>Ga0302325_10029685_pt1 | contig 11292 bp, 8 predicted proteins | sample Palsa_T0_2_FD_201948 | JGI IMG/M metagenome (GOLD analysis project Ga0302325, IMG submission 201948) | Peat permafrost microbial communities from Stordalen Mire near Abisko, Sweden - Palsa_T0_2 | ecosystem: Environmental > Terrestrial > Soil > Palsa > Peat permafrost | place: Sweden: Abisko...
GGGGTGCGCAGGTGATCGGGACGGCCTCGAGCGAAGATGTCGTGTACCTGCGCTCGCTCGGCCACGTACAGGCCATCGACTACCAGCAAGAGAGGTTCGAGACTGTGGGGCAGGTGGACGCGGTACTCGACCTGGTGGGCGGCGAGACGGCGACGCGCTCGATCGCGGTGGTGAAGAAGGGCGGCGTGATGGTTTCGACCGTGGGCGGAGTGAACGCGGAGCTAGCGGCGAAGGCGGGGATTCGCGGCGTCAACATGGTGGTGAAGTTTAGCGGGCCAGATCTGACGGAGTTGGCGGCCCTGGTGGAACGCGGCGACGTGAAGCCACGGATGGGCGAGGTTTTTCCGCTGGAGCGGGCGCGTGAGGCCCAGGATGCGAGCCAGCAAGGCCGCGCCAAGGGCAAAATTCTGATCAAGGTGGTGTAAGCACGCCAGTGCGGTCCAGGATAGGCGGATCGTTCTTGTCGCAGAGAAAATCATTTTGCGCTACGTCCCGGCCCGCTTCCCCCACCCCTGCCCGGTTACTTGACGGTTCCCGGCGGGCTGTGCGAAACTCCCAGCAGCAACCAAACTGATGAATCGTTGAACCCATGTTTCGCTCACACCAATCCGCGTTTTGGCCCAGCCGTGTTGTGTTGACGGTGGGCGGACTCTCGATGAGTCCCATCGTTGTCATCATCCTGACCGACAACTCGAAGGACTACCCGACCTAGGGCGGCCTGGTTACAAGTTCCTGCAGGAACCAAAAGCCGCCCTTAACCGGGCGGCTTTTTTTATTGCTGCGAATTTGATTCTTGAACTATCTGGAGGCTTCCGTGACGGAAACGTTGGAGCTAACCCGGGACCCCCATCGCCTTGGCGCGTCGCTGGCCTTCGTCCTGCGCCGCTATGCCGTGCAACTCCGTCGCATGCCCGTCCTAGCCGGCGCCGCCCTGTTGCTGCCGGCCCTGGGCGAAGTGCTGTCCTCCTATGGTCCGCCGCTTCTGATCGCCAGGCTGCTCGGCGCTTTTGCTCGCAACCAGCGGTTCACAGCGGCCGCGCTGGTACCTTACGTCCTGGCCTTCGCCGCCATGTGGCTTGCCGGACAAGCCCTCTGGCGCATCGCCATGGGATTGTTGAGCCGTGTCGAGATCCGTTCCATGCAGGCGCTCTATCTCGAAGCCCTGGACGAACTCCTGGCCAGGGACCTGGCTTTCTTCCAGGACAACTTTGCCGGTTCGTTGACCAAGCGCGCCCTGGCTTATGCCCGTCAGTTCGAGAACGTCTTTGACGTTCTCTGTTTCCAGGTGGCCTCGCCTCTGTTGCCGCTGATCTTTGTCGCCGTCGTGCTCTGGGGCTATTCGCCCTGGCTCATCATCGTCCTGATGGCCATGCTGGCGATCACCTTTTTCATGGTTTTCCCACTGATCCGCGAGGGTCGCTTGCTCGTGGATGTTCGCGAGTCCGCCTCCAACGTGCTCGCCGGCCACCTCGCCGACTCCATCGCCAATGCCGAGGCCGTCCGCGCCTTCGCGCGCGAATCGCACGAGGCGCTGATTCATGCCGGTAACGTGGCCGACTACGGAGCCAAAACCCTCAGATCCTGGGACTATCAGAACATGCGCGTGGACATGGTCACTGCGCCCATGCTGGTTCTCACCAATGTCCTGGGCCTGATCGTGGCTTTGTGGACCGGCCGCGCCACGGGATTAGGCTTGGAGGCCGTCTTCATCACGTTCAGCTACTACGCGATGGCCACGCGCGTCATGTGGGAGTTCAACCGTATCTACCGCAACCTCGAAGGCTCGCTGACCGAAGCCGCCCAATTCGCGGAGCTGCTTCTGGAGCCGCCCCTGGTTCGCGACGCCGTTCCGGCGGACACCTTCCGCCCCGCCGATTTCAGCGTCGAGCTGCGCGGCGTGCAATTCCGCCACTCGGCAGCGCAACCCTTTTTGTTCGATGGTCTGTCGCTGCGAATCGAGCCCGGCGCGAAAATCGGCCTGGTCGGCCGTTCCGGCGGCGGCAAGACCACGCTGACGCGCCTACTGCTGCGCTTCTCGGATGTGCACGCGGGCGAAATCCTGGTCGGAGGTCAATCGATCGAGCGCATTCCCCAGGCCTCACTCCGAAACGTGGTCGCCTACGTTCCGCAGGACCCATCGATGTTTCATCGAAGCATCGCCGACAATATCCGCGTTGGGCGGCCCGACGCCACCGACGCCGACGTGCGCCGCGCCGCTCGGCTGGCCCACGCCGCCGAGTTTATCGAGGCCTTACCGGACGGGTACGCCACCATGGTGGGGGAACGCGGGGTGAAGCTCTCCGGTGGGCAGCGCCAACGTGTGGCCATTGCCCGCGCGATTCTCAAGGACGCGCCGATTCTCATCCTCGACGAGGCCACCAGCTCTCTGGACTCGGAGAGCGAAGCGCTCATCCAGGATGCGCTTTGGACGCTCTTGGCTGGCCGTACCGCCATTGTGGTCGCTCATCGTCTCTCGACCGTCAAGAAAATGGACGAGCTCATCATTCTGGACAGCGGCAAGATTGCCGAGCGAGGCACGCACGATCAATTGCTGGCCCAGAACGGAATCTACGCAGTTCTCTGGGCTCACCAATCCGGCGGTTTCCTGGTCGGGGCCGCTCGAGCGGAAGCACGCTCGCGGGACTAAATCGCATGGCCCTCGGCGACTGCGCCCGTCAGCTCAGGCCGGAATTGCAGATTGAGCCGAAATCGCAGGCTCAGGCGCGCTGGAAGCCTGACCCTGGCAGAGGATTACCCTTTTCTTGGCAGGGATTCTCGCCAACCGCGAATCGGTTTTCCCATATGGCGAGAAGACTTCTCCGGTACTTGTCTATTCAGAATCCCGAGGAACGAGGACTTCACCAGCGGTCGCTTCTAAATGAGGCACGAGCCAACGGAACAGGAGAGTTGCCGCGATGCCGCCGACGAACTGTGCCGCAACGAACCCGGGGGCGTCTACCGGACGAATTCCAGCAAATGTGTTGCTGAAGCACCGCGCTATGGTCACCGCAGGGTTCGCAAATGAAGTGGACGATGTGAACCAGTAGGCCGCGGTTATGTAGGCACCCACAGCGAAAGGTGTCGCGTTCGGTCGAAATCTGGCCGCTCCCCAGATTACGCACATGAGACCGAATGTCGCAATAAACTCACTCACCAGTTGAGCAGAGCCAGTTCGCGCGTTCGTTGAGAGTGACACCGCAGGCAGGCCGAACATAACGTTTGCCGCGACTGCTCCAGCAAAACCGCCTGCAGTTTGGCCGAGCAGGTAATAAGGCACGTTGCGCCAAGGAATGCCTCGTTCGAGTGCGTCCATTACGGTCACAACGGGGTTGAAGTGAGCGCCTGAGATCGAACCGAACGCAATGATCAGACAAACGAGGGCCGCTCCGGTGGCCACAGTGTTCGCCAATAACGCCAGGGCGACATTGCCGTTCGCCAGCCGCTCGCCCATGATGCCTGACCCGACTACCGCCGCGACGAGCAATCCCGTGCCGACAAACTCCGCTGTTACGCGACGACTCAACGACAATTTCATTGGTGCCCGATCCGATCGATCTCTTTTTTGATTGCGAGCGAGTCCAGGCTCGCGAGCGGCAAGCAGAGGAATAGGCTGATGCGGTGGTCGAGAGCTGTGAAAGCAGCGCGGAATGCTTTTTCGATCTGTTCCGGGGTTCCCTCCACGGCAGCTGGGTCGGGCACTCCCCAGTGAGCCGTCATCGGCTGCCCAGGCCAAACCGGGCACACTTCTTTCGCGGCGTTGTCGCAGACCGTAAAGACGAAGTCCAGACGCGGGGCGCCGGGTTGAGCGAACTCTTGCCAGTCCTTGCTCCGAAGACCGTCCACGGGAAGTTTTGCGGCCTCGATTTGCCGGAGCGCAGCCGGATGCACTGCGCCTTTGGGGTGACTTCCAGCGCTGAACGCCTTGAAGTTCGGGAATCCTTTCTTATTCATAATCGCCTCGGCCATGATCGAACGAGCCGAATTCCCGGTGCATAAGAACAGCACGTTGTAGGCTTTCCTCGTCATTTCTTCCGTGCCAGCGGTCCACAGCCTCGTCCGCCGCAGCAATTCTCAAGGAGAAACTCGGTTAGATGGCCGATGCGCGCAAGGTTCGCGGAATACGAAATGGAGCGACCGTTCTTGCTCGCAGTGACCAATTCGGCGGCCGCGAGCACGTTGAGATGAAATGAAAGGGTAGGTCCAGGAAGGTTTAATTTCTTCGCAATTGTTCCAGCGGGCAATCCATCGGGCGCATGTCGCACCAAGAGCCGGAAGATACTTAACCGCGTTTCCTGAGCCAGTGCCGCGAGTGAATCTACCGTGTCTGATATATTCATATTTCCAGAATGATGGAAATATACTAGGATAAACGCTGGATGTCAATCTCACAGGAGGTTCCTATGAAAGAAGACGACGGGATTTGCTGCCCCGAGCCTTGCTGCCCCGACTCCGAGTCCTGCTGCGGCGATGATGGTTGCTGACAACTGAAACCAGAGCGGGTTTCGAACCTGGAATCGGACCCGCTCTTGTTTTGCCTGTCAATAAGTGCCAACTCCTGATGAACGGGCTGGTCTGAATGGGTCGCGAAGGACGTACGTGTCTTGGCCGAGGCCGCGAGAAAAGCCTAAGCAATGACCTAATCCGTAAAAGGTTTGGAGGCGCGGGGCGGAATCGAACCGCCGATAAAGGTTTTGCAGACCTTTGCCTTACCACTTGGCGACCGCGCCTTGGTTCACAAGACGGATACCGTTTGGCTCCGTTCGTTGTGATTTGGCCTCACCACAACAGCTTCAGGCCAAACTGAACTTGACGGGAAGTTGTCGCCGTCGAGGTGATGACCCCGGCCGTCGGCGATGCGGTTGCCGGCGCCGCGGCGGCGTATACGACTGGGTTCGGCGTATTGAAGTTCGCGCGATTGAATAGGTTGAACAGCTCAGCCCGGAATTGCAGATTGAGCCGTTCCGAAAGCGCGAACTTTTTTGCCAGCGAGAAGTCCGTTTCCGCCAGCCCCGGGCCTTGCAGGACGTTGCGGCCCACAGTGCCGTAGGTGCCCGCGGCCGGCTGGATGAACGCGGCGGGATTGAAATACTGGCTGGGTCCGCCCTCGATGACCGGTCCTGTAAACGCGGGATTCCAGGACGGCCGAACCGGATTGCGGGTGTCGCCGTCGTTCGCGGGGTTATATGCGAGCTGCGGCGTGAAGGGGAGACCGGTCTGCAGCGTCTCGATTCCGCTGATTTGCCAATCGCCAATGGTGGTGTGCACCCAGTGGGCGCGAGATGAACCTTTTCGCCCGAGCGGCAGGTCATAGGTGGCGTTGATGACTCCCGAATCTCGTACGTCGAACGAAGCCCGGCCATAATCCCCGTGCGGATCGAGCGGATTTTCCACGAAGGCTGGCGCATTGGTGGCGACGCTAGTGTTCATGTTGTCGCCATCGTCAAGCGCCTTGGCGAAGGTGTAGACGCCGCGGAACTGCAGGCCGTGGGCGAAGCGATGGTTCACGTCAACCTGGAGGGCGTTGTAGGAGCTCACGCCTTCGGAAAGCCACGTGGTGGAATTCCAGAGCGCGGGATTGGCCAAGCCGGTGCTGGTTGCGGTGATGACCTGCGTCGGGTAGGGGTACGCAGCCGTCGGCAAGTTGTAGTCGACGGAAAGCAGCTCGTGATACCCGTGCGAGCCGATGTAGCCGACGCTGAGCGTCGTGTTCGGCAGAATCTCCTGCTCGACCTTCAGCGTGTAAGAGATGACGGCGGGCGTCAGCAGATTCGGCTGGACGCCGCTGGGGATCACCGAGTCGTTGTAGCCGAGCGTCTTGTAATTCGTCGTGGGGCTGATGTTGGAAAACAGCAACGTGTGCCCCGCGCCGCTAGCGGTCACGGCCTTGACGGCGAGCACCGTGTTGTACGGCGGGTCTTGGTCCAGGCGATAGCTGAGACTATCGTTCAGCGCGTAGGCCAGGCTGAAGCCGGCGCGAACGACCGTCTTCTTGAACGGCGACCAGGCGATGCCCGCGCGCGGCTCCGGCAGGAACGTGGCCTCGTTCACGGCGAGCGCCGAGGTGCCGATGGTTGGCTGCGTCAAAAAGATTCCGTTGCTGAACACAAAGTTCGAGGCGCGGCCTTGCGACTCATTCCAACCGTTGGTGGATTCGCCGCGGAATCCGAGCCGCAGCTCGAGGCTGGGCTTGAGCTTGATGGTGTCCTCGACAAACCAGGCGCCCTCGAACGTGCGCCAAGAGAGTGGCGTCGCGGGATTCGGGGCGTAGGTGTAGGTGCTGATCGTGGCTGAGGTTGGTGAAGCGGTCGAGGCGAACGTGGCGAAGCTGGAGAAAGAGATCTGTCCCCATTGATCCTGGATCAGGCTGTCGTTGGACTGGATGTCCTCCAGCCAGGCGCCGAAGGCAAAGGTGTGCTTGCCGCGGCTGTAAGTGAGCTGATCGCGCACCGTGTAGATGTTGCGCGCGTCGTTGAGATTGCTGCCGGCGTTCGTGCCGCCATTGGTGATTTGCGCCGCGCCGTTCAGCGTGGTGCCGCCTCCGACGACGATGGCGCCCACCGGATCGTCGGCATTGATCCAGCCGGGCAGGCTGACCGTGGTGCCGCTGGTGAAGTAGAAGCCGCCCCGGGAGTAGCCGGCCGTGGCCAGGTTCAAAAGGTTCGGCGAAAACACGTGCGTTTCGCTCACGCTGGCCACCTGCTCACGCAGGTAAATATCGTCGAGCGTGATCGGGTTGGCCGTGGGCGTGACGGCGGAGCTGTCGTCGACGGTGTAGACGCCGGAGAGCGAATCATTGTTCGAGAAATTCTGGTCGAAGCGCGCCGTGCCAAAGTCTTCGCGGACGTGTTGCTCCGGGTGGCTGAACGCTTCGGCGATGCCGCCGCCGAGTTCCGGTCCGTTTTGGAGCGGCCAGAGGGCCAGCAGCGGGACGTTGGCGTTGTGAGCGTTGATCATGGCGGTGCGCGTGGCGTTGTCGGGCACTAGGGTGACGTCGCTCAGGTCGAGCGCCTGACGGAAGCCTTCGTAGTTGGCGAAGAAGAAGGATTTGTTCTTCTTGATGGGGCCGCCGAGCGAGCCGCCGAAGACGTTGCGCTCGAAATTAGGAATCGGGCCCTCGTCAAAATAGTTGCGGGCGTCCAGCGAGCTGTTGCGGATGAAATCGTAGGCGCTGCCGTGAATTTGGTTGCTGCCGGATGCGGTCACGATATTCACTTGCGCGCCGGGACGCTTGCCGTATTCGGCGCCATAGGTGTCGGTGACGACGGAGAATTCGCGCACGGCGTCGACGCCGAGGAGTTGGCCGCTAGTGCCGCCGGGCGTGTTATTGATCTCCGAGGCGCTGGTGAATTCGACGCCATTCAGCAGGAAGAGATTCTCCTGCGGGCGCCGGCCGGAAGCCGAGAACATGTTGCCGACGACCGAATTCGACTGGCCGACTCCGCCTGCGCGCTGCGATGAATAGTTCACCACGCCTGGGTTCAGCGTGAGCAGTTGGTCGTAGCTGCGGCCGTTCAGCGGCAGGTCCTTCACTTCCTGCTCGCCGACCAAGCCCGAAATATCCGTGGTCGTCGCGCTGACCGCAACCGCGCTCTCTTCCACTTGCACGACTTGCTGTAATTGCGCCACGGAAAGAGTGAGATTAATCGTCGCACTCTCGCCGAGAACGAGTGTGACGTTGGCCTTCGCCGGCTGAAAGCCGGTCTTTTCGCCGCTGACCTCGTAGTTTCCGATCGGCAGCAAGGGCGCTTCATACCGGCCGTCCTGGCCGGCAACCACGTTGCGAACCGCGCCGGTTTCGAGGTCCTTGACCTGTACCGCAGCCGCTGGAATGGCGGTGCCGGTGGCGTCCGTTACGACTCCGGCGATGGAAGCTTGCCCCTGCGCCCGCGCGGCTCCGGCCGCCGGGCCAAGCAACAGCAGAAGCGCCAGAGCCCAGGGCCCAAGGCTCCGCACAATCAATGGAATTCGACCACCAAGAGACTTCATCAACTCACCCCACGAAGTTCAAATTTTGTTGCAGCACGCCGAATGGCGCGGGTTGAACAATTGCTAACTGGATTTTTGGTTTTGGGGCAGAAAAGAAATCTGCCGGTGACGCAGCGGACTACTCAGACGGGGTCAACAACAACAGGACGAGCAAGTGCGCTCGAAGGGAGAGAACGGAACCGCGATGGACTGTATATGCACTGGGAAACCACAAGTATATGGATTGTTTTTCTTCTGTCAAGTTTGTTTTTGGGCGCGCAAATCGCGTTTCGCTCGACTGCCCGGAACAGGGCACTGCGAATGAACCACAACGTTTCGTTTCGGTTCCGCATCGTACCAATTGTAAAGTGTGTATTTCGTGAACCTGCTATGACCCTTCGAGCGGCGCCGGTGCTGCTTTTCGTGCTGGCGCAGATGGCCTGGAATCCCCCGGGTGCGTCGCTGTCGCCTTCCGATCCTCTGGATGAGGCTTACCGGCAAATGTATGACCTGCAATTCCGGGAGGCGCACGCGACGCTTCACGACTTCGAGCAATCGCATCCGGACGACCCGTTCGGTCCAACCTCGGATGCCGCCGCTTACCTGTTTGACGAATTCGACCGCCTGGACGTTTTGCAAACCGCTTTGTTCGTCGACGACCAACAGTTCAAGCAGCGCAAGAAACCCGACGCTGATCCCGCGATCCACGAGGCTTTCGAGAGGGACTTGGCGGAAAGCAACCGTGACGCCGACGCGATCTTGCGGTCCTCTCCGAATGATCGAAATGCGTTGCTGGCCAAGGTTTTCGATCTGGGACTGGAGGCCGATTACCTTTCGCTGATCGAAAAGCGAAATCTTGCGGCGCTGCACTACACCAAGACCGGCGGAGCGCTGGCTGAGAAACTGCTGGCCGTTGCTCCCGACTGCTACGACGCGTACCTCGCGGTCGGGGTCGAGAACTACATGCTGAGCTTGAGCCCCGCGCCGGAGCGCTGGCTCTTTCACCTGTACGGAGCGGAGTCCGACAAGGAACGCGGAATTCGGACGCTGGAATTGACCGCGCAAAAGGGGCATTACTTGCTGCCGTTCGCGCGGCTTTTGCTCGCTGTGGCCGCGCTGCGAGACAAGGACCGCAATCGCGCCAAGGAATTGCTGCAGAGTCTGGCGCAGGATTTTCCGAATAACCGGTTGTACCGGCAAGAGTTGGCGCAGCTGCCTTGAGACGTTCCCGATCGCAATTTCTAAAATTCCTGCAAGTCGCGTGGGCCGATCGCGCCGCGTATTTCGATGCGCTGACGCAGTCCTTTCACCTTGACCTTGCGGCGATAGCCTTCGCGTTTGTAGGGCTTGCACATGAGACAGCCAGCGCGAGTGGATTTGGGGCGTTTGCGTTTGTGATGCATCCGCGGATCTCCTGGCCGCCAGCGGAACATCGCCGACGATTTTCTTTGCGAGTAGATTCACGGAGGACAGCTCGAACCGTGCTTCCTGGTTGAGCCTGGCAGGAAGACGATATTGTACACCGGAACGGGCGCGGACCTGCCACGGCGCGCGATTCGCGCGGAGTCTGTAAGCCCCGCGGAGATGTAGCGGCGGCAGAAAGAATTTTTCGCGAGGGCGGCGGGACCAAACTAGGACTTCGGGAAGCCGTTTGTCGTTTCTCCGCGCGAGTGGTTGGTTCGCGGTCATGGTGGCGGCTATTTCGTGAGGATGAACTTCTGGACGCGGGAGTTTGGAGCGACCTCGCCGGTGTAAAGGTTCCCGCGGGAGTCCATGGCCAGGGATTGCAGGACGTCGAACTGGCCGGCGTTGTGGCCCTTGCGGCCAAAGGGAGCGACGACGACGCCGGTGTCGCGGTCGAGGATCCAGACCACGCCGTTCTCGCCGTCGCCGACGAGCAGGTATTTCTGCTTGGGATCGTGCGAGAAGGCTACCGACCACGTGGAGCCGGTGCCCAAGGTCTCCGCGCGCACGATGAATTCTTTTACGAATTTGCCGTCCTTGGTAAACACCTGAATTCTGTCGTTGCCGCGGTCGCAGATGTAGACCAGGGCGTCGACGGAAATAGCCACGCAATTGATCGGTCCGCGGAACTGCTTCGATGGGGGATTGGCCTGGTCGTAGGCCGCGGGCTGCCCGTTTTCGATCTCACTGAGCGGCATCCCGTAGGCTCCCCAGCCGCGCTTGAACGCGCCGGTGTTGGAGTCGTACACGACCACGCGCCGGTTCATGGCGCCATCGGCGATATAGACCTCATGAGCGGCATCGTCGACGGTCATCGTGTCGGGCGCGCCGAGGAAACTGGTGTTTTGATTGTTGGCGGGCTCGCGCGTGGGATGGCCAATCTCGAGGAGAGGATTCCCGTCGTTCGAGAGCTTGAGGACTTGGCGATCCCAGGGCAAGGCCGGGTCCGGGGGCTGACCGGGGGTAAAGGAAAACTGGGCGAACCAGTTTCCCGCGATCCAGACGTTGCCTTGCTTATCGATCCAGAGGCCGTGTTCGTCAGTTGGCCAGTCGGGGATCGGCGAGTCGGTCGGAAAGCCCGAGCCGCCCCAGGATTTGAGCACGCGGCCGGCGGTGTCGAATTCGATCACGGTTGGCGCGGGAACGCAGCAGGCCGAGCGAGGAGGCGTCTGCGTGGCGCCGGCTTGGTCGGCGGGGACGGTGCGAGGCGACGAGAGGATCCAAACGTGATCGTCCTTGTCGACGGCTACGCCATGGATATTTCCCGTGATCCATCGATTCGGAAGCTCCTGGGGCCAGGAAGGGTCCAGCCGGTAGACGGGCGCGTCTTGGGCGTGTGCGGGGCTCGCGGGCAGGCAGAGGAGGCAAAACAGGCCCAGGCAGAGGAGTCCAAAGCGCGGGAGGCTGCTTGATTTTCGGAGGGCACCCCCCACCCCCCCTGTTTTTACAAGAATATCATTCGATGGGGCTTGCGGTGTGGGGTGACGTATCAATGTCAATCTAAAGGACTTGCGGATAGCGTTATTTACTTTATTATGTGACACTTGCGAGATGCTCGAATTTGCTGTGTTGCGGCGGGGCCGGACGGCTGTGCGGAGAGCGTCGCCGGCGGCGGCAGAGCACACCGGGGAAGAGTAAGGAGTGCTGTCGGTTACGAACATACGACATTATACCATGCGCGGCAAGTTTGTTTACTCATAGTGATAGATAACTATACGTTAAATTACAAAATCATGGGGCCTTACGGAGTCGGCGCGAGAACTTCCGCGGGTCAGCTTTGTGTCGCCCCTCCAGGGCTCACGCTAGTTCGATTGGCTTTCCCAGCGCTGCGCGCTGGGCTATGTTTGTGCCGTCCCTGGCGGT
>Ga0302325_10029686_pt1 | contig 11292 bp, 9 predicted proteins | sample Palsa_T0_2_FD_201948 | JGI IMG/M metagenome (GOLD analysis project Ga0302325, IMG submission 201948) | Peat permafrost microbial communities from Stordalen Mire near Abisko, Sweden - Palsa_T0_2 | ecosystem: Environmental > Terrestrial > Soil > Palsa > Peat permafrost | place: Sweden: Abisko...
CGCTCGCCCAGCCACCGCCCTGCCTCAAACCGTCTATTGCTGCCGAGTCATATACGTCCGACGCAAGGGGGTCCTCCTCGGCGGGATCAGATTTGCTGTTAATGATGGAATTCGCGGCAGCAACAACGGCAAGGATGACGACAATAAGCTTTCCGGATCCCAACTTGGACGGCCTGAATGTCTCAGAGGGAGATGAGATTTCAAATTTCAATGCAAAAGCAAAGACCGCTATGATTTAGGTTTGTTTCGTTGCGGCGCGCAGCGATAGGAATTTTCGGATCAGCCGATTGCCTAGCTAGGTACTAGTAACTGCGGAACACAACGCAGACTTGGCACTGCCGCAGTTCGCCGGCTTTCCCTAGCTAGCTAGCCCAACGGTTCATGCGGACTTTCGCAGAGGAAATTTGCGGTAAAGTGGCGTTTCACAGCAAACGAGAAAGGGGAGTGGCGCAGACGTTAAAGAAGCCCGCAGATGGTAATTGAGCCAAGCAAGCCTGCTTTTTCAGAAATATTAGATATTTGCGCCTAGCCAATCCTATCCCTCGATCGATCAACGCAGCATTCCCAAGACTCGTTCCATTTGGTGGCTGTTCTCCTTTGCCACATTACTGGTTGCAGATTTAGCGCGGCCACTGACGTACTTGCAATTGGTAATAGGAGATGTGTTAGGGATATTAGGTGCTACCCCTGCCTGATATGACAAAACGTGGGAAAGGTTGGTGGACTTTTAGCATTCAATTTCACGTTCATCACGGATGAAGGGGGCCGACGACGATCTGGCGAAACGAACGACGAGTCCGGCACACTTCGGGGTAGGAAGATGAATCTTATTTTGCCACTGACGTACCCTTTCCTATCGGCCTCGAGCTCGACTCCACCAAAAGCCTCCTCGGAGCTGTTTTGCAATGGGATCCGAAACCCCTTGGCGGAGAACTTGCATCATCAGAACAAAGTCGCATGGAACGACTGCAAATGATACCGTCGAAGGCATATGTACTCCCAGACATGCAATGCTCAAAGGAACAGCATCACAGGAGCAGCCAAGCGCCCGGTCATTTAACGGTATTACATATATGGAACTTGTATGTATAACGTTACTACATATTAAATAGCTGCAACGATCGGCCGTTCGTCATATTGCTCAATTTGAGGCCGTGGATTGGACAAATCCCCCTTTTCAGGCTGTTTAATACTTTCCCCTCTTTGCATATATCACTTTGCAGTCGGTTTTGCTTTTACGTTCGGCTCTCGGCGAAATGTCCGGGTCAATCGCCTCGCCGACTGACCTATGACCAGCGGGCCCCAGCGAGTTTAAGGCACAAGCACGAAATTGTGCGCCTATGAGATAGATGCCCCCGATGATCCGCATCCTCAACACGGCTGGCAAATTAATCCCCGCTCCGGCAGTTCTGGAATATGTACGTACGTATACAGTATCTGGATAGATCCGTAGCGTATCAATTTCGTTACCAATCCATGCCGCGCATGCAGTTTGTTATCTATGAATACTTTGTGTCCATATGCTTATTATTAGATGGTCAAAGAATATCCAATCCCCGCCCCACGGGTCGGATTCCAAGGCAAGGAGAGATCAAGAGGCCGCATGAAGGAACAGTGGACATACGTATCTCTACAGAAAAGAAATACCACCCCGTCCTTTGACAGCACGTGGAAACCCCCTCCTCAATGCAGCTGTCTAACTGGCAGCGATAGTACAGCAACTCCTGTAGATCCATCACCCCATCCTGCCAGATTGACGGACACATCGATGTCCTTCGCTTCTGATATCCCTGATACACCGCCGGGTCCTGAGACGATGTCGTGCTTTTCGCATTGAAGAAAGAGATCGTCGTGGAGATCACATGGATCGTGTCGACAAACACGAGGGGAGGCTTAAGGGGCAGCTGGGGAGTAAGTCCCCTGGCGGAGATCTGACGCGATTTGGCGGAGCCCGGTTGTCACGAGCGGATCATCGAGCTCTGCAAGTCTCCTATCGCTTTCGCCAGTCACAGAGAGCGTCTGAACATATACGCGAGGAGAAGAGGGTTCAACACAGCTGCAGGTGACAGGGCGAGCTCAGTTTATCCCACCGAAGCAGAGGAACTACAAAGAGTCGATTGATCAGATGTTGTATCTCCACTTCTAACGAATTCTTGTCTTGTTTGTGAGGGGGGAATATGAAATATGCAACTGGAGATAATTTCGAATCAACCTTTTACACCACTATCCACTACTTTTCAGGATCTAGATTATTGTTTACCTCCTGCAAGGACGGGATAAAGGACTCAAACGACTTCCACCCCCGCACTCATCCACATGCACGCAGAGACTCCCTGACGGACAAAACGATGTATCCCTTGAACGGGTAATTTCAATATCAGAGAGGCAACCGCTGGCTCGAATTCCAGCTGCTGAATTTGATCTTTTGGAACCTCTTAGTACCCCAATCCCGACGGTTTATATTGTCAATTACATATCGTTCAACACTCCCGTACCAACTTCCTGACGCTCGCGACACGAGGTACGCGCGCGGGCGCGGGTTTGAGAGATGAAACTTGTGCCCGATGGAAACGAAGCCGTCAAGACGGAGAGAATAGGGTCTTCCCTTACCGAGAAGTGAGACAGGTTATTGGCAATGGAATAGAGAAGGGTGTTGCCGTAGTCGGAGGTTCGAGATAGGCCAGGGGGGGAGAGTTCAAAAATCTGAAGATTAACACGTGACCCGTGATCCTATATGAGAAAAGTAATTGCCCAATCTCTACAAAAGAACTTGAGATTGATTATACTTTAGATTATGCATATCGTGGTATTTAACACAGTGGAGAGTGTAAGACTACCTACCTTAAATTGATCCAAGCAATGAGCAACTTCCACTTAATGCAAAACTCGTGTAAGCCAAGAAAATCGCTAAACCGGACTGTGATGGAACCAGCTCCCCAATCCACAATTGCACGGACCAGTCCCTTTGCTAGCAGCACAAGACATCATTTTATCAACATCGACCGTGTTCACCGGACAGTCGGGCGAACTCAATGGTGCAGTTGACGACGAATCTGACGACCGTGGACGCTCAGCGTGAGATTTCGGACAAAACGCGTCATCCGCAAAATCATTCAACCGGAAAAAGTGAGCTTCCAAATGATTATTCTGCCTTTCGTGCCATGGCCACGCGGTTGATGCTGGTTCCCCGACAGGATTGGGAGTTACTTCGAAGTGACTGTTGCGCGGTGATCGCTCTGCTGATGGGATAGAACATATTTCGATGATGGTTTCAAGAGTTGCTGCCACCGTTTCCTCTGACTCTTTGCTGATGATTGCTTGGAGTTGTTCATCTAAAATCTCCAAGACATTGTTGTCTAGGTTATCTGATCGGAAGGCGGTATCAGAGATGCTGTAAAGATGCTCGGCTGGCTTGGCCGAAGTTTCGAGGTGAGATGATTGGCGCGAGCGGGGAGGCATTCCAGAGTTGGTTTTGAGGCACATAGAGGTTGTCGCTGAGGTTGGACATGGCGTTGACGGGCCGGGGATGTTCCAACTTAGATCCGAGAAGGTATCCAACGACTGCTGCGGTGAATCTGACACAATTGACTCTTTGAATGCGGGCAGAAGACTTGGCTTAGTTCGAGGGAGCCTATCCGTTTCTGACTTGTCCTTAGCCTTCGGGAATTTTGGATTGGATAGCTTCGTCTCAGCGTATTCCTTCATGTTGGCGATTTCCACTGCCGTTGTGGTGTTCAAGTTTTCAGCTCCCACAACTTCTTTCCCTTTTTTCTTAGGCGCTACAATCTCGATCTTCCTATTTTCCTTACTGGGAATCTGAAACAAATTGCCAAACTGATTTTTAGGACTTGAGAAGGGAATCCATGCTCCAGCATGAGATGGTTCAAAAGCAGGCGCTGTAACCCTTAATTTACCCGAAGGGGACGTATTATCTAGCGCTTTGGGAGTTGTCGAAGGTTCCCAATCTCGACCCTGAAAAGGCCGTATTGGAGGCGCAAGAATAACTTCAACCGGTTTGTCGAAAGGTGACGTTGGAGGCGCCATGATCGGAATTCGTTGAGTTCCCCGAGGCGACAGCGTTTTTGAGGCTGTCTCTCCCGGTTTCTGGGTATGTGTATCCCCAGGAGGACTGGCTTTGTTCCTTGAATGTACCTTGCGACGCTTCAATCTATCTGATTGAGCAGCGGCTTTCTGTGAACCTTCCAATCCAAGAAGTGGAACAAAGGGTAGGACGTTTGGACTTTCGAGACTCGACTGAGAGAGGGACTCGGCAGAGAAAGATGGTGCGTACAAAGGAACACGATCTTTGATAGCTGATAAGGTAGGAGATTCTGGGGGCGCGGTCGGGGTAGACAACTTTGGTTGGATTTGGATTTCTGGAAGGGGTGCTGTGGCAAGATGGTGCCAATGCTGGGCTGCCCGATGTTCAGATGACGCGCAGATCTCGCAAATATGCATCTTTTGACATTGCCCGCTTTTGGTATCTGAGCAATCAAGGTAAAAATTCCATTCATAGCAAGGGGTGTGTAGCTTTGCGGTGATCTGCTCCGGCTGCTCTTCAGAATGCGAGGAGTTGACGTCCGAAGCTGTGAGATGTTTGTTGTCTGTTGGGTTCTGTATATTGTACAAGAAAGAGGAAGTTGTATTGCCAAAAACTGGATTTGAGGGCGTATGTGGCAACACTGGATGGAACGAAAAAGTATCCATGTCGGTTGTGCTAGGGAAGGGGAACAAGGGTATTGTCTCCAAAGGACTTGAAGACCCAAAGTTTGCGAGTGTTGATGAAACTCCTTGACTACTGAGCGATTCTGGTACAGGTATCAGATCAGTCCACGCCCGCTCAACAATCGACTTGTGATGTTCATCTGAATGTCTTGTTCTGTCTTGAGAAGGCGCCCAATCTCCTGTGTTTGAGGCCTGGCCGTGAGCCGGGGCAGAAGAGACAACTGTGGGTGATGATTTCCTCTGAGTTGTCGTCAGATGATGAAATGGAGCGGACGGCCCGGCAGGACAAGCAATGGAAACATAACGTAAAGAACCCAAAGACTCGTGAGATCTGCCAACCAGATCCGTGGGTGCCATGGAGTGCCCAGGATGTGCCATGACGTTTCGCTGGCGTGCACTGAGGGGCGGGATGTTAACCCTGTACTGCATTTGCCTGCGCGGGCGAGGGGAGAAAGTACTTGATATCACCCTTTGCGGCGAGTTTTCAAGCAACTTGTTTTTCTCGTCGTCCGTTGCGATGTTTGCTTGCCCAATGTCTTGTCCCTTGAACGTTCCACAGACACTGTCTATTCCTGTCGTCTCTTTCCACTTCATGGACCATTCCACACCTGGTAATGACATTAAATCTTCCACATGAACGACAGGTAACTGAACAGCCGGTTCTTTAGATGACGCTACTGACCCGGAGGCTCGAAACGTGCTAAACTTCTCTTCCGGAGTCTCAGATTGTGGTGGAAGTTTAACAGATGGCTTGATGGGCGTCGATGTATTTGGAGTAACGTTGTCAAAGACTGGAGTCGCCGTAATGCTTGAGCTGTGTTCGCCGGAGGAAGAGTTGACGCTAGACCGAGGCAGACCAATCGGCCGATAACTATATCCTCGATCATTGAGCACTTTCAACTCGGCTTCTGCGTAATCACTGAACGAGGATGATGCATTGGGTATGACCCAGGTTTTCAGTTTATATTTTGCTTTGATGTGATTCTCTCTACAATTTAGCCAGATAGTGAAAGCTTGTACCGGCTAGCTTTGGATGTGAATCTATGGTTACCCCATAGTGGATTTGGCGGAAGACTTGCTCCCCAATACCTCCGCATCAGTAAGACAGGAGGAGGAAATACGCATTCGCTCGTTTGTTACCCCATCTTGCCATGAAACGGATCTCATTGTAACTCCATCTAGCTAATCTCATATTCATTGAGTAGCCATCAACCGATTTGACTGTTGTATCAGCTGGGAATTCCACGGATCTACTTGCACAGATTGAAAGAGGAAGTACAGCCGTATGACATTCCGAACAACTGCAGTAAGCGAGATTGATACAACCAATAGAGTTACTAAAGGCAGATGAAGACACCCAGTGCAGCATTTGCCTTCACTAGTCCCTCACCGATGATAAATCCGCAGTCTGCACAAGTCCTACACCAGATGAGTCTTCAGGAGGGAAGGGATACCGGTTATAAGATAACTGCAGCAATCCCTTGTCATTAGTAAACGATAAGGACGGATTGTACCATCAACATCTCGGATTTCTTGGCATTCTCCGCCGTTTCGTCTAACATCTTGACTGGTATGGTTTCGAGATGTGTCTTGTGTCGTGGTTGATCTTTCGAATTAGAGTTTCGGATGACTTTCCGAGACAGATTCCGAACCTTTAGACCAAATGATTTTCAGAGAGAGCAAATTTGAGTACGCCATGTCCGTTTAACTACATATTTCAAATTTCAAGTAATAATCTCTCCCTCTCAACGTTTGTGGTGAGATATCTACTCCTAAATGCATCTCGTGAGATGTAAGCTCCACACATCCTTCTCTCTCCAGTAAAACCGCTACGTCCGTGTAATACTCTCCAGTTATCGAAGACTAGATTAGTAGAATCCTGGGAGGATAGGTACTGAGTACGCGACCTGGAACTAACTGCATCCAGTATTCCATATCTTTCCTTCGTAAGATTTCATCCCACCGCCGAATAGCCTCATAGAATCCGTCCACGCCTTGTTCAGGAGGGAATTCACTCATCGCACTCCTATCATCATTGTTCCAACGAACCTGCACCAGTTCCCCAGTTCCTACTAGATCGTGGCATAGAACAGGCTTGCTGCGATTTTGGAAGAAATATTCCGGATCGCCGGCGCTATGAGCCGGAACTGCTGTGCGGGAGAGGATTGTGTAGGAATCAGGGTGTTCATCTCGCAGGGTCTGTGCTGCTTTGAAGCCATCGACAAGCAGCGAATCTCCTCCCGTTTCAGATTGCTTTAGACAGTGCTATTATCAGAGCAAATCAGGTGGGTCATTACAAATAATTGTAGGCCCGCGGATTGCGAGTAGTATGTCGTATCGGTGTGCGCAGGGAGTGGTAGAGGAGTATAGGCTGTATCAGAGTGGCTCAAATCGCTTGTAAAATCCCAGAAACCACCATAATGAGAGGGCATGATAAACGCTAAATGCTCGATGAGGTCCTTCGTTGCCTCTGGAGTTGGAGGAACATTTTCGACAAAGCAGAATCCCGCGTCGTTCTGGCAATTAGCCATAAAACGGAGGGGCTTACAATGTTCTTTGTCCACTTTCCAACGCCAATGTGAGATTTCTCCTTGTCCACAATCTCCTGGTAGTCAACAGTCGGCGGCTTTTCCACGATTTCACTTCCCCAGAGAAGTTTTTGCCTTTATTTAGAGGACGATACAAAGGAACTGTACAACGGAAACAGAGACATCGACTCTAACTTTGGCTCATACGAATGCCGGTGTAGCCATTTCCAAGGATAACTTGATTTGTGGCCATTGGGCCCTAACCATTAACGACGGATGCTAAGTCTGTACATTTCACATGCAGTAGTTCTTCCGTAGGGTCAATTTCCGATGGTTTGATGTCTCTTGGAATCTACTTCTTTGAAAAGCTCAGACCTATATCTTACCTCAAAAGTATTCAATAGTCTCTGCTTGGTCACTGGATGGAAACATTCCGAACATCTACAATGGTCTCGAAGGTAGATGTGATGACTACGTGATCAGTAATTGGCCAAAAGAGGGTCCTGAGATGCATAAAATATAGATCGGGAGACATACAATGAGCTCGTTTTTCCATCTTGCCATGGAATCCTAACCTTGCGCTCGTCAAAGCTGACTTTATGGTACGGCGACAGCACCTTGGCTTTCGCCGCCAATTCAGCTTGGGCAGCGAGATCCTGTTCGGGTGCCGTTGACTGGGCGCTGTATCTCCGGTACTGCAGCAGGTAGGCGCATTGAGTTGCTCCGGGGAAGAGTGTGAGAGAAGGGCGGAGCCGCAGTGAGCGGATGGACATCTTGTCGCCTGCGGTCGGAACGTCTCGTGAGCCGATCGCCTTCTGAAGGGTGTTGGCAGGGCAACCGTCCGATGATTCAAGTCCCCCCGCATAGCGATTGAACGGCTCCAATCCGAGTACGAAAGTTTATAAATAGATGTTTCAAAGATTGTGGGCTGTAGATAGCGTCTACGTTACAAGCAAACTCTACGTACGTGGATTTCTAGATCGCAACATGCCGTTCGACGTATTGATACGATCAATCAATCATGTCAGATCTGCAACGATATTATGAGCCTAATTTGCGAAAGACATGGATTGTGCATCTACCCGCAGGAAGATGCGAGATACCTATGATGAGTTTTTGAATCATCATTTGCCTTAGTCTACAACCTATTATGAGGCTAGCATGGCTCCCCAGTGAACCACAGTGGTTGTTCGCCCAAGACTGGAGACTATTTGGTACAGATGGGTTTCTTTTCGTTGAAAAGCAAAGCCAAAGTCAGCGAAGAGGAAAAGCAAGCGAGACACCTGAAAATCAATACTTCGCCCCAGACAACCAATGGGGGTGGTCAAATTGCCCTGTCCACCCCTCCGTCAAGTTCAGAAACTTTCCAGTCTGACCCTTCTCTTTTCAACAGTTCCATTAATCCTCCCTTAACACCCCCGCCTACTCCTATCATAAGTCCTCAATCAGAACCCACACCACCACCACCGGAACAGCAGAACATGCGACCCCGAAGCTCCTCTGCTCCAGAGAGCTCGAAGGCCCATCTCAAGGCCGAAAGATCTTCCTCATTCCTCGCAGCAGCGTTCTCGAAGGCAACAAATGGAACTCAAAAGCAACGTAGCAAGTCTTTCAATTCTTCCTTTTTTCAGACCAAAGAACAAAGGAAGAGACGCGAAAAACGGCAGGGGAAGTTGCCGGCCATTTTGTCAGACTCTGACACACTGCAATCCTCCGATTCTGAACCAACGAATTCTAGCTACACATCATTCAACAGTAGCACGCAGACCGAGGAAATATGCGATCCAAGCAGCTCCACAACACACAGTACTGGAAGTTCGATGAAGAAGTCGGGCCGACGACGTAGGGGATTAGAAGACGGAGCTAGTCTGAGAATCTCGATGCTCCAGATGGCCCTGTAATTAAGTTTTGTAAAAATAAAACTGTTGCGTATTCTGTAGTTTTCGATTCGACTACCTCCCCCTATCAATACATTTCATCATCAGTAACTCAAATAACGAAAGAAAACTCGATTTTTCAATCTCAAGTAATAACCGTTGGCTCCTCCGTCCCAATGAATTCTTTGAGATTCAACAACTTCAACGCGGCCTGGATGACATCCTTCAATCCTTCCTGAGCATCAAGATGATATCTGCTGGAGTCCTATATGTAAGCGATGAGTTGAGGAAATGGGGGATACAGTTTCATATTTCTCAATGTACAATCGGATAGTCGCGCCTTCGGATCCTGTTCCACTGAGACGTACAACAATTCTACTTCCCTCTTCGAATTTGATGTAAAGTCCCTGATGACGCGAAACACTGCCATCGACCGGATCAGTATACTCAAAATCACCTGCTTCTGCGACGACAAGACCGTTTCCGAGATCGGTGCCGATGAATGATTTCTTATCCGTAACGGCGTGACGGGTGACAAGATCAATGACCTTTTGTGCTTTTGCAGAATCAATGTTTTCGTAGTCGTAGCGTGAGAAGAAAGTACGGCCATAGGTGTTCCAGAAATCCTGGAGGATAGTGCTGATCGTTGTGGTGCCAGGTGAGGAGGACTGCGCGTCAACTGCTGCAATAATATTCAACCATGCGACAATTGCCCACAATCCATCTTTCTCTCGAATATGATTTGACCCGGTACCTATCATTAGCCTTTCCTGTAAGGATACTTACCAAAAGATTCTTCACCACAGATGGACAGTTTGTCTGCGTCAAACAAGTTACAGAAGAATTTCCACCCCGTAGGAACTTCATAAACCTCCAATCCCAATTTCTTAGCCACCAGGTCCAACGCACCACTCGTAGGCATGCTCCTTGCCAATCCCAATACTCCGTATTTCTGAAAGTAGGGAATCGTCTTTGCATGGTGTGCAATAACTGCGACGGAGTCCGAAGGGCTTACGAACGCATTATGTCCGTAAATCATGTTTCTGTCACCATCACCATCTGAAGCAGCTCCAAAGGCAATTTTCTCGGCATCCACACGCTCAACTAGGGTATGTGCATATGTGAGATTGGGATCTGGATGTCCTCCCCCGAAATCTGTGCTGGGATGGCAATTTTGGGTGGATGACTCGGGTAGTCCGAGTTCAGATTGGAAGATACGGATACCGTAGGGACCGGTGACTTCAGGTTAGAGAGGGAAATCGATGGGGATACCTCCGTGGAGTCCATCGAAGAGGACTTTGAAGCTGGGATTGGATTGGAGGAAGGATTTGATGAGTGGGAAGTCGAAGATTTCCTTGAGCATTACAACATAGTCGTCCACTGAGTCAATGACTTCCACCGTCAAGTCTCCGTATGTCCTCGTACTAACTGAAGAAAGATCGACCTCATATCAGTATAAGCATGGAGGATGATTACCTCCGGTATATCGGCCAATTTGTATTCCTTGATCGTTTTCGTGATCTGATAAATCTTGTCCGTGACATTCTCTGGTGCGGGAGCGCCATTGGAAAGGTTGTATTTGATTCCGAAGTCGGCATTCGGACCTAGGTATTATGGATTGTCAAATGATAAGGTACCTCCGGGATTGTGCGATGCTGTGAGAAGGATTCCACCAGTGGCATTCCTTTTGCGGATGATGTGGGATGTAGCGGGAGTCGACAGAATGCCATCTTTTCCATAGATCAATTTGGAAACCTATTATCAGTCACACACGCCTGGAGATATACCCCGTTAGCAAGAGCCATCTTGGCAATAATTTGCATCACTTCCTTGTTATAGTAGCGACCATCTCCGCCAATGACGAGTGTTGCGCCCTTTGCTCCAGGAGAAGGAATTGCTTCAAGGATTGCCTTCTATCAGTACTGCCATCTCTATATATCAATGGATGCACCTGAACAAAGTTTTCTGTGTAATGTTTCTGCATAAACACTTTCACCTTCTTCCTCAATCCTAATTGTCAGGAACACACATCGTTTATGGCCGTACCGCTTGTGCCGGGCTTCTGCCCCTCAAATGGCGTAGTTTGGTACACAGCGACCTTTGCCATGTTTCCCGAGAGATTCGTCTCTTCATTATCAGTCTGACTTTTCTTGAAGCACAGC
>Ga0302325_10029688_pt1 | contig 11291 bp, 10 predicted proteins | sample Palsa_T0_2_FD_201948 | JGI IMG/M metagenome (GOLD analysis project Ga0302325, IMG submission 201948) | Peat permafrost microbial communities from Stordalen Mire near Abisko, Sweden - Palsa_T0_2 | ecosystem: Environmental > Terrestrial > Soil > Palsa > Peat permafrost | place: Sweden: Abisko...
GCGGGGAGCTCGCGATAATTGGCGCGCTGGACGGTGACGCGTAGGTTTACCGGCAAGTCACTGGCCGCGGCCAACCTGATTCCTGCGCATACGTGATCAAATGCGTCGAGTCCGCGGATGGCCGCGTACGTCTCGGCAGTGGTCCCGTCAAGGGAAACCGTAAGCGCGTTGAATAGCTCCGCAACGCGACCGGCATGTTTCACCAGCGACAGACCGGATGTTAGCAACCACAGCTGCAGACCACTCGCACGCAGCAGCTCGGCGATCGCGGACCACTCGGGGTTCAGCAGCGGCTCGCCGCCGGATATCAGCACGACCCTCGTGCGCAACCGGGCAAAGCTTGGCAGGAGTCCCCGCACCGTCGCCAGGTTCATGTCCAGCCGGCCGTGGCGCCAGTAGTCACACGTGACGCAACGCGAATTGCACCTTTCTGTCAGGTACAAGGTGGCAAGCGGCAGACTTTGCAGCCGCGAACCCGAATGCAATCGCTTTCCGGACAAGGTACTCACCTGCCGCGTCTGCGCAAAGTCATATGCCGTAACCGGCGGCTTTTGCGCCGCCTCTGGTGTGTGTTCTACCAGCGACCGGAACGCTCATCCCCGCGAACGCTGTGCAAGTATTCATGGGCGATTTCACGCACCGCCCGCGCGACTCTTTGGGCACGGACGACACGACGCGGCTGCTCTTGAATCCGTCAATTGACGTGGCGCGCGCTGGTCCTGGTGCCCAAATCGGCGACGACACACGTCGGGTCACAGCCGCGGATCTGGCACCGACACCCTGAGCGATGAGTTCCCAAGGCCTTGCAAAAGGTTCAACGCCCGGCGTCTATCAGCAACTTTGCGCATCGCCGCCGCCGCGCCCGAGAGCTGGTGCGTCGCAACAGGCGGGTAATTGGCGCGCCTAGGTCGCTCGCGCAATATGTCTGGCCGCGTGGGGGTGCTCGATATCCGCCACGAAGGGCGTGCACCGTCGCGGTTGACGCCGGGGAAGCGCCTGCAGCCGGTGTTCAATAGCCCACGCAGACGGTTAAGTTCTCGATTGCGGCGAGCCGCCTTGATGATTAGCCCTCGGGACCCAATATGTGCAGGCGAAACGCATCGTGTCGTGCCTCACCGGGATTTGTACGCCCGCGACGTAAAGGGAGTAGAGTGTCGCGAGCGGCGCGACGCGACCCTCAGCCGCACTTCACTTCATCGAGTCGTCATCTGGAGAGCCTCTTGGCCAAGCCCAATTATCGGCATGCGAAAAGACAGAAGGAACTGGCCAGAAAGACGAAGCAGAATGAGAAGTTACAGCGCCGATCGCCTCGCACGGATGCGGACGCCCCTGCGCAATCTGAGCCAGGCCATGAGCCGGGTCAGCCGACGCACACCCCAAGTCCTGCAGCTGCTGGAGAACGGAATTGAGACTTTCCTCCTTAAGTCCTGAGGCCGCGCGTCAACAACGCCGCGACCGCTGGCGCCGCGGCCGTGCTGCGGCTCAGACCCTGCGCTCGGCATTCCCGCGGCTCGAGCAGATTCGTGTCGACCTGAGTTTCAAGGACGCAACCGCCTGCACGCCCGCGGAGCAGTCACACGTACTGCATCCGCCCGCCCGAGCATTCTTTGAATTTCCCTGCCCATACGCCGACTGCGATGGCCAGTTCGACTTGAACGCCGCGGCGACGAGCGTGCTCGCAAGCTCGACGCATCAGGCAGAGGGAGAAATAGAATGTCCCGGTGTTCGCGCGCGTGATCGAATGGGCAGGCAAGCCTGCCATCTGCGCGTGCTGTACAAGTTTACCGCGGACTATCAGCGCGAGACGGACGCCTAAAAAGCGTTATTTGCGCCGTGGCGTCGCGACCCGAGGATCCGGCGGTCGCGTGAAATCGACTATGAAATGGTCGCCGTCAAATTTGGTGACCTTACCGACGAGATCGGTTCGTACGTGGAAGCTGCGTCCGACCTTGCCGCTCGCCGCATCCTTCGGTGATGCGACAATCATTCTGATTGGCAGATCCTCATCACGCGCGAGTGTGAGATGCCGCCCCAAAAGTGCCGTGCCCTGAGCGTCCCCGGCTTCGCGGGAGAGTTTGTCCTCGTAACGCAGCACGCCCCTGCCGGGACGGCCAAAATACGAGCGTGCGCAACTGAGTACCACGGCGCCATCTTCGGCTATCGCCGACAGCGCGCGCAGCCTGTTGGCGGGCTTCGCACCAAACTTGGCGAATGCATCAGACAGAGTCAAGTTCATGCGGCACGTGAAGCATTGCGGACCAACAGGCAGAATACAGGGTAAGCCCGATCCCCGCCAGCGCAGGGCCGGTCCGAAGGCAAAGCGGTCGCGGAGCCAGATCAGCGTGTCACGCTCGTTAGTTACCCTAGATCCGGTGCAGTTCTGCCGCCACGCGGGCGCCCTCCAAGTCGAACCCCGGACGGTGCATGTGTGGGCGTTTTCGCTCGATGCCCCGGCCGAATGCCGCAATCAATGCTTCGACACTTTGTGCGCTACCGAACGGACGCGCGCCGGGCGCTTCGTGCACGCACGCAGTCGCGATGACTTCGTGGTCGCACATGGGGTTCTGCGCCTGCTTCTCGGCCGCTATAGTGGATCGCCGGCAAGCGGCCTCGCCTTGACGCCAACAAGCAGCGGCAAACCGCGCCTTGATGCGCCCATTCCCGACGGCAAGGCGATCTCCTTCAATCTCACCCACTCCCACGGACGCGCGCTCGTGGCCGTCAGCGACGGCCGTGAGGTCGGAATCGACCTTGAGAAGATCGAACCGGAGGTGCGAGCACTCGCCATCGCCCGGCGCTACTTCTGCAGCGCGGAGCTTGCGGCGATCGAAAGCGCGACGATTCCACTGCAGCCGCGGACTTTCTATCGCTACTGGGTAGCCAAGGAGGCCGTCCTGAAGGGCCAAGGCATTGGCCTGGCATTTCCGATCGATCGCTTCGAAGTTCGGTTCGAACCGCACGGCGAGACGGCGCGGATCGCCACGCGTGAGCCCTCCAGACTCGCATCTGACTGGACGATCCGCATGCTGCCCCTCGAGGCGGACTGGCTCGGAGCCCTTGCCGTGCGCGGCGAGGATTGGTCGCTGCGCCTCGAACAAGCACCGGCCGCCTGAGGAGTCTTCAGCGGCAGACGCTGTCTGTCAGAGGACTCCCTCAGGTGAGAAATCCGAATACTCCGACCACGATGCCGATCAGCGCGGCGATGCCGCCGAAGAGGGGGAAAAACCTCTGTTTGGAGAGGAAATAGAGCGACGACAGCACAAGCCCGAGTTCCAGAAACCCCTCACCCACGTCGAGCCGCAAAGCGCGCGTCTCCTCGTTCACACTCTCCTCCTCCTTGCTCTTGGCCGTGCGTTCCAGCGCCTCTGCCTGCGCGCGGTACTTGTCGCGATCGCCCACATAGCCTTTGGCAAGGTCGCGCACGCTGTCGCGCTCGCCGCCCAACGCCGTCGCAAGCCCGGCGGCCACGTCAAGCAGGTGTTCACGCAGCTTCTTCGCCTGGTAGAAGGCCCACTGATCGTTCGCTTCAGTCTTGGCGATTACCGTCGCCGTGTGCGCCCGATGCGACCCAATCGTGACCACCGCCAGAATGATGCCTATCACGCCGATGGCGACCCCGACACGCCGCCCAAACGGGTCGTTCGCATGCTCATGTTCTGTATGGATTTCAACTTCCGCCATGTCAGTCCTGCCGAGGCCAAGAACAGCGCCATTTTAAGCCGACCCCGGTACAATCCGCTCACCAACTCGGCACGCGGACGCAACATCTTGGAATTGCCGAAAGGGGACCTGCTCGAAAAGCCCCCTGTGTCATTCAGTATCGTCATACCGGTGTACAACGAGGAGTCCTCGCTCCCCGGCTTGTTTACGCGCCTGTACCCGGTCCTCGACGGGCTCGGCGTCCCGTACGAGTGCGTTTTCATCGACGACGGCAGCCGCGATCGCTCAGTTGCGCTCCTGCGTGCGCAACACGCCGCCCGACCCGCGGAAACGCGCGTGGTGATCCTGCAGCGCAATTTCGGGCAGCATGCCGCCATCATGGCCGGTTTCGAGCGCGCCCAGGGCGATGCGATCATCACACTGGACGCCGATCTGCAAAACCCTCCGGAGGAAATCCCGCGCCTTATTGCAGCGATGCGCGAGGGGCACGACTACGTAGGCACGGTGCGCCGCGGGCGGCAGGACCATTGGGCGCGCCGCTGGTTGTCGCGCGCCATCAACGCTTTGCGCAATCGCACGACCAGCATTCGCATCACCGACCAGGGCTGCATGCTGCGCGCCTACGGGCGCGATGTCGTCGATGCGGTGAATGTCTCGCACGAGGTGAATACTTTCATTCCGGCCCTCGGCTACCTGTACGCGCGCGATCCGACCGAGATCGAAGTTGCACACGAGCCGCGCAGGAAGGGTGAGTCGAAATATTCGCTCTACTCGCTGATTCGCCTCAATTTCGACCTCATGACCGGGTTCAGCGTTGTGCCGCTGCAGCTGTTTTCCATGCTCGGCATGGTGATCGCAGGCTTCTCCGGGCTGCTGGTCCTGTTACTGCTCGCCCGTCGCCTGATCCTCGGTCCCGAGGTGGAAGGGGTCTTCACCTTGTTTGCGCTCGTCTTCTTCCTGATCGGGATTGCGCTTTTCGGTATCGGCCTGATCGGCGAGTACGTCGGCCGAACCTACGAGCAGGTGCGCGGGCGGCCGCGTTTCATCGTCGCCGCGGTATTGGACACCGAGCGCGCAGTGGCCGTACGCGAGCAAGAGCGTGTTTAAGGCGGTTGTCTTCGCCTACAGCGAAGTGGGCGTACGCTGCCTGCGCGCACTGATCGAACATGGCGTTGAGGTTTGCCTCGTGTTTACCCACGAGGATTCGGTCACTGAGAATGCGTGGTTTGGCAGCGTCGCCAAACTTGCCGCCGAACACGCAATTGAGGTCGTGACACCGTCGGACCCGAACGCCGACGCCTGGGTGGCGCGTGTTCGCGCTGCGGCGCCGGACTACATTTTCTCGTTCTATTACCGCTCGCTCCTTGATCAGTCGCTGCTGGCATGCGCGCGCTGGGGTGCTTTGAACATGCATGGGTCGCTTCTGCCCAAGTATCGCGGTCGCGCCTGCGTGAATTGGGCAATCCTGAACGGCGAGACCCAAACCGGCGCGACGCTGCATTACATGATCGCCAAACCCGACGCCGGGGCGATTGTCGCGCAGGAGGCGGTGCCGATCGGGATCGACGATACGGCGCTTACCGTATCAGTGGCGGTGGCCGAAGCCGCCGCGCGCCTCCTAGCGCACTGGCTGCCCGCCCTCGCCGCGGGGCCGCCGCCGGGCCGCCCGATGATCCTGTCCAAAGGCTCGTATTTTGGCGGTCGCGCGCCGGAGGACGGACGCATCGACTGGTCATGGCCCGCGGCGCGGATTCACGCGTTAATCAGAGCAGTCGCACCTCCATTCCCCGGCGCCTTTACCGATGTCGGATCACAGCGCCTGCTCTTTGCAGGCTCGCACTGGGTCGGCGAGCCGAGCAAGCTGCCGCAACTGGCTCCGTGCCTGTACGTCGACGATGCACTGCTGTACCTCGATTGCAGCGACGGGCTGCGGCTGAGGATCACAGCAGTCACGCTCGCTTCCGAGCGGCTTGATCCACAAGCTTTCAAGCACCTCTACGCTGGCACGGCTCTGGCATTTTCGTCCCTACCGTCCAAAAGGAAACTTCAACTATGAAGAAGCTGCTCATACTGGGGGTCAACGGCTTCATTGGCCACCATCTGAGCGAAGCGGTGCTGCGCACGACTGATTGGGACGTCTACGGCATGGACCTCGAAAGCGATCGTGTCGCGCAGTTACTCGACAACCCGCGCTTTCATTTCTTTGAGGGCGACATCACGATCAACCGCGAATGGGTCGAATACCACATCAGAAAGTGTGACGTGCTGCTGCCGCTCGTGGCCATAGCGACACCTGCCACCTACATCAGCGATCCGCTGCGTGTGTTTGAACTCGATTTTGAGGCAAATTTGCCCTTGATCCGCCAATGCGTGAAGTACAAGAAACGCGTAGTGTTCCCGTCGACTTCCGAGATCTACGGCATGTCCCCGGACCGCGAGTTCCATCCCTACGACTCATCGCTCGTTCTGGGTCCAATCCCCAAATCACGCTGGATTTATTCCTGCAGCAAGCAGCTTCTGGATCGGGTGATCTGGGCGTATGGCGAACAGGGACTGGACTTTACGCTGTTCCGGCCTTTCAACTGGATAGGCCCGGGTCTTGATCGCATGCTGACGGCGAAGGAAGGCAGTTCGCGCGTTCTCACGCAGTTCCTCGGCAATATCGTGCGTGGCGAGGATATCCAGCTCGTCGACGGCGGCGCTCAGCGGCGCTGCTTTACCGACATCTCCGAGGGCATCGACTGTTTGCTGAAAATCATTGGCAACGCCGGCGGCATCGCCTCGGGCAAGATCTATAACATTGGCAATCCGAGCAATGACCTGTCGGTACGCCAGCTTGCCGAGGTCATGCTGGAGATCGCCCGTTCGATTGATGCGTACGCTGCTGCGGCCGCGCGCGTGCGGCTCGTCGACGTCTCGGCGACAAAGTATTACGGCGCCGGGTATCAAGACGTCCAGGGCCGCGTGCCGTGGATAGGCAACACTTCGGCCGAGCTTGGCTGGACGCCGAGGGTCGACATGGGCGTTGCCGTCCGGCGCGTCTTTGAGTCCTATCAGGCGAACCTGCCCGCGGCGAGCGCGTTGGTGGATGCGGCCTGATTGCGCCTGGCGCTCAAAGTAGACGTTGATACCCTGCGCGGCACACTCGAAGGTGTGCCGCGGATCGTGGCGCTGCTGTGCGCGCACCGGGTGGGCGCGACATTCTATTTCAGCGTGGGTCCTGACCATACCGGGCGCGCCCTGAAGCGCGCCCTGCGGCCAGGTTTTTTGAGTAAAGTGCGCCGCACCTCGGTCGTGTCCCACTACGGCTGGCGCACTCTTTTATACGGTACGCTGCTGCCGGGCCCGTCAATTGGCAAGCGCGCGGGCGCAGTGATGCGTGCCGTGCGCGATGCCGGTTTTGAAGTAGGAGTGCACTGCTACGACCACGTGCGCTGGCAGGACGGCGTCGCCGAAGCGGACGACGCCTGGACACAGCGCGAATTCACGCGCGCTCTGGAAACCTTCAGCACGGTATTTGGCGACGCCCCGCGCTCACATGCCGCCGCTGGCTGGCAGCTGAACCCACGCACGCTCACGCTCGAGTCCGAGGCAGGATTGAGCTATGCAAGCGACACCCGCGGGACGCATGCCTTCCTGCCTGCCATGGGCAGTGTCTGGGGCAACTGCGTACAGATTCCGACCACGCTGCCGACGCTCGATGAGCTGATCGGCACCGATGGATTGACGGCCGAGACAGCCTGTGACCGGCTGCGCGCCTGCGCGCGCGCCTCGTCGCTGCCCGCGCAGGTGTTCACTTTGCACGCCGAGCTCGAAGGCGGCCAGCTCGCACCGCAGTTTGAACGCCTCCTCACGGGGTGGCTCGCCGACGGCCTGTCGATCGTGCCAATGGTTGACCTTGCGACGAGCCTGCGAGGCGCGGTCCTGCCTCGCCACCGCATCGAAATGGGCGAGATTCCCGGCCGCTCGGGCGTGCTTGCCGTACAGGGGCCGCAAGTCGCCGACGCGGCCATCGCGTGCTGAGGATGACTCCTGCAGAGTCGCGCGCGGGTCGCGCCCGGCTCTTGATCGCGATCGGGTTTGCGGTCGCTTGGTTCGCGCTCCTGGGTGAACGCCCACTGTTTAATCCCGATGAAGGTCGCTACGCGGAAATCCCGCGAGAAATGCTCGTCAGCGGCGACTGGCTCGTCCCCAGGCTCAATAACCTCGTCTATATCGAAAAGCCGCCCCTGCAATACTGGGCGACGGCCGCGAGCTACGCGTTATTCGGCACCAACGTCTGGGCGGCGCGCTTCTATACAGGGCTGTGCGGATTTGCGACGGTGCTCGTAACGGCGTGGGTTGCGCGGCGACTGTGGGGCAACGCTGCCGCCTGGCGCGCTGCCATCATGCTCGCGAGCACTCTGGCCGTGAGCGTTATGAGCCAGCAGCTCACGCTTGATATGAGTCTTACGTTCTTTACCACTTTGACGCTCGGGGCATTCTGCCTGGCTCAGGTCGCACCCGCGGGCCACCGCAGACGCTTGATGTGGCTCGCTTGGGCGAGTGCTGCCGCGGCCTTTATGACGAAGGGGCTCGTCTCTTTGGTCCTGCCGGCTCTCACGCTCGGCGCCTATTCGCTTCTGTTTCGCGACTGGAAGCCCTGGAGACACCTGTCCCTCATCACGGGCCTTTTGCTCTTCGCTCTGATCGCAGCGCCGTGGTGCGTGCTCATGCAGCGGCACGTGCCCCAGTTCTTCGATTTTTTCTTCGTACGCGAGCACTTCCAGAGATTTCTCACGCGCATCGAGGATCGCTACCAGCCGGCATGGTTTTTCCTGCCGGTACTCGCGGCGGGTGTCCTGCCTTGGCTTCTGCCCGCGGCGCGTGCGCTCGCGACCGGCTGGCGCCGCGTGAAATCACACGCCGGATTTGATCCGCGCGCGCTACTGTGGGTGTGGAGCATCATCGTGTTGGTGTTCTTCTCGGCATCGGATTCGAAGCTCATCCCGTACATTCTGCCGCTATTTCCGGCGCTCGCGCTGCTGATGGCAAGTGGCGACGAAGCGGCCCTGCGGCGCGATCTGCGCCGGACCATCGTCGGGGTGATGGCCGCAGGCGTGCTGCTCGTGATTGCCGCTGCGATGCTGCCGCACTTCCTGCACGATCCTGCGCGCGCAGCATTCTTCGTGCGGCTGCGTTTGCCGATCCTCGCCATGGGCCTGCTAGGTATTGCCGGGGGTTGGCTAGCGCGCGGTAGAGCTGAGCCCACCGCGGTCCTCGGCATCACGGCGTATTTGTGTTTCTACGTGCTGCTCGCAAGTGCACGCGTTGTCGCCCCGCTCTACTCCGGCGCTGCACTTGCAGCCGAGGCCATTCCTGCCATCATGCCGGGGACGACGCTATACAGTGTTCGCACTTATGATCAGAGTCTGCCGTTCTATCTGGGCCGCACCATGACACTGGTTGATTCGCGCGGCGAGCTCGACTTCGGTCTCAGACTCGAGCCGCAGAAGACTCTCACTACACTTGAGGCTTTTGAGAGCCGCTGGCGCGCCGAGTCTGCTGCGGTTGCCGTCATGGAACCTGACACTTATGCACTCCTGCAGCGCGAGTCGCTGCCGATGGTATTGCGCGCGCGCGACCCGCAGCGCTTGCTGGTAAGCCGTCAATGACCGCCGTGACCTGGCTGTTGCTCCTAGGCGGCGTGGCGCTGAATGCGGCGGCACAGCTGCTGCTAAAAGCCGCGACGCGCACGAGCGGAGTACTGGTCTCGGACGCGGGCGCGGTCTCGTGGAGCGCCGCAGCCGAACTCCTGCGCGCGATTCCGTTGTGGGTGGGACTGTCCTGTTATGGAGTCAGTGTGATTTTGTGGCTCGGCGCGCTTTCGCGTGTGCCGGTGAGCGTCGCCTACCCGATGCTGTCCGTCGGCTACGTCGTCAACGCCGCGGCCGCGGCATTTCTGTTTGGCGAGGCGCTCTCGGTGGGCAAGCTCGCCGGCATCCTCCTCATCATTGCCGGCGTGATCGTGCTCGCCAGAGCCGTCCCATGAGCGCGTATCTGCCGTTCACACGACCTTGCATCGACGAGGCAACCATTGACGGCGTGGCCGATGTGCTGCGTTCGGGTTGGATCACCTCCGGACCACAGGTCAAAGCATTTGAGGCCGCACTGTCGGAGTATTTCGGCGGACGCCCGGTGCGCGCGTTCAATTCCGGCACCTGCACGATGGAGATCGCGCTGCGCATCGCTGGCATCGCGGCGGGGGCCGAAGTCATCACGACACCGCTCTCCTGGGTCGCCACCAGCAATGTAGTGCTCGCGGTAGGCGCGCGGCCAGTGTTCGTCGATATCGATCCGGCCACTCGCAATATTGACCTTGCGCGCATCGAGGCGGCGATTACGCCGGCGACACGCGCGATCATCCCGGTCGATATTGCAGGCCTGCCGGTTAACCGCGACGAACTCTACGCCATCGCCAAGCGGCGCCATCTGCGCGTAGTAGAGGATGCTGCGCAGTCATTGGGCAGCCACTGGGGCGGTTCTCGCATCGGTGCCATCGGGGATTTTGTCTCGCTCAGCTTTCACCCCAACAAGAATGCAACCTCGATCGAGGGGGGCTGCCTCGTCATGAACGATTCGGCCGAAGCGTTGCTGGCGGAGAAATACCGCCTGCAAGGCGTCGTGCGCTCCGGATTCGACGGCATGGAATGCGATCTGGTGGGCGGAAAGTTCAATCTCACCGACGTCGCCGCCCGCGTAGGCCTGGGTCAGCTCAAGCAGCTCGCAGCCTTCAACGCGCGCCGCCAGGCTCTGGCGCGCGCGTATTTTGCGGGATTTGAAAGTGCCGGCAGCGTCACGCTCGGGCTGCAATTGCCACTGGCCGATTTTGCGAACAGCAACTGGCACATGTTCCAGGTGGTGCTGCCGGAGGAACGTCTAACATCGAAGCGCGCGCAGGTGATGGCCGAGATGCACGCAGCCGGGATCGGCACCGGAGTGCATTACCCCGCCATTCACCTCTTTGCCCTCTACCGCCGACTCGGCTGGAAAGCGGGGGATTTCCCACACGCCGAATACACTGGACGCAACATTCTTACGCTTCCACTGTTTCCGGCGATGCAGGACGGCGACGTCGAACGGGTTATTGACACGTTGATGCGAATACTGCGAGTGCACGCGCGCCATTAGGCGCCGCGCGACCGGCCCAGAATGCGACTGATGCACGCCGGCGATGCGGCCCATTGCCGTACGATCATCGCCGTGTCATCGCAGCGCGCTCTCCTTTTATTGGTGTTTCTCGCGCCCTGCGTGGGGCAAGCTCAAGCTACAGCTGAGCTGCCGAGCGACGCTGAACTTGAACGCTCCGGCGCGGTGATCGGCAACATCATCATCGACAATCTGAACATCTTCGATCTGAGCGATCCTCAGGATGACACCAAACTCTTCAGACTCGCCGACCGGCTGCACGCACGTACGCATGAACAGGTGGTGCGCTGGCAGCTGTTGTTTACGAGCGGCGACAAGTACTCGCGTCGCATCCTCGAGGAGTCCGAGCGTCTGCTGCGGCAGGCGTCGTACTTTTACGACGCCTCGGTGCGGCCGGTGGCCTATCACGATGGCCGCGTCGATGTTGTCGTCAAGACGCGCGA
>Ga0302325_10029689_pt1 | contig 11291 bp, 11 predicted proteins | sample Palsa_T0_2_FD_201948 | JGI IMG/M metagenome (GOLD analysis project Ga0302325, IMG submission 201948) | Peat permafrost microbial communities from Stordalen Mire near Abisko, Sweden - Palsa_T0_2 | ecosystem: Environmental > Terrestrial > Soil > Palsa > Peat permafrost | place: Sweden: Abisko...
CGTGGCCACGATCGAAAAGCAGGATGTGGCGACGAAGCGAAAACACCGCTTCACTTTTCTTGTGGCCACGCACGGCGAGACCGCGAGCGATCCCGAGTCGGGGATTGAATGCCTGCCGCACAATTCACCCCTCGCCGCTGCGGTACTCGGCCTCACGGTCGACGCTCCGACCACGGTCACGCTCCCCGCCGGCGACGCGATCGTGACCGTTCGCTCCATCCGCAACCCGACCCAAGCCGAGCTCGATCGGCTGCTCACCGCTATCAAGCCGCCGGAAATCGAAGCCGATTAGGGCCGGCCAAAAACTACAGAATTCAGGGCCTGGCCGGTTGACCTGACGGTAGGTATGAATATGGCATTCCCATGCCATTGAATCATTACGTCACGTTGGGCAGGTCTGGGCTTCGGGTGAGCCCATTTTGTTTGGGCACGATGACTTTCGGTCAGGACTGGGGCTGGGGATCGACGCCGGAAGACTCAAATCGCATTTTCGACCGGTACTTCGACTTGGGCGGAAACTTCATCGACACCGCCAATCTCTACACCAAGGGCCACTCCGAAAAGATCATCGGCGACCACCTGAAGGACTCGCCCTCGAAGCGCGAGCGCCTGGTGATTGCGACCAAGTTTTTCGGCTCGATGCTCACGGGCGACCCAAATTCGGGCGGCGCCGGACGCAAGGCCCTGATGGCCGCCTGCGAGGAATCCCTTCGCCGGCTGCAAACGGACTACATCGACCTCTACTGGATGCATTGCTGGGACCGGCACACGCCGATCGAGGAAACGATGCGAGCGCTCGATGACCTGGTGGCATCGGGCAAAGTTCGCTACCTCGGCTTTTCCGACACGCCCGCCTGGAAGACGGCTGAAGCGCAGATGATCGCCCGCTTCCGCGGCCGGGCTCCCCTCATCGCCCTTCAGCTTGAATACTCGCTTCTCGAGAGGACCATCGAAGGAGAGCTGGTGCCCCTGGCACTCGAGCAGGGGATGGGCATCACGCCGTGGTCGCCCCTCAAGTCCGGCGCCCTCAGCGGGAAATACACCCGGGGCAATGCCGGAAAGCTCAGGGCGGATCGCGGCGATTGGGCAATGTCCGCCCTCACCGATAAGGCCTACACCGTGATCGACGCTCTGATCCAAATTGCCGACGAGGCTCGCTCCACCCCCGCCCGCGTCGCCCTCGCCTGGGTGCAAAACCGGCCCGGCGTCACCTCCACCATCATCGGCGCGCGCACGATGGCCCAACTCGAGGACAACCTCGCCGCCCTGGACCTGAAGCTCACGCCCGCCCAGACCTCGAAGTTGGACGAATTGACCACCCCGAAGCTCAATTTCCCCTTCGATTTCGTGAAGAACGCCTCTACCTTTTCCAGCAGCGGCACCGTGATCAACGGCATCGCCGCGCCGGTCAACCCGATCGCTCCCCAGACGGAGAAAGAGCGCTTTTAACGATTTGCGCTTGTCTGAGTGAATTGCCGCAAAGAAAGTGGCCGGCCGCTTACCCCTAAGCGGCCGGCCTTTGCTTTCTTAGTTACCCCAATACTCCCGCTAGGCGGGAGAAGTCTTATGTCGGAATCGATCCTGCCAACCGACCGCAACCCGGTCAAACACGAGCCGTTCGATCGGTGCAGGCAGTAGAAAACATCGTTGGTCCCGTTAGCCCAGCTTTCTTTCGGCACCCAAGGAAGGCGGAGAGACCGATGGAGTCCGATGGGGTCAGGCTCTGATATCTGTAATTCCAAGACTCCGCAGAGGGGCCCGCTAAGTGGTCAGCGTGGGCTTGCCGCGATTTGACGGAGAGTTGTCCCTAAAATTTTACTTCTGGCGGCCTGACCCCTTAAAGCCGCTCCTGATTTGGACCGTCGCCTGTCTGGCGCATCACCCCTTCCTGGTGCCGTTGTGCCTGATCTGGGTCGCCCGCATCCGATTCGACCGTATGTTGGGCTATGGCTTGAAGTACAATACGGCGTTTAAGGACACGCATCTGACCCGAGTATGACCAGGACCGATGGATCGACCGGCCTCTTATTGCTTCCCAGGCTGCTAGGGACGAGTCACCGGGGTCAGGGTTGCCCCTCCGAGATTGGCGGCGAGAAACGCCTCGACCAGATGGTAATAGTCAACGCGATCCTGATAGCCGTAGAATCCATGGCCTTCGAGACTCCGGAAGAAGGTCTCGCAGGGTATTCCGCGGTACTCAAGCTTGCGGGCAAGATCCTTGGATTGTTTGATTGCAACCACCTTGTCTTCAAGGCCGTGGGCGATCAGGACCGGCACATGGATATTGTCCACGTGCTCCATTGGCGAGACCTCGTCTAGTCGCCTGTGGTCGAGGGTTTGCATACCGAGTGAGTCGAGCAGCATCGCTTGCTGACCGGGCAGTTCATAGTACATCTGGTCCTCGAGCATTTGGTCCCAATCGAAAACGCCGCACTCGGTGACGGCGCAGCGGTAGAGCCCGCCCTCAAAAGCGACGCCGGCGACGGACAAGTAGCCTCCGAAGCTCGCCCCCATGATGCCTACCCGCGTCCGGTCAATGAGCCCGGTCCGGAGGAATGCCAGGGTGGCGTCGGTCACGTCCCGGTGGGCCCGGGCAAAGTTATACCTGTCTTCGCGGCTGATCCCAGGGGAATAACCGGACGATCCGCGGTAGTTCGGTTGCAGCACGGCATAGCCGCGGCTCACGAGAAATTGAACTTCAGGATTAAACTCGGGCAGGTCCCGAGCGCCGGGGCCTCCGTGCACGAGGACCACGAGTGGCACGCGGTGGGTCGGCGAAGCCTCATCCGGCATGCATTCGTAGCCTTCCAGCACGACGCCATCCCGAGTCCGAAAGCTGATCGGTTGAACCTCGTGCAGCGTGGCCCGGCCGGTCCATGGCGGCCCGTCGAAAGGCCCAAGAATCCCCCTCGCCTGAAGGTCGAGGATCACGTGCGTTTCGGGATGATTCGCGCCGGTGAGTTCAAATAGAAATTTCGTCTCCGCATCGTCCTGGTTGAGCAATATATTGTCGGTAGCGGGCCGGGCCCGGTCCATGACTGCCTGGATCATCGCGTAGTTCTTCAGAAACCAGAAGGAAGTCGTCCGGCGCTGATTGTAGATGACGCCGGCCAGTCTCTGCTGTTTTTTTGAAAAATAGAGGCGCCCCGTGCTGATGTCATAGGCCGGATCCACGAGCACGGGCGGGTCGAGGGCCCCTGTGGTAATATTGCACCGCCGTAATTCGTAGCTTTGGTCGCTCGCGACAGTTACGACCCAAAGAAATCGGTCATCAAAGTCCATGCCCATGACACGGGTGGTCGGAGCCGTGGGGACGTCAAACCATGTATCGGTCCAGATACGGTTGTGATGGACATTGAACCGATGCACCTGTTGACGACCTTTAGACCAGGTGCAGCAAATCGCGATGTCGCCCTTGCGGTCTGGTTCGTAGGCGTAAACGGGCCCGTCGTCCGGCACTCGAAAATATTGGGTAGCGGCGACGGCGCCACCCCAACTCGAATAGTTGTTTATGTGGCGATCTGCATCGAACTCCTGGATAACCCCATTGATTTGGAGCAGCACTCGCCCGGGCCGCGCTTCCGGGAGTCCAAAAAAGTCTTCCGCCAGGCCACGGGCATCGACCGGCTCGTAGTCGTTGAGACGGCCGACGGCCGCCACATAGACGCCATTGGCGTAAAGCCTGTCATGTGAAACACTGAATAACAGGCGATCGCTTCCCATCCATTCGAAACTGTAAATATCATGGTCATGATCGGCCCGGATTGCTGTGGGCACGGATGTCTTCAGGTCGTAGACCAAGAGGCTAGTCCGGTCATTCTCGTCGGCGACAATCGCCCCAAGTTGCTGGCCGTCGGGTGAAATCCACGCAGTGCTGACGGGTGGCACGTGAAACAGGTCTTCCGCAGGAATGGGGCCTGCCTGGTCTCCGGCGGCTGACCGGACTGCCAATGGCAGGGCGAGGACGAATGCTGCTTGAACGCAGATTTTTGAAGGAATCAGCACGCGGACGGTGAGATTTGCCCAGCCAAGCTGCTGGCTCGAATCGCCGCCGTCCACAAAATATTATTATTCTCATGTTTACCCGTTCGGGTACCGGCACAATCCGAGCCAAGAGCTTTACTGAGCCGCGATCACAATCCGCGTGCTGACCCCTTCAAACCGTTCCTAATCTTCTTACTCGTCCTCGCCGACTCATGCGCATTGCTCCATCCAGGAGACTTCGATGAGTATTTCCTCTCCGCTTCACCCTAATCTTATCTTAGCGCCATTCCGGCCTGACCCCTTCAAGGGCGCCTAACCGGGCCTGAGGCGGCTATTCCCCGGCACCGGGAATCGTGCCCTGGTAGTTCGCCCAGTTCTTCAGCAGTTCGTGCGCGACCGCAGTGGCGGCGCGGTAGTCCGCCTCAAACGCCGGAAGCGTCCCGACAGATATATCGTTAAGCGTTGATTCTATGCTTTGTCCGGGCGGCGGCATGCAATAGTTGCTCGCACCTCGCAGCATCATCACCCGGTTGATGTCCAGATAGCCTTTCTTCGCCATGTCGGTGAGCGTATTCATGTAGTCCTGATGCTCCTCGGCCGTCGTCGTAAACGTGCCCTCGCCCTTGGTCCATAGCTTGACCCAGTCACGCGCCCACTGCGTGCGCTTGGCGCCATGCCAATAGCGGGCCGTGCCAAGCGAGTCGCCCATCATCACCCGGGGAGGCAATTGGGCCAGCGGAAAGCCGACGTACTTGGCCCGATACGCCTTGAGCGCGTCCGAGTCGGGCAATTCAACGCCTTTCGATGTCTCGTAGGCCCATTCGGCGAGCTTCGGGTTCAGCGCATAATCCATCGTGTAACCCAAAGCGCCGCCCGGTCCCACCAGAGGAAGCGTGTTGGGCTTGAGGGTGTTGACCGCCAGCAGGCCGTACGGCCAGCCAGCGGGAATTTCCCTGTCGTCAACCTCGTACATGGCGTCGCCGTCGACGACATGCTTCGCCCAGGCCGCGCTGCCGATCGAGCCGCTCGCCGGGTCGATTCCCGCGATGCCGTTGATGATCCAATAGGTCTTCCGGAAGTCGAATCTTGGATCGAGGCACAGGGCCATGATCAGCTCGCTGGTCACGACGCAGCTGTAGTGATCGGGCTCGGCGCCAGGCTGCAGCTTGAATACGCCGGCCACTTCGCCGTAAAGCCCCTGGTCATTGTGAACGAGCGGATGCGGCGCACCGGGAATTTCGATCCTCTGGAGCAGATGCTCGCGCTCGGCAAAATATTGAAACTCGCCGGGCACGTCCCCGGTGTCGTTGCCCACCTCAAAGCAAGAGACGATGATGACCTTGATCGGAATGCGATCCTCAGCGTTCGACCTATCCGGCGCGATCAGACCGATAAGCACGAGCGCACAAAGCAGACTGTGAGGGCAATGAGGCACAGCGTAAGCGTTCACGTTCACTTCGCCGGAATCTCATGGGTTCTGGAGACAGGTTGCAAGCCGCGACCTATTTAGGCCCAGCCTGACCCGTTACGGCCGGCGCCTTACAACCGGCCTCTCTCCAGCCGATCCCGCCCCGGCACTCAAGCCTGGGGGAAGAACAAGGGCGCGCTCAGGGCCAGCCCGTCGCCGACGCTGGTGAATTCCTCGCCGTCGCGAATCCGATCCACCCCGAAACGCTCCACAAACGCGGTACGAAGGCTGCGGATGAGGGACGTCCCTCCGGTGAGAAAGACGGTCTCGATGTCCCGCGGGTCCAGCCGGGCACCCGCGAGAAACCGGTCGAGATAGCCGGTGATGCTGGCGGTGAGCTCCGCGGAATTCCGGTTGAACTCCACCAGGGTGAGCTGCTCGTCGATCAGGATATTGGGATGGCTGAATTTCAGCGGCGCGGCGTCAAGCGACGTCAGGGCGATCTTGGCGCCCTCGATGACCTGAAAGAGGGCAAATCCCTGGTTATCCTTGATCAGGCTTTGAAAACGCCTGAAGGCCGGCGCGTCATCCGCCAGGCGTTCCAGGCGCCAGAGAAGGTCGAGGCTGCGGGGATTGTTCAGAAAAACGATCTGATCCCACTGGCATATTTGCCGGTAGAGCGAGTTCGGCACTTCCCGGCGCTTCCCGCCGTCCTCCAAGACGGCGAGCCGCCCGAAATAAGGCGTCACCTTGTGCCACATCGTGGCCGAGTCGTACTTGTTGCCCGCGACGCTCAAGCCGCCCGTGGCGAGAATGTCGTCGGAGCGCTCCGTCAGGCCCTGGCGCCTGGGGTCGAGCTGGACGACCGTGAAGTCCGAGGTGCCGCCGCCGAAATCGCCGACGAGAACCCGTTCAGGGCGGTCGATGCGGGCCTCGTAGGCAAAGGCGGCCGCGATCGGCTCGAGCTGGAAGTGGATCTCCTCGAAGCCGGCGAGTTCCGCGGCCCGCCGCAGCCGATCCTGGGCAAGGCGATCCTCTTCCGGATCGGTCGAAAAGACGGCCGGCCGGCCCATGATGACCCGCGTGACGTTGTGTCCCGTAACGGCGTCGGCCTTGGCTTTGAGATGACGGAGGAAATATGCGATCAGGTCCTCCAGGAGATAGGGGTCGTTGTTGACGATCGTTTCGGTGAAGGTGCGATGGGGCAGGATGGTCTTGATCGCCTGGAAGAACCTCCCCCGCATCCGATCCTGGACGTATCGGATCTTGGCGGCTTCGCCGATGATCGGCGGATCCTTCCTCAGTGTGTAGGGGAAGTACATGAACGACGACTCGACCCCCGCAATGCGCGGATCGCGGACGAGCCGGCGCCGGGACGCATCCCAAATGGTGACGGAGGAGTTGCTGGTACCGAAATCGATACCATAAATATAGGGATTCATCGCCTGGAAAAGCCGCCCCAGCATTCCGGGGGGGGGCAAGGGCAGCGGGCCTTTGCGACGGTGACAAGCCGGATCTGCGGCGCCTCTCCATTTGTACCGAGTCTGCGCTTGCTACTATACCAACATGAAAACCCATAGCTTGGATATACTGGAAAAAGCAGAGTTGCCACCCGCGCAGTCCCATGCGATACTGAAAGTAATGGAATTGGAAATGGCGTCCGCTCACGAATTGCTGGCGACAAAAGCGGATATTTTGGAATTGCGCGCGGAATTGCGCGTGGAAATAAAAGCAATCGAAGGAACCCTGTCCCGCTGGGTCCTCACGTGCATCCTGGGTCAGACGGCGGTCCTGGCGGGACTGGGATATTTTTTACTAGCGCATTTCGGCAGGTAAGATCTGGGGCCTGTTCGTCTCGTATAGCCCGGTCCATATCAAGATCCGCGTGCTGACCCCCTCAAACCCGCTCCATTTACAAGCTTCGAAGTCCCGCGAGGTCGTCCACGGCCACGATGTGGTGGCCGTCAAATACGAGGATGAGCAGATGGCCACCGTTCCTGGTTTGCAGCACCAGGGTCGGCTCCGAAATGTCGAAGCTGGTGAAGGGCCACCAAGCGGCCATTTCCTGCGTTTTCATGGCGCGAATTCCGCCGCCGCCGTCCGAGACGATCAGGTTCCGCAGCGCGCTTTCGAGGGCGGTCTTATCCTCTTCCCGTGTGACGAGCCGCTCTTCAAACCGCGTCGCCGGCCCCGGCCCGAATTGACCGAGGACGGTTTCGGATTTGCCAAGCTCCGGAGAAACCTGGCCGGCGCCCTTCAGTGATTTCCAAGCGCCTTCCTCAACCATCACATTCTGAGCGAAAAGCGGGCCGTCGCTTACTTTCCCTTCCATCAGACGGCTCCAGGCGAGTTGCGCGGCCGCGACCATATCGGCGTCCGATCCGAACTTATAGCGGACACCTCGCGGGAGTGGACCCGGACGAAGGGGCGCTGGGCGGCCGGCGAGATCCGGGAATCGTTCGCCCGCGATGAGCGATGCCGGGATTGGCTTGCCCTGAATGACAGCGATCTTTTGGGCGGTCGGATTGCGGGCCGGAGGCGTGGGAGTTTCACCTGGCCTGACCCGGACCACGATCTTGGTGAAGCCGTAGGCACCGATCGGCCGGATCGTGTCTTGGATTGTATTGAGCGGGGCGCTCTTGCTCGTGACCCAAAGGATCAAGTAACCGTCCTTGTCCAGGGCGTTATTGTTCAGGTAGGCGGCCAGATCCCACGGCTCGATTTCCCTCATTCGCGCGTCGATCAATCCCCCGTCCGGGGCGAGTTCGAACTCGTACTTCTTGGCTTTCGCCATCTGCGCGTCGATCTGCGCCGGCGTCATCGCCTTGGTCTGATACTGCGTTCCCTGCTGGCCAACAGCCGGGCAGGCGACAAGCAGGCCCAGGACGGCGGCAACAAGAAGGCATTTCATCGGGGTTCGGGGAACTCGCATCGTCAGCGAATTCGACCGCGCAGCCAAGAAAAAGCGGGCTGACCACACTTTACTCGACGTGATCCCTTCAAACCCCGGGGCTCACCAGGGCCACGCGGCAATGATCCGCTTGGCGCACCGGAGCCAGGCGGGCGAGAAATAGAGCGACATGGCCAGCATCTGGTTGGCGAAGATCCACGCGACGCCAATCAGGTAGGCGGGGTGCAGGCGGCGCCGGGTCACGAGATCGTAGATGCCGACAAGAACGACCAGGAGGTTGGGGCCAAAGTAGAGCGCGATCCAAAAATGCCAGAAGCTAAAGCCGAGGAGATGGATCCAATAGTCGGCGAGCCAACGGGCAAACCCTGCGTCCGTGATATAAAGGGTACCGAGGAGAATGAGCCGCTTGTGGGCGGCCGGTGCCTTGCGGAGCAGGATGGCCGCCGTCGTGAGGCCAACGAAGGCCAGGATGTCGGTGAATTGTATGCTGAGAAAGCCCGGGTCGGCATTGGCGTCTGCCATGGCGCGGTGCTGCACCGTAAGGGCGGTCGCCGGCCCGAGGATCGCCATCAGCCCCGCGAGCCAGATGAGGGCGAAGCCAAGTTGCTTGTGCACCGAGAGCTTCTTCGTGCGGATCAGGAAGATCTGGACTGTGAACATCACGAGCCAGCCGACAAATACGACGGCGTGAAAATGGACGATGAGGGCGAAGGCCGGCTTGTGCTTGGCGACGTGGGTGATTATCTCGGCGCCGAAGCCCCGGAGGATCCCAAGCCAGGCCATTGCGACCATGAAGACGTAGAAGTTGCGGTCCCAGGGATGGTTGGGCGCAAAGCTCTTGGCCCGGGCACGGTCTTGGGGCGGACGGGACATGGGAGATGCAAAACCCATCTGCAAGGTCCGTACCATTGCCCGATAATAACCTCGGAGGGAAGCGTGCGATTGATTTTTACTTCTGGCGGCCTGACCCCGTCGGACCGGCTCCGTTTGCGGGCAAGGCGAAAGCCCCGGGGAACCCGGCTCACACCTGAGCGGGTCCCTGGGGCTGGCGCCGATTCCGCTCGCGCCCGCGGTCAGCGCGCCGCCACCAGATTGAGGACGGGCTTGGCCGGGTGCAGGAGGGCAACCACCGTCGCGGCGGAGAGCAGACTCATGGTGGAAACCTGCCCATGTTCGAACGAGATGGCCAGGGTGCCGCTGACCGCTGTATTTTCCATCTGACGGTCATTGTAGAGCCAGGTGCCGTCGGGCAGGACATGGTCCGGCCGGCCGAGGCAGCTGGAGACCCAGATGCGGTAGGACCCGACTTGGACGGAGTCGCCGACGTTGGCGACGGCGATCTGGCCGTTGACGGCCAGGGCCTGGGCGGCCGCGGCTTCGGGGGAGGAGGGATTGGCCTGGGCCAGGGAGGCGGAAGCCGCAAGGGCGGCGACGAAGGAGCTGACGAGTAGGATTGTTTTCATGGATTTGAATTGGGTTCGCCAGTACATGCGAAATCCCGGCTTCAAACCCGACATCCCCCGCCATTTATTTTTTCGCCTCGTGCAGGGGGTCAGGCCGCCCTTTTGTCCCGGATAAAAGTCATTTATACTTGACATAATGTCATGTACAGACGACACACAGTAGCCATGGAAAAAGCAATTAACCCCACCACTCAGGCTGTTCGAAGATACATACTCGAATTTGGCCTTTCGATGGCGGCTTACGCGGTCGTACTCTGTGCGAGCATCTTCCTATTCGCTCGTGTGAACGGCGTCTGGCGAATCGTGGTCGCATTGCTGCCAATCATTCCCGTCGGACTGGTCTTCGCCGCAGGCATCCGGTTCCTGCTTCGCACCGACGAGTTGGAGCGGCAAATCATGGTCATCTCGCTGGCGATGGCCGGGGGCGCCACCGCGTTGCTGTCGGTCACCTACGGATTCCTGGAGGTGTTCCGGTTTCTTCCGGCTCCGTCCGCCTGGCTGACCTGGACCACGTTCATGCTCGCGTGGTTGATCGCGTCCTTCTTCGTAAGGCGCCGGTTCCGGTGAAAAACCGGTTGAAGGTCCTACGCGCGGAAAAGGACTGGTCCCAGGCCGAGCTGGCGGACCGGGTTGGCGTGGCCCGCCAGACGATCGTCGCGCTCGAAGGTGGCAAATATGCGCCGAGCCTTCCGCTCGCCTTCAAGCTCAGCAAACTCTTCCAAAAGCCGGTCGAGGAGATCTTCGATCCGGAATCGGGCGACTGAATGCGGAGCAGACCGCAATAAACTCGACGTGACCCCTGCACCCCACCCGCTCTGTTTTCGGAGAGGCGGTCCCGATTCGGGACCGCCTCGGAAGCGACCTGGAGATCGCTTCTACTTTTAGGCAGCGGCGGGCTCGGTGAGGAGGTGGGCCATCCGGCGCGTGGACTCCTTGGCCCAGGCCGAATGGGAAGCCCACCCCAGCAGCCCGATGGCGGTGCCAGAAGCAGCCATGACCCACCAGACCGGATGCGTCGCCTGGGCGAAGCTGAGGCCGTGGGCCTGGCGCGCGCCGGTGACGGTGCCAGCGACGGCGATGCCAAGAGTCGCTCCGACCTGCCGGCTCGTTGAGGCGATGGCGGCGGCGACTCCCGCCTGGCTCTTGGGCATGCCGGATACCGCGGTATGGGTGATGGGAATATTCACGACGGCGAAGCCCGCGCCATAGACAACATAAGCGAAGAGCAGGAGCGAGATGGGAGTGTCCGCGGACAATCGCACCAGCAAAAGAGAGCTGACCAGCGTCGCCAGGCCCGCGAGCAGCAAGGAGGGGAGCGTGCCGTGGGCGCCGACCAGCCGTCCGGAAATGGGGGCGCAGAGGATCGTCATCAGCGCAAATGGCAGCGTGCAAAGGCCGGCGGTGAGCGGGGAAAACCCGCGCACCTGCTGCAGATACAGCGTGTTGAGGAGCAGGAACGCGCCGAAGGACGAAAAGGCGCAAACTGCGATCACCGTGGCGCTGCTGAAGGGCACGCTGGCAAAGA
>Ga0302325_10029690_pt1 | contig 11291 bp, 6 predicted proteins | sample Palsa_T0_2_FD_201948 | JGI IMG/M metagenome (GOLD analysis project Ga0302325, IMG submission 201948) | Peat permafrost microbial communities from Stordalen Mire near Abisko, Sweden - Palsa_T0_2 | ecosystem: Environmental > Terrestrial > Soil > Palsa > Peat permafrost | place: Sweden: Abisko...
CAGAGGGGAATTTGTATAGAAAGGAATTCCATGGCGTAGGTTGACCCGAGGATACGGCATGCCAGTGGCAGTATAGAAGGCAGGAAGTAGTCGCTGAGCAAGATCCAGAGCAAGACGTAACAGCTGGCCATTGTATATAAACCCGTTTGGCCACGCAATCCCTGGTATCTCACCTTTCTGGAGTTTGAGCTTCCCTGGTCCTTTTGCTCGTCGCAGTTCGTATCCTGTGATCGGCAGCTCTCCCGCAGCAAACAAATGTGCACTCAGCAGTCCGCCAACGCCTCTGATTACCGTTTCGAACACCTGGACTTTGCTGTCAACGTCGAAACCCCTCCCTCGTAAGCCTTTTCCGGAAGATCCACTTGTTCCATCCCCGTATTGTATAACCAGAGAAGCAACACCATTCTGAAAGTCTTGGAGAGCCTTTGCTCCTGTAGCAGCGCGGTCCGGGGGAGCAGATGCTAGAATAGCCAGCGTAGAGAGACTATCAATCAGCGTGAGCGAATAGTTGCCCAGGACATCATTGAGTTCAACATTTCGGGGATTGCGCGAGTCTCGGGTCAAGGGGATACAGGTAACTGGACGGAGCTATGATTCTGTCAGTAAACTCGTGCTTCACTTCCCAGGGCAACTTGCCTCGTCTTCCGGAAATGCGACACGCATGTAATTATCAAAGCCATGATAGAACATAGCAACCGTTTCCTGTCGCAGCTCTGAAATGCGGGCCTGCGTCATGGCATTGACAGCAGCCAGCCAGATTGTCGTAAAGGCGAGTAAAAGCCATCGTGACTGGTACACTGCCGTCGAATGAGTGCTGCATGACATGCCCATCAATCCTCGCCATCGCAATGGCATCACCGATAACTATCTTCCGGAAGGCATGGGAATTTAGGAATCACAAGGTCGCAGCCCTGAAAAACGTTCCTATGAGCGAACAAAACGCCTTAGCACCACTCAACGGAAGAAGGTATGTACAATCGCGGAGAGGAAGAGAAGTGGGAAGAGTTGGAAACATCTAAACCCCACGATCTGGCTGAAAACTGGCCGCATGGGGACCCCTGTTCACCGAGCACCAGCCTCCCAGTCTGCCTGCACGTGACCACTTATGAAACCTCATGTCATGCGAAACTGCATCAACATCATCTTTTGCATCAGTCAAGTGTTGTTTGGGTCTTGAAGTTGCATTTTTGTATTGCACAGCTAAGTTGCCAATCTATGCAGAGTCTGAGAAGTCACAACCCGCTCCGCATTCCCAAATGTGCGAGTGCATCCCTCTCCATTGATGAAAGCGAGGATGCGGGAAAATAACAGGGAAAAGGAAAGCACAAGTTGGTTTAAATGGAGAAATTCCTTATTACTACTCAGGTTTTCATGATATCCAAAGGACAGACTAGAGACTTCAGTTAGCAAGTTGCTCTCTTGAAGCATGTTGCATTACTGACCATAGCATAAGCTCCACTATCCAGAGCTGCAATCATGGTTGGAAGCAAAAGTATTATGTACAGAGCTTTTCTGGTCTGGCTGTTGCAGTGGCTTTCGCCTTGATCTGGTCGAGAGAAGAAACTAGCATCAAGTGAGGCATTGGACTGGCTGACGAGGATTGTGTCGGATCCAAGCTAGGTACTTTGTGGCTGTTGGCAACAAGATATCTCTCGTTGGATCAAGCTCATGCAGCCGTTTTGCGTGATCTCTCGAGATTTGCCCATGCAAAAGCCTCTTTCTCAGTACCTGCCCTGTTCACTCTAAAAAGGTTGTTCGTCCTGCTCGTTGAAGCCACAATGTACACTGTGACTAGTCTTCTTAGTGCCTGAATATCCTACAGTATACAAATTACTCACATGAAGTCCCAGTGTGGCAATATCTTCAGTGGGAGCAGAAAATATTTGGTGCATTGTCGGAAGGAAGCAATCGCAGTATTCGGACGATGTTCAGCACACATGACTATCGTCTTGGTAACCTCTCCGCAGTGGACACAAATCGTATCTTGTTCGACACACATTTTGTCGAGGCTTGTAGTATTTTGTGGTTGTGGGCGTTGCTTTTGGAGGTGTTGATGTGTGTGTTTGTGTGATTCCGTTTGCAGCGGATGATTGCAGATGAGGAGATGAGCCGATGAAGTGGAATTCAACTTAGATTGGACGTGAGTCAAGTATAGATCTTTGTGTCAACAACATGCAAATCATTCAGAAGTTCGTGGAAAGTTCGGGAATGGTAACATTTTTCTTTACTGGTTTCAAGATTCTTGTAAGTGACCCAGGCCTTTGACGAAGATCTCGGCCTAGGCCTTCCAACTTTGATGGAAAGGGCCAGAATCAAGAGAGTTAATATCGCTTCACAAAACGTCAATGGAGGACATTGGGAGCAATGAGTTAATCTACCATGAGTTCTAGTCTTCGTCTTGGCACCCTCACATCGATTGAAGGGGCTATCCTGACCGGCCAAGTTTCTGGTACCTAGTGGAGGAAGCCCTCTCAGTCAGACAAATAAAAGAGTACTTCTTTCAGTACCTTCTCCGAGTGCTGGTACGACCTACAAGGCCGGGGCAGTCATGCCTCTTATCAGAGCAACCCACTACCTCAACAATTCCCCCCAACTTGGGTCATTTCCTATGACTTCGTCCGCTTTCCTTTTTGTTACACGCCAGTTGGTGTTCTTCACAGAACACAACCCTTGTCCATGCTTTGCAGCAAAAGTTGCACATGGTATCTTTTTCGATGCACATCTTGCTTAGTTCGTTTGAGGATTTTTTTTATGTCGAAATGTTTGTGGTAGAAGCGAGGTTCTAGAAGACTAAGATATGTCAATTTGGAGACCAGGCGTAAAGCCTTTGAATGCGTTTCATCTTTTGTATTCGATTCAGAGCAGTGTTCCCGAGTTGATGTTGACTCGATTCCTTTGTTGGGGCGAAGTCCATCATGAGAGGCAAGTTCTTAAAGTTTTACCTACTTTCACATCCATTAGCTACACAACCCTTGCACAAGCACTATTCATACAGTACGAAATCACTCAACCATTCGAGGCACGTTTTTCAGCTGAATAAGAAGCAAAATGTCAGCTCAACCTGCCAGGATAGTAGCTGCAGATAGAGTTGCACTGCCTTCCGATGTTGAATGGCCCAGCATGAGGTTTGTAACCCTATTACATTGTGCCACCAAGCCGTTACTGATCCTCCCGAGAATTCCTCATGCAAAGATTGTGACTATCCACGTTGGCCAAGGTTCATCTACCGCAACTTTTACCGTCCACGCTGACTTCCTCACCAACTGTTCATCATTCTTCCGCTCTTCATTCAACGGTCAGTTCGCCGAGGCCAAGAGCAGCACTATGACTTAGCCAGAAGCGACTCCCTCCGCTTTCGGACTATTCCTAGACTGGGCATACCGGCACCAGCTAACTCTTCGCAACACCTCTATCAGCCTGATAGATTACGTCGATCTCTGGCTCTTAGCCGACAAGCTCAACATCCCTGGACTCCAAGCTTCAGCTATCGCGGCGATCGAGCGCCACGCTACGAGAGAGCGTCTCCAGGAGTTGGATTTCGAGAAGATCTGGGACCAAACTATGGATGGATATCAGTTGAGAGAAACAGTGTTGGAGAATATTGCACGTCATATGCCGGAACTGCCACTAACTAAACGATATCCTGATGAGATTTTGATTGAGCTTTTCAAAGTTCTGCAAAAATTTCGCGCTCGGGCTAGAGAGCTGCTGAAAGATGGTAATGATTACAAGGTTTTGAACGGTCATCTTACTAGAACGCGTCACGTTGCTGGAAATGAGCAGGACTCAGCTTTACCTGAGGTTGATTTTATTTGTGATGCTACAGGTTTCTTGAAATGAAACGCGAGCAATGGGTTGGTGCTTGAGGAGGAGAGCAGAAGATTTGGTAGTTTGTTGAGGATGACTGCAGCTGCGGAGATCTGGAAGAGGTACAGCAGGAGTATTTTGCTTGGTTATAAAATATTAGTTTCCTTGCTCAAGGCTATTGTGTCGTAAATAAGTTCAGCATCTACATTATCCAAAAGTATGTCCCAAACGCCTCGCCATGCAGCTCAAGGAATAACAGCCACCGTGGGTATCATCCACCATCTTCCCAACGCCAAATCAAAACTGTCTTCCTATCCAGTTACAAACCATGACCACCCAGACCCTCCTCGCCAGGAGCAACAAGCTTAACACTCTTCTTTCTCTCCAAAGACGCCCCTGCACTCCCACCAGACAGAGTGCCCGTACTCAACGCAACCCTCACGCCCTCAACAGCCTTACTCTGATTAACCTCCCTATTATCCCTCCTTACCAGCCCCTGGCCCCTACCACCAACCACTGGCCCCCTTCCACTCCCCTGCCTTGAATTCTCTTTAACCAACAAATCCAATTCTTTTGCTCTCGCCGCCTTCTTCTCATCCACCCTCTTCTCCCTCCATTTTCCAGGTAAACAAGGGTGCAAGCACCCTTCCAACGGACAACACCCCCCGCTATACTTGTCTCCCTCACCAAACTCGGGACCTGCATGCCATGCTTGCATGCAAGAACTATGACCTCCATGTCCGCAGCCGGGACAAAGCCACCACATGCCTGCTTTAAGTTTCACGTCTCCCTGCTCGAACTCGAGGTCAGGCTCAAGCTCGCGGTTGAGGCAAATCGCGCAGGGCGCCAGCTCTTTCTTACAGCGCAGGCATTTCCACTCTGAGCCTGGGATTAGGGGGTCGTTTTCGAGAGGTTTGTTACAGCCGGTACAGAAAAAGCCGATCTTGACGTCTTCTTGTGCTGTTGCGAAAACGGTGGGATAGTTAGGGACGCCTAAATTACGCAGCAGTGCAGCTTCCGTGAAGAGTTTGAGATTTGTGAGGCGTTGGTGGTATTGTCTTATTATTGCCCCAGCCTGGAACTCGTCGATTGGGGAGGTAGGGAGTAGTGGTCGAAAAAGCAAGATCATGATTGCAGCATTAAGTGCGGACGTGGAAGCCTCGAAGTTTAAGGTGCGTTGGATTAGGAGGGTGGGATCCAATGGGGTGATTAGAAAAGCGGGGTCATTTGGCCAGGGAAGAAAATCAGAATTGATTAGGTCGGGGTTTTCGGATGCCATTTCTGATATCGAAGGGCTGCGGGTCGTTTCTCTAGTAGGGATTTTGGATGGCGTTCTATCTTGAGTCGGACGTGCCGAAGCTTCATGCAGACGTAACACGGGAGGCGATAATGAGCCATGGCGCCTCCCGCTGAGAAAATCATAACCAGATTCATTTGAATGAGGAGTGAAGTGTCCTTCTGAGCTTTCAGATCCTAGAGGGGCAGGAGAATCAGTGCTGAGTCGATGCTTCGAGCCGGCGGTGAGGTTAGTTTCCCAATTAGCAACTCTATCACGCAAAGACTGGCCGCGCTCCTTGGTTACACTATGGCCGTCACTGCCGGATGAACTCATCCATTGGCCATGCTGCGAATCTCCCGATGTTGAAAACATCTGGAAACTCTCTCCAGAGTCATGGCGTTGAGGCTGAATCCGAGGCGGTTGACTGGGTGCAGGATAATCCAGTCGAAGAGGAGGCTTTCTTGGAGGTGCCCCAATTTCTAAAGGAGCAAAAGAATCTATGTCGTAAAAGTCGTAACCTTCCATACTAGACGTTGAACTTTCATGTGGATTCCTTGCTCCAGGAACTGGTATTGGACTTGGAGTTGAGGGATGAACGGCGTCAGGGAGTTGAAGCTCATCTTCCTCGTCAATCATAGGAGTGTGCATAGCCTCATGGGTTTCATGAGCTATAGAATCGCGAGGCCGAACAAGTGGAGTTGCAACATTTGAGGTGCTTTCCATTTCCTCGGCAATCATCGATTTCGCATTTCGATGAGCAGGGCTATCAACAGGAGTCTGCGCTCGAGGTAGCTTTCTAGGTGTTTCTCCTCCCCCTGGGGTTTGAGAAGGGGTCGCTTCGTAAGAGGGTTGTTTCTGCCGCTCTTTCTTTGATTCAGGCTTCTGAACCGTCAGTCGAGCTTGGCGATGGTGCTCTGCACGTCTTATAAGTAGCAGGCCTACTATATAACCTAGAAGTCTCCAAGTTTGGGCTAGCCGGAAATGGCCAATGTCTTCGGCAGCTTTGGCGTATGATTCTGTGATCGCTGTGGTCCGGACGTTGAGTAGCTGACCATCGAACTCCTTAGCTAGTGGAAACAGATACCGATTGGTGAAGTATTTGTATGTAACTCGCTTCGCAGTTGAAGGTGCATGGCCAAGAGCCGAAACTTGTTGAGGCTTGTATATCCCAGTCACTTCCACGGCCTCACTAAGAGACATGATTCTATTTTCTGTCATCCCAGTACTGCTAGGCGGTGTTGTGCTCATTGATTGACCTGATCGTGCACTATTGCGTCGTCGATGACCTTTTCGCAGCCTTGGACCCAAGAAACTGCCAACTACATCCTCTTCAGACTCGCTTCTGCTGACACTCATAAGAGGCCCACTTCCATTATGTTCAAATTTTGGTGAAACCTCTGGCGGCGTGATAGATGGCCGAGGCCGTCGTGGCGATTGCCGTTCTTCCAGCAGCAGAAGACTATGTCCAGTAGGCGCGATGGAAAAACTTGATAGACTCCGACGGTCTATTAGCTTTGTTACGAAAGCTACATCCGTCTGGATGAAGTGGCCTTCCTTATCAGCACTCCAAAGAAGATCTCTCGTGTTCCAAATTAGATTCGATGGCGCGCTGTTCCACTGTTCAATCTCCTTGAATGGCATGGCTGGCCTTGCCAGATCCCAAATATGCACATTTGACGTTTGATTTTTAGCAGCGTTAGCATCGTCATAGGCCACCGCAATCTGGGCAGCTCTTTTCCCATGAGCAGTAGCAGACCAGCACGCTGGTCGCCAAGAGACTCTCGAAATGGGGGCAGGTGTTGCGAAAGTGTATCGGGGTTTCTGGTTCCTGTCGGCCTTTTTCGACATATCCCAAACGTGACACAGCTGGTCCAAACCTCCACTGACGAGATGATCTCCATCCGGGTGCCATGATATAGTGAAGCATGCGCTCTGATGAGCGGAGATCTTCAGAACAGGGGCGCTGCTCTTGCTGATATCCCATTTCTGAACCATACCAGCATCTGTACAGCAGGCAAACTCCATTCCATCCGTTGGCGACCACTTGACATCCCTAACAGCGTCCGCGTTGCACTTGAAGGATTGCAGCACTCGAAAAGTAGGCCCGTTGCGTCCGGGTATTGGAGCCTTGATATCAAAACGCTTGACTGTCCCATCTTGACTTGCAGAGAGCAACCAGTTATTCATGAAAGGACTTATGGCGAGTCTGTGAACCTGCCGCGCATGCTCTTGGATTCGCCCAATCTCGAGCCCATCTCCGATGCGATTGAGATCATATACTGTGATTCTACCGTTCCCCGAAGCTGTAACTACTATATTTTCGAGAGTTCCGTACGACCATATTACCGCTCTTATGTTGAGTTGATCCGACGTCGCGGCGGAAGGATCGTGAGTTGTTGCAAAGGACGTAATGATCGCTCGGAGGTCAAGCTCTTGGGTAATCGTTGAACCATCGATTCTGAGGATTTTGAAGACTTTGGGCCCTGCAATGACTGCGCGTTGGCCATCTGCAGACCGATCGAGGCATGTTATGGGTGCGCCTGCAGAGTATATCGTATTCTGTGATGCGCTGGGCCGGAGCTGTGACTCGATGTCGCGAGTGTCAACGCTCTCATGTGTGGTTGTTGCAGGCTGGCCAAGCAGCTTCCTCATAATCTTTCCCTTGGCATTCATTTTGGAAGACATGTCGGCCTTCAAGGAGGAGCCATCTTGGATGTGCGCATCCTCGAAGACCTGTCGCGTTTAGTGAAGCTCACGTCTGACGGGGCCTTTTAGCCGGGCCGGGCAGAAATCATGATACAGTAGGCAGGCGGTGTGGGTGATTTTTCTGCAAGTTATGATTGGTCCGCTTGCTCGTCTCCTGTCCCCTTTTCTTCTTAATCGCCCTTGGGGCTCCGATGGTTGTGCTTGTGCTAAGATGGCATTCTACGGCTTCGATTGCTGCCCACTCGCTTGAAAGTGGGTTCTGTACTTCGTACGTCTCCCCCACTGTTATGGGTTTTAGTGACAGGGTTCTGCCTTCTCGCCGAAGGGCAGAACCGTAAAACCGACGACCAGCTTTACTCCTCTTTGTTTCGATACCAGAGCCGACGGATCGATGATACCAAGACCTTGATATATACAAAAAGCCATTGCTCAGGTACCAAGTCATCATAGGTCGCGGTTGTGAAAGGGAACTGGTCACGAAGGCTACGAAGCGAGTTGCGCACGGACGAATTCGGAAAGAAAAGGGGGGAAGTTGATGCCTTATTGCTGCCTGAAAGTCGAGATGAAGCCATTCCGAGAAAAGTTGCCGGAGAAAGAGGCGTCAATGACCCACTGGCTCTTCCAGCATAGCTAGCCCCTCTCTGCTCATGACGCCTCTTTTCCGATGTCCCAAAGTTCTACATTGCTGCTACAAAAGCTCTAGACAACTGGAAGGCAGGAGTAAAGTGGTGCTATCGAGAACTCCATTGCCGAACTGGCAGTCTTTGCTCCTCTTGTAGCGAGCTTGAAGTCGCCTCAAGGAATAAATAGAATGGATCTTGCGGTTCTTGGCAGACATGAGTCACTGTGCTATAAACAATTTGCATGCTGCACCGTGCGAGTCATTATGATTAAGCTCACTTCTAGTCTCACAAAGCACACTGAGACCTGTTACGCCAGTATTCTGTCTCTCGATCTTAGACCTCTATAATTGGACGTTCTTCCATCTCCAGAGTAGCTTCATGCACAAGAAACAATACTAGAAGCTTAACAGCTTCCGAGACGAAGTTGGCCATGAAGGCAGGTGTTTATGCTTGCTGGTGGTATCCAGCCTTCTCCACGGCTTTCTCAAAACTCTTATCTCAATCCCAAGGTATTTATGTCCATGCTATACAAACGGTAGGCGTGTGAGGGTGTTATAGAAGCACGGAGAAGGGAGGTCGCCATTTGGGCCAGGAGGCGAGCGGCACCAACAAGAGCTACTACAAACAAGGCTACGCAAAGGCGTGTTGCATAAGCGCGAATGGTGGATAACAGAGTTAGATGTATTTTCTTGTTGGTTTTAACTGCTCAAAGCCTTCTCGCATCAGGAACTGTGGTATTCGTGAAGTGTTGTCGGTCTTCGAGTGTCGATCGCGGTGAAGCACGAGGAGATAGGGCAGTAGCTTGAATGGTGTGGCAGCTATTCTATAGTCATAGATCGTATTGTTGGCAGATTTAGGAGGGTGGAGGAGGGTATTGGATTGCTGAGGCATATGCTGCTTATGTTACTTTGTTAGCCATCGTGGAAGCCTCTTCCTGAGAGACTCGGGACATGAACGCGTGAAACAGCAGAACAAGGCTCAAGATACTCACAACGCGCGCCTGTGCCCAGAAAAGGGGAGAAAATGGACAGTATTTACCAGGAGGGGCTTCATAGAATCGGTGGGAAGCTAGAGTGAATAGCAAGATCGTTAGGTGCCTTCGGGAAACTCAAAAGATAATTCGCGGTGGCAACAACCACGATTCTTTGTCAACTTCAATCTTGGTTTCATCACATCACGTTAATAGTTTCGCTTTCGAGCTGAGAAACGGAGCAATTTCAAGACCGATTCATGCTTTTTAGTCGAGCTCCTTCCAAATATAGAAGCGGTTTCTTATTACACCGCCATCGCCCAAAATATGGAATCTCTATCTTCCTGATGCTTCAATACTAAAGTCCGAATGCCGAAGACAGGCATGAAAACAGTAACTGTACAGCATCACATTATCACCCGCAAGCCTTGCTGCTTCAGGTGCTTGCATTCAGTTCAGACTCCCAGGTTCGCTGCTTCTTACTGGTAGGAAGAACGAAGCGATCTGGCCAATTTCCAAGCTGTCGGTATCACAATTGATCACGGTGCTTTCAACCCCACCCAAAAACACAATTCACACTCTGAAAGCATCAAAAGCATCACGATACATCTCGGAGTATCATCATGCCGCTTCTATAAACTCTTCCCAAGCGCCTATTTCTATGATACTCTGAAATACCCCCTTTCACATCCTCTCCTACTGCATGCTCTTTCATACCCTCTCTCTTCAAAGCGAGATCATTAACCTGGCGCCCTCTTCCTTGACCTCCAGCACGCTACTGCAAGATAGCAAACAACCATCATCTCTCTGCTGGACCTGCCCAAATGGCTCGATCCGCCTTCACACTTCACAACACACACCAGATCACACGAACGCAAGCGCCAGGCGAACACCCAGATTGGGCGGGCCAACACGTCCGGCACCCCTGTCAGAACTCAGATTGTGATAGCTTCCCCTCTGCCGCACTTCAGAGCCAGTTCGCGGCCGTCTCCACGAGATCGAGCGGTGGGGGCAGATGCGATGTTCAGTCGGAGATCGGGGTCTCTATACACAAATGTAGATTTGCAATGCTTGCACGCCTGCAAAGCCGCCCGCGACGCCAGAGAGTCCAGACACCCGGTTTTCGTTCTCTCACATCTCACATCTTCACCGGCGTTCATTGTCATGATATCTGGTTGGCTAATGTTCATGAAGTGGAGGGATGGAAGAGTTTTTTGCACGAAACATCACTGATATGTACCGCCCACCAATGGGATATTCACCCCAAGCAAAGCATTTTGCAACGCAATGCTATAATGCGTCAGTTAAGGGATCGCCGCGCCATCCGGGGCTACGAAGTAACATCAACTAAACTTTAAGTTCGAGAAGGGGACGGTATTTTTGGCATCTTGCTTGTTTCTGCCATCTAGATGAAGATAGACGAGCAGAAACAAGAGCAAGCGCTACCTAGTTTCTCCCAAATAGATCCTTTGGAATCATCTTCTCACCTGGGCCTCACGTTCACGCCTTCCCTCGGTTCTTGCCTGTATCATACTCGGTGTGGAGGAAAATCCGGGGTCGAAAGCGGAACGTGACCCCGGAAGAAACCACCATCACGATAGGATGAAGGGATCTCTGTAGGATCTTGATGATGATAGGCTAGTCAGAAGTGGCTCAGGAGGATGGCTGCTGCATTGTGTCTCGGTAGGCACAGTACCAGCCTTCACGGCCCGCTCCCTAATCCGGCAAAAGTAGCCAATATGTAGCTGGCAAAGCACAAAACACAAATCTTCAGTAGCTACACAAACCAAGGAACACATCTCGACCGAGCTCTCGGTACCCCGCCATCGCGAAATCTCGTAAGCTGAGCAAATGGGAGAAGGCGGGAGAGGACTGTGCCGTACGGGTAGAAGGGAAGCAAAACGTT
>Ga0302325_10029691_pt1 | contig 11291 bp, 14 predicted proteins | sample Palsa_T0_2_FD_201948 | JGI IMG/M metagenome (GOLD analysis project Ga0302325, IMG submission 201948) | Peat permafrost microbial communities from Stordalen Mire near Abisko, Sweden - Palsa_T0_2 | ecosystem: Environmental > Terrestrial > Soil > Palsa > Peat permafrost | place: Sweden: Abisko...
AGCGCCACCTCCACCTGCTCGGCGGCGGCCTCGATTGCGGCGCTCGCCAGCTCCTCCTTGCCCCCGGGGAAGTGGTGGTACAGCGAACCGTTCGCCGCGCCCGCGGCATCCAGGAAGTCGCTCACGCTCGTGCCCGTATAGCCCTGGCGGCGGAGCAGCTGCCCGGTGGCGGCAACGAGCTCGGCGCGATGGCGATCGGGACGCGGCACACGACGATGATAGTGGAGCGGGCGCTCTGATACGATCTGGAGCGCTTGCTCTACAACCAACGATTGGAGAACCGTTATGCCGATGATCGACGTTTACTCAGTCCCCGGGACATTCGCTGACAAGCATGTGCTGGCCCAGGACCTCGCGAACGCTGTGATTCGCTGGGAGCAGGTCCCGCCGATCGCGCTGTTCTCGAAGAACACGGCTGCCTTCATCCACGAGCTGCCCGCCGACTCGCTGTCCAATGCAGCCGGCGACAGCAACTACGTCCGCGTGCAGGTACTCACGCCTGTCGGCGTCCTGGACCGTGACAAGCAGCTCGGCGTGGTCAAAGAGCTGACCGACATCGTCGCCGCGGCGGCTGGCGATCCGACGCTCACCGAGCGCACCTGGGTGCTGATCACGGAGTCACCCGAAGGCGGGTGGGGCATCAACGGGCACGCCAGCACAGGGGCTGACATCGCTGCCCTGGCCCGCAGCGAACTCGCCGCCAAGTAGCAAAACACAACTAGCTCAGATACTGTTGTCGGGTCCAAGCGCAACAGCGCACCACTGAGGAGGTCGCCACGTGAGCGAATCAACCGAGACTGAGGCGAGGCAGGAGACGAAGGCCGCGGAGGAAACGGCCGTGACGTTGGAGCGCCGCGGTCACGTTCTGCTGATGGGCCTGAATCGGCCACACAAGCGCAACGCCTTCAACCTGGCGATGATCGATCAGCTCGCCGTGGCCTACCACGAGCTGGAGGAGGATGACGACTTGCGCTGCGGGGTGCTGTTCGCGCACGGTGAGCATTTCACCGGCGGGCTCGACCTCGCCGAGGTGGGCCCAGTCATCCAGGATGGGCGACTGAAGATGTCCGGCGATGGGCGTCGCGACCCGTGGCGCAAGGATGGCATCTGGCGCACCCCCATCGTGGCCGCGGTCCAGGGGTGGGTGATGACGCTCGCGATCGAGCTCTTGCTGGCGGCCGACATCCGCATTGCCGCCGAGAATGCGCGCTTCGCCCAGATGGAGATCAACCGGGGCATCTACGCGTTTGGTGGAGCGACGGTTCGCCTGCCGCGGGACGCGGGCTGGGGCAACGCGATGCGATGGCTGCTGACCGGCGAGGAGTACGACGCCGCCGAGGCGCACCGCATAGGGCTCGTGCAGGAGGTCGTCGAGACGGGCCGCGAGTTCGATCGGGCCGTCGAGCTGGCAGATGCGATCGCGACGCGATCCGCGCCGCTCGGGGTGAGGACGACGCTCGAATCCGCACATCGCGCCAGGCGGGAGGGCGAGGATGCGGCGTTCGCTCGTCTTGAGCCGGACATGGTCACTCTGTTCGAAAGCGAGGATGGCCGCGAGGGCCTGATGTCGTTCATCGAGCGCCGCGAGGCGAGGTTCACCGGGCGATGAGCGCAACCGAGACGAAGGTCCACTTCACTGAGGACGCCGGCCTGGCAGTCATCACCCTGGACAACCCCCCGTTGAACCAGATCGGCGAGCCGCTGATCTCCGATCTGACCGCGGCGATCGACCAGGTCGAGGGGGCCCAGGGTCTGCGGGCCCTGCTGCTGAGAGGTGGCGGAGACGTCTTCAGCGCGGGCGCCGAAGTCGAGCTGTTCGTGGGGCGGGGCGCAGAGGAGATGCGCCCGCTCGTAGCTTCGTTCCTGGATCTCGGCCGCAGGGTCGAGGCGCTGGCATTTCCCACAATCGCGGCTGTTCACGGGATATGCATGGCCGGCGGTCTCGAGCTGGCCCTCTTCTGCGACCTGATCTGGGCGGCCGAGGGCACGGCGGTGGGCCTGCCGGAGTCAAGCCTTGGAATCGTTCCGCTGGCGGGCGGCATCGAGCGGGTTGCCGCCCGCGCCGGACTCGGACGAGCACGCACGATTGCCCTCGGCGGCAGACTCCACACCGCGGAGGAGTTCGCCGCGTGGGGCATCATCGACCGCGTCCTGTCCGCAACCGATCTGCACGCCGAGGCGGAGAAGTTCGCGCGGAAGCTCGCCGACGGGCCAACCCTCGCCTACGCAGCGGTGAAGGAGATAGCGCGCGCGTACACCCGCGACGGCATCCAGGGCGCCGATGCGCGCCTGTTGGACGAGGCGGTGAGGCTGTTCGACACCCGCGACGCACGGGAGGGCATCAAGACCTTCCTCACCTCAGGGCCAGGCCACGCGACCTACCACGGGGAGTGACATGACGCGCGAGCCGCCCGTTGCAAATAGCAACTCCCGCACGCTAGGCTGAAGGCATGAGGCATGCTGAGTTGCTCGAGGAGAATTGCGCGATAGCTCGATCTTCGGGCGTCGTGGGCGAGCGCTGGGTGTGGGTGATCATGCGCCAGGCGTTCAATGGCGCGCGACGCTTCGAGGACTTCCAACGCGGCATCGGCCTGGCGCGCAATGTGCTCACGGACAAGCTGAACCTGCTGGTAGAGCACGGTGTCTTCGAGCGTCGCCCATACGCCGAAAACGCCGCGCGAGAGCTGAACGAGTATCGCCTGACCGAGAAGGGTCGCGCTCTCTTTCCCGTCTATACGGCGCTGATGCAGTGGGGCAACGAGTGGACCGATCTGCCCGCTCCGCCCATCGAGCTGCTGCACAAGCCCTGCGGGCACCGCACAGCGGCGCGGGTCGTCTGCGCCGAGTGCGGCGAGGACATCGAGATCCACGACACCGAGCCGGTGGTGGGGCGTGGCTTCGTTGCGGGTGGGCATCTCCGCTGAAGCAGGTCGCCCAGAGCCAGGCGCGGGCCCGCCGTCATCGGCTTGAGCTTTTGTCAAGCGTCTGATTGAATGAATGTGATGGCTTCGGCGAAGGTGGACCAGCGTCGCGAGGTGGGCCTGCGGACGCGCGCGCGACTGATGGATGCCGCGCTCGACCTGCTGGCGGAACGCGGCGAGGATGGAGTGACCCTCCGGGAGCTGACGGACGCCGCGGACGCGAATGTCGCGGCGGTGAGTTACCACTTCGGCTCGTTGAAGGCGCTGTGCGACGCGGCGATCGAGCATGCGCTGGGGCGCTACCTCGACGCTCAAGAGGAGGCGGTGAGCGCGCTCGAGCCCGACTCCACGCTTGAGGCATTGGCCGCGGCTTTTGCACGCCCTCTGATCAGCTCGCTGGCCGCGGGGGGGCGCGATCTCGCGGTGATGCGCATCGTGGCGCGAGCCGGGATCGACCCTCCGGAGGGATCGGGCCGGCTCGATGTCAGGTTCGAGCAGATTCGTGGCGCGGTCGTTCGGGTGCTCAAGGCCAACCTGCGTGGTGTGAGGGATCGAGAGTTGATCTTCCGCACCCGCTGCGTGGCCGGATTGATCAACTGGCTGGTGCTTGCGCCGGTGGGGGAGGAGCTGACGAACAAGTCCCAGAAGCAGATCGAGCGACTGCTGGTGCCGATGATCGCGGGAGCGTTTCGCGCCGCTGCCCCCCGCTGACTCGCAGCGCGGCCCAGATCTGCCCGCCGGCAAACAATTCAAGCGGTTGCTTGACAAGACTCGGCGACCTTTGTAAGCTCAATCAAGTGATTGATCGGATGATCGGCGCTGCGCGCCGGGGCTGGCCGGGTACGGGTTGCACCCGGCCGCGCAGCAGCCGCAGCTCTCTCCGCATCGACCAGGGAATCAGCGAGCAAGAACAGGAGGCCGTTCGGCTATGGAAGTGACACTCACCGGCGCAACAGGGTTCATCGGATCTCACGTTCTGACGGAGTTGCAGGAGCATGGTCACTCGGTGACGGCGCTTGTCCGCGATGCCTCCCAGGCGGAAACGGTCGCTGAGCGCGGCGCAACAGCGACCGTGGTCGACCTCAACGACCGAGCGGCGGTCGTGGGCATCCTGGGCAACGCGGACGCGGCGATCCACACAGCGAGTCCCGGCGACGCCACGAGCGCGGACCTGGATTCCGCGGTGGTGGACGCGGCGCTGGAGGCCTTCGCCGGCACCGGCAAGCCCTACCTGCATATCAGCGGTTTGTGGATCTACGGGAACAACGCCTCGGTCAGCGAGCAGTCACCAATCGATTCGCCTCCACTGGTGGCGTGGAAGGAGCCGATCGAGCGCCGCGTGCTCGCTGGCCCCGACATGCGCGGAGTCGTGATCGCCTCAAGCGTTGCCTACGGTGACGGCGGAGGAGGAATTCCGGGGCTGGTGCTCGGATCACCCCGAGACGACGCCGGCAATCTGATCATGCTCGGGAGCGGACAGCAGCACTGGCCGACGGTCCACGTCGCGGATGTGGCGAATTTCTTCCGTCTTGTTCTGGAGCAGGACTCGGCCCGCGGCCGTTATGTCATCGGCGACGGACAGAACCCGACGGTCGCAGAGCTGACCGAGGCGGCCGCCGGCGCGGTGGGCGCTGCGGGAGCGGTGCCCGGCTCCGATGATGAGGCCAGGGCACGCTTGGGCGACAATTTCGCCGAGGTCCTCCTGCTGGACCAGGGCACCGACGCGGCCAAAGCCCGAGCCGAGCTCGGTTGGGCTCCCTCGCATCCAGGGCTCCTCGACGAATTTCGCCACGGCAGCTACCGCATCGGAGCGTAAGCTCGATCAAATGTCGCAGCGCTCCTCTGGCCCCCGGCGATCAGAATCCGTCGAGTCCTACCTGCGTCAAACGCGCGCCGGCGCTGCACTGGCGCTGCTCGCCCTGGCAGCGGCGATAGCGTCCGAACAGTTCGCTGAGCATCTGTGGGTGCGTCACCCGCTCCTCGCCGGCCTTGCCTCCAGCGTGATCGTCGTGATGCTGTCGGTCGCCGTCCTGAACGAGGCGCTTGAGATCCGCAGGCGTCGACGCTGGAGTGTCCTCGCGCAGTACGTGATGCTCGAGCTGGTCCGCGATGCGCGCATGGTCTGGACGGGGATGGTAGAGCTGGCTGGCCTGATGCCGGCCGACGCGATCCCGCCGGCGGCGATCGACGCAGCTGCCCTCGTGGTGCGCGACACGCCGCGCCTGACCAAAGCCGTTCGCGGCCTGCTTTCCGATGCTGATCGGCGCCGAGTTCTGCGAGACCAGGTTGCGAGAGTGGTGGTTCACAACGACGAGGTGCTGGGACGATGGGCCGCCGTGATGCTCAACGCCGACGCCTATGCAGAGGTGCTCGACCGTCACGTGGAGCTCGCCGGAAGCCTCGCCTGGCTGGGGAGCCTGCTGGACCAGTCCGAGCCGAGCGATGGGGATCAGCTGCGCCGGCGCAGGGCTCGAAGCAACCCTGCTGTTCAGATTGCCGGTGACATGGACGATGACCGTCTCGCCCAGAGGCTCGTCGCGATCACCCAGCTCGCCGAGCAGCTGGACAGGGGAACACTCGAACTCGCCGTGAAGATCGTGCCGGTCGCATGGTGGGAAGCGCGTCTCGGCACGACCGCGCACGTGGGCGACGAGGTCCCCGAAGCGAACGGTCGCGGGCAGCTTGCACGGGGTCCCGTGTAGTTGCGGTTTAGCCTGCGGGACGCACGCGCTTTCGGCGAAGCTGCTCAAGGCCGTCGAGGATGAGATCGAGCCCCCACGCGAACTCGACGGCGTTGTCGTACCCGGACTCGGGGAGCTTCGTAGCGATCTCGATGAGATACGGGTAGTTCTCAGGCGCGCCGATCGTCTGCGCCCTCCGCCGCGCGGCTTCTCCGGCACTGTCGGGAGTCTCGAACGCCAGGTCCTTCTGCTGCAGGGCGAACCCGTAGATGTAGGCGTCCTGGACCGAATAGGCGTGGACGGCGATCTTGAATGAGAAGCCCGCCTTGCGCAGGCAGCCCATCACCGCGTTGTGGTTGCGCAGGTTCGCCGGCCCCGGATGCCGCGACTCCATCATCCCTATCGCCCAGCCGTGGCGCTCCAGCGCCTCGCGCGTGGAGATCGCCCGGCGCCGCATGGCGGACCTCCAGTCGAGCTCCCCAGAAGGGAGCTCGATCTCGCCGAAGACGATGTCGACCATGCCATCGAGGAGCTCCTCCTTGTTGGCGACGTGCTTGTAGAGCGCCATCGGCACGACGCCGAGCTCCTGTGCGAGACCGCGCATGCTGAACGCTTCGAGCCCGGCCTCGTCGGCGAGCGCGACGGCGGCCTGCAGCACACGAGCGCTGCTCAGCGGCTTGCGGGTGGCGATCTTCTGGTTTGTCATCGGCCTTGACAAGTGTACACCGTACACCTATAGTTCCACGGACCAGTGTACGCCGTACACCTCACGGAAAGGCACCTATGGAACCCGACGCGCCATATCCCGTCCAGTACTCGGTCGACTACCCGGATCGGCCGCTCAACCGCCTGAGCACTTTCTTTCGCCTGTTCATGGTCATCCCGATCGCGATCGTGATCGCCCTCATCGAGGGCGGCGGCTACGCCTACGGCGGCGGGAGGGCCGCCGGGGCCGTCGGCGCTGCCGGCCTGGTCGTGCTGCCCACGCTGCTGTTGATCCTGTTCCGCCAGAAGTACCCGCGCTGGTGGTTTGACTGGAACCTCGAGCTGATGCGGTTCTCCGCCCGGGTGGGCGTCTACCTGTCACTGATGGAGGACCGCTATCCCTCCACCGACGAGCATCAGGCGGTGCACCTCGAGTTTCCCTATCCGGATGCGCGCAACGACCTCAACCGCTGGCTGCCGCTGGTCAAGTGGCTGCTGGCCATCCCGCACTACGTGGTGCTGCTCTTCCTCTACATCGCAGCGTTGTTCGTCGTGATAGCCGCCTGGTTCGTGATCCTGTTCACCGGTCGCTTTCCGCGCGGGATGTTCGACTTCCTAGTCGGCGTCGGCCGCTGGACCAACCGGGTGATCGCCTACGCCCACGTGCTGGTCACCGATCGCTACCCGCCGTTCCGGCTCGCGCCGTAGGTCCCGCGGGGGGTGCGAGAGGTGCCCAGGGCAAACCCGGCGACTGAGCAAGCTCAGAACGACACCATCAGTCGCCCTTCGGCACCGAGCGCCCCTTGCGGCGTTTGAGCCGGCTGGCCAGGTAGATGATGAGGAGCGCCCCCACGGCGATCGCCAGGTAGGCGTCGTAGCGCGTAGCCGTGCTGTAGATGCTGTCGATATGGCTCCCGGACAGATAGCCGATGCTCGTCCACACGGCCACCCACAGCGCCGCTCCGATCGCGTTGAACGTCAGAAAGCGAGCCCAGTGCATGCCTGAGACGCCGGCGATGATCCCGTTCGCCTGTCGCAGCCCCTCGATGAACCGGGCGGCCACGACGACCCTTCCGCCGTGGCGCTCGAAGAAGCCCGTGGCCCTGTCAAGACGCTCAGGCGTGATCAGCACGTAGCGCCCGTAGCGCTCGATCAGGGGGCGGCCGCCGAAGTGGCCGATCGCGAACCCGATGTTGTCGCCAAGCACGGCGGCGATGAAGCCGACGAGTGCTACCGCGACCACGTTCAGGCGACCTGTGCCGGCATAGATGGCACCCAGGATCAGGATGGTCTCGCCCGGCACCGGTACGCCGAAGTCCTCGAGCAGCACAAACCCGGCGACCGCGAGATAGCCATAGTGATCCAGGGTCGGCTCAAGCGAATGCAGAACGCCCGGAAGGTGCTGGGGGGCGGCTGCTGCAAGCGGCGCTTCGCTCAAGGGCCAGATCATGCGGTGAGATGGTCGCACGACGACCAGTGCGCTCGGCGGCTCGCGATTGGAGCGCGTGGCCGTGATGGGCACGGCCAGCGCCGCCGCGTCAGCCGGGTGCGGCTTTGGTGCTCATCGTCTCTGCGTTCGTCAGGCCGACATCGGCGGTCCCGTGCCGACAGCCTTCGGCGCTGCGGTGATCTGGCCGCGGAGCGCCTTCAGCGCGGCGACGTAGACCTCCGAGAATGTCGGGAACGGCTGGATCGTGTCGGCGAGAACCTCCAGTGAGATGTGGGCGCGGATCGCGAGCGTCGCCTGCTGCAGCCACTCGCCCGCCTCGGGGCCGAGCGCGTAGGCGCCCGTCAGCCGCTCGCCGTCGCTGAGAAGCGTCAGAAAGCCGTTGCTGTCGGCGTAGGCGCGCGTGTAGGTGGCGGTCTTCGCCACGTCCGACACCGGGACCATGGCGCTGTAACGGCCGGCGGAAGCGCCCACCGCCGCGGCCTGCGGGTCGGTGTAGACGACGCGCGGAACGGCCTCGTAGTTGGCCTTTCGCGGCTCGCCGAGGATGTTCGCGGCGACCACCTCGCCCTGGTACTTGCCGACGTGGGTCAGCGGCCAGAGCCCGTTCACGTCGCCGATCGCCCACAGGTTCTCGGCGGCGCGCAGGTGCGCGTCAACCGGAACCCCATGCGCGTCTACCTCGACGCCGACCGTCTCGAGGCCCAGCCCGTGCACCCGCGGGCGCCGGCCGGTGGCGACGAGCAACCGATCACCGCGCAACTCGCGCCCGTCGTCGAGCTCGAGCAGGTAGTCCTCGCCGTCGCGTCGCGCGGCGGTCGCGTTCGCGGACAGGACGAGCTCGATCCCGTCGCGGCCGAGCACCTCGCCGAGCGCCTCACCCAGCGGCGCCGGCTCGCGCGAAAGCACGTGCTCGGACATCTCGACGATCACGGTCTCGCCGCCGAGTCGACGAACGGCCTGCGCCATCTCCACGCCGACGGGCCCGCCACCCAGGATCAGCAGGCGTCGGGGAATGGCCTTCATCGACGTCACCTCGCGGTTGGTCCAAACGCCGTCCAGCTCGCGCAAACCCTGCACGGGCGGCACGACCGGATCGGCACCGTTCGCGAGGACCACGTGATCGGCGGTGTGCCGCACGCCGTCGACCTCGACGACGCCGGGGCCGGCGAGCCGCCCACTGCCGCGCAACAGGACGATGCCGTTGCCGGCCAGCCAGCGCTCCTGTCCGGCGTCGGAGTAGTCGGAGACCATGAAGTCGCGCCAGGCAAGCGCCGCCTCGACATCGACTTCCGCGCTCGCGGCGGCCTCGCGCGCCCCATGGACCGCCTCGCCCGGCCGCAGCAGGGTCTTCGACGGAATGCAGGCCCAGTAGGAGCACTCCCCTCCCACGAGCTCGCGCTCCACGACTGCCACGCGCAGGCCGCCGTCGGCCAGAGCGCCTGCACAGTGCTCGCCGGGCGAGCCGCCGCCAAGCACGATCACGTCATAGTCGCTGCTCATGTCGGCAGCTCCTCGCCGGCGCGCTCGCGCACCATGTAGAGCGCGTACCAGTCCGGCCAGTCCGGGTCCGCCTGGCCCGTTCGCTCCTCGTGCTTGCCGTGTGCCGCCTCTGCGCCTCTGAGCGCCTCCGCCAAGTCCTCCACGGACTCATACGTCGTGGCCATCAGCCTCTCCTTTCAGCGGCCGGGCAGCCGCGTCGTGATCTCCTGGAGCAGCCAGCCGTTGCCATCCGGATCGCTGAAAACCGCGAAAGAGCCGTAGGTGTGGCGCTCGGGCGCCGGCCCGGGCACCCGGCCGGGGTCGTGGAAGCGGGCGCCTGGCCCCCCCTCGTGGAACACCTCGCTCACCTCCACACCGCGGGCGAGCAGCTCGTCGCGCGCAGCCTCGATGTCGGGAACGATCAGGTACACGCTCTGAGCTGAGCCGGGCGCGTCCGCCGCGATGTTCGTGCCAAATTGGATCGAGCACCCGGAGCCCGGGGGTGTGAACTGGACGATCCGGAAATCGTCACCGTGGGCAATGTCGGCGTCAAGCCTCCAGCCGAGGCCTGAGTAGAACTCCTTCGCCCGATCGACATCCGAGACCGGCACGACCACGACCTCGAGCCTGAACTCCCCGGCCTTTACCGGCGGCGTTCCCGCGGCGCTCTCGCTGCTCACCTCGACACTGCTCATCTCGCCTCCATCCGGTTGGTGTGCGCCACAAGCGCCGGCGCGTTTTCGCCGACCCCGAGCATCGCCGGACGGCGACGGCGGAAGCCGGCGCTTCGGGCCTGCGGTGCGGAACGGATATCGGCACGAGCCCCTTCCTGGTCGCCCCAGGGCCGCTCTTCGACCGAGGACGCTCCCGTTGGGTGGCGCATACTTTCGTTCTCATCCAAGTAGAAGTCAAGGTCCTCCCGCGCGGTGATGAGCGGTTGCCAATCAGTCCCGCCCGAGCCACGCGCTTGCCGACCACTGAGCGCAACCCCGATCAATCATCGAGGCGCTGGTGAAGCTGAGCAACGGCGAGTACGAGGTCCACAACATCGGCGTCAACTGGCCACACCACGTCTTCGTCAACCAGGACTTCAAGGTCGTCGGCGCCGATTAGCGGTAGAACCTGGCCACACTGTTCATCCGGTGCTCCTTGGAGGCTGGGGGTGTCCAAGCCACCCGGTCCCAAGGAGGACACCGGATGAAGCCTCACGCTGAAGCGTAGGATCCGGCGCATGTACAGCCAAATCGCAGCCAACAAACGACGGAGCGTAATCGTCGTCGTCACGTTCTTCGTGATCTGGCTTGCGATCGGAGGCGCCGTGGGCTTCCTGTTCAAAGCCGTTGCCCACCCGGCGGTCAACCCCGCCATCGAAAATGCCCCGCAGACGAGCTACGGCTGGGGACCGGTCATCGTCGGCGTCGCGATCGGCGGTCTGCTCGCCTTCGGCGGGATCGTCTACTCGCTCAACGCGGGAGCCGGGCTGGTGCTTCGGGTCTCGGGGGCCGTACCCGCCGACGAAGCCCAGTTCGCGCAGCTGCACCATCTGGTGGAGGCGCTGGCCATCGGCGAGGGGATCCCCAAGCCCACGGTCTATGTGATCGACGACCCCTCGCCCAACGCCTTTGCGACCGGCGTCAGTCCGGAGAAGGCGGCCATCACCTTCACCACGGGCCTGCTCGCCATCATGAACCGCGAGGAGCTCGAAGGCGTGGCCAGCCACGAGATGAGCCACATCAAGAACCACGACATCCGGCTCCTGCTGGTGGTGGGAACCATGATCGGCATGGCCGCCCTGCTGGCCAGCATCCTGTGGCGGAGCGCATTCTTTGCCGGAGGCGGGCGAGGCGGCAGGGGCAACCAGATCGTGATCGTAATCTTCGCCGCCGGCTTGCTGCTGGCGATCGTTGGGTTCATCTTCGGTCCGCTGATGCGCCTTGCACTCTCACGCCGCCGCGAGTCGCTGGCCGATGTGAGCGGTGTGGAGCTGACCCGCAACCCGGCAGGGCTGTTGGGTGCTCTGAAGAAGCTGCAGCAGAACGACAAACCGTTCAAGAA
>Ga0302325_10029692_pt1 | contig 11291 bp, 12 predicted proteins | sample Palsa_T0_2_FD_201948 | JGI IMG/M metagenome (GOLD analysis project Ga0302325, IMG submission 201948) | Peat permafrost microbial communities from Stordalen Mire near Abisko, Sweden - Palsa_T0_2 | ecosystem: Environmental > Terrestrial > Soil > Palsa > Peat permafrost | place: Sweden: Abisko...
ACTTAGGTAGGCGACATTCTAGTGTAACATGTCTATTCACAAACCAAGGCACAAACGAGGAATGCTCTGCCACAATAAACCAAGGGCAAGCTGAGCTTCTGGTCCTCACGGATTCTTTTGCCATTTCCTTCCTTGACTTACCAATTATTCTGTGTTCCGCCATACATCAAGGAGGCATGTACAAGTAGCTAGACTTTCTGCATTTTCATTAAAACCCCCTCGCTTACAGACATTAAGCGAAGATCAAGTATACAACATAGTTTCTCCTTTCGCAGATGGACTTGAGCTGAACTTGTACCTTTTAAAGCTATTAATCCTCAAGGTCTCTTGTATTGACTCTCAATACCAGCCATGTAGACTGCCCTTGTGTCGCCTTGGAAGGCACCATCTCGTCACGTGACTACCACATTTCATTTCGTTCTATTTCACAACCTCTTGACAGGGAACGAAATGTCGCTGGTCTTTGGAAATTGCCTCAAAAGTTAACGCTAAAACGCACTTCCGATCATATAGCATAAATTGTGATTCATCAACTCTTTGCTCTCATTTAGACAGCCTCTCGGATCTCGCCACATGCCCACCGTTTGCTAACCAACAGGAGACGTTCGTCAGCGGCAACTTTATGCAACGATCCACTACAATGAAGACCAATTCTCACTCTTGCAGCAGAGTCTCAATGAAAAGAGAGATTTGCATACCGAACAACGGCATCTGGCAGCAAAACCCTGCTTCTTGCAGTCCAAACTCGATCTACCCACGATCATCGAGCAATTGTATCATATTTTAACTCCTCACCGGATCGCCGCATACTCTCAACATATTTTAAGACTGGTATCAGCCACCAGAGGCGGAGTGCCGAGAGCCAATTATGAAGTGATATCGTGTTTGCTCCATACTTGCTAGAAATGCGATATATCAACCTCCCTTCCTTCTTCCTTGTCTCTCAACTAACTCACAATTTCCAAGCTCTCACGCCCAACTTTCACTCGCAAACTCTACTAAAACCATCTTTTAACACAGCTCCTTTACAATTCTGCCCGAAACCCCACCACCACAATGCCTCCAAATCAGATGACCAAAGGCGACGCATCTCATATCCAATCAAGCCAGGTAAGCTCTCTACACTTCTTCTCCTCATTGAAATTCTCGAGCTACTGCTGATGCTTGCATCTAAAGGCAAAGGCAGGCCGCGACATGTCCTCTAACGGCTTCGCAGCCCGTGCTCAATCAGCTGCCGCAATAAACGAAAACACCAGTGCTGGAAACAAGAGTTCTTCTGGCTATGTCAGTGGAGGTGGAGGTGGAGGTGCGAGTGCTGTTGCTAATGGTGGTGGCCATGTTGGATCTAAGTAGATGATGGCAAGGATGGAAGAGATTTGGACTCTCGTTTCGATCTTTTTCGTGAAGGTCGATGATTGAATTAGACATTCTTTTGTCCTGAGGCTTGAAGAGAGATATTGGGAAGCGAATGGGGATATCCCAGAGTGCATTTGGCTTACTATCAGATCAGATACATTGTGGTCGAATACTGCTATCATTCCTTTAATGCAGATGTTCTTGACCAAACCTTTCGAAAGATGTGAAGAGTTGATATTTGAAATCGTGACTTCAACCATTGACCAGATATCTGTAGCCAGAGATTATGATTTAGAAACAAACAAATTCTAGTCTTTGATATTCTACGCCAAGCTTTTGGCCGATTTGATGCTCTAGGATTTCTGGAATAAATGAAATCCCTGAATCATTAACTTATTTTTTATAAAAGAGATTTGTGAGAGAGCGGAATTATATTCAAATGGGTAGCTTATGGGCGCAGTATCTGAAGCAATGTAGAATGTGAAAATGTTTGTGGACTTGAAAGAACTCCCATTGCCATTTATATGGACTGCAAGCGAGATTCGGATGTGAAAGTGAGGTAGGTATGATATATCTAAATAAGCGAAAATCCCGTTAGTAAAAGCGTAAACGCGGGTGTGTAGAAATACACACCCGACCACCGCAAAGTGGCTAAACTAATATCAAAGCTCCAGAGATGGTAAACAGGAGCCGTCTACCCACTACGACCGTAAACCAGTGATGGAATTAGAAGAGAACCGCCCTCATGGGTTCCAGGTTTCTTCTCCCCAGGCGAAAGCCTGGGTTCTTCTTTTGCTATTTTTTTTTGAAAAAATTTGAAATTTTGCCATTTATATGGACTTGATCTCTAGCAAGGAAAGGGAAAGATGCAACCGACTTGCCTGGAAGTAAATACTGGAATTCGAACTCCAGAAGCGGTAAGGGAACTGAAAAATGCAATGAGCTCGTTCCACAACCTAAATTTTTTTTCATTGAAGTCGAGATCTATTTTGAAGTTATTCATCCCTCCGTCTACCCTTCTTTCTCCCCAAGTTTTGAAGGCCCGTGGCGTATGCCAATCCCAACTCTCCTCCATAGCCTCATTAACTCATGCAAGAGCAATGCACTCAATCTCAATCGGTACACCCTTCGGCAACTGATAAACTGCTACACAGCTCCTCGCTGGCTTATGCTTAAAAAATGTCTCATAAACCCCGTTCATCTCGGCGAAATTATCCATGGTAGTCAAGAAAACATTGACCTTGACAATCTTTTCGAGGGAGGAGCCAGCGGCGGCGAGGACAGCAGAGAGGTTCTTGATACAGAGCTCGGTCATGGCGGAGATGTTTGAGGATTCGAGAGTAAGGATTTCGCCGCTTGGGGTGCAGGGGATTTGACCGGAGCAGTAAATTGTGGAGGAGGTGGCTATTGCTTGGGACTGGTATGTTAGAAGAAGGAGTTGGGAGGTAGGGAGGAGCATACGTAGGGTCCTGCTGCTGTTTGGATGTCAGTACATGTCGAGGATTTCGAATTAGATAGGATTGGAGCTTACGAAAGGCGGCATCTTTGGTGAAAACGGGCTTGAAGTCTGCCATTTTGTATCCTTTCTGTGAGGTCTGTATTGACTTGGTGTGTTTGGATTCAATGGATGTAGTGAAGTTGATGTTCGGTCGAGATTTCTTCGGATTCAATACGGAAATTGGGATGGTGGGGGTGGGGTATTTGGAGGGGTAACTTACGTTGGCCGAGAAGTTCCGCGGCGCAAGTCCGCCTTCCGCCTAAATCAAGCCTCTCTAAAATCAACGTCTGGACAACACTTCAACGTCAGAAAAGTCAGATCTCGACCACCACAATGCCTACGAACCAGCTATCACGAGGCGAACCTCTATGGACCATATGAGGACGGAATGCCCGGTCGGAGAACGCGCAGCGGACTTGGAAGGCGTACACTGAACCTCGAAATTGGCCGGCCTACCTACCTGCGGAGGCTCATAACTCATCTGCCCAATTCTCGACACTCAAGCTTCTTCGCAGCGAATAAATACGAAAAGATGGCAAAGTGGGTTGATAGAATGGTCATATTCATAATCGTTAAAGATATCTCCGATGTTTAAAGAAAGCTACGTTTTTCATCCGAAATACCACAAATCAGCAACGCCAGCGTATCCAGCCTAAACGCCATTTTCTTTCAGCAGCTTCCAGCACATCATTACGCGGTCTTCAGTACAATCTCTCGCTATTTCTTCTCTGATGACTTCGACCATACTCCGCTCCATTGACACCATTCATGTACGCCTTGGCCGCTTCCACTGCGTTGATTAGCGGTGCTGTTGTGCCGATGGCCCAGACGGCTTCTTACTTTGTTCGTTCATCTTTCTATGGGTGTTTTTATTACATCTTGTATCACCACAGGAACAGAACATGCTCGTTTTGAGCTCTGGCAGGTCTGGAGTCGGCAGCCTCGTGATCCTTGGCGTCGGCGGCGGGCCATGCATTCTGGGCTGTGGAGCGTCTGGAACTGCTGGAGGGACACGAGGAGCTGTGCCTGCTGTTCTTTGCATCTTCGTATTTCTGAAGTATTGGACAGATGACGTTTCAAGTTCCCGGGAATGGTCTTTGGTGGCCACCGCCGTCTTTCTTTTCGGCACAGAATTTGCCGCTGTAGCCTGATCTGGCTGTTGAGTTGACAGAAAATACGCTGGCGGCCTCCCAGATGCTACATTTGCGAGGTGCTGGCTCGGAAGATAAGCCTGGGGGTGCGGAGCTGACCCTGCACGGATATTCTGGCCTCTTGACCCAGCACTCTGCTGTGGTCGAACAGACGGCGAGTACATCTTTACTGAGGTATTTGCAGTTCGTACAGGCTCTACAGTCGAAGTCGACGATATCTGTGATGGGTAAGAATAAGATGAGTTCTTTGAAGGACCAGTCGGTCTCTTCACAAGCGGTGGTGTTGGTGGCCTCACCGATGGGGCCTTTGGTGTCTGCTCGTTATCTACAGTCAAGTTGTCCCAGCGGACCTTCAAGTTTGGTTTGCGTTTCTTCAGGAAGGCGGAAGGTCTTGCAGGGCCTTTTTGGAGAATCGAGTCAGCTGACTGGCCTACCCTCCCTAGTTGTGGTGGTTGCTTTTGGGAATTGACACCGGATCCTTTTTGGGCACCGGATTGTTGCGTTGTGAGGTTGAGATGTTGGCTGGCAGGCATACCTTCGGTAGCGCGGGGCTACGGCGGTGGTGAGCTGAAAATGTTTTGGATCGTCCGGTAGCAAGTGCCTGGGTCGATATTGATTTTGAGGGATGATAGAATGTTTCTTTGAGGTGGTTGGAATTGATGAAACACTCACTGGCGGTGAGATGTTGATGACCTCCGGAAATGGGTGGTGCCTGGCAAGTGCCCTTCAGACAATCAAGCGATAAGAGTAGAATCGAGGGTACCGGATATCATTCACGTGAGGAAGTCCTCATAGGGGTCCGAAGAGGTCCAAACAAATTGGAAAGAGTTTGTTGATGACCAGTGCGCCGATTCTGATGGGTTGCATGCAAGAAGAGGAGTGTGTAAGAAAGTTGGTGGGTTGGGGGGTGTCGAGGCTTTTAAGGTGCGGAGTCCTAGGTACTGGCCAATCAACGCACACGAAGTCTCTGAGGCGTGGCAGGACCCCCCTCGATTGGGCCTAAGCGACATGTCATCACACCTCTCATGCAAAAGAGGCAACCCCCCCGATGTCTCCCAAGAGGGAACATCAGCTTCAATCATTCACTTCAAGAATCTATTCAAAAGCTCTTGGGTTGCTACCAGGTGGTCCGTGCACACTTCCAGGACTTTGATATCGAGGCGTGTCGGACATCTGTGCTTACTCTTCGCAAAATGGGACGGTGAGCTCTTATCGATCGGATTATTACTTACTGAGAGATTGTATTCTCTCAGAATCTGGAGGCATGCATGCTTTGTCATTTGGGAATCTTTCTGGCACTTCACCGCCGGCTTCACGAGATATGATTCACTCCTTCTGGAGGCTCATGGTCGAAAGCGTTCACCCTCTATTCGTAAATATGAATCATGAATGCAAGCTTCTTCATCACACAGGGCATCTGTTTACGATTCATTTTGCCGTGGCACCGTATTGTCCTTACAGGTTGTCCTCACAGATCTGCTAGGCAGGAGTGGTATCTCCCAGATCACGTGTTTGTCACCCCTCGGCAAGTCACTTCTCTCAACTCCCGAGCCTCCCGCGTTGGATACTACGTAATACCAATGCTCTTCATTATCTCCTACCCAAATGTTAGGCAAATATTATGAAACAACTCCGCCCGTTTCCATTTCGGTAAGCTTCTGCCAGCCAATCACCCCTTTACACTCTCTACTCGCCAGGCTTGATACTAAAGCCCATCTCTGCCATCACCCTCCTTGCTGACTGTAGACCACCATCATAGTAAATAGCTCCAATGATAGCTCTGATCGCCCTCGCCGCAGTCCTCGAAGGATCCTCTCTTGATGCATCATCCTTCACAACCGAGAATATGTTCTTCCGCTTAGTCGGTCTCAAAGGCTTCTTCCGTCTCACAAACTTCTCGATCTTGGCTTTCCAACAGACATACGCCAAGTTCTTCCTTCCAATCAATCTTTCAAGGGTATTAGCAGCATCACCTGCAACTATAAGCTTCTCATCTGCACTCTTTCAACAGGGGGCTTACCATCGGGGACCTTGAACAAATAACACTGATCCGTCAACACCAACTTCATCACCATCTCCCCTACATTCGCCAACCCTCGATTCCCATCCGAAAAGTGGCGATGGCTCTTTCCAACGCAATTTACCCCCGACCCTGGACTTTCCAGCGCCTCTTCCAGCAAATCTGGGTTTGTAAACTCGTATTGTAGGATGACTTGGATGGCGAGTAGCCACTGCGAGGATCCGCTGCCTGCGGATGACCAGATTCCTCGGGGTAGAGTGGGCTCGGTTCGGTGCCCGCCAGATTCTTGATTTGAAGGCCATACTCGTTCTGCAACAGCGGCGCCGGCCTTTGGAGGGTAGGGTTGGTCGCCAAGCCCTTCTTCAGGAGTAGAGTGTGCTGTGAGCGTTGGGCTTGAGGGAGCAGCATGTTGGGAGTGCTGAGAGGCGTTTGAAACGGCAGGTCTGGTGATGAAGGATGGCGACCGAGGTCTTTCCCACGAGTCTATGGAGCCGGGGCGTTGAGGCTGGTGGGGATTTGAGTTGCTTATTTCTTGGTAAGGGTTGAAGTTGCTTGTGTTTATTGGTTCTGACATTTTGGTTTTGGTGTGGTACAGGTCAGGATTATTGGAGGAAAGTTTGCATGGATGGTGATTTTATGCCCTTAATAAAACTGGGTTGAATATGACCGATTCTGCATAGGTTTTCGAGCCTCTACTCTCGAATCATTGACGAGATCCATAAGACTCGATAGGTTATTCATTTGTTTCATCTTCAGCATTCACATGAGAGTCCGATATGTAAAATACCATACTACACGCCGTTGGAGTAATATTTTACAATTAATCACAGGATCTTCGACTAACTTTTGAGCACCTGATAATTTGTAACACGGCATTTCACATTCTGCCAAGATCACAGGTCAGAACTAGCTTTCAACGGTTCGGTTCATTCATCATTAATCATGGACGGGGCATGCTTCATCTCTAGTCAATAATGCTGCCTCGAATAGAGGTCGATCTGATACCCTACAAAGCGATAAACAATCACAAATCGAGGCACTGACGATGGAAAGGATGCTGCTGCACCATCATGTGAGAATATTAAAATCTCTTGCTATTGACGACCCATTTTCTTGACAATGGAGTTTATTTAGATTTGAAATGAGTGCGGCACAATTAAAAATGGTAACTTTACCGTGTCAGAGGGATTGCTAATCAAAAAATTTGTAACAGAAAATGAAGAAGATGCAATCAAATAATATAATTGAGGAGTTTCGCCTGCTAGGTTACACGAGGAAGATTACACGAGGAAGAGGGTTAGATAAGCTATAATTGCTAAGTGAATGAAACCACTCTATTCTCCCACAAATCTAACATCTATCTAACATAGGAAACCATTTATCTAAAAGAAAGTCCCAAACGCCCTAAGTATGTACCCTCTAATCTATAACTAATACTTAACAACAAAACGATCGTTCCACATACACTGGGTATACAGCCTCTACCATACACCATCAAAAATGCTCTATGACAAAAAGAAACCCCTGCTCATAAGATCTAGGTGGTCATCATCCACCATGCAACATCAGATAGGAACCCTGGTCGTTTGCGAGGCTGTCTTCGTCGAGATGCTGCTCGTGACCTCGGTCTTTCCGGTGTCGAAAGCCCCAGACTTGGTATCCCTATATCTTTTAGTCCATTGCTCACAACCTCTGGTGGTGGCAACTGCAATCTCTTCGCTTCTTCCAGCAGCGCCTGTGTCTCATCCAAATCCTCGTGACCCAAGTCTTTCTTCAACTTTATGACCTTCATCAACAGCTTCTCCGCTTCGGCTCCTCTCTGCCGATCCAACAATAATCTGCCATAACAGTCCCCGGCACTCAATAATGCTGGCCACAGCACCGAGTTCCTATCCCGGATGAAGTTGTTCGACGACATTCTGGTGGCTATCTTCCACACTTCGTCGAGGACTCTCTCTGCGATGTCGAGGTCTTGAGGATTTCCAGTCAGAGTCAAAGCATCGCTGTAGAATTCTCCAGCTCTCACGAGGAGTGTCGTGTTTGAATACTTGTGTCCTCCCTCCCATGCAGCTCTCAAGAACGCCAGAGCCTCAGGAAGAGCACCCTTCTTCACCAGTACTTGTCCGAGAAGCAGTCCGCTCTGAAGCGTGTCACGGTGGTCTCTTCCATATCGTGGATCTTGCTCGAGCTCGTGCCATGCTTTTCTCAGTGTCCCTTCCGCTTCTTCTTTCTCGCGTGTGAATTGGACATAGCCCAATGCATAACGGTATTTGTTTCTCTCGAGCTTCTTGTCATCTGTCAGGTTGTCGATGATCCAGGGGTAGAGTTGCTCAAGTTCTTCGTCTTTCTCGAGACTGCCGTATGCTTTCGCCAGAAGCTCTGCGACTTCCATGGTATTCTTGTTCTTCGTCGCTTTCATTCCCTCCCACACGCCTTTCAGTACTGGCGCCGCTCTCTCGGGTCGGTTGGATAGCAATCGGCTCCCGAGCTCATATCCGCAGGTCAAGATGTCGATCTCATTGTCATCAAGCTCTTTTGCTGCCCAAATGGGAGTGAGTATTTCAACGAGACAATTCTCTCGTTTCAGACTTTCCAGAAGAGAGATCAACTTTATGCCGCTTCTTGCTGCTCGCTTCATCCTCCTTGGGCTCACGTCCAATGCCCATTGCACAACTTTCTTGTGCCAGACCACCGCCTCCTCATAGTTCTTCTTCTCATTCATGATCCCGGCAATTCGGTATGCAGTATCGTATCTCCAGTCATCCTTTGCATCTTTGTCGATCCACCACGATGGTAAATACCACACGAACATACATTCTCGCTCCGCATCGTCGTACCTCTTGTTGCCACGAAGAATGCTGCAGTAATCCTCGTGGACCTTCCGGAGTTCTTTTGAAGTTGGCTCGAACATCAGCTTTCCATCCTGCCCCATCCACCCCTTGGCACCAATATCCTCCCACAGCTCCTCCGCAATCGCCAGAAGCTCGGGATCTGGATAAGTTCCAAAATTCATGAGCGCAGATACTTGTTTATACTTGAAAAGAACAGCCTCTTTCTTGACCTTTGACTTCTCGTCATCTGGAAGTGCTCCGCCATCTTTACGATTCATTTTATCCTCTCTCATTTTCCGAAGCTCGTGGTAAACTTCAGCTGCCATCTTCCACCTCTTTGCTACTTCCAGGTCCTTGGCAAGCCGTTCGATATGTATCGTTGCTTTATCCAGTTGATGGAGTGCCTCTCCTAACGCTTCTCGAGCACTCGTTCGATCCGCCTTTACGCCCTCGATCTCTTTGGTGAGCTCTTCCTTCTCCGTTGTCAAAAGTTCAAGATCACCATTTGCTTTCTCCAGCTGCTCCTTCAGGTCTTGACTTGATTTTGTTGCACCCTCGAGATCTCCAGATAATTTCTCCAACTCTTCTTTGAGTTCTGGATCTGGTGGCGGTTTCTCCGCTTCTGTTATGGTCTCCTGTTTTGCTTCCGTCCCAGCAGCTTCGGCCTTAGCAGCTTCTGCCCTGGCAGCTTCTTTCTTGTCTTCCTCTTCAACGATCCGAGCCCTCTCAATCTCCAGCTTCCCAACAATCTCTTCCGCCAACCTCTCAAGTTTCTCTGAGATACTCGGTACCATATACCGACATTTATTGCATTTCGCAACTCCAGCTGGACAAGTTGCGCACGGTGTCGTCAATTCCCGTAGCATCGAACTGAGCCCACTATCCCAATCATCCCGAAACGTCCTCTGAGTCTCTTCGTTAAGACTCGACCAGTGTTGCCCCAGATGCTGCAGCACCCAGTCCGCTCTCCCAGGTCCTCCACAGAGCGATAATAACCGACTATCGGCGCCCGTCATTGCGCCTGGACGTCCGAAGGGCGAGCCATGAAGTCGTGCTGATCGATCGAAGATCGCGTCTGCTACCTGTGAGAGCCGGGCCCGAAGCTCCTCTAGCTGAGGTGAGGGGAAAAACGACATGTTCACTTTGAAAAATACACGCAGGATAATGACTAATATTAGATCTAACGAGATAATGGTACAATGGTGTATCGCTGACTGTGTATGAAGAGAAAATTCAAATGCCAAAATGAAAACCTTAGGCGCGTAGTATATATGAGGAAGAGATAGCCCAAGCCACACTTTGACGTGGTTATGACTACTGCCTTTCCTCTCTCATTTGTCTATCTATTTCTAGTCGGCGTTCAGGCAGCCTCACTTGAGGCGTTCGTCCGGCTTTCTCCCTCCTCTCCCCGACCGTTCAGAAGTCCGCGTTGGGCACATATCACATCTCATATCTGCCCGACCCGATGGTTCCTGGAATAATTTTCGTGGTTGGGATAGGAATATTGCTTGTGCCATGTTTTGCGACGTAAGGTTCGGGAGTTGTTCAACCCCTTTTTGTGAGTCTGGCCAATAGGAGGTCGCCACGACGGAGGGTTGGGACGACAGAACAGATATGACTCGAAGGAGTCCCAGCCTCGAAATAAATTTGAAAGGTTATTGGAGCCCAAAGGAGGCGTTGTGGCGAACCGCTGGCACGCGAGCAAGAATGTTACTGACTTAGGGTTCGTTGCTCGTCTCTGACTTCAGGCTCCACGAGTCCAAGAACATCATCGAAGAAGAAACCCAGTATAACTGATCTCTCGCTATGACCAAAAGCTTCCGGTCAGGTAAGGAACAAAGAATATCTGGTGGCATGACACACAATCCTGCAAGGGAGAGGTTCTGAGTGGACGAAAGGGGTAATCACGTGACCAAAATGATCATTCAGCTGGCTCTCTCTGTTCTGATCTGTAGCTCGAATGCAGTAAAATATTGATCAGTAAAATCAATAGGCGCGGTCACAAGTACAGTCAGAAGTACATTCGCTCAAGTCCGAAAGCTCAACCTATCAACTTGACAGCGAGTTCTTAATTTCGAATACGGTCTCGTGTCAGCAATTGTATTTCCATAATATAAGAGAACTTTCAAAGTCAACAACGAGAACTCAGTAGAAATGAAGTTTCACAATTTGAGAAAGATGCGGAAGTTTGCTTTAAAGATTCCGCTCTCTCACATGATATACTCTCGCGGGTTACCCCTGAGCGCTCGGCTAGCGGCTAATGCAGGCGTCTAACCGAAGGGGCCTTTCTAATGGCTAAATTGTAAACGAAATGAGGCACAGCCAGGGAATGTTCGTATTACTCCCTGCTAAGTGGCACAGAATGCTTTCGAGAAAGAGTCCAGCGCTACTGTACACAAAGTTGTACACCCGAGTACTCCTTCCTGATTGGGTAA
>Ga0302325_10029693_pt1 | contig 11290 bp, 7 predicted proteins | sample Palsa_T0_2_FD_201948 | JGI IMG/M metagenome (GOLD analysis project Ga0302325, IMG submission 201948) | Peat permafrost microbial communities from Stordalen Mire near Abisko, Sweden - Palsa_T0_2 | ecosystem: Environmental > Terrestrial > Soil > Palsa > Peat permafrost | place: Sweden: Abisko...
GTCGGCCGTGGCCAGGTACCTGGGCGCGGCCGTGACCCCGTTTTCTACCGCGGTCGACACCAAGCCGGCCTGGGACGCGCTGCTCGCCATCGAGCGGGCCGGCCTTATTACCATCAACCGGGCCGAAACACCCCCCACGATCCTGATGAGCTCGGTGCTCCAGGGGGCGATCAGGCTGGCGGCGCCCGCCCAGGTCCAGGACCCCGCGGCCCGGGCCGCCGCGAGCGCGCTGCTGGAAGCATGGCCGGCCGAGGAGCCGCAGCCGTGGACGGCGGAAAGCCTCCGGGTCAACGCGGCTAGCCTGCAGGGCTCGTCCACCGATGTGCTGTGGGCCGACGGATGCCACCCGCTGCTGCTGCGAGCCGGCCGTAGCCTCGACAGCGCCCGTATGGTCGGGCCGGCCGTCGAGCATTGGCGGGACCTGGCCGCGCGCTGCGACAGCAAGCTGGTCCCCGGCCATCCCGACACCCTGGTGGTGGCCGCTCATCTGGCGACCGCCTACCTGGCGGCAGGGTACGCGGCCGACGCGGTCACCTGGTATCAACGGGTGCTGGCCGAGCGGGGCCGCGAGCTTGCCGCCGGACACCCCGCCATCATCGCGGCACGCGTCAACCTCGGCCGGGCCCTGGTCATGGCGGGGGAGCCTTCCGACGCGGTGTCCGTCTTGCACCGCGCGGTCAACGAATGCGAGCAGTTCCGCGGACGCGGCCACCCGGACACGCTGAACGTCAGTGACGAGCTCGCCGCCGCCCACCTGGCCGTCGGCGATACCACGGAGGCGATCCGGCTGCTGACCCGAACGCTGGGCGACCGCGAGCGGACGCAGGGCACGCGCGATACCGAGACCATGGCCACCCGGGACCGTCTCGCCGCGGCCTGCTTGGCCGGAGGCAGGATCAAGGACGCGGTCTCGCAATTCAAGCGGGTGCTGTCCGACCGCGAGAAGGTGCTCGGCCGCGACCATCCGGATACGATTGCGGCCGCCGCGAACCTCTCCGCCGCCAATCAGGCGGCCGGAAGGATGCCTGCCGCGATGCAGCTCGCCGAGCAGTGCTGCGCGGATTCGGAGCGGATCCTCGGTTCTGAACATGTCGACACGCTGGCCCGCCTGGCGAACCTGGCGCACCTGTACTATGCCGTCGGCCGGGTGGGAGACGCGGTGGCCCTGCTCCGCGACACCGCCGTGCGCTGTGACCGGGTCCTGCCCGCGGGGGACCCGCTGACCCGTGCCGTCCGGCAGAGCCTGGCCAACCTCGGGGAGAGCTGAGCCTTCCCTAGACCATGCCAGTCACGCTGAATCGGACTTAAGGTACGATAACTACAGATAACTCCTAAAACCGTCGATAAGCCGCACCTAATGAGCTAACACGGTAAAATACCGATTTTTCCGTCTAAATGAGAATCCACGTGAGCCGACTGGTTACCTATTAGAGTTAGGTCGGCAATGTGATGTCGTCGCAGGAGTGGCTGCCGGGAAGGGGCGCTATGTCGGTTCCGCCGCTGTATAGGCTCTGGGTCGCCCGTGAAGCCGAGCGCGCAGAGCCCGTCGTGGCCGGGCATTATCGGTCTCGCATCGTGCGCCGCATCGTGCGCATGACCCCCGTCACCGGCTGGATGTGAGTGGCCATGCTGGCCGGAATCTCGATAGCTGCCCTCGTCGTCATCGTCGCCCTCCTTGTGATCGGGGACTTTTCCAGGACTGAGCGCGAGAGTGCGCCCGCCTTCGACGACCGGCGGGCGCTCGACGCCAGCCCAAGGACCATCGCGGAGGCCCACGACGGCTCCGCGTTCCTCAGGGAACCCGCCGGGGTACCTGCCGCCGGGCAAGAGGCCCGCCCGGGCGGCGTGAGTCCATCCACCGGAAGCAGCCAGCGTTCACGCGACGGCAGGCCGACCGGGCATAGCGGACCACGCCGTGGGCTGAAAGACTGGCGTGTCCGCTCGCGTTTGGTGCTGCTCGTCATCATTCCTTCGGTCGCCGTCGCCGTCGTTGCGTTCTGTATCGTCGGCATTGCTGATGCCAGCCGCAGAGCGTCGGCCCAGGCGCCGGGCAGTTCGGTACGCGACAGGGATATTTTGTTGGCCATCGCGGCCGGCGTGGTGGCGATTATCGTCCTGGCGCTGGCGTTGTGGTTGGCGGCGGTCTTGGTGAGGTCCGTCGTGAAGCCGATACGCAAGCTCCGGGACGGGGCGGTGGAGGTGGCCGAGGTCCGGCTGCCCGATGAGATCCGCCGCGTCAGCGAGAACAATGGCGAGGGCGGCGTACCGTCTGAAACCGAACCCATCGATGTGGATTCCTCAGACGAGATAGGTGAGGTTGGGCGCGCCTTCAACCACATGCGCACCGAAATGTTGCGACTGGCGGCCAACGAGGCCGCACTACGCGGCAGGCTCGACGCCATGTTCGTGAACCTTTCCCACCGTAGCCAGTCCCTGGTGGAACGACAGATCCGTCTCATCGAGCACCTTGAACAGGGGGAGCAGGACAGCGAGCGCCTGGCGGACCTGCTCAAGATGAATCGCATCGCGAGCCGCATGCACCGCAATTCGCAGAACCTGCTGGTTCTGGCCGGTCACGAGGTGCCCAGCGACTGGAACCAGGCGATTGCGCTTGTGAATGTGATCAGGGCCGCGGTGTCCGAGGTCGAGGACTACGAACGTGTCTCGCTGACTGCGCAGCCGGACGTCGCGGTGTCCGGACCCGCCGTCAACGACGTGGTGCACCTGCTCGCCGAGCTGATCGAGAACGCCACGTCGTTCTCCGCGGGGGACATGCAGGTCGATATCTCTGGCCGCCTGCTGACCAGCGGCGGCGCCTTGATCGACATCACCGACCGGGGTGTCGGAATGGCCCCGAAAGAGCTGGCGTACGCGAACTGGCGGCTGGAACACCCGCCGGCGGCGGATATCAATGTCCCTAAGTGGATGGGTCTGTTCGTCGTCGCCAGGCTCGCGGCGCGACATGGCATCAGGGTCCGATTGCAACAGGCGGATTTCGGCGGTCTCACCGCCATGACCTGGCTCCCCGGTGACCTACTCACGGATCAAGGCGGGGCTCCGCCGTCCAGGCTCAGCAGTTTCGGCAGCGCCGGGTCACGGCGCCGTCTGCCTGAGCGGGGGTTGCCTGAGCGAGGGTTGCCCGAGCCGGCCACCGATCCCGGCTACGCCGCCGCGGAGCAGCGGGTGACCGCGACGAGGTCGCCGGAGTTCGTGCCATCGCGCGAGGATGTCCGGCCCGCGCCGGTCGGCCGGCGGTTGATAGCTGACGCGGGCCGGCTGCCCGGCTCCACGGGCAGTGGCCCGCGGCCGACGTTCCATCCCGTCCCGCCGCCTGCCACCGTCCCGCCGCCTGCCACCGTCGGGCCGTCGCCCTCCGGGCTACCCGACCCGGAGGGCGAACGTGCTGGCGTCTCTGGCCAGCGGGCGCACGCCCTCGGCGACGAGGATTCCGCCGGCGGAACCTTCGCTGCTGCCCCGCTGTCCGGCCCCGCCCCGCAGTGGCGGAGCGAGACGTCGCAGTCCGCCGGTACTCCGGTGGCCAATCAGGCGCCCTCGGGTCAGGAGAACAGTTCCGCCCAGGGCGGCGTGATCATACCGCCCGCAGAAGGTCCCTCCGAGTCGCGCAGGCTGCCTATCTTCGACTCGATCGAGTCGAACTGGTTCGGGGGTGGCCGCGAGGCGCGAAGCAACTCCTCCGGTCTCACCGCCGCGGCCGGAAGCGGCTGGTCGTCACCGGCAGACGAAGGCTGGAATGCCGCGAAGACGGTCGATTCGCCGTCCTCGGGCGGTGCGACGTCATCGGGGCTGCCGAAACGGCTGCCGAACGCGAATCTGGTCCCCGGCGCCATCCCGGGCACGGAAACCGTCTTGCCGAACCGGTCAGCGACCGCGGCCCGGGACCGGCTCGCCGCATTCCAGCGGGGTGTCGGCGAAGCCAGGGCCGCGGCCAGCGAAACGGCAAGTCCTGGTGGAGAAGACGAGTCCTGACGCGTCCTTGGCTGCAAACGTTACAGTGGCAATTCGCCGTCCTTGTCACCTGATGCCAGGTTTTGACCGTATGGTTTGCAAGTGACCAAACTGAGGGCTGTGCAACCCGGCGCCGCCGTGCCACAAGTGAGATGGGATCCAGGGGAGCGCTGCTGCAGCAGGAGGCCGCGGACCAGATGCTGCCTACTGGCCCCTTAGCACCGAACCTATGAAACGTGAGACGCTTCTCTTTGTTGCCTGCGCTCATCTAATTCGCACGAGCCACACCACGACTGGAGAACAGGATGACGGATCGACCCGTAGCTGCCGTCCCAGGAATGACATCGTCACCGCCGGCCCGGCTCGAGCCGGATGCAATCGGGGCGGCCCAGGACACGATTATCGGCATGGCCAACTCGGCCCCGACCGTATCGACGGCGCTGACGCTGGCCTCACTGACCGCGGTGGCCGCCTACGCCGTGGGACCTGTCATTATCCTGACCGCGATACCCATGCTCATCATCGCCAACGCATATCGTCGGCTGAACCTGTGGAACGCCAACTGCGGCGCTTCCTTCGAATGGGTCGGCCGCGCGATCAACCCTTACCTTGGTTTCCTCACCGGCTGGCTGATGATCGCAGGCAGCCTGGTCGGGGCAGTCTCCGGCGTCGTAATTCTCGCCCCGTCGGTCCTGGCCATCTTCAATTCCCCCGCTACCAGCACCTGGCCCAATATCCTCATCGCCACGGCCGTGATTCTCGTCATGCTGGTGATCGCTGTGGTGGGCATCAAAATCACCGCCCGCACCCAGGTCAGCATGGCCATCGTCGAGTACACGATTCTCCTCGGCTTCGCGATCACGGGCTTCGTGCTGGTGCTCAGCCATCATCACGGCACCTTCCCGATCACCAAGGGCTGGCTGAGCCCCAGCGGAATCGGCGGTAAAGGCAGCCTGGCGTCGGGGTTCCTGATCGCCGTGTTCATGTACACCGGCTGGGACGCCACCGTGTACGTCAACGAGGAAGTGAAGCACCGGCGCCGCAACCCGGGCCGGGCCGCCGTCTACGCGGTCGGCTTCCTCGCCATCATCTACACCGTGTCTGAGATGGGCCTGGCCGGGACCGTATCGCCGGCCAAACTGCAGGCCAACTCCGCTGACGCGCTCGTCTTCATCGCGCAGACGCTCGGCGGCGGCTGGTGGGCCAAGGTGATGGCCCTGTCCCTGGCCCTGTCGGTGATCGCCTCCACCGGGGTCGCCGTCGTGGTCATCGCCCGGATGGTCTACGGGATGGCGAGTCACCGGGTGCTGCCGCCGGTCCTGGGCAACGTGAACCGCCGCTTTTCCACCCCCGCGATCGCCAGCATCGTCGTCGGCGTGATCCTCATCGCGGCCACCTGGGTATACCTGCTCTCCAGCTCGATCGCGAACGTTTTCAGCGATGTGATCGACGTGACGGGCCTGCTGTATGCCATGTTCTACGTCCTCACCGGACTGGCTGCCATCGTGTACTACCGGCGCCGCGTCTTCGGCAACGCCTGGGACGCGCTGCTGGTCGGCATCCTGCCCCTCGCCTCGTGCGCATTCCTGGTCTGGATCGTGGAAAAGTCGCTGTCGTCCGCGCCGGCCTCGCAGGTATGGTCAATCGTCGGCATCGTCGTGGCCGGCCTGGTCCTGATGCTCGTCGCGCGTTTCGGCTACCAGTCGACGTTCTTCCAGATCCCGCTGGAGAGCGCCCCCAAGGAGGCCTGACAACGAGTGCCCTGGCTGAGTCCAGACGTCGTCGATGACCTCAACGAGGCGGTAGCCAGCTACTGGCGGGCCATCGACCCGATGCTGCCCGCACCCGGCCACCTTCCGGCCGGGTGCGGGGAGTCGCTGGTGGTCCCCGGGACGAACGGCCGTCCGGCGGGGATCGGCCTCTGCCGTCACCGGTACATCGCGGACGACGTCCTGGATCAGGTCTGGGGCACGAAAACCCGGCTCGACCTCACCCCGCGGCTGCGCACCTCCGCCGCCCTTGATGAGTTGCTCGGACAGTGGCGCGATCACCTCGCCGCCCTGCCGGAGGCCAGCGGGGAGGACTCCGCGGCGGTGATCAACTGGCCGTCCCGTGACATCAGCGGCGTCAATGCCCTACTGACGCACGGGATGCAGCCGCTGGTCGTGATCGCGGTGCGTCCCGCCCGCCGCACGATCCTCGCCGGAGACGCTCCCCGGACCTCTCCGGGCGTGCTCATCCGCGAGGCGAGACCGGATGATCTCGATGCCGCGGCCGAGCTTGAGATGAGCGTGATCCGTTACGACGCGCACTTCGGCACCGCCATCATCCGCCCGGCCACCGAGGCGCTTGTCCGCCAGGACACCCGCAAGGTGCTAACCGAGTGGCCTGGCTGGGTCTGGGTGGCGGAACGGGACGGCCGGCTCGTCGGGCTCGTCCACGTCCAGCCGCCGCCATCCTCGGATTGGATCGCGGTCATGACCCGCCCGGGCGCGACGGCCTACCTGCAGACGATGTTCGTGGGGCCAGATGAACGTGGCTGCGGCCTGGGCGCGGCGCTGGTTAAGCGCGCCCATGACGAGCTCGACGTCCGCGGCATCTCGACCACGCTGCTGCACTACAGCCAGCTGAACCCACTCTCCGCGCCGTTCTGGAGCAGGATGGGATACCGGCCGCTGTGGACCGTCTGGGAAGCCCGCCCGGTCGGCGCGCTGCGGCCCGCTGCGGCCGTGCATCATGTCGGCCGCGGCGAGTTCTAGCCCGTCCTGGGCGAGTAGGCCCGCGTTCACCGCGGCGCGATTGGCATTCCCGGGCCTCCTCCATTGAACATACAAAGCATGCTTAGTATGGGTTCCGAGTCTGGCGTTACGAGCTAGCGAACGGGAGCCATCACCTTTGGACGAGCGGTCCTTCGACGAGCGTTATCGGCCCTGGGCACAGCGTTCTGGCGAGCTGTTCACTGAGGCCAGCCGCTACATTCCCGGGGGCGCCGGCAGCAGCGCGCGCACCGTCAAGTTCGGCTGGAAGCCGTACCCCCCGTTCCTGGCCGAGGGCCTCGGGTCCCGGGTCCGCGACGTCGACGGGCATTCCTACGTCGACTACCTGCTCGGGCTGGGCCCGATGATCTTGGGCCACCGGCACCCGGCCGTGACCCAGGCCGTCACCAGAGCCGTCGCCGAGCTGGGCACCTGCTTCGGCCTGCCGTATGAGCTGGAAATCGAGGCGGCCCGCAAGGTCACCGAGGCGGTGCCGGGGGTGGACCTGGTCCGGTTCTCCAACTCCGGCAGCGAGGTCGTCGGCACAGCCGTCCGGCTGGCCCGCGCGCACACCGGCCGCCGGCTGATCATCCGCTTCGAGGGGCACTACCACGGCTGGCAGGACACCGTCTACTGGAGCAACCACGTGGATCCGGAACTGGCCGGCCCGGCCGGCATGCCCCGTCCGGTCCCGTCCGGCCCCGGCGTCCCGGCCGAGCTAGCCACCACGCTCATCGTGCTGAGCTGGAACGACCCCGAGAGTTTCGCCGCGGTGATGGCCGAGCGCGGCGACCAGGTGGCCGCGGTGATCACCGAACCCGCGGTGTTCAACACCGGCTGCATCCTGCCCGAGCCCGGCTACCTGGAGCTGCTGCGCGAGCAGACCCGCCGGCACGGCGCGCTGCTCATTTTCGATGAGGTCATCACCGGATTCCGGTTCGCGCGCGGTGGCGCGCAAGAGTACTTCGGCGTCACGCCCGATCTGACCACGATGGCTAAAGGGCTGGGCGGAGGCTTCCCGGTGGCGGCCATCGGCGGATCCCGCGAAGCGATGGCGATGATCGCCGAGGGCCGCTACTCGCACTCGGGCACCTACAACGCCAACACGATCGCGTGCGCCGCGGTCAGCGCAACCATGGACGTGCTGGCCGAGCCCGGGCTGTACGAGCGGCAGCGTGAGCTGGGCGAGACGCTGATGAGCGGGCTGCGCAAGCTGGCCGCCCAGGCGGGCCTACCGGTCATCATCGAGGGGCTGGGCACGGTCTTCCAGATCTGGTTCAGCGAGCGGCCGATCAGGAACTGGCGGGACGCGCAGCGCTACGCCAACGAGGAGCTCTTCACCCGGTGGTGGCAAGAGATGCTGCTTCGGGGCGTCTTGTTCCACCCTAGCCAGTACGAGAACCTGTTCCTGTCGCTGGTCCACACCGCCGATGACGTTGACGACATGCTGAGCGCGGCGCAGGAGGCATTCGCCGCCATCGGGCGCCGACGGTTAGGGTGAAGGGCCATGGTCCTGGATCTCGGTGGCAGTCGGGCCCGGCCGGCCGCCGCGGCTCGGCCCGGCTCCAGGCTGCTGTACGAGCGGGTCGTGGCTTACGTCACCGAACTCGTGGCCGAGCGCGGTCTGGTGCCCGGCGACCGGCTGCCCACCCACGCTGAGCTGGCCGCCAGCGTCGGGGTCAGCCTGATCACCGTCCGTCGGGCGCTGGATGAGCTGGAGCACGCGGGTCGGGTCCGCCGCCATCAGGGCCTGGGTACGTTCCTGGCCCGGCCGCGGATCGTCACCGAGCCGGCCAAGGCCGGCAGCCTGCTGGGAACACTGAGGCAGAGGGAGATCGGGCCCGACTCGATCGACACCAGGATCCTGGAGATGCGCCGCGGCTTGCCCTCGCCCGACGTGGCCAGCGCGCTGCGGATCCCGCCTGATGCGCCGGTATGGCGGCTGCGGCGGCAGCGGCTCATCGACGGCCAGCCCGCCGTGGTGGAGACGTCGATCATCCCGGTGGCGCTCGCCCCGGACCTGGATCGGCTGGTCGAACGGCGGGGCGGTTCGCTATATCACCTGCTGGCCCGCGAGTTCAAGCTGGAGGACGAGTACGAGGAGCAGTACCTCGAGGTTGTCGTCATGCCGGACCGGGAGGAGCGCCGGCTGCTGAGCATCCCGCCGCGGACCACCATGGTACGGATCCGCGGGTTGAGCATGGACAAGTCGGGGACCCCGTTCGACTGCTTCGAGCAGCTTTACCGGGCCACCGAGTTCGCCTTCGCCATCTCCGGCAGCACGTCACGGCAGCTGTTCCTTACGCCGGGCTTCCAGGATTGGGGCGTGCGCGCGCTTCCGGACGCACCACCGACCCAGGGGACTTGATCCCGATTCCGTGACATTCCCGATTCCGTGACCGTATTGCGCCACCGTCGGCCATCATTTAGGGTCTAACGACATACTGAACATACACAGTATGTCTTTGGGCAAAATGATGTCGAATGTCTTCAGCCCGGTAGCAAGCATGTGATCTCCCTGCGTTGCGAAGCCCTCCCGACCGAGACGGAGATGCGCCATGTCATCGCAAGCCAGCAGCAGTGCCGCCCCGGCGGGGGAGCAGTCCTCTGACCACGCGGGCGGCACCCTGAAGGATGCTGCCCTACGCGCCGGCGACATCGTCGTCATCTCCATGGCCAGCTCCGGTCCGACGCAGAGCATCGCGGTCACGCTGGCCGTCCTGCTGGCCACCGTCGCCTACGCCAGCTTCCTGCCCATCGTGATCTGCCTCATCCCGATGCTCGGCATCGCCATCGGCTACCAGCGGCTCAACGCCTGGCAGCGCAGCGCGGGCGCCACCTACTCCTGGGTCGGCCGGGCCCTCAACCCGCACGCCGGTTTCTTCGCCGGCTGGATCATGTTGATGTACTACTGCGTGGGCACGACCAGCCTGACCGTGCCGCTCGGCACCTACATGCTGACCTTCTTCAGCAGCACGCTGCCGAACAACGTCTATGCGGTCGCCGCCGTCGGCTCCGGGTTCGACCTCCTCGTCCTGGTCATCGCGGCGGTCGGGATCCAGCTGTCGGCCAGGTTCTCGTGGGGCTGGGCCATCTTCGAGTACGGGCTGCTGGTCGGGTTCTCCATCGCCGCCCTCCTCGGCATCTACGGCCACAGCCTGCACCACACCGTGCACATCTCCACCTCGTGGTTCACGATCAGCGGCGCGGGCGGGTTCAGCGCGCTGGTCTCCGGCTGCCTGCTGGCCATCTTCCTCTACTCCGGCTGGGACAGTGCCGCCTACGTCAGCGAGGAGGCCAGGGGCAAGCAGGCCGGCCGGGCCGGGATAGCCAGTGTGCTGATCCTGTTCGTCATCTACGCCGGCGTCATCTTGTGCCTGCAGGGCGTCGCGCCCAACAAGGCCATGCAGAACAACGCGGCCAACATCCTGGCCTACGTCGGCGACCTGATCGGCGGCACCGGCTGGGGGAACGTCATGATCGTCGCGGTGCTCGGCGGGACGCTGGCCTCCCTGCTGGCCGCCATCGTGAGCGCGGGGCGGATCTCCTACGCCATGGGCCGAGACCGCACGTTCCCGCGCTGGTTCGCGAACGTGAACCCCAGGTTCCGCACCCCGTGGAACGCCACGATCCTGTTTGGCCTGCTCAACATCGTGTTCCTGTGGGGCACGACGCTGGCCGGCTCGATCGGCCAGGCCCTGTCCGACATCGTCAGCACCCTCGGCCTGATCGCGGCGATCTTCTACCTGCTCACCGCGAGCGCGGCGGTCTGGTACTACCGCCGGAGGATCATGAGCAGCGTGTCGGACTTCTTCCTCGGCGGTTTCCTGCCCGGCCTGGGCGCGGCGTTCATGCTGTTCGTGATCGTCTACACGCTGGAGCAGGACGAGCTCAACGGGGTCGAGCTCGGCTTCGGCTTCGGGCTCGCGGCGGTCGGCCTGGTGCTCTCGTTCGTGTCCTCCTACGTCGGGAAGTCGCGCTTCTTCTCCGACCCGACCACCAGCTACGGTGACCGGGTCGAGGAGGAACTCGCCGAGCCCCCGTTCTCGTGACCTCAGGCGGCCCCGGCCAGGACGTCGGCGACGTCTACATCGGGCTGGATCTCGGCACCTCCGGGCTCAAGGCGGTGGCGCTCGCCGCTTCCGGCACGATCCTGGCCCGCGCCAGCGTCGCCTACCCCACGCACCAGCCCGCCGCCGGGGCGTACGAGCAAGACCCCGGCGACTGGCTGCGCGCGGTGCAACAGGTCGTGCCCAGGCTCGGCCAGGTGATCCCGGCCCCCCGCTGGCGGGCCATCGGCCTGTCCGGCATGCTTCCCACCCTCGTCACCCTCGGCCCGGACGGCCAGCCGAACGGGCCCGCCATCACCTGGCAGGACAGCCGGGCCGACGACCTGGGCGACGAGTTCCGCGAACGCTGCGGCCCCGCTGAGCTGTACCGGCTGACCGGCCAGTGGGTGGACGGCCGCTACCTGCTGCCGATGTTCGGCCGGATCGCCCGGGTCGATCCCGGCCGCGCGGCCGCCACCGCGACCATTGCCTCGGCCAAGGACTACCTGTTCGCCTGGC
>Ga0302325_10029699_pt1 | contig 11289 bp, 8 predicted proteins | sample Palsa_T0_2_FD_201948 | JGI IMG/M metagenome (GOLD analysis project Ga0302325, IMG submission 201948) | Peat permafrost microbial communities from Stordalen Mire near Abisko, Sweden - Palsa_T0_2 | ecosystem: Environmental > Terrestrial > Soil > Palsa > Peat permafrost | place: Sweden: Abisko...
GGCCGTCACGTCGGCCCTGCCGCCCGCCACCGCGAACCTGGTGCTGACCCGGGCTAGCCAGATCAACGGCTGCGCGGTCTGCCTCGACATGCACACCAAGGACGCCGAGCAGGCCGGCGAGACCTCATTGCGGCTCAACCTGGTGGCGGCGTGGCGGGACGCGAAGGTTTTCACCGACGCCGAGCGGGCCGCGCTCGAGGTCACCGAGCAGGGCACCCGCATCGCCGACGGCGCCGGCGGAGTCACCGACGAGGCCTGGGCGAACGCGGCCAAGTACTACGACTCCGAACAGCTCGCCGCGCTGGTGTGCACCATCGCCGTCATCAACGCATACAACCGGCTGAACGTCATCAGCCGGAACCAGGGCGGTGACTACCAGCCCGGCCAGTGGGGATGACGGGCCGGTACTAGCGTAGGAGAATGGCGAAGCTCAGGGTCTTGTTCATCGGCGGCAGCGGGGTCATCAGCTCGGCGTGCTCGCGGGTCGCGGTCGAGAGCGGCATCGAGCTGTTCGTGCTGAACCGGGGGCGTGGCAGCCTCCGGCCGCCGCCGCCAGGGACGACGATGCTGCATGCCGATGTACGAGAACCCCAGTCCGTTCGGGACGTCATTAAAGATCTTGACTTTGACTCCGTCGTGGACTGGGTGGCTTTCACCCCCGGGCAGGTCCAGGCCGACATCGACCTGTTCAGCGGGCGGACCGGGCAGTACGTCTTCATCAGCTCCGCCTCGGCTTACCAGACGCCGCCCGCGCGGATGCCGGTCACCGAGTCCACCCCGCTGCGCAACCCGTTCTGGCAGTACTCCCGCGACAAGATCGCCTGCGAGGACCTGCTCGTGGCCGCCTACCGTGAGCAGGAATTCCCGGCCACCATCGTGCGGCCCTCGCACACTTACGACAAGACCGTGGTGCCGTTCGACGGCGGGTGGACCGTAGCGGGACGGATGCTCGCGGGCAAGCCCGTGATCGTGCACGGTGACGGCACCTCGCTGTGGACGCTGACCCATCACGAGGACTTCGCCCGCGCCTTCGTCCCGCTCCTCGGCCACCCGCGGACGCTGGGGGAGGCGTTCCACATCACCTCCGACGACGTGCTCAGCTGGAACCAGATCGCCGGTACCGTGGCGGCGGCCCTGGGCGTCACCGCGCGGGTCGTGCACGTGCCCTCAGACGCGATCGCGGCCGCGGACCCTGACTGGGGCGCCGGGCTGCTCGGCGACAAGGCGCACTCGATGGTGTTCGACAACGCCAAGGTGCGCAGCGTGGTGCCCGGCTGGCGCGCGGTGATCCCGTTCGAGCAAGGGGCCCGCGAGATCGCCGGCTGGTACCTGGCCGATCCGGCCCGCCAGGTCACCGACGAGCACCTGGACGCGGTGATGGACAAGCTCGCCGCGGCCTGGACCATATGACATCCGGCGTCGTCGCGGCCGCGCGCGGGCTCGCGGACGAGGTGCTGTTCCCCGACGCGATGCGGGTCGACGGCCTGGACGCGGTACCCGTCGCCCAGCTCGACGCGCTCGCGGCCGAGGGCCTGTACGGCGGGCCCGTGGCACCCGAAGCCGGCGGTCCCTGCCTGGACCTGGCGGCCACCTGCGCGGTGGCGGAGGAACTGGCCAGCGGCTGCCTGGCCACCACGTTCGTCTGGGTGCAGCACCGCGGGCTGGTCGTGACGCTGACCGCCGCCAGCACGCCGGCTGCGCTCCGGGACCGGTGGCTCGAACTAGCCTGCCAGGGCAAGGTACGCGGCGGCATCGCGCTCGGCGGCCTGATCCCCGGGCCGCCGCTGCTGCGCGCAGAGCCCGCCGAGGGCGGATGGCGGCTCGACGGCCAGGCTCCGTGGGTGACCGGCTGGGGCCTGACTGACCTGCTGCTCGTCGCGGCCCGCGGCCCAGGCGACAGCATCGTCAACCTGATCATGGACGCGGCGGCTCAGCCCGGGCTCACGGTATCGCGGCAGCGGCTCGCCGCCGTCAACGCGAGCGTCACGGTCCATCTCGGCTTCGACGGGGTCACGGTGCCCGCCGACCGTTTCGCGAGCCAGCAGCCTTTCGATCCGGCCGCGAGCCTGCGCCCGGACCGGCTGCGCATCAACGGGTCGCTGGCGCTCGGGGTGGCCGGCCGGTGCGGCCGGCTGCTCGGACCCGGGCCGCTGGACGATGAGGTGGCCGCCTGCCGGGCCCGGCTGGACGACGCCCTTCGCGCCGGCAGCGAGGCGATGGCGCAGGCCCGCGCGGCGGCCTCGGAGCTGGCCGTCCGGGCCGCGGCGGCGCTAGCGGTATCGGATGGAAGCAAGTCGATCATGACCGGCCAGCACGCCCAGCGGCTGGCTCGCGAGGCGCTGTTCCTGCTGGTGTTCGGCTCACGGCCTGCGATCAAGCGTGCGTTGCTGCGACGGCTCGGCGCGGCCGGGTGAGCGAGAAGCCGGCGAAGCGGTTAACTGCCAGGTTCCCTGGTTTCCAGTGACCAGGCTTGGCGGAACTGGCTGACCATGCGCCAGGCCAGGTGGGTATCGATGACGAAGGCGTTACGCGCCGCGGCTAGTGCGTCGAAGCTGCCGGGCCCGGGGGTAGCGCCGGTAGCGTCGATCATGGCTTCGTGGTTGATCTGATCAGTGAAGACTTCATGCAAGGTGGCGCAGAAGTAGCAGTAGGCGGCGAAATCGAGCCGCAGGGTGCGGACCGCGACTGGTTCCCGCGGGCCGGGCTTGGTCAGCAGGTCGACGATGCTGATGACCGGCTGGCTGAGGTCGAGTGCCCGGCTGACGTGAGACAGGGTTTCGTGCAGGTCCCTCGCCGTTGTCTTGGTGACGCTGTTGACGACCTGCCCGACCGCACGCAGCTTGCGCCGCATCTCGTCCTGGATCACCGCCGCTGAGATGGCAGCGAGGGTAGGCGGCGATGGGGCCGGCACCTCGGGAAGCAGCACCAGGTAGGCTGTCGCGTCCGTGAGGCCATAGTCGACGAAATCCGTCGCTGGCTCGGGCGTGGGCAAGGTCAGCGTGGTAGCGGCCCGGACCACCTGGCGGGCGGCGCGGATGACATCACGGGCGAGCCCGCCGGCCAGGCAATGACACAGCGCCACGTAGGGCTCGGATAGGCCGACGACCCTGCGGTACAGCAGCCGGCGTGACTCGAGGTAGCTGAGCGGGCCGACGTGGATGATCTCGTCGAAGGAGCTGTCGAAGGCGTCGCGCAGCGGCAGCCCGCGCCTTTCGAAGGCGGTGAGGGCGTCGTCGGATACCGAGACCATGAAATAGAGGTGGGGGATGCCGAAGATCCCCTTGATCTCGTTGAGGAAACGCTCGGCTTGCTCCGAAGACCCGATTTTGTCGAGCTCGTCCACGCCGATGAAAACCTTGCCGCCGTGACGGTGCATGTCGGCCGCGACGTCGCGGGCGAAGCCGCGGAACTCATCCACGATCTCGGGGTAGCTGAGCGGCTGCTCGGCCCGGGCGATGCTGCGCGCGTACTGGCCGCTGGAACCGCCTCCCGGCAGGTTGAGCGATCCGGACCATCCTGAGGTGAAGGTCTGCAGGTACCGGACCCGGGCGAGATGCTTGCGGGCGGCCGCCGCCAGGGACGCCTCATCCCGGCGGCGCGCCTGCCGCGCCCACCGCCTGATGAGGGACGCCGATGACCAGGCGAAGCTCAGCGTCCCGGCGCAGATCAGGGCGATGGCCGCGTACTGTACCCAGGTCTGCGGGACCGACAGGTCATGCGCGACGGCATGTTTCCGGTACAGCAGGGCGGCCGCCGCACCACCGAACAGCACCGCACGCCACAGCAGTACGGACAGCAGCCATTGCGCCCGGCGAAGCCAGAACGCGCCGAAGACGATCCGCGGGAGAGACTTAGCCTGCCTGTCGTGGGTGTCGGTAATCGAACGGCAGAATGCCGCGAACAGGTGCAGCACAAAGTCCCTGGGGGCGTAGTCGACGGGCGCGGCGACCAGGCACCGCAGGTCTGTCCCCGGCGGGCGCGGCAAGCTGTAGCCCCGCAGCCAGGACCAGTCGAAGCCGATATCCCCGACCTGGTCTGCGGAACCTGGGTCGCAGTATTCGCGGATGAGCATGGATTTCCCTGAGCCGCGCGGCCCCGCCACACCGATGCTTGCTCCGTCGAACCGGTCGAGCAGTCCATTGAGCTCGACGGCGACGCCGGTCGGAATCCGGTTGACGCTGTCATAGACCTCGCTTAAACCGGGGGTGCCGGCCACCGAATACTCAGGACCGAACCGGTCCTGCCGCACCGTGTTGATGACGGTGCGGACCTGCGCCAGCATCTCGGTGCCGCCGATTGCCGCCATCAGCTGGAGCCGCCCGGCGTCGACGGCCGGGCCGCTAGCCCGCACCATCCCGAGCCGCCGCCCGCTGCCAGGCCGCAGCGCGCCGAACTGCCGGTACAGGTCGCTGGTGTCAGAGATGAACAACGGGCCCGCCCACATCAGCCCGGCCACGGCGAGCAGCGCCCCGCCGGCTTCGGCCAGCGTCATCATCGGATGCCAGACGGGCGAGGTCGCCACGCCGAGCACCGTCACCAGCACGGCGATGATCGTCCCGCGCTGCCGGATCCGGCGGAACAGGTCGAGCGTGTCCCCGGCCGAGTCGTGCGTTAGCTGCGGAGACCCGGTATCCGCGGCATTCTGGGCAACGGCGGCGGCGTAGAAGGCGAACTCCTGCGGCGCGGCGTTCAGGATCCTTGCCGCGTTGGCGACCATCTCGTTCCGCACGAGGCCGGCCGAGATGCCGAACTCATCGAAGGCGCTGCGGACCTCTGGCTCGCGCAGGGCCTCGTCCAGGGCATGCATGTACATGGCGAAGAGCGTCCGGTCTTCCCGAAGGGGGTTGACCGGGAACGGGCGGGCGGTCGTCTCACCCGGCTCTGTCATGGCAGCACCTCGGTGAGGCATGCAGGTATCACCGATCCCATTGTTGCGGTTACCTATTGTGCCGACAAGTCCTCACTTCGGCGGCGACGCGCCTGTAGTCCGGGACCTGGGATGCGGCGGGCAGCCGGCGCGTCAGGTTACCGGCGTATGGTGGGCCGTGTGATAGCGGTGCCGCGCGACGTGCGCGAGCTCGCCGACGAGGTGCTGTTTCCCGCGGCGATGCGGGTGGACGGCCTGGACGCGCTGCCCGCCGCCCACCTGGACGCGCTCGCGGCGGCAGGCTTGTACGGCGCGCCGGTGCCCCGCGAAGCCGGCGGCCTTGGCCTGGACCTGGGCGGCATCTGCACGGTGGCGGAGGAACTGGCCAGCGGCTGCCTGGCCACCGCGTTCGTCTGGATACAGCACCGCGGGCTGGTCACCACGCTGGCCGCCGAGGGCACGCCGGCCGCGCTTCGCGACCAGTGGCTCGGGCCCGTCTGCCAGGGCAAGGTCCGCGGCGGCATCACCACCATCGGGCTGATCCCGGGGCCGCCGCAACTGCGCGCGCGGCCGGCCCCGGGTGGGTGGCAGCTGTCCGGCGAGGCGCCGTGGGTCACCGGGTGGGGGCTGGTTGACCTGCTGCTGCTCACCGCCCGGGGACCGGAGGAGACCGCGGTGACGCTGATCGTGGACGCCGCCGCCCAGCCCGGGTTGACCGCGTCGCGCCAGTGGCTCGCCGCCGTCAACGCGAGCGCCACGGTCCGGCTCCGCTTCGACGGTGTCACGGTCCCCGGCGAGCGCTTCGTCAGTCGGGTGGCGTTCGATCCGGCCGCGAGCCTGCGCCCGGACCGGCTGCGCGTCGACGGGTCGCTGGCCCTGGGCGTGACCGGCCGGTGCTGCCGCCTGCTCGGTCCCGGGCCGCTCGATGATGAGCTGGCCGCGTGCAGGCAGCGGCTCGACGCCGCCCTCGCCGCCGATACCGCGACGATGGCGCAGGCCCGCGCGGCGGCCTCCGAGCTGGCCGTCCGGGCCGCGGCCGCGCTCGCCGTACGGGACGGCAGCAAAGCGGTCACCGCGGACGCCCACGCTCAGCGCCTTGCCCGGGAGGCGCTGTTCCTGCTGGTGTTCGGGTTGCGTCCTGCGATCAAGACCGCGCTGCTTCGGCGGCTCGGCGCAGCCCCCGGCTAGCGTCCGCACTGTCCCGGGAGACGTAACAATTGTAAATTCTCCGCCCCGCCAGGGGGAGACAGGCTGTGTTGTTAGGACGTAATATCCGGCTATCGCGGTCACAAGGTGGTGGGGCGAATGGCTGGACCCGTGTCAAGCGGTATCGACGAGATCTGCTTGCAGCCTGGCAGTCACGTGTGCGCCTTCTACCGCGGCGACGGCGACCGGGACCGGCTCCTGGGCGGCTATCTCGGCGCGGGACTGGCTGCCGGGGACAAGTGCATCTGCATCGTCGACTCGGCCGGCACCGCGGAGCGGCTCGCGAAGCTGCCCGGGGCGTGCGGCGAGCCCGGCCCGTTCGGCGGGCAGCTCGACGTCCACCTGCCCGAGTCCACCTACCTGGCCGGCGGTGAGTTCACCACCGCTGACATGCTCACCTTCTGGACCGAGTCGATGGTGAAGGCGGAGATCGAGGGTTATTCCTTCTGCCGCCTGGTGGGCGAGATGACCTGGGCGCTGCGCGATGCCCCGGGGGTGGAGCATCTCGTCGGCTACGAGTCGGAGCTGAACCGGGTCACCCGCAGCTCGCCGGTCGTCGTGCTGTGCCTGTACGACCTGGACCGGTTCGGCGGTGAGGTGGTGGTCAACGTGGTCAAGACGCATCCGCAGGTACTGATCCAGGGCATCTTGGTGGAGAACCCCTACTACGTCGGGCCAGATGAGTTCCTCAGGCCGGTACCTGACCAGCCGCGGCCATGACCGCCGAGCAGACGGCCGCGGCTGAGCTCGCCCCGGTGATCCCGCGGCCGGCGCGGCTCCAGCCAGGCGCCCGGCTCCAGCCGGGCGCCTGGCCTGAGCCGGGCGAGGACGAGAACCTGCGGGAGCGGCTGAGCGAGTTCCGCGCGCTGCTGGTGATCTCGCTGCTGATGACCGAATCGGTCAGCGAAGACCAGATCCTGGAGCTCGCCGTCTCCGCGGCGCCGGGTCTCGGGCCGTGGCGGATCGAGGGATACGGCTTCAGCGACGGCCAGTGGCGCCCCGCCGTACGCCCCGTCCCCGGCACCAGCAGCAGTGACATCACCAGGCAGCTGGCCGCTCTTGGCCAGGGCGGCGGCAAGGTGGAGCTGCCCGGGCGCCGCTGGGCCTGGGCGTACCCGCTGCGCAGCGTCAGCGGACTGCTGGGGCACCTGGTCGCGTCGTGCCACCGGGAGCCGTCCGCCGAGCAGCGGTTCCTTGTCCAGGTCATCGCCCAGCAGACCGGCGTGGCGGTGTCGAACGCCCGGCTGCATGCCCGGGAGCGGGCTACCGCCGCCGAGGTGGCCGCCACCAACGCCGCGCTCGCCCAGACCGTCACCAGCCTGCAGCGCAGCATGGAGATCCATGACCGGCTCACCCGGGTCGCGGTCTGCGGGGAAGGCCAGCCGGGGATCGCCAGGGCGCTGCACGAGCTCACCGGGATGCCGGTGGCGATCGAGGACCGGTACGGCAACCTGGCGGCCTGGGCCGGGCCGGGCCGGCCCGACCCTTACCCGAAAGAGTCCTTCGCCAAGCGCGAGCACCTGCTGCGCCGCCTGATGCGCGCCCGCAAGCCGGTCCAGGACGGCGAGCGGCTCATCCTGCTCGCGTCGCCGCGGCCCGAGTTGCTCGGGATCCTGGCCCTCATCGACCCGGACCGCAAGGCCGACACCGCCGATCTGGTGGCCCTGGAGCACGGCGCGACCGTGCTGTCCATGGAGCTGGCGCGGCTGCGCGGCATCGCCGACACCGAGTTGCGGCTGCGCCGCGACCTGGTGCACGACCTGCTCGCCGGGACCGATGACGAGAGCGCCCTGGCCCGCGCCGGGGCGCTTGAGTACGACTTGCGCCGGCCGCACCGGGTGGTGGTCGTGGAGGGCAAAGGCCGCACCCGGACGCATGACGCGTTGCTGAGCGCGGTCCGGCGGGCGCTGCGCACCGCGCGGCACGACGGCCTGTGCGAGAACTGGTCAGGCAACGTCGCCATCGTCACCGCGGGCCAGGGCGACTGGGAGCAGCTGCGCCGGGCGATCGTGTCTGACCTGGGCGGTCAGTGCCACATCGGGGTGGGCGGCCTGAGTGCCCGGCCGTCCGAGCTGCCCCGGTCGCTGCGGGAGGCCGGGCTGGCCCTGCGGTTGCAGAAGTCACTGCTGCCGGGCAGCAGCGCGTGCGAGTATCCCAAGCTCGGGATTTTCCGGATGCTCGCCTCGATCGCGGATCTCACCGACGTCGACGCGTTCGTCCGGGAGTGGCTCGGCAGCCTGCTCGACTATGACACCAGGCGGAAGGCCGAGCTGGTGCACACGCTCACCCAGTATCTCGAGCATGGCGGCAACTACGACGCCACCGCCGCCGAGCTCTCCGTGCACAAGAGCACGCTGAAGTACCGGCTGCAGCGGATCCGCGACCTCACCGGGCTGGAGCTCAACGACCCCGACGTGCACTTCAACCTGCAGCTCGCTACCCGGGCCTGGGGCACGCTGCAGGCGCTGCGCGACGAATCCTGAGTCTGGCGGCGAGGCCCGGCGAGGCCAGTCGGGGCCCCCTGGTCTGGCGGGGCGATGGACGGGCGGTTCTTCGTCCTGAGGTGACCTGACCCGCCCCCGTGCTACTGGCGATGCTGAAACAGGCAGGCAGCACCACGCCGACGCAGCGACGCCGGCGCGACCGATCCTGGCGGTGACGGAGGTCCGGCGATGATCGATGTAAGAAATCCGGCCGATGGGTTCGCGGCGCTTCGTGCCCGCATCCACGCCCTGGGCCCGCTGACCAGCCGGGACCAGGGGGCGTACGGCGCTCCGCTGACCGTGGGCGAGTGGGCCCTGCTCATCGACGACATCGTCGACCACCCGCAGGACAACACCGAGGGCCTGTGGAACGTCGCGACGCCGCAGGAGGACGACCGGGAGTACGACGCCATCTTCGTCGGCGGGGGAGCGAGCGGCCGGTTCGGCTCGGCCTTCCTGCGCGCCCGCGGCGGGCGCCAGCTCACCGTCGACGCCTGGCCGTTCCTCGGCGGGTCCTGCCCGCACCAGGCCTGCGTCCCGCATCACCTGTTCTCCGAGTGCGCCCGCGAGCTTGACCTGGCCCGGCACATGCAGGGGCAGCTGTGGTACCCGCCGTTCGACGAGAAGCGGGCCAGCATCCAGCAGATCGTCGACTTGTTCAAGGCGGGCCGCATGTACCCGCACGCGATCATGAACTGGCAGTCCAAGGAACAGCTCGGCATGGAGTTCATCCTCAACACGCCTGCCACCATCATCGACGAGCACACCGTCGAGGTGGAAGGGACACGCTTCCACGCCAGGAACCTCGTGCTGTGCACCGGGGCGCGCACCATCTACCCGGACGTCCCGGGCATCGGCGCCAGGGGCGTGTACGACTTCGCCACCCTGATCGAGGACCTGGACTACGAGCCCAACCGCTGCGTCATCATCGGGGGGTCCAAGGTGGCCCTGGAGTACGGGTCCTTCTTCCAGGCCACCGGATGCCAGACCACGATCTTGACCCGCAGCCCCCTGATGGAGACGGCCAGCCTGCACCACGTCGACGCCGGCCTGCGCGAGTACGTGGTCTCGATGATGGCCGACCGGGGCATCGAGATCGTGCCGGGCGCGGAACTGCTCGAGGTACTCGGCAACGGACGGGTCACCGGCGTCCGTTACCAGCTGCCCAGCGGCGAAATCCGGGAGATCGCCACCGACTTCGTGTTCGTCGGCACCGGCGAGCGTCCCGACCTGAGCATGTACGCCCCGCTCGGGCTGGCCACCGACGAGCGCGGGTTCGTGATCGCCGACACGCACATGCGGACGTCGGTGCCCGGCGTATACGCGGCCGGTGACCTGGTCGGGCCGCCGATGGAGATGTTCAAGGCCCGCAAGTGCGGAGTCGGCGCCGCCCGCAACATCATGGGCGAGGACTACGAGTTCGACTTCACCGAGTACCCGGACTTCCTGCACACCACCTACGAGGTGACCTGGTGCGGGCTGACCGAGGCCGAGGCCCAGGCGAAGTACCGCAACGTCATCAAGATCCAGATGCCGCCGGATGACGCCGACCCGGAGACGTTCGCCCTCCCGGCCGCCGAGGGCTCGATGCTGTACGCCTTCACCCGGCCGGTCCTGTCCGGCTGGCTCAAGCTGGTCATCGACGCGGATACCCGCAAGGTGCTCGGTGCGCACCATGTCGGGTACGGCGCCAAGGACGCGTTCCAGTACATCGACTACCTGATCCGCCGGCCCGAGGGCTTCACCATGGACGACATGGCCGAGCTGAACGAGCTGTTCCTCAACCCCGAGCACTTCATCCAGCTCTGCCGGCTCCGCGCGGGCCAGCTCAACCCGGTCAACCTCTGATGGCGCAACCCGGTGTGGTGGTGGTGACCGGCGGCTGCTCCGGCATCGGGCTGGCCACCGGCACCCGGCTGGCCGCGGACGGCTTCACCGTCGCCGTCCTGGACATCTCGCCCGCGGAAAGCCAGCCGGGTGCCGCGTTCATGCGCGGCTGTGACGTTACCGACGAGAAAGACGTCGAGGCGGCCATCGCGGCGGTGCTCGACCGGTTCGGCCGGATCGACGTGCTGGTGAACAACGCGGGCATCACCGGATCCCAGCAGGCCGCCCGCTGTCACGAGACGCCGGTGGCGGAGTGGGACAGGGTGCACGCGGTCAACGTCCGCGGCCCGTTCCTGTGCAGCCGCGCGGTGCTGCCGTCGATGCTGGCCCGGGGATCCGGGCACATCATCACGATCGCGTCGGTGGCCGGCTTCATCGCGTTCCCCGGCCGCTGCGCCTACACCGCGTCGAAGGGCGCGGCGCTGATGCTGACCAGGTCGATCGCCGTGGACTACGCGGCGGCCGGCATCCGCGCCAACGCGGTGTGCCCCGGCATGGTCTACACCCCGATGACGAGCTGGCGGCTCGACCAGCCCGAGTTGCGGGCCGCGGTGGAAGACCGCATCCCGGTCGGCCGGGTCGCCGTCCCTGAGGAGATCGCGGACGCCGTCGCGCTGCTGGCGTCCGGGCGGCTCGGCTACATGACCGGTCATCCGCTGGTCGTCGACGGCGGCATGTCCGCGCTGTGATGCCCGCGGGCGGGTGATCCCGCGGGCAGGTGATCCCGCGTCCCGACAATTCCTGAGGAGACCAGATGGCAGGCAAGCTGGACGGCAAGGTGGCCGTGGTGACCGGGGCCGGCTCCGGGATCGGCCGCGCCGCCGCGGCCCTGTTCGCCCGCGAGGG
>Ga0302325_10029700_pt1 | contig 11289 bp, 7 predicted proteins | sample Palsa_T0_2_FD_201948 | JGI IMG/M metagenome (GOLD analysis project Ga0302325, IMG submission 201948) | Peat permafrost microbial communities from Stordalen Mire near Abisko, Sweden - Palsa_T0_2 | ecosystem: Environmental > Terrestrial > Soil > Palsa > Peat permafrost | place: Sweden: Abisko...
TTCTTCTTCATGGAGATGAACACGCGGCTTCAGGTCGAGCACCCGGTCACCGAACTCGTGACCGGCATCGACCTGGTCGAGTGGCAGGTCCGGATCGCCGCGGGCGAGCCGTTGCCGTTCGGGCAGGACGACATCACGCTGACCGGGCACGCCGTCGAGGCCCGCGTCTACGCCGAAGACCCCGGCCGTGACTTCCTGCCCACCGGCGGGCGGGTCCTGGCGCTCCTCGAGCCGGCCGGCCCCGGCGTCCGGGTGGATTCGGGCCTGCGGGCCGGCACCGTCGTCGGCTCCGACTATGACCCCATGCTGTCCAAGGTCATCGTGCACGCCGCCACCCGGGCGCAGGCCGTGACGGGCCTGGACCAGGCGCTGGCCAGGACCGCCGTGCTCGGCGTGCAGACCAACGTCGCCTTCCTGCGCCGGCTGCTCGCCGACTCACGGGTCCGCGACGGCCAGCTGGATACGGCCCTGCTGGACGACATCGCCGCGCAGTACACGCCCGGGGACGCACCGGATGCGGCCTTCCTGGCCGCCGCCGCGTTCGCCTGGCTGGCCCGCTGGCAGACGTGCGAGCCCGCCGACCTGTGGAGCCGGCCGGACGGCTGGCGGATGGGCCAGCACGAGCCGTCGCGGTACCGGCTCTCCTGCCGGGACCGGGTGGCCGACATCGCGCTGACCGGCTCGCCGGCCGCGCTGCGCGCCACCCTCGACGGCGGTGAGCCGCACCAGCTGGCGTGCGCGCCCGCGGCCCAGGGGATTTCCCTGACGATCGACGGCCTGCGGCAGGTCTACCCGGTCGCGGCCGGCGGCGACGTGCTCTGGGTGCAGGCCGGCGGCGAGACCTTTCCGGTGCGGCGGGTACCGGAAGAACGACGGCGCGCCAGCGCCGCCCAGGACACCTCCGCGGTGATCACCAGCCCGATGCCGGGGTCGGTGGTGGCCGTGCTGGTCGAGGACGGCCAGCACGCCGAGCGCGGCGCGCCGGTGGTCGCGGTCGAGGCGATGAAGATGGAACACGTGCTCAAAGCGCCCATCGACGGCGTGGTCGAAGTCCTGGTCAAGGCCGGCGACCAGGTCGACGTGGACCAGCCGCTGGCCCGGCTCCGCGCGCCGGACGGCGAAACCGGCAGCGACACCACTGGCGAAGGAGAACGGGCATGAGATCCGAGGGCCTGCTCGGCGAGCTGCCGGATGAGTACGTCGAGCTCGCCAAGACCGTTCGGGAGTTCGCAGTTGACGTGGTGGCCCCGGTCGCGGCCGAGCACGACGCCCACCACACCTTCCCCTACGAGGTCGTGGCGGGGATGGCCGGCATGGGCCTGTTCGGCCTGCCGTTCCCCGAGGAGTACGGCGGCATGGGCGGGGACTACTTCGCGCTGTGCCTGGCCCTGGAGGAGCTCGGCAAGGTCGACCAGAGCGTCGCCATCACCCTGGAGGCCGGGGTCTCGCTCGGCGCGATGCCGGTCTACCGGTTCGGCACCGAAGAGCAGAAGCAGGAATGGCTGCCCCGGCTGGCCGGCGGCACCGCGCTGGGCGCGTTCGGGCTGACCGAGGCCGGGGCCGGCAGCGACGCCGGCGGCACCAGGACCACGGCCGTCGCGGACGGCGACCAGTGGGTGATCAACGGCAGCAAGCAGTTCATCACGAACTCCGGCACCGACATCACCGCGCTGATCACGGCCACCGCGGTCACCGACCGGGCCAGTGGGGATACCAGTGGGCGCCCGCAGATCTCCTCGTTCCTGATCCCGGCCGGCACCGACGGCCTGATCGTCGAACCCGCGTACAACAAGGTCGGCTGGAACGCCTCGGACACCCACCCGCTGACCTTCACCGACGTCCGGGTACCGCGGCAGAACCTGCTCGGCGAGCCGGGCCGCGGGTACGCGAATTTCCTGCGCATCCTGGACGAGGGGCGGATCGCGATCGCCGCGCTCGCGGTGGGCGCGGCCCAGGGCTGCGTCGACGAGTCCGTCCGCTACGCCGGGGAACGGCAGGCGTTCGGCCGGCCGATCGGCGCCAACCAGTCGATCGCGTTCAAGATCGCCCGGATGGAGACCCGGGCGCACGTAGCCCGGCAGGCCTACTACCACGCCGCCGCGCGGCTGCTCGCGGGCAAGCCGTTCAAGAAGGAAGCGGCGATCGCCAAGCTGGTCGGCAGTGAGGCCGCGATGGACAACGCGCGGGACGCCACCCAGATCTTCGGCGGCTACGGCTTCATGAACGAGTTCCCGGTCGCCCGGCACTACCGCGACTCCAAGGTCCTGGAGATCGGCGAGGGGACCACCGAGGTGCAGCTCATGCTGATCGCCAGGGAAGTGGGACTGTAACCGGACGCGGTAGCGCATCGCGTCGGCGGCCCGGAAGGCCAGGCCGAGGCCGGGCGCGGCCGGGTCGGGCGCGATGGTCCCGCCCGCGGGGTCCAGGGTGCCGTCGAACAGGAGCGATTCGATCCGCGCGTGATCGTGGAACCACTCCAGGTGCCGCAGGTTGGGGATGGCGGCCGCGGCGTGGGCGTGCAGGTGAGGGGCGCAGTGCCCGGAGAGCTGCAGCCCGTAGGAGGCGGCCACCGCCGCGACCCGCAGCCACTCGGTGATGCCGCCGCACCGGGAGACGTCGGCCTGCAAGCAGTCCACGGCCCCCGCCGCGCACATCCGGCGGAAGTAGTACAGGTCCCAGCCGTACTCGCCGGCCGTGACGTCGGCGGACACGCCGTCCCTGACCTCGCGCAGGCCGTCGAGGTCGTCGGAGGAGACCGGTTCCTCGAACCAGCGCACGTCCAGGTCGGCGGCCGCGTTCATGATCCGGATGGCCTGCTTGCGGCCGTACCCGCCGTTCGCGTCGACGAACAGCTCGACGTCATCGCCGACGACGGCCCGGGCTTGCCGCATGCGGTCCAGGTCGCGCGCCGGATTCGTGCCCCAGGACTCGCCGATCTTGATCTTGACCCGGGGAATGCCCTGCCCGGACGCCCAGCCGCTCAGCTGATCGCGGAGCTGACCCTCGTCGTAGGTGGTGAAGCCGCCGCTGCCGTACACGGGCACGCGGTCGCGCACCGCGCCGAGCAGCCGGTGCAGCGGCAGGCCTAGCAGCTTGGCCTTGAGGTCCCACAGCGCGACATCGAGGGCGGAGATCGCGTACCCGGCCACGCCCTGTCGGGTCACGTTCCGCACGGCCCGGACCATGGCCTCGTGGTGGCCGGGCACGTCCAGCGCCGGCCGGCCGCGCACGACATCGGCCAGCATGCCGGTGATCACGGCCGCGCAGGCCGGGGCGCCGTAGGTCCAGCCCAGGCCCTCGACCCTGCCGGCCTGGACCCGGGCCAGCACAAGCGTGGTCGAATCCCAGGTGAGCGTGCCGTCGCCCTCGGGGGCGACGGTGGGCACGGTGTAGACCTCCGCGGCCACCGATCCGATGACGGGGTCGTTCATGAGGCGCTCCCTGAGCGGGCCCCCGCGGCCAGCTGGCCGGCGGCGCGGGCGGCGACGGCCATGATGGTCAGGGCCGGGTTGGCGGCGCCCTGGGTGGGCAGCACGCTGCCGTCGGTGATGTAGAGGTTCGGCACGGCGAAGCTGCGGCAGGACTGGTCGACGACGCCGCTCCGTTCGTCCGCTGCCATCCGGGCGCCGCCGACCAGGTGGGCGTAACGCTGGATGGTGATGACCTCGTCGGCGCCGGCCGCGTGCAAGATGTCCTCCATGACCGCCTGCGCCGCCTTGGCCTGGGCCTTGTCGTTGTCGCCCTGGGAGTAGGAGAACTCCGCCACCGGCAGGCCGTGCTCGTCCTTCTCCTGCGCCAGCGTGACCCGGTTGCCCGGCCGCGGCAGGAACTCGCACAGCGCGCCCAGGCAGGCCCAGTGCACGTAGTCGCTCATGTACTCGCGCAGGGCACCGCCCCAGTGACCCTGGGCCGCCACGTGTTCGGCCCAGGTGATGGGCAGCGGCGAGACGGTCTGGATCGAGAACCCGCGCTGGAAGTCCCGGCCCGGGTCGGTTTCGTAGAACTCCTCGCTGCTCACCTCGGGCGGGGGTGCCTTGTACATCCGGACCTCGGCGTCGAACCGGCCCGCGGTCTGCGGGGCGCCCTGGACCATCAGGTACCGGCCGACCTGATCGAACTCGTTGCACAGCCCGTCCGGGAACCGGGAGCAGGCCGAGTTGAGCAGCAGCCGCGGCGTCTCGATCGAGTATCCGGCCACCGCCACCATCGCCGCCCGCTGGAACCGTTCGCGGCCATCGCGGACGTAATGCACGCCCAGCGCCCGCCCGGACTCGCGGTCGATCGCGATCCGGGTCACCATGGCGTCGGCCCGTACCTCGGCGCCGTGCGCCAGGGCGTCCGGTATGTGCGTGATGAGCGGCGAGGCCTTGGCGTTCACCTTGCAGCCTTGCAGGCAGAAGCCCCGGTAGATGCAGTGCGGCCGGTTGCCGAACCGGCCGTTGGTGATGGCCACCGGCCCGACCCTGGCTTCGATGCCCAGTTTCCTGGCGCCGCGCAGGAAGATCTCGCCGTTCCCGCCCACCGGGTGCGGCCGGTGCGGGTAGCCGTGCGGGTCGCCCCACGGCCAGCGCTCCCCGGCGACCGGGAGCTCCTGCTCGAGCTGCTCGTAGTACGGTCGCAGGTCCGGATAGGTCAGCGGCCAGTCGGCCCCCACGCCGTCCCGCGTGCGGGTGGCGAAGTCGCTGGGGTGGAACCGCGGCGTGTACCCGGCGTAGTGCACCATCGAGCCGCCAACCCCGCGGCCGGAGTTGTTCGAGCCCATCGGCACCGGGTCGGCCCCGCTGATCACCCGCGGCTCGGTCCAGTACAGCTGGTGCGAGCCGGCCTCGTCGCTGACCCAGTCCGTATCGGGATCCCAGAACGGGCCGGCGTCCAGGGCCGCGACCCGCCAGCCGGCCCGGGCCAGCCGCTGCAGCAGCACCGACCCGCCCGCCCCGCAGCCCACGATCACCAGGTCGATCTCGTCGGTATCGGCGTACCGCCGCATGTCCTCCCGCAGCCGGTGATTGGTGCGGGACCCATCGTTCGGGAGCAGCCAGGCTGATTCGTTCCTACTGCGCACCCCGGGCATCAGGCTCCCTCCCTGATCGGGTCACCGGACGGCCGGGCGTCCCGGACCTCGAACGGCTCGAGCTTGTCCAGGCCAGCGTTCTTGTACCCCCGCGGGTAAGCCGGCCCGGAGAAGCCGATCTCGTTCCAGGCCAGCGGATGCGCGTACAGCGCCGTGCAGGCGTACCGCGTCCACAGGCTCCACACATGGGCTGCATTCAGCCCGTGCCAGGTCCCGGACGCCAGATCCTGCACGGCTTGAATCAGCTTGAGCTGGTCCTCCTCCGGCGCGCCCGCGAACGTGGTCCCGCAGCGGCCGGCCGCATCCTCATCCAGGAACGCCAGGCTGTCCAGCCAGGCCTGGCCGTCTTCGGGCATGTCGGAGTACCGCCAGCCGTCGGTCTCGCCCGCGGCCAGCCGCGCGTCGACCATGTGCAGGACGGAGATCTCCTGGTCATCCTGCTGGCCGGTCAGCAGGTTGAGCAGGACACCAGCGCAGGCGGCCTGGTCAGCGGCGAAGAAAGCGAGCCCGGGCGGCGGGCTCAGCCGGGCGGTGACCAGGTCGGCGGTGACCGAATCCCAGTGCCGCGCCTGGCCGAGCACGTCGAGACCGGGGAACCGGTCCGGGGAACCAGACTGCTGCCGCTGGTAGGGTCCGGGGCGCTCGGTCACGTCTCGCGCCGCAGGATCGCCGCGAGCAGCCCCATCCCGCCGACCATCGTCACCAGCAGGGGGGCCAGCAGCGGCGGTCCCATCTCCATGTTGTAGCGGGCGTTCGACCAGCCGCCCGGCTTCTGGGCGATGCCGCGCGCGTGCAGGTAGGTGCCCTGAAGCCCGTTGGCCACGATGGCCGCCGACGCGACGGGCAGCGCCGTCTTGGCCATCCGCCGGCTGAAGAACCCGGCGACGCCGGCCGCGGCCCCTATCGGGCCGAGTGCGACCGGGATCCACATCATCTTGTTGCCGAAGCTGGCGCTGTCGTGCTCGAAGTAGATCTCGGCCGCGGTGACCAGCGCCCCGGCCGCGGTCAGCGCCGACAGGCTGCGCTCGAAGCGCCCGGTCCGGACGTTGCGCACCATCCGGTCGATGCCGTGCACCGGCTGGCGTCGCTGACCGCGCCGTAGGTCAGAGGCCTGCATAACTTGCTCCTTCACTCGGTAGATCGCCTGGGCCGTCTCGTCGCGGCCGGTGGCCGCTCACCGCCGTCCTCACCGTCCTCACCGTCCTCGCCGGCCGAGGACCGCAGCGGCGGCCGCTCCGGCCAGGCCGAGGAGGGCACCGGCCAGCAGGCCGTGATGCTGGGAGGCCCACAGCTGGGCGCTGCGCGGCTTGGACTCGTCGTCGAAGCTGCCGTGCGCGGCGTAGTCATGGCCGGCGGGATCGTCGGCCGGTTTCCACAGGTTGGCGGGCGGCGAGGACGGCTCGGGCCGGTCGTCCTGCTGGGCGGAGTACCCGGTGCGGGCCAGGTACCGGTCGAGCAGGCCGGGGGCGACCGCGTTGGCGGCGAGGGTAGCCGCGGTGGAACCGCCGACCCAGTATTCCCGGCGCCCGGGGTGGTCGGCGGCGTACAGGACGCCGTGCGCGGCCACTTCCGGCTGGTAGATCGGCGGCACGGGCTGGGCCGGCTTGGGCAGCCTGGACAGCACCCAGTCGAACTGCGGGGTGTTGACGGCCGGCATCTGCACCATGGTGACGTGGACGTTGCTCTTGTTATGCAGCAGTTCGCAGCGCAGCGACTCGTTGAAGCCCTGGATGGCGTGCTTGGCGCCGCAGTAGGCGCTCTGCAGCGGGATGCCCCGGTAGGCCAGCGCGGAGCCGACCTGGACGATGGTGCCGGTGTCGCGGGGCAGCATCCGCTCGAGCGCGGCCATCGTGCCGTAGACGTAGCCGAGGTAGCTCACCTCGGTGACCCGCTTGTACTCGGCTGGGGTGATGTCGGTGAACTGGGCGAAGACCGAGGTGAAGGCCACGTTGACCCACACGTCGATGGGCCCGAGGGCCTCGGTGGCCTGGGCGGCGGCGGCTTCGACCTGATCGGGGTCGGCGACGTCAGTGGGTATCGCCAGCGCCGTGCCGCCCGCCCGCTCGATGTCGCGGACCGCGCCGGCCAGGCCGGCCTCGCCCCGGGCCAGCAAGGCGACCTTGGCTCCCCGGGCGGCGAAAGCCCGCGCCGCGGCCCGGCCGATCCCGCCGCTGGCCCCGGTCACCACGACTACCTGCCCGGCATGCTCGCTGCTCATCTGGACCTCCGCTAGTAAGGAAATGGACGGTTACGGGTGGGCGAGCGTTACGGCCCGCCGGGCCACGGCGCGGCCAGCCGCTGAGCCGACTCGAGCAGCAGGGCGTGGACGAACGCCTGCGGCGCGTTGCCGCGTACCTGCCGCTGGGTGATGTCGTACTCCTCGGTGAGCAGGCCGGCCGGGCCGCACGAGGCCCGGTTGCGCTCGAACCAGCGGGCTGCCTCGACCTCCCGGCCTTGCTGATGCAGGGCCAGCGCCATGGCGAAACCACACAGCAGGAAGGCGCCTTCGGCCGCCCCGAGGGGCCGCTCGTCCGGGCGGTACCGGTACAGGTACCCGTCGCGGCCCAGCTCGGCGTGCACCGCGTCCAGGGTGGCCAGCGCCCGGGGATCGTCGGCCGGCATCGCTCCGCGCAGGGCGGGGAACAGCAGCGCGGCGTCGACCCGGTCGTCATCGGGAGCCCGCTGCCAGCGGCCGGACGGGTGCAGGCAGTCGGCCGTGACGTCGGCGAGCAGCGCGTCGGCGAAGCCGCTCCAGGCCGCGCCCTGGGCCGCCGGGGCGATCGCCGCGGCCGCCCGCAGGCCGGCCACGCAGGTCAGCCGGGAATGCGCCCAGTGATGCTCGCCCAGTTCCCAGATCCCGGCGTCGGGATCGCGGTGCCGTTCCCTGATCGCCGCGACGGCGACCTCCACGGCCCGCCAGTGGTCGCGGTCCAGCCGGTCGTGCCTGGCCGCCGCGGCCAGCAGCATCAGCGTCTCGCCGAAGGCGTCCAGCTGGAACTGCTTGTTGACCCAGTTACCTAGCTTGGCCGAGCTGCCCGGGTAGCCGGGCAGGTGGAGCTGCCGCTCATCGGGCACCGGGCCGCCGCTGACCGTGTAGGCCGGCTTGAGCTGGGGCCCATCCGCCAGGATCCGCTCGGTGACGAACGCGACCGCGGAATCGAGCAGCGGGTAGGGACCGGCCGCGGCGACCGCATGGCCCGCGATGCACTGATCGCGGATCCAGGCGTACCGGTAGTCGTAGTTGCGTCCTTGCTCGGCCCGCTCGGGCAGGCTCGTCGTCGCCGCGGCGGCCATGCCGCCGCCCGGGCTGGTGAGGCCGCGCATGACGGCGTAGGCGTGGCGGGCGTCGCGATCCGCGATGGTGCCAGGTAGCTGGGGCACCGCCTGGTCCCAGGCTGTTTCAGTCGCCTGCCAGGCCAGGTCGGGATCGGCGGGCGCTCCCTCCAGCGGGTGATCGGAGATCTCCAGGACGAGGTCGTGGTGGCGGCCGGCCGGGACCGTGATCATGGCGTGCAGGCCCGTGCCGCGCCGCCGCGCCGTCGCGGGTATCCCGGACCAGCGCAGGTACAGCGGGCCGGAGCGGGCGGTCCACACGCCGTTCCGGCGGGAGACCTGGCTGGGCCGGTGCCGGCCGAATCCGGCCTGCGGGTCGAAGAACACCCGCACCTGGGTGTCACCGTCGATGGCCAGGACGCGGCGCAGCGCCACCGCCGTGTGCGGGTCGCCCGGCATGCTCAGCGCCTCGCGGCACTCGATTTCCTGGGTCGTGGTAACCCACCGGCTGCGCCAGATCAAGGTGCCCGGCTCGTAGTAGCCGCCCCACACGAAGGAAGGCTCGGCCGGGGTCACGGCGTACACTCCGGACCCGCCGACTAGCGTGGAAAATACCGCATCGGAATCCCAGCGTGGCGCGCACATCCAGGCGAAGTCGCCGCGCGGGCCGACGAGGATCCCCCGCTCGCCGTCGGCCAGCAGCGCGTAATCGGACAGCACGTGGAGCGGGAAGTCGTTACTCACCGCGGCCGGGGAGGATCTCGCGGGCCTTGGTCATCAGGCCTTCCTTGAGTACGCTCCAGCCGTCGGGGTCACCCTTGAGCAGCGCGGTGGCGGCGTCCTTGGCCTGCTCGAAGGTGGCGTGCGGCGGGATGGGCGGGACGGAGGGGTCAGTCCGGACGTCCAGGACGGTGGGCCGGTCAGCGCTGAGCGCCTCGTCCCAGGCCCGGCCGAGCTGGGCCGGGTCGTCGACGGCGATCGCGTTCAGGCCCAGGCTGCGGGCGAACTCGGCGTAGTTGACGTCGGGGAGCACCTGGGATTCGACGAACTTGGGCGCGCCCTCCATCGCCCGCATCTCCCAGGTGACCTGGTTCAGGTCGTTGTTGTGCAGCACCGCGACGATCAGCCGCGGGTCGGACCACTGCTCCCAGTAGTGCTTGATCGTGATGAGCTCGGCCAGGCCGTTCATCTGCATGGCGCCGTCCCCGGCGAAGACGATGACCGGCCGCTCGGGGTGAGCGAACTTGGCGCCGATGCCGTACGGGACGCCCGGGCCCATGGTGGCCAGGGTGCCGGACAGCGAGCCGCGCATCTCGCCGCGGAACTTCAGCTGCCGGGCGTACCAGTTCGCGGCCGAGCCGGAGTCCGCGGCGACGATGGCGTTGGCCGGCAGCCGGGTGGACAGCTCGTGGAACAGCAGCATCGGGTTGACCGGGTCGGCTTCGACGTGGGCCTCGGCGTCCATCGACTCCCACCAGCGGGCCACGTTGGACTCGATGCCGTCGCGCCAGGAGCGGTCCTCCTGGCGCTTGAGGTGCGGGATCAGGGCGCGCAAGGTCGCGGCGGCGTCGCCGACGAGGTTGACCTCGTTGGGGTAGCGCATCCCGATGAACCGGCCGTCGATGTCGATCTGGACACCGCGGGCCTGGTCGAACTTCGGCAGGAACTGGGTGTAGGGGAAGCTGGAGCCGACCGTCAGCAGGGTGTCGCAGTTCATCATCAGCTCGTAGCTCGGCCGGGTGCCGAGCAGCCCGATCGAGCCGGTCACGTACGGCAGCTCGTCGGAGAGCACGTCCTTGCCGAGCAGCGGCTTGGCCACCCCGGCGCCGAGCAGCTCGGCGATCTCCTCGAGCTCACGCCGCGCGCCGCGGGCGCCCTGCCCGGCCAGGATGGCCACCTTCGTCCCGGCGTTGAGAACCTCGGCGGCCCGCAGGATCGCCTCGTCGTGCGGCGTGGCGACGGGCCAGTCGGTGCCGATCGAGGAGGGCACCATCTTGAACGCGTGGGTCGGTGCGGAGTACTCGAGCTCCTGCACGTCGGCCGGGATGATGATGGCGGTCGGCGCCCGCGAGGCGAGGGCGGTGCGGATCGCCCGGTCCAGGACGTTCGGCAGCTGCTCGGGGACGGTGACCATCTGCACGTACTCGCTCGCCACGTCCTTGTACAGCGAGAGCAGGTCGACCTCTTGCTGGTAGGAGCCGCCCATCGCGCTCCGGTTGGTCTGCCCCACGATCGCGACCACGGGAACATGATCAAGTTTGGCGTCGTACAGGCCGTTCAGCAGGTGAATGGCGCCCGGGCCCGAGGTGGCCATGCAGACCCCGACCCGGCCGGTGAACTTGGCGTACCCCACCGCCTCGAAGGCGGCCATTTCCTCGTGCCTGGCCTGGACGAACTGGGGCTTGTTGTCGGCCCGGCCCCAGGCCGCCAGGATGCCGTTGATCCCGTCGCCCGCGTAGGCGAACACGTGCCGCACGTCCCAGTCACGCAGTCGTTCGAGCAGGTAGTCGGCCACCGTCGGTGATGCCATGTCGTTCCTTCCGCGCTGTCGCATATTCCAGATCACCCCAGGCCATTGACCTGACCGAGCGAGGCGGAGCGTGCACTACCCGCCGCGACCGGGCCTAATCCGCTCTGCTGTCTCGCACCGGAGTTCTAGGCCGATCTGGTCAGCACGACCTTGCCGGTGGCGTTGCGGTCGGCGATGGCGCGCAGCGCGCCGCGAGCGTCGCCGAATGGGTAGGTCGGCCACGATGTCGACCGCCCGCTCCCCCAGCAGGTCACGCACCGCGGCGAGCCAGCCGTCGCTGCGGACCGCGTGGTCAGCCCCGCACCGCAACGCGAAGTCCGCTTTCGCCTGGTCGCTGACGACCGCGACCGTTCGGAGCCCGAGAGCTCGCCCGAGCTGGACCGCAGCGGTCCCGACGCCGCCGGCCGCCCCGTGC
>Ga0302325_10029701_pt1 | contig 11289 bp, 16 predicted proteins | sample Palsa_T0_2_FD_201948 | JGI IMG/M metagenome (GOLD analysis project Ga0302325, IMG submission 201948) | Peat permafrost microbial communities from Stordalen Mire near Abisko, Sweden - Palsa_T0_2 | ecosystem: Environmental > Terrestrial > Soil > Palsa > Peat permafrost | place: Sweden: Abisko...
TGGGTATCAGGAGCTGCCTCTGCGACATTAGCTCAACAAGCTACTGCTACCAATTCAGCGACAGGTGCCGCTCTAACAATTCAAGCTCAAAATGCTACTGGCACAACCACTGTTGGTGGCGCTCTTGTTCTTACCTCAGGCACAGGAACAAGTACTAATGGTGCTTTATCATTGCAGGCTGGTGGAACTACAGTTCAAGGTGTTGATGGATCAGGTGTATTCGTAGCACAACAATCAGCCGTTTCTGTGGCAACTACTGGCACGGTAACGTTATCCGCCGCACAAGCACAAAATCCGTATATAATTCTATCTGGAACATTAACTGGAAACGTAACTGTAGCATTTCCAGCTTCTGTAACTGTAGCAGCCGGAACTACTAGGCTATGGTATTTCGATATTAACGCAGTTGTATTTGCAGCACATACACTTACATTCTCAATAGGATTGGGAACAACTACGGCAAGTCTTACAGCATTAACTACAAATAGTAATGTTGTTACTATTTTTGCAACCACTTCTAATATTTTGTTTATGAATGTGTGATATTAATAATTTAAATAATATACCAATTTTGCGAATCAGAAAGTACAGATATTGCACTATAATTTGTTGATATAACTCTCGATGATGCTCCATCAATCGTTTCGCTGCTATGTGGTAGAATTGTAATATTACGTGTTGAAGCTAATCCCGTTATATCCTTAATAACCAATTGTCTGCCAGCTGTCGTTGGTAAAGGTAGAGTAACGTTTATCGCACCACTAGCATTGCACAATATAGAATAATCGGGCGTAATACTATCAATTGTATAATTAGCCGTTATTGTTCTTGTTGGAAAAACAACAGCACCAACTACTCCGGATGCGGATACGATCTCGTGCCAAAATCCATCCGTACCAAATGTATACAATTCTTGATTGGCATAGCCATCTTCTCGAAGATAAAGTGATCCTGGGATTGCCGTGGGTGTCGTAAGTGTTGGATCGCCGAAACCCGCACGAATACTTACGCCTGAAACTGGGCTTCCACCTATATAAAACGGGTTGGTAACATTGGGCCCAGGAGCAAATGGATTATTAATGCGCGCTTCAAGAATATCCATTCTTGTTCTAACGGTAGAATATGGCCCTTGGGGAACCACTCCTAGCGTTGTTTCAATAGATATTGTGGCACCAATATTTGCGTTTATACTAGATGCATCCGAGCCTGATGCAGGAGGAAGGGTAGTTCCGTTATCTATTGAATTTGGATACTGTGTCATTTATATAATGCAATAATTTTAGTATGGAAGATATTTTTAGCCAACAATTAAATAATTAATACTAGAGTTATCAGTTGGTACTATGATTTTATGGTAATTCCTCAAGTGATAGACTTGCTGCGGCATCGCCGACACCATTAGTAAAAATATTAATAGAGTGGTCCCCAACGGTGGTTTGAAAAAATGCTTCCACCGTTTGACCTGCGGTTGCTGCCGTATCTATTTCAAAAACAATTGCTACTTGTGAGTTGGCGGCAGTTGTATTATTGCCAGATTGTTGTTGACAGGTAAAAACATTTGTCAATGAACCTCCGTTAACAGAAAGCCATATTAGCGGTGTCGTAAAACCATTAGTTTGATAACCAACATTGGCAGTAACGCGAACTTTACCAGAAGCTACCATTGTAAGTGTAACTGGGGAAACAATATTAGCACCGCCAGTTACAGAAGTAAATGCAGATGTAACTACGTGCTGGATTCTATTTTGAAGAATGGATAATAATGTACCAGAGCTTCCAGCAGGACCGGTGGGGCCAGTCGGACCAGCAGGACCTGGCGGACCAGACGGAATAGCGGGCTCTAATACATATTTTAGACCATCCCAATAAAGTACCCCTGGTTGCAATATACTAGCCATATCAATATATGATAATTTTAGTAGAGAGACCTGTTTGTTATGATCTAACTAATGATAATACGCTATCGATAATTTTACAACGCATTTGCATGCTATCAGTATTAATTTCAAAGTAACGAATTTCAAACATCTCTAAAAATAATTTTATGCACGAATCAATGGATATGATTCCATCCCAATTTAAAACTTCTCGGGTTCCATCTGAGTGCATGGTAAGTTTTGAAGGGCGTACAAAGAATAAAATTGTGTCAGGCAATTTTAAACTATCGATGTAAGGCTGAAGCTCGGAGCGCTTCATTAGCTCCGGTAAAATTCGTGAGTGCTGACCCGAATACGCTAGAATATCTATTAGACTGCGATCCGCAACAAATGAAGGATGCTTTTGCTCTTCCAATAATTGCCTGTTAAATACATCCGTTTGATATTTGTCGACAACATCAAGATTACAACGTAATTCATCAATTTTCAACTCATTTTGAGCTAGAATTTGTCTGGCGGTTTCTGGAATAATTGGAAGATTATATTTTTTAGCAATATAATTTACAAGAGTCGTTTTACCGCAAGCGTGCGCAGCACTCAGCCAAACTTTCATAATATCCCTGCAATTAATTGTTGAAACTCTTCAACAGTCAATTCGCAAGAATTATTAATTCGTTTTAACTTATCAGTCTGATCCACAGCGGCTATAGTGATTACAATTTTACCTGGATTATCTGATTTATTACATTCTATTGAAGATTTATCATCGAAAATAATTTTTGACATTTTAACCTCTCACAAAAACGCTTTAAGTTTTTCAAATCGCTCAATATATAGCTTAAGTCCTGCAACATCAGGAATTGCAATATTTTGCCAGATAAAATGTGGACTCGATCCTGCTTGCTCAAAAATCATCACTAATGAGCCAAGTGTAATTACTATATTATCATCATTTGTATGTAACACACGGCCATTAAATAAGTTCATTGAAGTGATTTTGAATTCACAATCATCTATTACTTGGTCTCTTTGAGTTTTTAATAAAAACTCAGAAACTGTATCAAAATCTGGCAACATTAAAAAATAATCATCAGTTGCAAGTATTTGAATGTTGTCTTTGCGCATATAACACTCTGCGCCATCGTTGGTGCTATCAAAGAAACAATTTTTGATTAGCCAGCTCATAGGGTAGTTCTGTCGGTGATAATTTCCAAAGATTTTTTGGCTATTTCATATTTGCGTTGGAGAAAAATAGTAGCATCTTTATATAAAAATTCTGTGATTTTTGATGTTGCGGGATTGCCACCATATTCTATTTTTCCAACTTTACAATCAAACACTATTGATATTTTATTGTTTAATTTAACAATGTTTTCAAAAATAAATTGAACGCTTGTTAAGAAAGATTCTGTCCCACGTAATGACATAAATACATGTAATTTTTTACATTTACCACGCAACCTTGATCTAAAACATCCATCACCATCAATATATCCTCTCAAAAAATGATGCATTAATGGATGATTAATAAGCCATTTTGGAAATTTATATATTAAAGTTTTTCTTGGAACTATATTAAATCTTGCTAAATCATTATATATTTTTGAAGATGTTATTTGTATGCTATGTTGCGGAGTTTTATCAGTAAAAAATCGTTTAAAAATTGGTGAATCACTATTCAAATCGTTTTTAAATTTTGTCACATGTTCAGCATCTTTATCAGCTAATCTTAGAATTAAAACCCTGCTATTTTTAGATGATTTTCTTACACAGCCATCTGCCGCAATAAATCCGGCCCAATAAAAACTTTTTTCATTTTCATTACTAAAAAAATTATCATTACATTTATATTTTAAATAACCACGGACAGTTTTTAATCCATTATTAACAAATAATTTTCGTAAAATATAATTGACAGTATCATATTTAATAGCTGTCTCTTCTAAAGAGCTACATACTAAATAATCTGCATATATTTCAGATATATGTGGTAATAAATCTTTAACTGTTTTATATTTTCTTATCATAAATTTTCTCTATCTGTAATTAATTCAATATCTCCATTATTTTTAATAAAAATAGTATGTTCGAAATGTGCCGAATACTCCGCCTCAGAATGTACAGTCCATCCATCCGCATCTACATGTGTCTTTACGGATCCAGAAGTTAACATCGGTTCGATCGCTAATGTTTCGCCCATAGCCAATCTTGGTCCATCATTTTCAGTTGATCGGTTCGCTACGAAAGGCTGAGAATGCGGGCAATTTAAGTCCAAGCCGTGGCCGCCATAATTATTAATAACTCCATAACCTTTACTACTACCAAACTTATATATTGCTTTTCCTATAACGCCAAGTCTACTTCCAATTTTAATTGCCTGAATTCCACGCATAAGCGCTTCTTCGGTATCTTTAATTATCTGCGCTTGTTTAACAGATGCTTCGCCAAATACGCAAGTTAATGCCGTATCTGCAATAGCACCATTAAATGTTGTTCCTAAATCTGCCGAAAATTTCATTCCTTGTTCTAGTTTTATGTTTGTGGGTATTCCGTGCACAAGCATATTAGTTTTAGTTTTTATATTGCCTATTGACATACACACACTATTCGGAAATCCCTTATACAGCAAAAACGTAGGCGTACAACCATTATCCCTTATATAAGTTTCGGCTAACTTATCCAATTCTAATAGAGATTTATTTGTCCCTTGCTTTACTTCATTCTCCAAAAGAGAAAGAGCGCCAGCCGCTACTCGACCGGCCACTCTTTGATTAGTAAGCCAATTCTCGTCTTTCAGAGTAATCAAACTACTTTCGGCGAAAGCTCCCTTTGCAGCATTCAATTTCATCTTGCACTTTCTTATTTGTTTTTGGGCAACCCTGAATATATGCTAGTAATTTCACGAGCACGTTGCTTGGCCTCTTGAACATCAGCATACCCAATATATTCCTTGAAGTCAGCTCCCGCTAAAATAGCAATTATCTTATTATCCAATAAAAGTTGAAGTCCATTGAGCAGGCTCACCTGCTCCCTGGTGATAGTTGAAATTCCAGTTGAATTGACAACGAACTTTCTAACCTCTATTAGATTGGTTAGTTCGGAAAAATCAAAGGTCATTTATTTTGTTTGGGCTGGCTGTTCAACTGCACCGCCAATAATAATCTCACCATTTTCATTTATTGCATCAGAGCTGGATAAATTATATTTAAAATAAAGTTGAAGAACGACATACTTGAATGCGAGCTCAGCACTATCGTTGAGAGCAATGGAAGTTTTGGCTTCCGCCAAAACTGTCTTTCGTTTTTCCTTGGCTAGATCTAATGCCATTTTATCTAAATCAGAAAGTTTTGGTAAAGGAGCTGCTGCGACTGGAGCGTTAGCTTCAACTAATGTTGATGGAACATCAAATGTTGGCTGAACTAAATTTGAATCAACTGCTTGAACAACTGGTTGTGAATTACGTTTATCTTTCATGAAAATTCTCCTTAAAAATTAATTACGTCTTTGTCAGACGCTTTATCTATAACAAAAGTTTGACAGATTTTATCTTTTTCTATTTATTTTTAATTATAATATTTTTGAGGCTTCTTCGGCCAACGGGCTACGTTCGCAGTGCAATAATTCAATGTGACCCGCTAACTTTGAGTGTTGAAACTTTTGTATCGTTATCGTTAATCCATTATCCATTGAATCTAAATGCGGACTGTCAATTTGGTCACGATCACCACACAAAATTATCTTAGAACCAGCCGCCACTCTAGTGCATAATGATTTTAGATCTGATGCTGTTAAGTTCTGCGATTCCTCCACTAGAATAATACTATTAGCAATCGATCGGCCTCTGATATAAGTTATTGCTTCAAAACAAATTTTATTTTTACGTTGATAAAGCTCCAATGTAGAACGCCAATCAGAACCTGATTTACTACCGAACAAAAATTCAAAATTATCAACTATTGCTTGAAACCACGGTGCGAGCTTTTCTGCGATCGTACCTGGGGTGTAGCCTATATCATTACCAACGGGCTGAATTGATTTATATATTATGAGCTTTTCATAAGTCTTCTTTGAAAGAACTAATTCTATGGCGCTTGCTATTGCGACCAGGGTCTTGCCTGTTCCGGCCGGACCAATAGCGCTCACCAAATGAACACTTGGGTCTAAAATCATCTCTGCTAAAAACAATTGTTCGTTGTTTCTCATTGTAAGTCCCCAAGGTCTTACATTGCCTTTTATTACCTTAATTTTTTCATCAATCATTCTGCCCAATGATATTTCCATATTATCACTTGATTGAAATATAACACATTCATTAGGGGAAAACACCAACTCATAATCAGTTGGATCAATTTGACCGCGTTCCAACAGCTCCATCCCCGCATCTTCATTAATAATCGTTTGCATGCCAGAATAAAGATCATTTATATTTTTTTGTTTATCTTCATAAGCTTGTGCTCTTACACCGCGAGCCATAGCCTTAACACGCAAATTAATATCATTAGAAACTAAACAAACATCACATCCCGGTCGTTCCTGTTTAGTTAATAATGCACAAGCTAAAATATGAGTATCGGGATAATCGTCCGGACCCAATCCAGGAAACTGCTCATTACAGTCAATGTATGTAGCATCAATCTTAAGTAAGATATCATCGTCTAAAAGAATTCCAGTACTAATATCTCCTTTAGTACAAATTTCATCCAACATTCTAATAGCAACTCGTGCGTTTCGACCGACCTCAGCAGATTGTTTTTTAAGTTTATCTAATTCTCCTAAAACTGCAATAGGAAGAATTACATCACTATTCTTAAATTGTTTGTAGGCACATGGATCATAAATTAAAACACTCGTATCTAATACAAAAATTGTTCTCATGCAGTCTCTTGTTCTTCTGCTGGATCGAATACTGACCAGCACGATATGGCCATCTCCAAAAATAATTGCTTTTTACGATCGATTAAAGAATAGTCCCTCTTTATTTTATAGGTTGGTTTAAAAAATTCGGCTTGAAGCTCATTCTCCAAATAAATCTTCATATGACCATCCAGATCGTCTATAACCTGAATTCCATACGTAGTAAGAATACCTCTTAATTTTACTTTTTGATCGGCAGATAGTGGTCCGTCGATATTCCAAATTGCAGAAATTTGTTCGGCAATATTAGATGCGTTCTCGAAGCATTGATCGAGAAAGTTGCGCAAGAAACGGCTGCGCTCTTCGTCCTCAATTGCGCGCGTATTTTCATTATAGTTTAACAGTATCGTGCCCTGCATCTTATACCTTATGCAAATTAATTGACATCTATCAAAATAATTCCATTTGTGTAGCCCATAAAGAACTTTGCAACATATCGTTTTTACTTAGATAAACATCCTCTTCGCAAGCTACTGTAAAAGCTGGCTTATCTTTAGTTCCAAAAGAAATATGATATCGAATTACGGTATCACGATCAATTTCAATAGCAGTTATTTTACCTTCAAGAAAATATGGATTTTTTCTATCTATATGAATAATTTGTCCAATATCAAATTTAGTTATCATTTTATCTTTCTTTATTTAGTATTAGGAACATTTCGAATATTGACAACTCATACACGTAAGACAATTCTCTTGATACGCAAACGAATTTTCTTTATTGCAAGCAGGACATTTTCTTTGTGCGGTTGAGGTTGTACCATCGACAATATAATTTTTTAACACACGAGCAATTACTTTAGAAAAAGAAGTTATATCCGAGTGCTTATCTTTTTGAAGTTGTTCAACTACAAATTGTACCGGAGTTCCATGACGTAAAGCCAATGAAATAGTTCTGGTAAAAGCGCCAAAATTACCATTCTCGAAAACATTGGCAATATCTTTAACGGTCATTTGATCATCACCTTCACCAAGAATTAAATTGTAAATAGTTAGATCGTCTACCTTGCCATTTTTAGATAATTTTCCCATTTTGAATTTATTAGGTATGTCTATGTACTTAGAAAGACCTCCGAAAATTTCATAAGGCTTACCATTTAATAAACCTACAAAAATAGTCCAGCCTTCACCGTTTATCTTTGCTTTTTTAATATCGCAAGGCAATTCAATAGGGCGTTTAGGAGCCATAGACAAAGCGACATCTGACGGTCTACCATCAACAATTTTATCAGTAGGGACGCTGATCAAAACACCATCACGACATTTATCGCGATAAACTGTAAAACCCTTACAACCCTTTTCCCAAGCTCTCATATAAACCCGAGATACTAATTCTTTAGTAGCGTTTTCAGGAAGATTACATGTTTTGCTAATACTATGATCAATATGTTGTTGGGCAGCCGCCTGTAAATCTACGGAAGCGATCCAATCAATTTCATTTGATGTAGCACCATAATAAGGAGACTTGGTAATATCAGTTTCTCCTGTAATATCCATCCATTGCTTTACGCCATGATGATATACGGTAAATTCTTGCCATGAATCACCCATTGCATCGACAAAATCAACTCTAGCACTCTTATCATTATGTGTAATTTTTTTACGTCTAACATAGGATAACATATAAACGGGCTCGATACCTGATGTTGTTTGGGTCTGTGTAGAAACAGATCCCGTAGGAGCAGTTGTCAATAATGATACATTTCTCCTACCATGCGATTTATACAATTTTTCTAAATCTTTATCTTGAGATAAAACATGCGTTATAAATGGATGCCCCTTTTCCATAACGCTATTAAAAATTGGGAAAGCTCCACGTTCGCCAGCCATAATACAACTTGATTTATAAGCATTGATCATTAATTGTTTATAAATGTTATCTGTCATTTCAATCGATTGTTTAGATCCATATTTAATGCCCAAAGCAGCTAAACAATCACCTAAAGCAGTTATACCCGTTCCGGTTCTTCTACCCATAATACAAGATTTAAGAAATTGCTGCCACATATTTAATTCAATTTGTTTTACAGCTTCTGGTTCAGGATCATTTTTAATTTTTTCAATTATTCTTTCAATTTTTTCTATTTCTAAATCAACAAGATCATCCATTAGTCGTTGTGCTTTTTGACATACATCCGAGTATAATTCATAATCAAATTTAGCTTTTTTAGTAAATGGATTTTTAACAAAAGATAAAAGATTGACAACAAGCAGTCTGCAGGAATCTAATCCTAAAGGTAATTCTCCGCATGGGTTAGTACTTTGAGTTTTAAAATTTGGATACTCTTTGGCATAAATATCTGCCGGAGAATTATCAATTATATGATCCCAAAATAATATTCCGGGTTCTGCCGATGCCCATGCACAATCTATTATTTGGTTCCAAATATCATTAGCTTTAACAACTTTAGTTATGCTAGGTTCTTCGGATTCTACCGGCCATTGCAATGTAAAATCTTCTTTATTTTTAACTGCATTCATAAACTTATCAGTAATTCTAACGGATACGTTTGCGCCTGTTACTCTTTTATTATCTTGTTTTATATTTATAAATGTTTCTATTTCTGGATGATTAATATGATTAGATAACATTAGTGCGCCCCTTCTTCCAAACTGAGCGACCTCTCGGCATGTATTCGAAAATCTATCCATAAAAACCGCAATACCATCAGTAGTTTTTGCGGCATTTTTAGTTGGCAATCCCTTTGGACGAATATTGGCGATGTCGGTTCCAACGCCAGCTCTGCGCTTCATCAGCTGCACCATTTCTTGATCCGTTTTAAGAATTCCCCCATAAGAATCATAAGGTGATTCTACAACAAAACAGTTACCCAATGATTGAACATAATAATTATTGCCAATACCAAACATTGGACTGCCTTGAGGAACGATATATTTATAATGATCTAATAAATTAAATATCTCTTCTTCAGACATAGGATTAGGATATTTAGATTCTACACGCGCAAACTCTTTAGCTAAGCGATGATGCATATCGGCTGGAGTCAGTTCCAAATATGCTCCGCTTAAATCTTGTAAAGCATATTTATCCACAAAAACTTTAGCTGAAAATTGATCTCCACCAAAATATTCAGTCGATGCTTCAAAAACCTGAGAATAAGTAAAAGTATCTTGCATAATCCGTCCTTAAAGAGAATTAAGTGAAACTCGCATATTGATAATGCAAGCTATTTATATTTTAATGTTTTCTTTCATTAATAAAAGAGCGTCATTGATAGTTTTAATGCAATTTAATCTAGATACATTTAATTTCTTACATATCTTGTTAATTGACATTGGCTTGTCTCCATCGAATCCGAATGCCAATTTAATAATTTCACCTTGTTCATTAGGAATAGTAGAAAGTACATTATGTATGGCATGATAAGTTTGAAACTCTTCTAACTCTTTATCAGGACAATAACGTTCTTCAATTTGAGTTGGAATAATTGATTCTTTGTGTGGAGTTTGTGCTTTGGCAATTTTTAATGGAAAGCGAATAGTGGTGTGTAAATTGGCGCTTCTAGAAATACGAGTACCAATATATCTATGAGCCCAATAAAAAAATATTCCTTTCTTGGGATTATACGTATTTATAGATTTAATCAGAGCTTCATTACCCTCTTGATTTAAATCTTCATAATTAGAAAATTGCTTATATCTGCTAGTTTTCATAGTTATTAAATATTGAAATTTTTCTATACACAATTTTTCGTGCTTCTTAAACTCTGTAATATCAGCTGACAATTTAGACTCTTGAGATTTTGTTCGCAATGCAATAAATTTTTCTATCAACTGCTGGGCTTCTTCAATATTTATCATGTATTATTTTCTCACTTGGACAGAATGTGTTAGTATATACCGTTATTGATATGACAATGAAAAATACTAAAATTGTTAGTCATAACATAACAGAATTATTTGGTAATTTCTTGCAATATTTCTATTACCGATTCAATTGTTGATTTGACAATTTCTTGATCTTCGAGAAATAGCGAATATTTAAGCAGATCAATTACTTGTTTTAATTTATGATTGGTGTCTGTTTTTTTATTTGTCATTTTGATGAATATCCTTGCGATCCCCAACCATTACCACTTAATATAAATTGCGTTCCGCCCGCTATAAGACGCTTTGGTTCTTGCGGGGGAAGTCCGGCAGCATGACACTTTGGGCATTCTTTTAAATTAATTGTGATGGAATGAGTGGCCTCAAACTCTTCTTGGCAAGTTTCACAAAAATATAAATACTCGGGCATTTGTTCCTCAATTAATTGAAATCTTATCCAATAATATAATCATGTTTTTTATGTCGGCAACTTCTGTGCCAACTTTACTTATTTCTTCGTTAATTATTTTTAATTGTGAAGATTTTTCTGACAAAGTTAATGTATTATTTGATTCTAAAATATCAATTTTCCTTAATAAATTATTAACAATACGACTGCATTCTAACATTTTAACAGCAAGTTGATCTCGACTATTAATTACTTCGATCT
>Ga0302325_10029703_pt1 | contig 11289 bp, 7 predicted proteins | sample Palsa_T0_2_FD_201948 | JGI IMG/M metagenome (GOLD analysis project Ga0302325, IMG submission 201948) | Peat permafrost microbial communities from Stordalen Mire near Abisko, Sweden - Palsa_T0_2 | ecosystem: Environmental > Terrestrial > Soil > Palsa > Peat permafrost | place: Sweden: Abisko...
GACTACGACGGACCAAGTCACGATCGCGCTCGCCCCGTAAAGATTTCAGGCACTGACCATAGCGATACGCGCGGATTCACCGTCCGGCATGCGTGGTTTCAAGCTGCCGGCTTGCGCGCCTGTTAAACAGGGGCGGAACAGGGAACCCACGGCCGGCAAATGCCGGCCAAGCCCAACATTCCAAAGTGCTTGTATGCCGAAAAAGTGCCATAGAGGGACAGAAAATAACAGGGCGTATCAGGGCCTGATAACGCCCTGATACGCACTGTTATTTTCTGCCCCCGTTTGGCGGTTTTGGGCGTGTAAGTACATTATCATGTGTGGCTTAGCTCCTATTGAGCGGCGCCAGATCACCTGTTCCGTTCCTGTTTAGCAGGGGGGACGATTTGAATAAGATTGTCCTCCCGCAGGCTCAACGTGCTCCAGCCGGCGCAGTCGCTTGGCGATGGCCTTCACCACCACCTCGTCTTCGCCGTCGTTTTCGCCTGGGCACGGGCCGGCGGGCACCGTAAACCGGAAACGCTCGTATCGAAGGAAATCGGATTTGACGTCGTCTTAATCGTTTCCGTTGTGTCGTTGTCTATCCTACAAGGGGCCGGCATTTGCCGGAGTGATTTTTCCGATGCGTAGCAGCGCGGTCATCTCCGGCACGGGTAGAGGTCTGGCGAAATAGTACCCCTGCACTATTCGGCAGCCCCAGGCCTTCAGTAGATCGAGCTGCGCCGCGGACTCCACACCCTCGACAACCACCTCGATGCCGAGTTCGCGCGCCAGGCCGAGGGCCGCCTTCACAATCGCATCGTCTCCCGATGCGATACCAATATCCGCGATGAAGTTTCCGGCGATCTTGATCCGATCCGCGGGGAACCGGCGTAGATAGTCGAGCGACGAGTAGCCGTTGCCGAAATCGTCGATCGCGATGCGGTGGCCAGCTTTACGAAGACGGACCAGTAGGTCGTTATGCTCACGGGCCGCCATCATGAGGACGCTCTCCGTCAGCTCCAGCTCGACAAACCGCGCCGGCACACCGACCTCTGCCAGGATGGCCGCGATATCATCCTCCAGCTGGAGCGGCATCTTGAATTGGACGCCCGACAGGTTGACTGAAATCAACGGTGGCGCGATATCGGCGTCGAGCCAAAGTTTGATCTGATGGCAGGCTTCGCGCAGGACCCAATGCCCCAACGGCACGATCAGGCCGTTCCTCTCCGCCGCTGGGATGAACTTACCGGGCCCCATGACGCCCCGCAAAGGATGGCGCCAACGCACCAGCGCTTCCAAACCCACGATGCGGCCCGTGTCGATCTCGACCTGAGGCTGGTACATCAGAAAGAGCTGGTCCGAAGCGATGGCCTCGCGGAGTTCCGCACTCATGCTCACCCGCGCGCGGACTTCGGTATCCATGGCAGCGGTGAAGAAGCAGTACGCTCCCCGCCCTTCCGCTTTCGCTCGATACAGCGCCACGTCCGCATGGGAAAGCACCGTCTCGGCATCCGGTGCCTCCGGCCCGTAAACCGCGATACCGACGGACGCGCCAGAGCGGATCTCGTTGCCCTGAATCAAGAATGATTCGCTGACCGCCTGTACAATTTTGCCCGCAACAACGCCAGCGGCGGCGACCGACTCGTGGAGGAATATTGGCTGGCCGATGGCGTCCAGAATCCTGTCTGAGACTAGGGCCGCGTCTGCCAGATCTTCGATATCGGTCAGGATGACGGCAAACTCGTCGCCGCCGAACCGGGCGACCGTGTCGACTTTACGAACACTCGTCCGAAGCCGGTCGGCTGCTGCCCGAAGCAAGAGATCGCCGACGGGATGACCGAGCGTGTCATTCACATCCTTGAAATGATCGAGATCGAGATACAGAACTGCGAAGCTCTTGGCGCCCCGGCGGGCTCGGGCGATCGCCTGATCGAGTGCATCCACGAAGACACCGCGATTCGCTAGGCCCGTCAGAATGTCATAGCGGGCCATCCGCCTGATTTCCTCTTCCGCCCGTTTGCGCTCAGTGATGTCACGGACTGTGGCATAGATCAGCGTCTCTTCCCCGTAGACCACCCGCGTCAGGAGCACGTCGGCGGAAAATTCCGTGCCGTCGACCCGCTGGTGCATCCACTCGAAGAACTGAGAGCCGACGCGCGTAGCCGTCTCGATCATTTCATGCGCTTTCTCGGCAGACGCGCGCCCGTCGGGTTGCCGTTCGGGAGAATAGTCCCATGGCTTGCGAGAGATAAATTCCGCTTCGTCCTTTGCCCCGAACAGCTTCAGGGCACTGGGGTTTGCCGAGATGAATCCTCCGGAAGACGGATCGACAATCATCATAGCGTCACGAGTGGACTCGAAGAGATTTCGGTATTTCACCTCGCTTGCGCGCAGCGCATCCTCGGTCTGCTTGCGCTCGGTAATGTTCCGCGTCGTCGCCAGGAGGACCGCATGCCCGCCAAACATGGCACGCCGGAATGAGACCTCGGCCCAAAATTCATGCCCGTCCCGGGCCTTGCAGTGCCACTCGAAGGTAAGCGCTTGATCCCACCCCAAACCCTGTAGCAGGGGTGCCACATCCTCGATCGTATAGGGGGAAACGCCTGTCAAGAGGTCGCCCAGATTGAGGTTGAGAAACTCCTCCCGCGTATAGCCGAACATATCGCACAGACGCGGGTTCGCATCGATGTAGGCGGCGGCACCGACATCATAGACGATGATGCCGTCATTAACGGCATTGAAGATGGTGCGAAAGCGATCTTCACTTTCCTGAATCCGCGCCTCGGCCGCACGGGCCTCGGTCATGTCGAGCCCAATAGCGAGAAGATACTGACGGCCTTCGTACGTGATTGTCCGGCCGCTCCAGTGAACGGCTCGCACTTCGCCGCTTTGGTTGATTACTCCAAATTCGAGGGTCGCGAAACCCTGAACAAACACCTCGCCTATTCTTGTTCGCAGCACGTCGCGATCCTTTTCTACTGCAATCGCCCTGGCATCGAGCCCACGAAGTTGTTCATTCGAAAGACCGGTCAGAGTCGCCAGATTCGCGTTCCAGCGAGTGAAACAGCCAGCCTGATCGAGCAGGGCGAAGAAGCCAGGCAGACTGTTTATCAATGCCGCCGTGAAATCCCGGGCCTGTTTCCGGTTGTTCTCAAACATTGCTGCGATCAGCGCCAATCCGCCAATTATCAGAGCGATAACGCTAATCGCCCCCGCCATGACCGACGAGTTAAAGAACAACCCTGCCTTGACCGCGGCCAAGTCCGGATAGAAGAAGGCGGCGAACATCCCGGTGTAATGCATGAGCACAATGGCGAAGCCCATGACCGCGGACTCGATCAGACGAGACCATAGCTGGCGCCCTTTCAGCAGGCGGGGCAGGCCGCTGAACGCGTACAGCGCGGCCGTCGATAGCGCAACGGCCACTGCCACGGATAAAGCGAAAAGCCAGGGGTCGTAATAGATATGCGCCGGCATGCGCAGCGCTGCCATGCCGACATAGTGCATCAGCGCAATGCCCCCGCCAAGTACGAGCCCGGCTAGGAACAGAATCGGCCGCTTATGGAAATTATCAGCCAAGTTAAACGCGACACAGCTTGCGAGGACCGCAAGGCCGGCCGACAATGCGGTGACCTTGATGTCATAACCGATGGGCATCGGCATCTCGACCGCAAGTATCGCGATGAAATGCATGGCCCAGATGCCTAAACCCATCGATATGCTGGCGGTCGCGAGCCAGAGCCTGCGGGCGTTCACCGTCGTCGCGGCCCGGACGCATTCGATCAGGTCGAAGGCGGTATAGGCAGCGAAAGCTGCCACCAGGTAGGACAAAACGACAAGCAACGGGTTGTGGCGGAACTGAAGACAGTGTGAAAGCGCGAGGTCGTGGGGGAGAAACCAGCCCTTGAACATTGTTGCAATTCCGAGGTATTAGCCGCGACGATCAATCTCGATGTCATCCCGCGAGGCCATTAGAGTCCTCAGGGTCTTCGTCCTCCAAGATGCGCTGGGCGATCTCTTCGAGCGAAAGTAACGAATCCTCGGGGCGAACTGCACAGTTGCGCAACTGGAGAGCGTCGTGCGTGGATACAAGATCGCCCTGCATGATATTCTCCAAGACACGTCGCGCCAATTCTGCTCTGGAGGACATCGAAGCGCAACCTGCTTAATTGTTGCCATAAACTATATCACGCCTATTGAGCGGATGCCAGCATAATCGTCTGTTCGGTCCCGACTAAATCACATACTATCCGAGCACAACTACACGAAAAGATCTAGTTATTCTACACAATTACTCCTGAATTATTCTACAACCTGATAGTCCGGGCGACCACAGCTCGCTTTCGGCTGGTCAATCCACGGGCATATTGCGTTCCCGAGACTGGCACGGCTCTAGCCCCAACGGGGGCTGTTTGTCGGTGCCGCACGCTCCGCGGCTTCAGACGTGGATCTGAAGAGTCCAGGGCAGCCTTGCTCTTGCGGCGTGGCCGATTTGGATTGGCCATTTTCACCATGCCCAGGTAATACCCCAGGTCGTGGTCGGAAAGGTGCTTCCGTTCCATATCGACCAGTGCGCTGGGGGCGTGGACTCCTCTCAGAATTCCTCACGAATTCTGCGTCTATCGCTTGATGTCCTGGCGGTCTAGAGGTAAGGTATTCATGTCCGATAATACCCAATGAAGGGAACAAAATGAACGAGTTAACTGAAGCCCTGCAGCGCTCGCGCATCTCAGTTTCTCACTATTTCCGCAGCCGGCTCCTGGCTCGATGGTTTCTGCTGCGCGATCGCCGGAGTGCGGATCGCCGGGTTCGGATCGCTCGCCAGGCTCGCGGCGCAGTAAGCCGTAATCGTGGTGCCGAGCGGCGGGCGCCAATCCTGGCGCCCCGCCAGGATCGCTCCAATCTTCTTCTAACCTCTAGCGAGAAGCCCTGCGAACTGCTTTTGTTCCGTTCGTCCGACGAGATTGGTCCCCATTGCGCAGCAGATCCGTTAACGTTACACATGCGCCGCCAGCAATCCTGGCCTCGACTCCGCAGATAGCCGCGAGTTCGGCTCTTACCGATCGAGATGTGGGCGTCGCTACGGCATTAATGGTGATCACGCCTTTTGACGCAGTAAACTCTAGCTGGTCTCCGGCCTTGATGCCCGCAAGCCGGCGCACACTCTGGGGCACTACGAGTTCGGTCTTGGACCGAAGGACGCGCATCATGGGAGTGGGTAGTGGCTTCACGCTTCGGAGCTCTCATCTTCACTTATCAGCACAACCGGATGGGACGACCGGGGCGAATGCATGGCAAGTATGGTACTTGCCCGTTTTCCAGCCGCAAGCAGTTCTTGCGCCCGGAACTCCTCAGAGTTGGCCACGTAGTATCGATCCCAAAGGTGCGAGCATTCTCCGCAGCGAGCCGGCATTGTTGAATAATACAACACTTCAAGACGGCGCCGATTGTGGCAGGGTCGGGCGAAGGTGGGGTAGACCGATGGCTGGCCAAATGGCTGGCCGCGGTACCTCGGCTTTTTGTCGTGCTCCCGCCACTAGCCACACGCGAGCGGAAGAACGTCAGCGGTCAGCTTTCAGCAGCGAGGGTCAGCCGCGCGGGCTATCGGCACTTTGCTACCGCGGCCCGAACCCACCGACGGGGTCGGGCGTAGCTTCCGGATCGACCGCCAGCGTTACCGTAGCCAGGAATCCGCCGGCGTTAGAGCCGTTTTCGAGCCTGGTCAGGCTCACCATGGAGGCGCTGCCATGCTGTGTCTGGAAAATGCGGTCTTCGCTCTGAAGCGTGCGATGTACATTGAGGCGCTTGGCGTATGGCGCGAGCCTCGCAACCTGTTCGGTGACATCTTCGGGGAAGAATAGCTGTCCGATGTGGTGGAGCGATCGGCTTCCAGGGCCAAGAGGGAATCGGGCACGAGGGCCTCCTTTCTGAGCGTATATATACGCTCAGAATTATGACACAAAAAAGAAAAACCGCCAACCCTCATTTCCATGTCGCGCACCCGTCCAAAATCGTTACTCCCACTGCAACAACTGGTGTACCTCTTCGCCCAGAGCGAATGCTATCTTGTCTTGCGCCACCGAGATGCGGAACGCGCCCGGCTCCAGGCCCTTTGGCGTGAGCCGGCCGTGGAAATGCTGTACCGCACTCACCGCACCCACTGGCTGTTTGGTTACGGGATCGACGGTGCGCGTGAAGATGCACTCGAACCCGTCATGTACCTGCGTGAAGTAAATGCGGCCTCCGCCTGGGGACCATCGCGGATAATCGCCTACTCCGAGGTCCACCCAGTTCGCGAGCGGAACATCCTGCAAGCCGCGGAACGGCGCGGCCCACATGTGGGGCGGCCGAGCGCCCTCCTCGGACGTGAAGACCACCCAGCGCCCGTCGTTCGAGAAGCCTGCCAGGTAAAGGTTCGCTCTGGGATGCGAGTAGATCGGCTTATGCTCGGAGGTTCTCGTATCCCAGGCCACAATCGTGCGGTGTACCTCTACGCTTGTCCTGAGTAACCATTGGCCGCCACGCGAGAGATCCCAGTCCACCCCGCCGCCCTGCATCGATCCCCAAGAGTCGCCGGTTTTCAGATTCAGAACTCTTGAGATCTCCGGAGCCGTGCCGGCACTCGGGGCGCTCGTTTGGAGGACAAAGAGACCGTCGGAACTGAGGGTCCGTGCTCCCGGGAATTCTCTGCCCTTTCCGGTACTGTAATCCGGCAGGAAGCTCGCCGCGCCTTGCGCCTCAAGGAGGAGCGCCGCGCCATCCGGAGTGAATTCCGGGCGACATCCTCCGTGCGCCAGTTCCCTCAGGGAGGCGAGCGGTCCGCGTACGGTTCCGCTCTCCGCGTCGATCGGCAGCGCCCAGGCGCTTGACTGGTTGTCTACTCCATCGGCGAGGATCATGTCCGCGCCGGATGCGGCGCAACTGGAAATCAGCAAGTGTTCATGGGATTGCGCACTCGAGTACCGGCCGGCACGCAGGGCCGGCTTAAGCAGGAATTCGCCCAGCGCCGCGGCCTTTTCCTTACCGTGGGTGGTGGAGTAAAGGAACCGCTCTCCGGCCACTGCGCAAGCGCGCGCGTATAAAGACACCGCTTCGCTGAAGTCGGGCATGAGCGCAGCGGGCCCGCCATCCAGTGGGGCGCTCCACAGCCGAGCCGTAGGACCCTCGTCGAACGACAAGAAGAGCACGTTCTTGCTGTCGGCGCTCCAAGCGAATCCCTGGAACGACGATGCGTTCCTGGCCAGCCGCACGGGCTCGCCTCCCTGTGCCGGCTTGATATAAAGCATGCGCGTATTGAAAGCCTGGACGTCCCCGCCACTCTCGGCCGTGTTCAGATAGGCGATCCACTTGCCATCCGGCGAAAAGCGCGGGCTCCGGCCGCCTTCCACCAGCAGACGCGCCGGGCCGCCGGAGGCCGGCTGCAGCTGGATCCCCGCAGGTGCGCGCGCGGAATGAAACGCCAGCCATCGGCCGTCGGGAGACAGCGAAGGTTCGTCGTTCGCGACGTCGCCCACGGTAACCCGCTTGGCAGCGCCGTCCAGCATAGCTTTGACCCAGATTTCCGAATGCGTCCCGTCTTTCCCAGGCGAGGCGAACGCCAGCCACTTGCCATCGCGGGAAAGCGCCGGCTGCATGGCGTTCGGAACACCTGCATCAAAAGGTACGAGACGGTGAGACGGAACGCGCAGCACCCGCCACCCCAAAATCCCGCCGACAATGGCCAGCACAACCGCCATCGCCATCCAAAACTTCTTGCGCGGTTTTCGCGCCCGCACCCGCTGCCCGTCGAGATAGCGCGCCAGGTCCGCATCCATCTCCGCGGCGGACTGGTAGCGAGCCGCGGCATCCTTGCGCAGCGCTTTCGAGAGAATCGCGTCGAGCGGCGCGTCCAGCCGGGATGGCTCCGGTTGCTCGCGGGCGATGACTTTGGCCACGCCAGCAGGCGATGGGTCGGTGATCCGGTAGGGCAAGTGGCCGGTCAGCAGGCGAAAAAGCAGCACGCCCGCCGAGTAGAGGTCGGAAGCTACGGCAACCGGTTCGCCGCGCACCTGCTCCGGGCTGGCATATTCCGGAGTGAAGGCGAAGACACCCGTCTTGGTGAGGGCCGCTTCAGCGGTGGCGTCCACCAAGCGCGCGGTGCCGAAATCCAGCAGTTTCACGCTACCCGAGTCGTTCACCAGGATGTTGGACGGCTTCACGTCGCGATGGATCACTTGGCGCCCATGCACATAAGCCAGCGCGCCGAGAACCTGGCGCATTAGGGCGATGCGGCCGCGAGTGTCGAGTTCATGGGCATCGCAGAAGCGGTCGATGGTCAGGCCGCCCACGAATTCCATCACCAGATAGGGCAGCCCGCTCTCGGAGACCCCGCCATCGATCAGGCGCGCGACCCTCGGATGATCGAGGCCGGCCAGGAACTGGCGTTCGCGGCGGAAGCGTTCTTCGATCTCGTGAGATGCCAGGGCCAGCGGCACGACCTTTACAGCCACCGACATGCGAAAGGCGCCGTCGGCGCGTTCGGCCAGATAGACGGTGCCCATGCCGCCCCGTCCGAGCAGCTTCACTGCCTGCCATGCGCCGAACCGCGGCAACCGTTGCGCGGGCGGGGGAGCTTCGGCCCGGATGTGTTCGTGATGTGCGAGCAGGCGCGCGACGCGCGTACTCAGGTTCTCATCGGCGCCGGACAGATCGGTTACCAGCGTGTCGCGCTCGGTGCCCGAGGGCAAATCCACAGCGGCGTAAAAGATTTCTTCGACTTCGTGAAAGCGTTCACGTTCAGCGGGATTCATCGCATATCCTACTAAGCCAGGCGGTCGCGCAGCCAGGCCAGGGAAAAAAGCAGGCTGCGCGCCACAGTCCGGCTGGAAAGCTCCAGGATATCGGCGGTTTCATCCACGGTGCAGCCCAGAAAGTAGTGCAGCTCGACCATCCGCGTCTTGATAGGATCGAATTCGGCCAGATCGTTGAGAGCTTGCGAAAGGTCCAGCGACTCGGCGGTCTCGCCCCCAAGCCAGGCCAGTTCGGCGTCCAGGGGCGCCCGCTGCCAGCCCAGGCCGCGCTTTTCCGATTTGGCCTTGCGCGCGGAATCGATGAGCACGCGGCGGGTGAGCTGCGCGGCGAAGGTGAAGAAGTGCGCGCGGTCCTTGAGCGACAGCCGGCGCATGCGCAACAGGTCGACGAAGACTTCATTGACCACCGCCGTTGGCTGCAACGTATGATCGGGCCGCTCGTTGCGCAGGTAACCGGCGGCGATGGAATGCAGGTGATCGTAGACCAATGGGGCCAAAGCTTCGACTGCGCCGGATTCTCCCTGCTCCCAGCGCGCCAAGAGCTGGGTGATCTCCCCTTGCCCGGATTCCGCCACGCCCCATCATAACCGTTGCGTGCCCGCCTGGCCGGCGGAAGCGGGTACTGCATGGTTCAGTACGGTACAAGCCCCACACAAGAGACGGCGTAAATCGAGGGGAAAAACTGCCACAATCGGCAAATGAAAATCGCGCGTCAGCTTTTGGCGGCTTCTTGCGCCGTCTTAACTGAACGGCCGAGCGCACTCAGCCCTGCCGGACTTGCAGCAGTAAAGAGGGCATATATGAATATAAGTCGCTATGGTTTTTGCATGGGGCTGACTGCCGCCCGTCCATCTCGAAAACTCTCAGAACCAAGGACGCTTTCAATGAAGAACCTTCGGCAACAAAAAGCAGTTCGCATCGTCGCGACACTAGCGCTCACTCTCGCCTTGGCTGGATTCGCAATTCCGGCGCAGGCTCAAACCTTTACCTCGCTGCACACCTTCGGAGGGATATATGGCACCCCCCCGGACGGCAGCTATCCCACCGGGCTGGTGCAGGGCACCAACGGATACTTATATGGGACCACGGCCTTCGGCGGGAACCAATCTCCGGTGGCTAGCAACGGCACGGTGTTCAAAATCAGCACCACGGGGACGGAAACGATCCTCGATAACTTTTACACCGAGGGGCTGACCGGAAACTGGGCGGCGCTGGCCTTGGCCACCAACGGAGATTTCTACGGGACAGTAAATTCGCCCGCGGTGGGCTATAGAGTCACTCCCAGCGGCGCTTTCAATACCTACAGCTTATGTACTGTAACGAATTGCGGCAACAATCCCAACGCGGCAATGGTGCAGGCCAGCAACGGGGACCTCTATGGGACTACGCAGGGTGATGGAGCATACGGTCAGGGCACGATCTTCAAACTTACCCTGGCAGGCGAGTTGACCACGCTGCATAACTTTTGCGCCACCCAGAACGGGGAAGGTGACTGCCTGGATGGAACTGGGCCCTATACAACGCTGGTGCAGGGCGCGAACGCAGACCTCTACGGCGCCACGCAGTCGGGCGGATCCACCCAAAGCGGCACGATTTTCAGAATCACCATGGCAGGCGAATTTACGACGCTTCACACCTTCTGCCTCACGTCGGGTTGCCCTGACGGCGAATACCCCAAAGCCGCACTGGTTCAGGGCGCCGACGGGAACTTCTACGGGGTAACCAGCTCCGGCGGCACGGCCTACGGCGGCGGCACCTTCTTTACCATGACCCCAAGCGGCGCGCTGACCACGCTCTACAGCTTTTGCCTCTTGAACGACGATTGCACTGACGGCAACCACCCCCTGGCGCTGATGCTGGCCACCGACGGGAACTTCTATGGGCTGACAGGAAACGGTGGGGCCAGCGATTACGGCACGGTCTTCCAGTTCACCCCCAGCGGCTCACTGACCACGGAGCACACCTTCGTCGGCACCGACGGCTGGGTGAATAACAACTCCTACAACGGTCCGATGCTCATCCAAGATACCAATGGGACGTTCTACGGGGTGACTGAACAGGGCGGGGCCAATTATACAACCTGCTCCACTTGCAGCGGTACCGTCTTCAGCTTGTCCATGGGTCTCGGCCCATTCGTGAAAACATTGCCGACGTCTGGCGAAGTCGGGTCGACCGTCAAGATCCTGGGAAACGGGCTGACGGGGGCGACCAGCGTCACTTTTAACGGTGTCGCGGCTACGTTCACGGTGGCCTCGAGTACCGAAATCACCACGACCGTACCCACTGGCGCCACCACCGGCGTAGTTCGGGTAGCAACGTCCCGAGGGACCACGCTCACGAGCAACCTCCGTTTCACCGTTCCCTAGCGGAAGGACTTCGGATCTGGGGCGTCGGGTCGCCACCACGCCGCCGGCTGACTGCCGATCGCTGCCCCCGTGATCGCCTTTTAACGCGCATGCCGCCCCTTCCGACGTTCACGTCCCTGCACGGGCACCGCGCCACCGCCTTGGCCTGCCCA
>Ga0302325_10029706_pt1 | contig 11288 bp, 7 predicted proteins | sample Palsa_T0_2_FD_201948 | JGI IMG/M metagenome (GOLD analysis project Ga0302325, IMG submission 201948) | Peat permafrost microbial communities from Stordalen Mire near Abisko, Sweden - Palsa_T0_2 | ecosystem: Environmental > Terrestrial > Soil > Palsa > Peat permafrost | place: Sweden: Abisko...
CTTCGACTTCAACTCCCGGTTCTACGCCGACGACGACCTCATGGTCGGCGCCGCGGATCCGTTCCAGCTGTTCCGGATCCTGTTCGAGGTGGTGGCCGCGGGGGGCCTAGGCGCCGGCGCGGAGATCGCGTTCATGCTCGACCAGTGCCACAACATCGAGCCGAAGATCCCCGGCCAGATCCGCTCGGTGATGAACGTCCAGGAGGCCACGGCCAAGGCACTGCTCGTCGACACCGCCGCCCTGGCCGCCGCCCAGCGGGCCGGCGACGTCCTCGGCGCGCACGGCGTGCTGATGGACGCCTACAACACCGACGTCCGGCCGCTGCTCGCCGACCTGCGCGCCGAGCAGGGCCTGGACCCGGATCCGATGGCGGCCTACGCCGCCTCCGGGTACGGCGAGAAGATCGTCGCCGAGCGAGTCGGCGGCCAGCAGGCCGGATGGGGAGCTTGAGGACGGGCCGCGCGACCGTGAAGGACGGATGCACAGCATGACGGTAAAGGACGAGGCGGTCAGCACGACCGTCAAGGAGCTCATCGCGCGATCGAACCGGCTCGGCTCGGACCCGCGCAACACGAACTACGCGGGCGGCAACACCTCGGCCCAGGGCACCGCCGTCGATCCCGTCACCGGCGAGGACATCGAGCTGCTCTGGGTCAAGGGCTCAGGCGGCGACCTGGGCACCTTGACCCCGGCGGGCCTGGCCGTATTGCGGCTGGACCGGCTGCGCGCGCTGACGGGCGTCTACCCGGGCATCGACCGTGAAGACGAGATGGTCGCGGCGTTCGACTTCTGCCTGCACGGGAAGGGGGGGGCCGCACCGTCCATCGACACCGCGATGCATGGTCTGGTCGAGCAGCCGCACGTCGATCACCTGCACCCCGACTCCGGCATCGCGCTGGCGACCTCGGCCGACGGCGAGAAGCTGACACAGGAGTGCTTCGGCGACCGGGTGGTGTGGGTGCCGTGGCGGCGGCCCGGTTTCCAGCTCGGCCTCGACATCGCCGCCATCGCCGCGGCCCACCCGCAGGCCATCGGCTGCGTCCTCGGCGGTCACGGCATCACGGCCTGGGGGCCGACCAGCGACGAGTGCGAGGCCCGATCTTTGGAGATCATCCGGACGGCCGAGGAGTTCATCACGACCCGCGCCCGGCCCGAGCCGTTCGGCCCGGTGATCGAGGGTTACCAGCCGCTGCGCGAGGACCGGCGGCGGGCCCGGGCGGCCGCGCTGGCCCCGGTGATCCGCGGCCTGGCCTCGACCGACCGGCGCCAGGTCGGCCACTACACCGACGACGACGTGGTACTCGAGTTCCTCAGCCGGGCCGAGCACCCGCGGCTGGCCGCACTGGGTACGTCCTGCCCCGATCACTTCCTGCGCACAAAGGTGCGCCCGATGGTCCTCGACCTGCCGCCGGACGCTCCGCTTGAGGACGTCGAGACCCGGCTGCGGGAGCTGCACGCGGCCTACCGGGAGGACTACGCCGCCTACTACCAGCGCTACGCCGGCCCGGACTCGCCCGCGATGCGCGGCGCCGATCCGGCCATCGTGCTGGTACCCGGGGTCGGGATGTTCAGCTACGGCGCGAACAAGCAGACCGCCCGGGTGGCCGGCGAGTTCTACCTCAACGCGATCAACGTGATGCGGGGCGCTGAGGCCCTGTCGACCTACGCTCCGATCGACGAAGCCGAGAAGTTCCGGATCGAGTATTGGGCCCTGGAAGAGGCCAAGCTGGCCCGGATGCCCAAGCCCAAGCCGCTCGCGGCTCGCATCGCGCTCGTCACCGGAGCGGGTTCGGGTATCGGCCGGGCCATCGCGCACCGGCTCGCCGCCGAGGGAGCCTGCGTGGTGGTCGCCGACCGTGACGGCGACGCCGCCGCCACGGTCGCCGGCGAGATCGGAAGCACCGACGCCGCCATCGGGTTCACCGCCGACGTGACCGACGAGGAGCAGGTAGCGGCGGCCGTCGCGGCGGCCGCCCTGGCCTTCGGCGGCGTGGACCTGGTGGTGAACAACGCGGGCCTGTCGGTGTCCAAGCCGCTGCTCGAAACCACCGTGGCGGACTGGGACATCCAGCACGACGTCATGGCCCGCGGGTCATTCCTGGTCTCCCGCGAAGCGGCGCGGGTCATGCGGGCCCAGCGCCTCGGCGGCGACATCGTCTATATCTGCAGCAAGAACAGCGTGTTCGCCGGGCCCAACAACGTCGCGTACGGCGCGGCCAAAGCCGACCAGGCGCACCAGGTCAGGCTGCTCGCGGCCGAGCTCGGCGGCGACGGCATCCGGGTCAACGGAATCAATCCGGACGGCGTGGTGCGCGGCTCGGGCATCTTCGCCAGCGGCTGGGGCGCCCAGCGCGCCGAGGTCTACGGCGTCGAGGAAAAGGACCTGGGCGCCTACTACGCCCAGCGTACGCTGCTGAAGCACGAGGTGCTGCCCAGCCATGTCGCCGACGCGGTCTTCGCCCTGACCGGCGGCGAGCTGTCCCAGACCACTGGCGTGCACATTCCCGTGGATTCCGGGGTGGCGGCCGGATTCCTGCGATGACGGGCCCGGCGTGACGGACGCCGCGATCCGGGTCGCGGCCATCGACCTGGGCGCCTCGAGCGGGCGGGTGGTGGTCGGCCACGGCACCTCGCGGCGCTTCGACCTGCGCGAGGTCAGCCGGTTCGCCAACCGCCCCCGCCCGGTCGGCGGGGTGCTGCGCTGGGATTCCGGTGCGCTGTTCGCGGGGATCGGTGACGGGCTGCGCGCCGCGAGCCAGCAAGCCGGGCCGCTGGACGCCGTCGCGGTCGACGGCTGGGCCGTGGACTACGGGCTGCTCGACGGCGACGGCGGCCTGATCGCCGATCCGGCCCACTACCGGGACCCCCGCACCGGGCCGCCGTTCGCCGCCGTCACCGGCAGGCCCGGCGGGGTAGCGGGGGTGGACGCGGCCCGCCTGTACGAGGCGACCGGGATCGCGCCGCAACCGATCAACACGGTGTTCCAGCTGATGGCCGAGCGCGAGTCGGCGCAGATCGACAGGGCCCGGCATGTGCTGCTCGTGCCGGACCTGATGACCTACTGGCTGTCCGGCCGGCTGGGTACCGAACTGACCAACGCCTCCACCACCGGCCTGCTCGACCCGCGCACGATGAGCTGGGCCCGCGAGGTAGCCGACGCCCTCGGCGTGCCGGTTGACCTGTTCCCCCCGCTGCGGGCCGCGGGCGAGCTGGCCGGCCCGATGATCGGCCCGGCCGCCGCCGAGCTCGGCCCGGGCCGGCCGCCTCAGGTGGTCATCGGGCCTTCGCACGATACCGCCGCCGCAGTGGCCGCCGTGCCCGCCGCCGACGACGCCTTCGCCTTCGTCTGCACCGGGACCTGGGCGCTGGCCGGCGTCGAGCTTCCGGCCCCGGTCATCACCAGCGCGAGCCGGGAGGCAGGCTTCAGCAACGAAGCCGGCATCGACGGCACCACCCGGTTCCTGCGCAACGTGACCGGGTTCTGGCTGCTGCAGGAGTGCGTCAGGCAGTGGCAGTCCGAGGGACGGCAGGTCGACCTGGACGAGCTGAGAGACGCGGCCGGCCGGCTGCCAGGCCTGCGGGCGCTCATCGACGTCCAGGATCCTGGCTTCGCCGCGCCCGGCGAGATGACCCAGCGGATCGCCCGCGCCTGCCTGCGGACCAGCGGCGTCGCCCTGTCGGGCGACGCGGAGATCATGCGCTGCATCCTGGACAGCATGGCCGTCGCGATCCGGCACGCGGTGCGTGACGCGGTGCGGATCGCCGGCCGGGGGATCCGCACCGTCCACATCGTCGGCGGCGGCGTCGCCAACCCGCTCTTCTGCCAGCTGGTCGCGGACGCCTGCGGCCTGCCCGCCGTGGCCGGACCGACCGAGGCGGCCTCGTGGGGCAACGTGCTGGTGCAGGCCCGCGCCCTCGGCGTGGCCGGAGGTTCGCTGCCGGAGCTGCGGGCACTGGTCAAGCGCGGCGTCCACCTGGCCAGCTACCAACCAGACGGCGAGGAAGCGGCCTGGGCCCGCGCCGACGAGATCGTGCTCGCCAGCCGGGGCGGCTGAGAATCTCCTGGTCCAGCACCAGCAACGCCGCCGGGTCCAATCCACTGGGTGGAGGCGGTCCTTCTCACCCGCAGTCGACGCTGCCGCCTGGGCGGCAGCGGCCGGGAGAATCTAGGTCACGCCTGGGGTACCCTTCGTCGATGGCCTCCGGGCGAGGACGCGGTGTCGTGCGGCGCAGGACGTGGCTCATCTTCCTGACCGTGATGACCGTCTTGGTCGGCGGTGTCGCGGCCTGGACGCTCACCGGAGGCAGCCCGCGGGCGGCCGCCGGGCCGGACGCGGCGATCAGGGCCCGGGCAGGCGCGCCCTCGTCTGCCCGTCCTTCGGCTCCCCGCCCTTCACCCAGTCCGACGATCGCGGTGACCGGCGCACCCGACCGGGTCAAGGCCAAGGGGGCAGTGCTGGCCGACGCGGCCACCGGCCAGGTGCTGTGGAGCCGGGACACCGAGACGATGAGGCCCATGGCCAGCATCACGAAGGTGATGACCGCTCTGCTTGTGCTGAAGAGCGGTGACCTCGGCCGCGAGATCCGTATCCCGAAGGCGGCGGTCAGCTACGCCTGGAAGTACGGGGCCGAAACCGCGGCGCTGCACCCCGGGGACATGCTCACGGCCGCCGAACTGCTGCCGGCGCTGCTGCTGGCGTCGGGGGCAGACGCCGCGTACACCCTGGCGAACGCCTACGGTCCCGGCCTGACGGCCTTTGTCGCGCGGATGAACGCGACCGCGGCCCAGATGGGCATGACGCACACCCATTTCACCTCACCGGACGGCCTGCCCTACCCCACCGAGACCTCGACCTACTCCACGCCCGCCGACCTGCTGACGCTCGGCCTAGCGGCGATGCGCTACCCGGCCTTCCGGTCGGTGGTGGACCTGCAGTTCTACCACCTGCCGAAGGGCCGCGGGCATCACCAGTACTGGTGGGACAACACCGACGATCTGATCGGCTCGTACTCCGGTGCCGTCGGGATCAAGGACGGGTACACCGACGACGCCGGGCACTGCCTGCTGTTCGAGGCGGTCAGGGGCAGCCGGACCCTGATCGGGGTCGTCCTGGACAGCCCGGCCTCCGGCCCGGGCGCGGGCGCGAAGGCCGCGGAGCAGATGCTGAACTGGGGCTTCCGGCTCCCCCCTACGGGGTGACCGGCTCCCCGGCCAGCCAGGCGGCGCCGCGCTTGTACAGCCGCTCCACCTCCGGGCCGGCCAGGCCCGGCATGTCTGTCTTGACCGGGTATCCGGCCTGCAGCTGCAGGTAGGCCAGATAGCGATAGCCCTCGGGGAACCGGGCCAGGATCTCTTCATCCAGCACCAGGGAGGCGGCCGGATCGACCGGGTCGAGGCGGTCCTTCTCGTAGATGGGCTGCCGCAGCACCATCCCCCAGCGTCCGTCTCGTTGGTCCATGAAGTCGTAGAACCGGCCGGTGCAGGCCACGTCGCAGCGCACGCCGTCGACCTCGCCGCGCTGCATGATCGTCATCCGGGTCTGCGCGATGGCCCGGGTCCCGTTGAGCTGGATATGGCAGCCGCCGGTGAAGTGCAAGATGTTGACGCCCCGGGCCCGGCCTTCCTGGCTGACCTTGATGAAGTCCTCTTTCGGACCCTGGAACCAGGTCGCCATCATGTAGCCGTCGTCGTGCCAGCAGGCGCGGAACGCCTCCCAGTCTCCGGCGTCCCTGGCGTAGGTCCAGGTCTCGACGATATCCCTGATGGCGAGGCGATCTTGGTGTGCGGCGTCCATAGGGGCACCGTATGACTTGACGGGGGGCGGGCACCACTGCCCGTTCCGGTCAATGTCTTGGGCAGGATGGGAGCATGCCCGACAGCGATGAGTTCGACGCCCGCCCGGTCCGGGCGTTCCGCCCGGATGGGGGCGCTGCGGTCGATCAGTTGGTGTGGCCGGGCTGCGTTCCGGCCATGGCGCAGCTGCTCCGGGAGGGGCTGGAGTTGCCGGCCGGACTGACCGTGCTGGTGGGTGAAAACGGGTCAGGGAAGTCGACGGTGGTCGAGTGCCTGGCGGAGGCGTACGGACTGAACCCGCAGGGCCGCTGTCATTCACCGCCTCGCTCGGGCTGGCCGCGCTGCTGCACGACCTGGCCGCCGCCGGAGGCCAGGCGGTCGTCGCCACCCACTCCCCCGTCGTCGCGGCGGTCCCGGGAGCGAACCTGCTCGAGCTCGGCCGGTGGGGAATCCGGCCCGCCACCTGGGAGGACCTGAGCGTGGTGATCGCCTGGCGTGGGTTCCTGCGCGATCCGCAGGCCTACTTCCGGCACCTGTTCTGACCGGCCCGCTGTCGATGGCCTGGATCAATGCCGACACGGGGGCGTTATGTCGCTAGCGAACCGTAGAATCGCGGCGTGGTGCTTACCGGAACTCCCGACGCGGCTGCGGACGTCTTGCGCCGGGTGTTCGGGTACTCCTCGTTCCGCGGGCAGCAGCAGGAAATAATCGAGCACGTCTGCGCCGGCGGGGACGCGGTCGCGCTGATGCCGACCGGCAGCGGCAAGTCGCTGTGCTACCAGATCCCGGCGCTGGTGCGGGAGGGCACCGGCGTGGTCATCTCGCCGCTGATCGCGCTCATGCAGGACCAGGTGGACGCGCTCACCGTGCTCGGCGTCCGGGCCGGGTTCCTGAACTCCACCCAGGACCCCGACGAGCGCCGCGGGGTGGAGTACGCCTTCATCGACGGCAAGCTCGACCTGCTCTACCTGGCGCCGGAGCGGCTGCGGACCGACTCCGCGCTGCGGCTGCTCGACCGCGGCACGATCTCGCTGTTCGCCATCGACGAGGCGCACTGCGTGGCCCAGTGGGGGCACGATTTCCGGCCCGACTACCTGGCCCTGTCGGTGCTGCACGAGCGGTGGCCTTCGGTGCCGAGGATCGCGGTGACGGCGACCGCGACCGAGCACACGCGGTCGGAAATCGCTACCCGGCTGGCGCTGGGCGAGGCCAGGCAGTTCGTGGCCAGCTTCGACCGGCCCAACATCCAGTACCGGATCGAGCCGAAGAACGAGCCCAGGCGACAGCTGCTCCGGCTGCTGCGGACCGAGCACCCGGGAGAAGCCGGCATCGTCTACTGCTTGTCCCGGGCGTCGGTGGAGAAGACCGCGTCGTTCCTTTGCTCGGAGGGCTTCGTGGCCCTGCCCTACCACGCGGGCCTGGACTCGCGGACCCGGGCCGCGAACCAGGCGCGGTTCCTGCGGGAGGACGGGCTGATCATGGTGGCCACGATCGCGTTCGGGATGGGCATCGACAAGCCCGATGTCCGCTTCGTCGCGCACCTGGACCTGCCCAAGTCGGTCGAGGGCTATTACCAGGAAACCGGCCGGGCCGGACGCGACGGGCAGCCGGCCACCGCGTGGCTGGCCTACGGCCTGGCCGACGTGGTACAGCAGCGGCGCCTCATCGACGATTCCGACGGTGACCTTGCGCACCGGCGGCGGCTGCTCGCGCACCTGGACGCGATGCTCGCGCTGTGCGAGACTGCGGGGTGCCGGCGGGCGCAGATGCTGGCCTACTTCGGCGAGACGGGCGCTCCGGCGTGCGGGAACTGCGATACGTGCCTGGCGCCGCCGCAGGTGTGGGACGGGACGGTGGCGGCGCAGAAACTGCTGTCGACCGTGGTGCGGCTGGGACGGCTGGACGGCCCTTCGTTCGGTGCGGGGCAGCCGATCGATATTTTGCTGGGCAAGAAGACGCCCCGGGTAGCGTCTTACCGGCACGACACACTGCCGGTTTTCGGGATCGGGAGCGAGCTGAATGAGGGCGAGTGGCGCGGGGTTGTGCGTCAGCTGCTGGCCTCGGGGATGCTGGCGGTCAAGGGTGATCACGGCACGCTGGCGCTGACGGATCTGAGCGCCGAGGTGCTGCGCGGGGAGCGGCAGGTCATGCTGCGGCGGGACCCACCCAAGGCGCCCGCGGCCCGGAGCGGACGAAGCGGGGCGGGGGTGGCGGGTGCTCCGGGGGTCGGCGGTGCTACGGGGACGGGGAGTACGGGGGGTACGACGGTTTCTGGGGTCTCTGGGGTCTCTGGGGGTAAGTCGCGGCGGGCGGCGGGCCGGGCCGTGGCGGCGGAACTGCCTGCCGAGGCCGAGCCGGTATTCGAGCGACTGCGGGCCTGGCGGACGGCGGTGGCGAAGGAACAGGGAATGCCGCCGTACGTGATCTTCCACGACGCGACCCTGCGGCTCATCGCCGCCTCGCCGCCGTCCACGCTGGCCGGGCTGGCGTTGGTGAACGGGGTCGGCGAGACCAAGCTGGCCCGATACGGCCAGCAGATCCTGGACGTCCTGGCCGAGTCCGCCCCCAGTTGACGATCTGCGCTTCCGGGATGCTTGCTTAGAGCACTGGTCAAGTAGCCGGTTCGGCCACCGGCCAATTACAGATGATGGCGGCAGACCTCAGCCGCTAAACGCCGGTGGCGCCGTCGATGCGTTCGCGAAGCAGGTCGGCGAGGCCGTTGTGGCGGGTTCACGGATCGAGGTTAGCTGCCGTCGGGGTAACCGCCGCGGTGCAGGACCATCGGATAGTGCGGCAGGATGTCCGGCGGCCGGACCTGGGCGCGCCAGTTGTCCGGATAGGGCTCTAGGGCACCGAACAGGGGCGGCGGCTGGTCGCCGGGCGCCGTGGCCAGGGCTTCCAGGGCCTGGCGGAGGGCGCTGACGGTGCCGCCCGGGTAGCGTTCCTGCCAGCGCTGCTCGATCGTGCCGACGAGCTCACGGTAGAGGCTTTGGGCGGCGATCCCCGCGCCCGTGAGACGCGCGACCTTGCCGCGGCTCGCGGCCGGGTCGGGCACCTCGACCGCGAGGCGGCTTCTGACCAGGATGCCCATCGCCCAGCTGACGGCTTCCTTGGAGATACCGGCCAGCGGCGGCAGGTCACGCAGCCGTATCCCTTCGCCGTCCAGGACGCGCAGCAGGTTCGCGCTGACCGCGAGCGACAGCTCCGATTCCCGCTCGTACTCCAGGGCGAAGGACAGCAGGGCCCGGGACAACAGCGCCGACAGCGGCAGGCTGGCCACCTCGACGTGGTCCGGCCTCGGCGGCAGCGCCGGATCCGGTCCCCGGCTGAGCAGGTCCTGGACGAGGATCGGCAGGCAGTCGGGCAGGCCCGGGTCGAGCTGGTCGACGAGCTGTATCAGGGAGTCCCGCAGCAGGCCGAGCTGGCCAGCGCCGAAACGCTCCCGCCAGCGTTCCTCGATCAGGCCGGGCAGCGGCAGCCAGACCTGCCGCGCCCGTAGGCCCCGGGCGGTGGCGCGCAGGACGGTGTCCGGACCGGGCCGGGCTTTGTGTACCTTCTTCGACGTCCCGTCGATGGTGACGTAGCCCCAGCGCCTCATGCCGTCCAGGTTGGTTCCGGTCCGGGCGAGCGTTTCGAGTTCTGCGACCGTGATCGGCTCGTCGGTGACGAACCGCATGCAGTTCTCCCACATGACCAGCGACACTAGCCAGGCGCCATCGCCCTGGCCGCCCGCCCCGAAGTTCGTCGTGCGGTGCGGGAGCCGGTGCTCGGCTTCGTTGTCGAACTCGATGGTGAACGCGACCAGGGCCTGGCACAGCAAGGCCGATAGGGAGAGGGTTCCCGGGGACTGGGGCATCGGGCCGACGGGTAGGCCGCCCGATGTCCGGGTTCGCCGGCCTGCGGGCCCTTCGGGGCTCGGTAGCTGGCCGGAGCTTGGTAGCTGGCCGGGGCCGGCGGAAGCTCTGGGGCCGGCGCTGGCCATGAGCAGGCCGGCCAAACGCTGACGCCTGGCCGCCGCCTGGGGATCATCGGGATCGTCGCGGCTAGCCGTGATCCGCCATCCGTGCCGCGCGAGCAGGTCTTCGGCCCCGTCGGCATCGACCGTGGACTTGGCCGGTTCGCCCATCGCCGCCACGGACGCCTGGAACCGGGCTCTGGAGCCCTCGTCGTGGTCCCGGGACAGGGACACGCTGATAACCAGGCGGCTGCTCGGGGCAGCGACCTGGCGGAGCTGATCCAGGAGGCTCTCCAGGACGGCCGGTTCCAGGTAGACGGCTACCCCTTCGAGCAGAAAGAGGCTGGGAGCGCCCGGGTCGAGCCCGGCCGCGAGCAGGCGATCCGCCACCAGGTCCCGGGTGAAATCGGCCTCGACGAACCGGACCTGGGGCGCGGCGATGCCCAGTCGCGCCAGCCTTTCGCGCTTGTCCCGCTGGGTCGCGGGATGATCTACCTCGAACCAGCGGACACCAGGCTTGGCGTACCGCAGCGCGCGGCCGTCATAGCCGGCGGCGCCCACCACGATCTGCCGCACACCGCGGCCCATGGCGGCCACCACCATCCGGTCGAAGAACGACGTGCGCGCGGCCAGGTAGTCGTGCATTCGGTTCAGCGGCGCCTCACGGCCGGCGGCGACGTCGGTGGCCAGAGCGTCGTCAGCGGCGGGATCGCCGTAGGGCGCGGCAACCCGGGTGAATCCGAGACGATGCGCCGCCACCCACTGAGCGGTTATCGATGGACCGCCATCTTTCATGTCAGCTCAACCGCGCTGTTCCGCCGCCACCGGCTCATTCTGCCATGGGGTACCGTCAGCGGCGGTACCCTGGCCCGGCCAGAGGGTGAGCGACACATATATAGGGGTCGCAAATCTTGCGTTGTCGATAAATCCTAGCTCGACTATGCTTATTATAACTGTGGTCGAGCTAGCAGGAGAGTCGTGGGGAAGCCAGCGGATGTCTTCGATCGGGACGAGGAATGGGCCGACCTCACGGAGTTCGCCGGCTCCTCGTTGCCGGGCCTCCGCATTGCCGTGGTTTACGGGAGGCGCAGGCAAGGCAAGTCGTACTTGCTACGTCGGCTGGCCGATTCGGTAGGGGGCCTTTACCATCTCGCGACGGAGCAGGCAGAAGCGGTCTCGCTGCGCCGATTCGCAGACTCGCTCGCCTCGTGGGCTGGGCTGTCCGCGGGAGCGTTCGGATTCAGCGGCTGGGAGCAGGCGCTGGGTACTGCCGCGGAGGTGATGGCCGCTGCGCCTTCGCGCGAAGCGCCCCCGCTGCTCGTGCTCGACGAGTTCCCCTACCTGACGCAGGAGACTCCCGGGCTGCCCTCCATCATTCAAGGACTCTATGACAGGCTCGGGCCGACCACGGGATCTCGGCACGTGCCGCTGCGCCTGATCTTGTGCGGCTCCGCGATCTCGGTTATGGGAGATCTTCTGTCTGGAACCAAAGCCCTGCGGGGCCGGGCCGCCCTGGAACTGCGAATCTGGCCGTTCGG
>Ga0302325_10029709_pt1 | contig 11288 bp, 8 predicted proteins | sample Palsa_T0_2_FD_201948 | JGI IMG/M metagenome (GOLD analysis project Ga0302325, IMG submission 201948) | Peat permafrost microbial communities from Stordalen Mire near Abisko, Sweden - Palsa_T0_2 | ecosystem: Environmental > Terrestrial > Soil > Palsa > Peat permafrost | place: Sweden: Abisko...
CGGGACCCCGCTTAAAGATCAACTTAGGCTAAGCGGCATTGCCTCTAGGCCGCATCCAGTAGGCCCGGAGGCTTGGGCCGCCTCATGCCGGCGGAAGTGGCGGCGGCGGCTCCAGTGGGATCGGCGGCGGCGGCGGCTCCCCGAACGCCGCCTCGGCCGCTGACATGGCGCCGTAGTCGGTCGCAAGGTTGGCGTAGATGGAGTAGATCAACGTGATGAAGATGCCGAGCTTGACCCACAGCGTGGGCGTGAAAAAGAACAGGGCACAGATCAGCGGGAAGTTGATCAGCCAGTAGATCGCGCCCCACATGTGGACCTTGTACTGGGTGTACGGGTTGGTGGACAGATCTTTCAAGAGCAGGCCCAGCCAGCCGTGACGGATGTGCACCGCCGTGTGCGCCGCGTGCAGCCGGGCGACGTCGACGCGCAGTTGGCGGACCTCGGCGATCAGGGACTCGGTCTCAGTCATAGCGCCCATTATCAGACAGCAGGCCAGCACCTCGCACCCCGCGCAGCGGTGTCGCCCTCGATTGCGATAAGCCAGAGTATCGACCAGAAACTGCAAGAAAGTTAGGGTAATGACCAGGGACGTCCACGGGTGCGGACCACGCACCGCGAGCGCGGCCATGGACGCAATCGGTACATCAGCATCGTGCCCGGCACCACTGGTGTCTTGCTCACAAGACGAAGGGGCAGCTATGACTGAAGGCGCGCAACAGACAGGCAGTGATAAGACCGCTATTCGTGAATTCCAGGTGAACTTTCCGGAAGCGGAACTTACCGAACTGCGCAGGCGCATAAACGCGACCAGGTGGCCCGAGCGCGAGACGGTCACCGACGACTCGCAGGGCGTGCGGCTCACGCTGATGCAGGACCTCGCGCGCTACTGGGGGACCGACTACGACTGGCACGAGTGCGAGGCGAAACTGAACGCCCGGCCGAACTTCATAACCGAGCTCGACGGGCTTGACATTCACTTCATCCACGTCCGCTCCCAGCACCAGGACGCGCTGCCGCTGATCGTCACGCACGGATGGCCTGGCTCGATAATCGAGCAGCTGAAGATCATCGAGCCACTCACCAATCCCACCGCGCACGGCGCGAGCGCGACGGACGCGTTCCACCTGGTGATTCCCTCCCTGCCGGGTTACGGGTTCTCCGCCAAGCCGGCCACCACCGGCTGGGACCCGGCCCGCACCGCCCGTGCCTGGGTCGAGCTGATGAAGCGCCTCGGATACACCCGGTTCGTGGCGCAGGGCGGCGACTGGGGCGCGGCCGTCACGCAGACGATGGGCGAGCAGGCAGCTCCGGAGCTGCTCGGCATTCACTCCAACATGCCCGGCACCGCCCCGGCCGCAATCAACAAGGCGGTCCAGCGCGGCGACCCGCCGCCATCGGGTCTGTCGGCCGAGGAGAGCCGCGCGTACGAGCAGTTGAGCACCTTCTACGCCAAGCACGTGGCCTACGCCCAGATCATGACGACGCGCCCGCAGACGCTGTACGGACTGGCGGACTCCCCCGTCGATCTCGCGGCGTTCATGCTGGACCACGGCGACGGTACCGGCCAGCCCGGGCTCGTCGAACAGGCCCTCCAAGGGCACCCGGTGGGCGACCTGACCCGAGACGACCTCCTCGACAACATCACGCTGTACTGGCTGACGAACACCGGGGTTTCCTCGGGTCGTCTGTACTGGGAGAACAAGGCGGACTTCTTCGACGCCAAGAACATCTCCATTCCGTTCGCCATCAGCGTCTTCCCCGACGAGCTTTACGAAGCACCGCGGAGCTGGGCCGAGCGCGCGTATCCCCACAACCTCATTCACTACAACAAGCTCGACCGAGGCGGCCACTTCGCCGCTTGGGAGCAGCCGCAACTCTTTTCAGAAGAGATGCGCGCGAGCTTCGGATCACTGCGCAAATAGTGCGGGTGACAGCAACAGCGGCGCTGGAGGCGCATGCCCGACGGTTGGGTCTGTCGCGGAGTGAGTACGTCCGGCGCCGACTGGCGCAGGACGCGGCCGTGGCCGACTCTCCCGTCAGCGCCGCGGATCTGACGCGCTTCACCGAGACCTGCAGCGACCTGGCCGACGCGAACGTAATGTCACAGGCCTGGCAGTAAGCGACTGGCTGACCGACAAGTCGGCCCTGGTCCAGCTCGGGTCCAGCCCGGACGCCAACGGCTCGGCCAGCCAGATCGAGCGCGGGGATCACATCGAAGTGATGGATTGCTAAACAAGTGCAATTCATGCTCTTTTGGTTCCGTCGTAAAAGGGAAATTTCAGAACTATGTGCACCGTGATGCGCGAGCCTGCCGGCCGCAGGCCCGTCACAGCACGCACTGTGTTCGGTTGATTTCTCATTGTGCAATACTCTTTCCGGAGGCGCGAGGAGGCGAGGAGGCGAGGAGGCGGAATGCCGCGCGATCTGTTACCGGATCGGCGTGCCGTGAACTACCAAGTTGGATACCTTTGTCCCGGATGCGGGTGTTACGCGCGTGTCTGCAGCCCACCATTCGCGGGCTCCACGAGGGGATATTCGCTCCTGTTGATTGAGACGCCAGTTGAGAAGCGTACCGAGCCCGACGGCGGTGCCGGTACTGACCACGGGGTGGAGGCCTTCCCCCTTACGCGCGCCCGCCCCGGGGCCTGGCTGACGACGCGATCGCGGGCTGCGCGCGTCTTGCCGTCGAACCCCCGGGCTTTTCGGATCCTGATGTTCGGCTCGTCGGTCTCGATGCTGGGGACCAGAATATCAACGCTGGCTTTTCCGATGCTCGTGCTTGGAATTAAGAATTCTCCACTCATGGCCGGGCTGGTCGCATTTGCGGCTATTGTGCCAGGTGTATTTCTTTACATGCCGGCCGGAGTCATAGTCGATCGGCGAGATCCGCGCCGCGTCATGCTTTTCAGTGAAATATCTCGCGGGGTTGTGGCAATCCTGGTTGTTATTGCCCTTATCATATTCGGGCGAAATATAAATATTGTTTTCCTGATGCTGGCAATGTTTGCCGAAGAAGTGCTTGAAATATTTTCCACACTGGCCGACCGTCGATATCTGAACCGGCTGATGGAGCGGGACAAGATCAGTTCGCGCCATGCGTCTGCCGAGGCCAGAACGCATGCCGCGGCGCTCGCGGGCCGCCCGATCGGGCCACTGCTGTTCGACTTCAGCCCATTTCTCCCGTTCCTGGCGGACGCGATCTCGTTCGTCGCATCGGTCGTTAGTCTGCTTCAGGTTGGGTCAACCGAAGAGCCGCCGGAGGCTGAGTCGCAGGAGGCTAAATGGCCGACATTTAAGCAGCTAACCAGTGGAATCGGCGACGGGATAGGCAAGGTTAAGAGTGACCGGCGTATCTGGCTGACCTCTTCGCTCATGGCGATGACGAGCATGGTGTCCCAGGCTCTCATCCTAATACTTCTTGCGGAGGCGCATTCCGGGAAGTTCTCAGCGCTCGAGATCGGTATCATCCTTGGGGCATCCGGCGTTGGCGGCGCGGTGGGTTCTTTCTGTTCTAAAACCGTCCTGCAGTTTATTCGGAAAAGCTGGCTGCCCATTCAGATGACGGCATGGCTTGTTGTATTTCTCTTCCTCGCAACCGCCCGGCGTGATCTGGTTTTCTTGAGCGCAGTTGCCATGTTTGTCATGAGCGTTACCGGGGCGATCGGAAATATCGAATGTAGGACCTACCTGACCGAAAATATCGCCGATGGCATGATCGGCAAGGTATCCGGTATCAGCTATTCAATGACAATTGGGGCATGTGCGTTCGGGCCGGTTATCGGCGGTTGCACCGTTCAATACTACAACGCCAAGTATGCGATCTTTATCCTATTCATAATAGTGGCATTGATGGCTCTCGCGTCACTTCTTGTGTTCGCGAAGCCGTCCCGCCGAGTTCCTGTCGAACCGGAATCGAGACCGTTTTCTGCTGATGGCGCGTCGGTTGAACGAAGGGAATCGCCAGTTCCCGCATCCGTTCCTATTTTCCCTCCGGACCGGAATGCTGGCGGCGTAGCGGTTGGTCCGTGGCATCGCGTGAGAACGCGCAGCGGCAACTTGTCGTATCTAACAAATAGTCGACCATCGTCGACAATTGACAGATAGTGATCTACCTGCGACAACGCTAGTGCTCAATGCTGATTGCAGGTGATCCCACCGCCCGTTCCGGCTTCGCGGGCCAGATTTTAGAAGAGTCCGGAGGATTCCGGAAGGATTGGAATCCGCCGCCCTGGCAGGCTTAGACTCGCTTGCGGGGGGCGCCGCTAGGGAGAGTTCGTGGAACGTGGTCAGGACAGCGTCGCACAGCGTTTTGTCGATGACCTTAATCAATTGCGTCAACGTGCTGGCCAGCCGAGCTACTCCACCCTTGAACGACTGAGCGGGCACCGGCTCAAGCGCGCGACCATGAGCGATGTTCTCAACGGCAACCGGGTTAAGGTACCGGACTGGAGATTCATCCACGAGTTCGTGACCGCCTGCCGGTCCGCCGCCGCGGAAAACAGGCTCGACGTAGATCGACTCGGGACGGTCGCCGATTGGAAGCGTCACTGGGACGGGGCGGTTAGCGGTGTTATCGACGCGCGTTTCCCTGGGCATGGCAGCCAGCAGTCCGGCGAAATAGGGCCGATCCTCGAGCCCCTCGAGCCCCAGGAGAAAGCGCAGGACCATGGGGCAGCGGCACCTGGCTCGCGGCCAGCGGATTCCGCAGACGGCACGGCCAGGCCGTCCCTCTGGGGGCGGGTACCGTCGCGACTGCCTGACTTCGTCGGGCGCGAGGGCTGGCTGGCGGCACTCCGCCGGACCCTGGCCCCGGATGACAGGATCGGCCTGGTTGCGATCCAGGGTATGCCCGGAGTCGGGAAGACCCAGCTCGCCGTCGAGTACGCTAGCCGCTACGCGCATGAGTACGACCTGGTGTGGTGGGTGCCCTGCGATGTCGATGCCGCCCGCAGCTCCATGGCCGACCTGGCGGTCCAGGCGGGAGCTGCCGATGGAACGCGAGAAACGACTGACGGAGACTACACCGAGCTGTTCGATGTCCTCCGGCGGCACCAGCGCTTCGGACGCTGGCTGCTGATCTTTGACGGCGCCGACGAGCCGGAGGACGTCAGTGAGCTCATACCGCCGCTGCCCGGTGACGTACTGATCACGACACGGAGCACCCGCTGGGAGGCGGCCGGGGAACTGCTCGAGCTCGACGTTTTCGACAGAAAGGAGAGCACCGAGTTCCTGCGCCGCAGAATGCCGAAGGCATCCCAGGTCGTCGCGCACCGGCTGGCGGATGGCGTCGGTGACCTTCCCCTGCTCCTTGAGCACGCCGCCGAGTCGTGCACCGCGGTTGACACCTACCTGGCCCGGCTCGAGTCGGATCCACTGACCCTGCTGGCGGATCATCCCGCGGATTACCATTCGACGATCGGGGAGGTCTGGCAGACGGCTATCGACCGATTGCGTACCGATGCCCCCGATGCCTTTGACCTGCTGTGCTGCCTGGCCTCCTTTGGGACTGAACCGGTTCCGCGGGACGCACTCGAACGGGGCCGCTTCCTCCCCGATGTCTCGATCCACAGCCTGCTGCGCAACTCCATCCGGGTCGCCGGGGCGATCGGGAAACTGCGGCGCGCTGGCCTGCTGCGGGTAAGCCTTGGCCCGCGAAGCCTGGCCGTGCACCGGGTCACCCGATACGTGGTGCGGGCACTGGCGGCCAGGTCAGACTCGAGCGACCGGTCCCGGCACGACGTGCACCTGCTCCTGGCCGCCGCTGATCCGCGTACGCCCGAGGACCCCACCAGCTGGCAGAGCTATGAACCACTGCATGGCCACGCGGTCGCCTCCGGGGCGGTCGCCTGTCAGCAGGAGCCGGTCCGGGAGTTCGTCGTCAACCTGATCCGCTACCTGACCGCAGCCGGGGACACGCGCAGTGCGATCGCCCTGGCCGACAAGGCGATCACGCTCTGGGAGGAGGACGCGGTCGAGAACGGCGCAACCAGCTCTGGCTCGCGCGTGATGATGCGCGTGGCGAAGGTCGGCGCGCTGTTCGCTCAGGGCTCGTGGCCGGAAGCGTTCAAGCTCCACGAGGAGACCCTGGCCGAGATGCGCGCGGACCGAGACCGGTGGTCAGCGAACATCATCGGGCTGGAGGGCATGACGGGCGCGCGCCACCGGATCGCCGGGAACTTCGCCGCGGCCCTGGCCGCTGACCGGGACGCCGTGCGGGCACATGTCTCCGAGTTCGGCAACGATGATCCGCGCACGTTCAGCGTGGTCCACAGCCTCATCACGAGCCTGGCCCTCAGCGGCGCAGCCGTGGAGGCCAGTACCGCGGCCCGTGAACTGCACCGCAATTGCCTGGCGTTCTACGGCGATACCAGCCATCCGGCCGTGCTCGCCGCGAGCGGCGTCCTTGGCCGGTGTCAGTGGCTGGCCGGCGATTATGGCGCAGCCGCCGGGACTATGGCCGAAGTCCACCGTGGCTACGCCGCTCTTCCGGACGACCACCGGCTGGACGAGAACCATCCATGGCGGCTCAGCCACGAGATCGACTACGCGATCACCAGGCGGGACAACGATCCCACCGCCGCTGATCTCCGCGTTCTGGCCGACGACGCGCATGAGCTCCGCCGTCGCTGCTGGCGCGCGCGTGGCGCGGACCACCCGCTGACGCTCGCGGCGACCGTCGTCCTGGCCAGCCTTCTTCGCCGATTCGAGGGCAGGAAAGAAGAAGCCGTGCGGCTGCTCGAGGAGGCCGAACGCCGCTATAGGTCTGCTTTGCCGGACCATCCCTATGTTTATGCATGCGCCGCGTACCTGGCCGTCGTCCGCTCTCAGACCAGCAACGGCAGCCCGCATCAGGTGGCTGCGCAGTCGGTCCGGGTCATCCAGGACATGACCGGCCGGCTGGCCGATTCGGTCGGGGCCGCCCACCCGCTCTCGCTCACGGCCCGCAGTGCCCTGGCGAACGCCCTGGCGCGCGCGGGGGATTTCGGCGCGGCGGTCAAGCACGGGCAAGAAGTGGTAACCGGTTTCCGGGACCTGCTCGGCCCCGACCACCCGCTCGCGTTGGCTGTCGAGGCCAATGCCGAGGTCAGCCAGTCCGCGCCGTCGTCGGGGTCACGCCTCCAGGCCACACTGGCGGACATCGACTTCACGCCCCTTCCGCTGTGTTCGTTACTTTCCTCCCTGATTCATGTGCCGGGTCACACTAGACGGCGGCGAGCAGGGCAGCGAGCGGGTGCGGTATCCGGTTGAGGTCGATCGCCTCGGTCAGCAGGCGGGCGTAGCGCAGCTTGCGCTGCGCGCCCGCGCCGAGGAAGCGCCGCAGCTGCGCCGCCTCGTCCCTTCCCCGCCAGGCGGGCTGCCGCTGGATGGTGCGGAACGCGCCGAGGTCCCCGTGCGCGGCGAAGACCTCCGTCACCCGCGCGAGGCCGGCCGCGCGGATGAGCTCGTCCTCCAGGTCCTCGACGCAGACGAAGAAGCCCAGTCGCGCCAGCTCGGCGTGCGAGCCGGGCACCCCGAGGCCGGCCGCGGCCAGGCCCCGGGCGACGATGCGGGCCTCGCCCGCGTCGCATAGCCCGGCCAGCCGGGTGCCGGTCCCCTCGGGCCCGAACCGCCGCAGGTAACGGGCCACACCGTGCGCGCCGCCAGTCGGCAGGACCACGACCCCCTCGGCCGCCAGGTCCCGGCCGCGCCGTCCGGCGAGGGTCTCGACGGCGATCTGATCGCTGATCCCCTCCACGAGCACTAGGGCGCGGGCGCCTTCCGCTCGCGCCAGCGCCGCGGCGGTCGCCTCGGTCGCGGCCGCCGGCCCGCTCACGTAACCGGCGAGGAGGTCCTCGCCGTCGTCCGCCCGCATGGATCCACTCTTGACCACGGGCGCCGGCAGCGCCACCCGGTTTCGTCGAGCGGTAACACGGCCGTTCGTCCCGCTGCGGGCGTCCTCGAGGGCGATGACGTCGGCGTGTTGGACGAGGCGGTCGATCATCGCGGCGGCGATGCAAGTCCTTCAATCTGCCAGGTCAGAAGCTGAATCCTTCGTCGTCCTTGTCCAGTGGATGAGTTCTTGGCGGGTGATCAGGGTGCGAGGGTGCTCGGGGCCCAGGATTCGTTCGCGGGTGGGGAGCAAGGCGGCGAATTGGTCGCGGGCCGCGGCTGCGTCACCCAGCCTCCCCGTCCAGTGGGCGAGTTCGTGGCGGGTGGTCAGGGTGTCGGGGTGCTCGGGACCCTGGATTCGTTCGCGGATGGGGAGCAAGGCGGCGAATTGGTCGCGGGCTGCAGCGGCATCTCCCGCCCCTCCGGTCCAGTAGGCGAGTTCGTGGCGGACGGACAGAGTGTCTGGGTGCTCGGGGCCTAGGGTCCGCTCGAAGATGGGGAGCAGGGTGGCGAATTGGTCGCGGGCCGCGGCTGCATCCCCCGCCCCTCCGGTCCAGTAGGCGAGTTCGCCGCTGGTGTTCAGGGTCTCGGGATGCTCAGGGCCTAGGATCCGTTCGCGGGTCGGGAGCAGGGCGGCGAGTTGGTCACGGGCCGCGGTTGCGTCCCCGACGCCCCCGGTCCAGCGGGCGAGGTTGTGGCGAGTGGTCAGCGTGTCGGGGTGCTCAGGACCAAGCACCCGCTCGAAGATGGGGAGCAGCGTAGAGAGTTGGTCGCGTGCCCCGGCTGCGTCCCCGCTCACTCCGGCCCAGAAGGCAAGGTTGTCGCGGGCGGTCAGGGTGTGCGGGTGCTCGGGCCCGTACGCGTCATTGTTCGTGCACTCGTCAGCGATCCGCGCAAACAGCGCTTGGGCCGCCGGGAAGCTGCCGCTGTATCCGAGGTACAGCGCGATCTGCCACATTCGATCGCTGGTCAGGTCGAGGACGGCCCGGACGTGCGGCAGCAGCAACGCGCAATCGGGCCACGCCTCCGGCGGTTTCGCGTCGGCCGGGACCGCTGATCCGACCAGGACCACGGCGGCCCGCCTCCACTGAGCGGCTGCCTGCGCCGACAACTGGCTGCGGGTGATGGCCGCCACCAGGCGGTGCACCAGCACCAGGCCGTCTCCGGCCGGGGTCACCAGGGAGTAACGGCGCAAGGCCGCGACCGCGTCTCCGACAGCGACCGGATCGCCCAGCAGCGGCCCTATCGCGTCCGCCACGTCCAAGCCGGCCAGGTTCGCGCCCTGGCCACCCGCGAGCAGCAGGGCCAGCGGGACAGGCTCGGGGGCCAGGGACGCCAGCAGCCGCATCAGTGCTGCCGCGACCGGGGCCGTCTCTGCCAGCCTGGACAGCGCCAGTCCCAGTGTCGCGGCGACGTCCATCGGGTGCCCAGCGGCCTCGCCGCGGGCCAGCAGCTCGGCCTGCCGGTCCCGGAACAGCGGCAGGTACCGAGTCAGGGAAGTCCCGGTGGCCTGCATGTAGGCGGCGGCCTGCTCCAGCGCCAGCGGCAGCCCGCCCAGCTCGGCGGCCAGTTCCCTGGCTGCCAACCGGTCCGGGTCCCTGGTTCTGGCCGCCAGGAAATCGGATGCTACCTCAATGTCGAGGACCGGGACGTCGAGGGCCTGGAGCGGTGGCCAGTGCTGGTACTGGGTGGTTATCAGCACTCGCCCCGGCCCGGCTGGCGGGACGAACGCCTCGACGGAGGCTCGGGTAGTCGCGTTGTCGAACACCAGCAGCCATGCAGCCTCGGACCGAGCCAGCACTCCGTGCACCCACGCCACCGAATCCCTGGCGTCTACTGCCTTCGGCGCCCCCAATTGGGCGGCCAGCAAGGCGAATCCGTCCGCCAGCAGCGCGGGGTCCTCCGCCGCGAACTGCCAGCACACTCCGGCTTCGGCCAGGTGCCGGTGGGCGTACTCCACCGCCAAACTGGTCTTGCCGGCGCCTCCCAGCCCGCACAACGCGACCAGCCTCGGCCCGGACTCGGCAGACCCGCCTGCCAACCGGGCATCCAGCTCTCCCAACAGGCCATCTCGGCCCGCCAGGAATACCGGCCGCGGTGCCAGTCGCACCGGCAGGCCTCCTGCCCCGCCTGCCCGGCGGGGCGTAGCCAGCTCCCGTAGCGAGCGTTCCACTAGTCGGCCCAGCATGTCCGGGCTACTGAAGGATGCGGTGACCAGGCCGCTGTCCCGGACCAGGCAGCGGAAGGCCTCCTGCCGTGCCCCGAACTGAAGGTCAATTAATCCCGACGGCGGGATCCCCGTAGCCTCGGCCTCGGTATCGAGGGTGAACACCAGCCGGTCCAGCCCCGTCCTCGTCGCGACCTCGAACTCAAGCTCGGTGTAAGAAACATCCGGCCGGTCCCGCGCTGGCGACCCGTACCGGGTCCCCAGCACCCCTATATACACATCGCACGACCTCACCCGCTCACCGCACAGTTCAGCAGGCGGCAGGCCCGCCGCAGGGAAATCAGCCATGTCCACGATCACGTGCCCGCACGCAGAGACTGCCCGCTCCACCGCATCCACGTAAGACCCGCCCCGCGGGAACTGGCGCAACTCCGTGGTATGCGATACAAAGACCCGCCACCGAGCGTCGGTATTGCTCTCGTTGCTGTCAGCCATCCAGCCCTCCCTCAGCGCCACTGTCATCAGACAATAATCAAGCGTAAAACGCCGCTTCGTGCACCTTGGACCGGTTGGGTAGAGGCCACTACAGAGTGACGCGATTGCTCGGATGCACATCACTTGAATACTCGAGCCTGCCAGCTCTGGGCGTCGAGATGCTCCACCGGGTCGTCGTCTTCGAAGAGGACGCCGCCGAACGTCCTGCCCCAGACGGTCGTGACCGGCTGGGGGAGACGAGCAGGCGATTGGCTACTTTAAGATCGCTATTGGTCCTGCCCGATTATAAGCCCAAGGCGTGAATAGGGTATCCGGGTGCTACGCCGAGGCGCAGAATCAACTGCTGCCGCATTCCGGTGCAGTTGATTCTGCAACCTCGGGTCCAGTCGTTACCCCCTTGCTGGAGCCGCCTACCGCTTGCCGCGACCGTCGAGCTTAACTTGGCTGATGAACTGCCGCCACCCATTGGAACAAACAGAAACCGTGACACCGTCAATGTCCTTGCTATCCCGCATCACTACACGCCCTGGGAATTCAGATCCCACCTCTACGCACGCTCCTTGAGAGACGCTGTAGCTGCTCTTACGAAAAGCGTCGGACTGCATCATAGGATACCCCATGATTTAAATTCCTCCATATTTCCTACGTGATCGCGCGTTACTTGCGTGGCGAAGATGATCGATCCCTCTGACTCAAGGAGAGTTCGCTGAGCCGATCGCAAGCGAGAGAATATCGAAATGCATGGACTTCGCCTTCA
>Ga0302325_10029710_pt1 | contig 11288 bp, 7 predicted proteins | sample Palsa_T0_2_FD_201948 | JGI IMG/M metagenome (GOLD analysis project Ga0302325, IMG submission 201948) | Peat permafrost microbial communities from Stordalen Mire near Abisko, Sweden - Palsa_T0_2 | ecosystem: Environmental > Terrestrial > Soil > Palsa > Peat permafrost | place: Sweden: Abisko...
CCGCCATTCGCAGTCTACCGGCAAGAAAATTCAGGATCTGACGCTGGCTGCGACAGCCCGCTTCTATTCGATCGCCAAAGTTCTATTCGCTCCCAATGTTGAACTCTGCCAGATCCTCGAATCTGCAACAGGCCGCCCTTGCTTCCTCATGCCACGCGGCGTCGACACGGGGCTCTTTACACCCGCCAAACGGAAACACACCGCGCAGGATGAGGCTTTGATTCTCGGTTTCACCGGGCGGCTATCGGTTGAGAAAAACGTTGCGCTCCTTGCCGCCATTCACGATCAACTCCTGGCAATGGGACACTCCAACTTCCGCTTCCTCATCATCGGCCAGGGCGATGAAAAGCAATGGCTTCGCGATCGCATGCCCCAGGCCGAATTTGCGGGAGTCCTGCACGGCGAGGATCTAGCCGAAGCCTATGCCAGCATGGACCTTTTTGTCTTCCCTTCGCACACCGACACCTTCGGCAACGTTGTCCTCGAAGCACTTGCCAGCGGAGTCCCTGGCATCGTCACTCCGGACGGTGGACCGCGCTATATCGTCCGCGACACTGCAGACGAAGATGCAACTGGCAGAATTGTCCCCGACGAAGGGTTCACCGCAGCGATAGCCGACTTGCTCATGGATCCAGAGAAGCTGAGTGCAATGCGCGCAGCAGCTCGAGCGTACGCTCTCACCGCTTCCTGGGACGCAGTCTTCGAAGGCGTGTACTCCGGCTATCAGGGCATTCTGCCGGCCCCTCAGGAACTGGCTGAAGTTTCTTGAGCATCCAAAAGGCTTACTCGGGCCCTTGCTGGTCCTTGGCGTTCTTGCCCAGGCGGTCGAAATCCACGCCAAACTTCGGTTCCTTGCGCGTTCCTGTCACGTGAACCGGCACATCCGTTCCCGCCCCGTTCTTGCGCAGGTACCGGTCTGCGGGCTTAAGTAGCAAGCCTTTCCAGCCACCCACAATTTTTGAGAGCGACGCATCCAGCCGGGCATCTCCGTCAAACGCCAGCGAACCGCCTTTCAGGCCATACGTCCCATGGGCCACGATCTCAGCACCCGGAACGCGGTAGTCCAGGTCAGGCAGTTGCAGATTTCCGCCTCCGAGTTTGAAATGCCCCTGCATATCTGAAAGAACAGTCGTAGGGTCGGTAGTCTTCACTTCCTTCGGTTTGCCCTGGCCGCGCAAGCTCAACTGCTCAATTCTGCCCTGCATCTTGTCGTTGTTGAACTTCGCCTGACTCAGATGGAATTGCCCATCGAGTTGCAGCTTGTCCCAAACGCTTTCCTTCCCTGGCGGCAGACGAAAGCTCGTGTTCAACGTCAGATTCCCCGTCATAAACGGCGTCGATGAGTTGGCTGACATATCCAGAATGTCCTCGATCCTTCCTCTGTCTATGTTCACCTGCAGTGTGATGTCATGCCCCTGAGCGCCGGGTATCGAGTCTGAAGCACGCACCACCTGCCCTTTTGCCACGATATGCGTGTGCCCGAGCATCGCATCCGCCGGCTGCAGGTAAGTATCTCCATTGGTCCCGTCGATGATTGCGTGAAAATGCGTCGTAAGCAGCACTCCAGCACCTTTTTCGACGTGTTCCAGGCGAAAGTCCGGTGTCTGCGTCTGGCCCTGAGCCTCGATCCTGCGCAAGGTTCCGGCGTAATTCCCTGTCGAAGACAAAATGCCTGCAATTCCTTTGATGGTGCTCAAGTCAGCGTGATCGAAGGTGTAATCTCCGTCTACCGGCACTGCTCCAGGATCACCCTTTACCCACGGCCCAAAATGTCCAGTCGAATGAATCGTACCCACCGGCTTGGCGTTGACCATATCCACAGTGAACGCGACGGGTCCGCCGCTGCCGTCGGGAAGGAGGGTGATTTTTCTCAGTTGAAAATCCAGTGGCTGCTTCGGCGGTTTACCCGCCTCCTGCCGGCGTTCAATCACAAGTTCGGCAGCCTGGCACTCGATCTTGCCAACCTGAATCGGCGGCAATTTGAAGAAGCTGGACTTCGATTGACCTTGCTCCTGCTGCTGGGACGCGCTTTGAGCTGTCTCGCCGGTTGAGTCGCTTCCGCCAGAATTAGCGCCGGGCATGTTCAGCTGAGGCCGATCCTCCTTGGGAGGCAACAGCACACGCACATCCTCCACATGAATCACCGAGATCACAATTGGCTTACCCGGCAAAATCCGCCAGGAAGCATGAAACTTCATCTTGCCGACTATGATCCAGGGTTGCGTCCGCCAGTCGGACTGAGAATCGGGCGCCTGCCCACTCTGAGCTTGCGAATTCGTCGCATCCGCCGGAGCCTCACCACCAACCTCCGGCGGCAGCCAAATCCGCAGCCCGCTGCCCTCAACCCAGAAGCCATCCAGAACGGAAACGCGCAAATCATCCAATTCAACCTTCGAATGGAAGCGCTTTTGCAATGTATCGATCAGGCTGGCGCGCATCATGGGCTCTGCCCGGTGCAGCAGAATTGCGATCGTTGTTCCAACTGCCGCAGCCAGCACTGCCAGCACAATGCCGGTCCACATCAGCCATTTGGCAAGTAGGCTCATTTGCCCCGGACGCTTTTTACGTCGCGGTGGAGGCCGCTGTTCCGTCTCGTTCCCGCCAGCCGCTTCCTCTTCAGTCATTGCCCGTCCCCCAAACAGCTTCTGCTAAGCGCGAATACTTCCTTAGGACGCAGCTTTCGCCCGATTGGCTGCCCAGTTCTCCTTCTTGTCCGCCTTATTGCGGCATTCAAGATCAGGCTCAAGCCCGCCCGGCTCAAACCTGCACCAGATTCGACTCCGTCGCCAGATGACCGATCAGCACCGCCTGAAACTGAGCCAGCCACGCCGGATGCGCGGGCCACGCCGGCGCAGTCACCAATTTTCCATCCGTCACAGCTTCTATCACGGCAATCTCCGCATACCGGCCGCCTGCCAGCTTCACCTCAGGCGAACACGCCGGGTAGCAGCTTACCTCTTTGCCTTGGACCACTCCTGCCGCAGCCAGTATCTGCGCCGCATGGCAGATCGCGGCAATTGGCTTGTCCGCTTTGGCAAAATAGCGCACTGTCTCCAGCACCTTTTCGTTCAACCGCAGGTATTCCGGCGCGCGCCCACCGGGAATCACAAGCCCGTCATAATCCTCCGCTTTCACTTCGGCGAAGGTGGCATTCAAAACAAAGTTATGTCCCGGCTTCTCGGAGTACGTCTGGTCGCCCTCAAAATCGTGGATCGCGGTGCGTACAAATTGTCCGCTCTTCTTGTTGGGGCAAACAGCATGGACCGTGTGTCCCACCATCTGGAGCGCCTGAAAAGGCACCATCACTTCGTAATCCTCAACAAAATCGCCCACTATCATCAGCAATTTGGCAGTCGCCATCGCTTTTTCCTCCTGTCAAAATCATAATCCTCTTCCTGAGGCGCTCTTGCCCAGTATTGGTCTCTGCTCGCTAGCGGGTTTTGACGAAGCTGAGTGCCAGCGGCACCAGCCATCCGCAGTCTGCGAAAAATCAATTTGCGGTGTCTAAACAATAAGGCAGAACGAACTTGCGGCAGACGCAGCCTGCGGCTGGCACACGACACCCTCGCGGTATACGCTGAGAAAGAGAAATATGCGCAAATTTCCCAAGCTCGCAGTCCTCGGTTTATCGGTTGCCATTCCCGTCGTCATCGCGTCCTGCTTCACACCACTCCGGGCCGAGACTGCACCCAGTCACGCTGCGGCCAAGCCTGCTCCGACGAAGCCGGTTGAAAAATCGGCTGCCAAACCCGCCGCCAAGTTGGCAGCCAAGCCGGAAGCCTCGCTGCTACCCGGCAGCTTCGCGGGGTGGGAAACAACCTCTGCCGCTCAACCCATTCGCGACGGAGCGCAGGCCGATGCCGCCAATGCCGCGGCCCTCAAAGAGTACGGATTCACCGACGGCCTCCTTGCCACCTACACTCGCGACAATGAAGCTCTGCACGTGAAGGCTTTCCGCTTCATCGACGCCAGCGGCGCCTATGGCGCATACAGCTTTTACCGGCATTCCGGCTGGCCGAAAGAGGAGATAGGCACCGGTGCGGCCTCCGACAACAATCGCGTTCTCTTTTGGATCGGCAATGTCTTCGTCGACGCGGAATTCCCACACATCTCCGCCATGTCCGCTTCAGAGTTGCGCGAGCTGGCTGCTGCTATTCCTGTTCCAGCCGGCAACAAATCCCTGGCACCGCCGCTCCTGGGTAACATGCCGCAGAAGAATCTTGATCCTCAGACCACTCACTATGCGCTCGGTCCGGCAGGATACGCGGGAGCAGGCGGCGTTCTGCCTCCGGAACTCGTTGGCTTCGATCGTGGCGCGGAAGCCGTTACCGCGACCTACAAACTGCCCTCCGGCCTCACCACGCTTACGGTCATCAACTATCCCACGCCGCAGATGGCAGCCACCCAGGCAAAGGCTATCGCTGTCTATCTTCAGGGCGGCAATAATCCACAGCACCCATTCACCAAGCCCCTTCAGGACTCCAACTTCGCGGCTCTCGAAGCCCGCCGTAGCGGCCCGCTCGTCGCAGTCGTCAGTGGGGATCCTATACAGGATGAAGCCCACAAACTGGTCTCTGCCGTGCACTACGAGGCCGATACCGCGTCGCTCCCCGGCCAGGGCAGCAACGAAATTCAAAAAACTGCCCAGTTGCTCGTGGCCATCATCACCCTGGTCGTCGTTATGTTCGTTGCCGCCGTGTTCCTCGCCGGATTTCTCGGCGGCGGTCGCGCCCTGTACCGCCGTCTCCGAGGTCTACCACTTTCCTCTGTCTACGATGAAGAATTCACCCGGCTCGACTTGGATTGAGATCTGGATTGAGAGCTGGATTAAGCTCGAAAGTCTGTCAGTTCTGTGGAAAACTGGTACGAAACTCCGACAAAACTAGGCCTAACCCGGTTGAATACAAAAAGTATAAGGCGAACAAAAGAAGAACATTGAAGCATTGTTTTGGCAAAATTGGTTCCCTGGAAGTGCTTGATTTATATGCACTTATTTCCAGGCGGATTTTGCCTTGACACCGCCGCCACCCGCACCTACTATGCAGCCAGAAAGTTCTGATGGCCTTGCCTCCGTTGGAACTATTCTCCCTGAGGAAAAAGCTGCCTTCTATTGGGCGGCTTTTTCCGTGTTTGGAATCCAACTTCAATCAAGTCCCGCCGCAAGCAGTCTGATCGAAACCTCGCCCGCTTTCTCAGCAGATTTGCGTCCTGAAATGGAGACCGTAGCCTGATGAACGAATTTCGCAAACTATGGCACAACCTGACACTGGCCGGCGCAAAGCGCGTCCGCGATCATGCCATCCTTCGCTCCGTTGAACTGGGAATCTCAGTGTCCGTCGTGGTCGTGGACCGGACCGGAGTGATACTACTCATGGAAACCGACGACAACGCCGCGCCTGGAGCGCCAGACGCCTCTCTTCGAAAAGCGAGAGGCGCGGCCCACTATGGAATAGCCACGCACTCCACTGCGGAGTACATCAAGACACTCCCCGCTCAACTGGCTCAGCACGCTCTCTCTCTTCCCAATGTGTGTGCCTTTCATGGCGGCGCCCCCATCCGGTTCGAAGGAGAAATTCTGGGTGGAGTAGGTATATCCGGCGGATCGGGAGAACAAGACATCGCAATCGCCCTCGCATCGGCCCAAAGCCTCCAGTGATCCTCCATTACCTGCGGCTTACAACCGGTCAAAGATACGGAAAATCCGCAATCACATTGGCGGACGTTTGGCGCTGGACCTTTATAATGAACATGATGGAGCATGGCCAGCGGAGTGATGGACACTACCATTCTGTACATTCTGGTGGTGGTCTTTTTCGCCACACTGATTCGGTCGACATTCGGCTTTGGCGAAGCGTTGATTGCCGTTCCGCTGCTCTCTCTCCGCATTCCTGTTGCTGTCGCTGCCCCGGTTGCAGTTCTCTTGTCGATCACGATTGCCGCCGTCGTCGTTGCGCAGGATTGGCGCAAGGTTCACGTGCGCAGCGCCGGTTGGCTGCTGGCGCCCACCATCGTGGCCACTCCGTTAGGGATAGCTTTGCTGACATGCATCCACCAGCACCTCGTGAAGGCGGTACTCGCGGTTGTCATTGTGGTGTTTTCCGGATACTTTCTTCTGGGCAAGAAACCACCTGAACTGTGCAGCGACAGCCACGTATGGCTCTTGAGTTGCGGCTTCTTTGCCGGCATACTCGGAGGCGCTTACGGAATGAACGGGCCGCCGCTGGTTATCTACGGGGCTATGCGGCGCTGGTCTCCCCAGCATTTCCGCGCCACGCTACAAGGATATTTCCTGCCCGCGAGCGTCGTCGCCATGGTGGGATATTGGTTCGCAGGGCTCTGGATTCCCGCCGTATCACACTATTACCTGATTTCTCTGGTAGCCGCGCTTCCGGCCATATTCCTTGGCAGGATCATTAATCATCGCCTGCGAGGAGACGCATTTCTCAAATATGTTCACGGCGGCCTGGCCTGTGTTGGATTGATGCTGTTGATCCAGGCAATCCGTGGCACCTGAGGATTGCTATGCGCGAATCCTGTTTACGGCAACTTCGCTGAGGTCGGAGTAACTGGCCCCTACCAATCGCTTTACGCGCGTGCTCCGTCCCTGTAAAATCACCTTTGGAGTTCGCCGACGTAGCTCAGTTGGTAGAGCAACTGATTCGTAATCAGTAGGTCACCGGTTCAACTCCGGTCGTCGGCTCCATGATAACTAATTCAAATATAAGGACTTGTAGGAATCTTAGCCTCCCATTTTGGGAGGCTACTTTTGGCTGGTGGCAGTGGCGTTTGGGCTCCCCTGGCGCACTCCGCGGAATACTCCGTAGAAATGTCACATGAGAACCGCCAGAGTGGTCCTTATGTGTGCGGGCCTTCTCTCTTTGGCTCGATCTTGGCTCAGTTGCAAGATTAATTATGCCTTTAATGGGTCGCACTACCCCTTTCACGTCGCCTGGATCAGGCACCGGCAGCCGATAGCAACACCGGTCCAATCGCGATCGGAATCGCCGTGACACTATGGTTGGCATCGGCCTGTTTCCACCTTTATGCACAATAGGGGTCAAATCTTGCAGCCATGCAGGAGAAAAACAGACTGGACCGGAACACGGCTTCACCAACACGATCAGAGGTATGAGCAAGTGTAGTGACAGTCGGCCTGGGGGGGAACGTACCGCGCCCAGGCCGCTCACATGAAAGCGTAGACAAGGCACGCCCGATGGCCTCGAACAACCATCGCGCCAACTCGCCGGAAGGGATTGGCTTACGACAGGGATAAGGGAGCAGCCCTCCCGACCATAATCAGCCTGACCGCACGGCGATCGGATTAGTCCCTGGAGTAGATGCCCTACTGTAAATGTAGCTGGACTACATTCATGCATTGTGCAAGTGAGAGACTATGGGAATGCAGACACTCCCCATATTCATATAACTCACATGATATTAAGTGCTCTGCTCATAGGAGTTCGTGTGTCTGCTCGGAACTGGTGGCAGTCTCAGTGGAACGCGCGAGTCGCTCCCGGGGCGGATTTAGTTCAACACCGGGTCCGCTTGTGAGCGGGAAAGTAAACGAGGAGCAAGTCTCGCACAATTACGGACGGGTTAACTCTGCATAGATATCGATAGTCCACAGATTAGAAATAGGACTTGTTCTCGCGTCGGCATGCCTTGAAGGGCATTCCGCTCGCGGGGCAATCATCAGATCAGCAACTGCTTTCAGCGGCAAATAAGGGAATATCGGGGTGCAGAAACTACCTAGGCTTCAAGAGCTGCTCGACGCTGTTCAAGTTATCTTTTGCGAAGTGCCGGAGCTGCCAGTACAGTCGTTCGATCTCTTCACGCTCGAGGATCGCTTCCAGTGTGATCGTGATCGCGAAGATCGGCAGAGCAGGCGCCGGAAAGGCTATCGGACCAAATAGCCTCAGCTGAATCTCATTAGTTTCGGGATCGCGGTAGATGCGGAGATCTGTATCAGCCTTGGTATTGAAGATCCTTCCACTGATGTAGGAATGATGCGGGCAATTTCTCAATCAATGGAATCAACGGCTAGACGCTCCATATTCCCTTACACACCACCCAACCCGCATTACAAGTACAGCCCCCGCCACCGCACGCAGGCGCCAATGTTCTGGCGCGAGCAGGGTTTGGTTGAGTAGCCCAATAATCTTCAATACTGACGCTATGCGAATTCAATAGCCCCCTTATTTACGATCACGGACTATCCGGAGCTCCTGATCTTGAATCAGATCTAGGCCGGCATTCAAGCCCATATGAATACCTTATGAGCTTGAATCCCGGTCCATGATATGTGAACGGCTCGAACTTGTCTGATGTCAGTTGTGAACTGATCTTTTTGTTTGATCGTGGTCTTGTGGTTTACCCAGGGTGGGCTCGAACTACCATCGCTTTGAAAGCGATCGCTATATTTCCCTAGCCTCTCCAGCCGCAAAACAATTTCTACCTCGCGTGCGGGCCGCAGCGTATCCTACCTACACTTGTCTTGTATATCTCCAAGGATGTCTACTCGGGCGGTGTCGTGTCCATTGCTGGAATCGAGCCAGGGATCATTCTTGTCACTATGGATGGCCGGGACATGACTCCGCCAGAACATCTCGTTTTCGCTATGGGCAAGGAGATAACTGTTGAGATTGTCGACAGAGATAATCAACGACGATCCGTTTCGATCGATGTGGAACGGCCCAGCGGAAAGAAACTCCATTTTGTCGACGCCCACTCGTAATGGCGCGGCATTTGGATAATGAAATGAGCTAGGCAACTTGATTATGGCATCGAATCTTTGAGCGAGATGCAAGCTCAACAGTCGGGCTGAATTGCATTTTTATGCTTGCGCTAAGCTCAGCTCACTTATCGTGATTCATCGGCCAACCCCTCTGGATTGCCGCTAGTTGCTTGAACAGCAATAAGTTGACGGTGGCATTTCTAGTTCACGTCGTAGGAGCTCACGCAGTCCTCGCTCTCCGCCGAGACGTGCAACTCGCCACTCTCGTTATCGAGAACTGCCACCTGTTGGAAGCTGAGATGAACACCACGATCGACCATCATCGTTTGGAACTCCTTCCTCCTGCTGAACTTCATCTCCAAACCAAACCGAATTTTACGGGATGCACGAGAACCTCTGCCCTTAGCCGATCGGTGAGAGAGGTCCTGGCTAATCCGACCAGCGGGTCTATAAGCCGTCCGCACGATAGCAAGACAAACGGACTCAATTCAACAACCTGGTACTATCCCATCACAGCCTGCCTATCTCCGCCGATAAGGGCAGAGTGGCCGGGGGGTGATCCGTTGTGCGGCGGTCGTACAGAGGAATACGATGTGAATCATAACGCGAGCCGCAATGAATTGAAGACCCAGTTACCGTAAGACACCGTGCATTACTTGCTAAGTGAGCTCGTCGGGCTAACATCTCAATCAGTACATTAAGAGGATTTCCAGTGAAGAATAGTCCGTCGAGGCGAGATTTTTTTAAAGCTGCAGTAGCGGCCTCGTTGGCTGGAGTATCGGCAACTCTCGAGGAAGCTCTCAAGGACACCTCGAAGCCGGTTGCAAAGGGAACGGCGAGTACATCACCGAGTCAATCGGCGACATCTGAAGAGATCGAATTTCCCCGTGTTTATACAGGGCGCGAGCTTGCCCGCATTTCCTGTCCGCTTGGCGGCATAGGTACCGGAGGGATTGGGTTGGGCGGCCGCGGTAATCTGCAGGACTGGGAGATATTCAATCGTCCAGACATTGGGAATGCACTAGAGTATTCCTTTCCGAGCATGTGGGTTGGATCTAAAAGCGCGCCTCCCTATAGCGTTGTCCTTGAGCGCCGCCTACTGCCGCCCTACGATGTACGCATGGACGGGCTGGGCTCTTCGAACGCGCCGGGCTTGCCGCGATTGGCCGAAGCGAAGTTCCTGGGGTCGTTTCCCATTTCACGGGTCGAGTTTGAAGATTCAGACTGCCCGGTTAGGGTTGAGCTAGAAGCATTTTCGCCGTTTGAGCCGCTCGATGCGGACGCTGCGGGGTTGCCATGCGCCGTGTTGGAATACGAGATTCATAATCCAGGCTCAACGGAAGTTGACGTTGTGGTGGCCTGGTCAATCACGAATCCAGTCGGAGAATCGGACAGCCGCAAAAATGAGCCGCGAACCGCAAACAATATGAAGGGTCTTTTCATGACCGACCCTTCGCTCGCTGACGACGATTTGATGAAAGGGTCGTTTGTGTTGTCGGCGTTGCCGGCAAACGGAGGCACAGTTGAAGTGCTACAGGGATGGCGCGGAGGAACCATATGGCGGGTGGGTCCGCAGCACTTCTGGTTTGATGAATTTGCGAAGCTAGGAACCCTGGGCACGATTCAAGAACCATCGTCCCCCGTGGGTTCGGTTTCGATACGCCAGAGGATTCCTGCCGGCGCCGCGTGTTCGTTTCGCTTTTTGCTGGCATGGCATTTCCCCAACCGAACCCATGCGAGATGCGGATGGGACGCGGTGCCAGGAACGGAGAAATCGCTGCTGGGAAATTACTACTGTACCCGCTTCAAGGATGCGTGGGACGTAGCGGAGTACGTTTCCGACAATATGAAGGAACTTGAGAAGCCAACGCGTGACTTCGCGGCGATACTCAGGCAGTCCACAATTCCCGGTGCGGTGAAAGATGCAGCGACGGCCAACCTCAGCACGCTGGTTTCGAATACAAGTTTCCGCATTGCCGACGGCAGCTTTCAGGGATTTGAAGGGTGCGATGACAAGCACGGATCCGGTTTCGGTACATGTACGCATGTCTGGAATTACGAAGTGGCAACGCAGTTTCTTTTTCCGTCTCTGGCACGTTCCATGCGTGAGACAAGCTTTGGATCTGCGACCGATGCAGAAGGGCACATGGACTTTCGCCATTACATTCCCGCAAGCGCCCAGCGCTGGGGAGCGGCGGCAGCGGATGGCCAGATGGGGCAGATCGTCAAGCTCTACTTTGACTGGATATCGTTGGGCGACGATGAATGGCTGCGGAAGCAATGGCCCGCGGCCAAGCGCGCTCTTGCTTATGCCTGGCGGCCGGGCGGGTGGGACGAACGCAGATTTGGCGTCATGGACGGTGTTCAGCACAACACCTATGACATCGAGTTATATGGCCCAAATCCGATGTGCGGCACATGGTATCTGGCGGCCCTGCGCGCGACAGAGCGGATGGCGGAAGCCATGGGCGATAGAAATCTAGCCGGTGCTTGCAAGCAGATGTTTGGACAGGGAAGCCATTGGATCGACGCAAATCTTTTTAACGGGGAGTAC
>Ga0302325_10029711_pt1 | contig 11288 bp, 11 predicted proteins | sample Palsa_T0_2_FD_201948 | JGI IMG/M metagenome (GOLD analysis project Ga0302325, IMG submission 201948) | Peat permafrost microbial communities from Stordalen Mire near Abisko, Sweden - Palsa_T0_2 | ecosystem: Environmental > Terrestrial > Soil > Palsa > Peat permafrost | place: Sweden: Abisko...
GAGGTTTCGCTCCTCGATCAGCGGCGAGCTCCCCCCGAGGTAGGTGACCTTGGCGGCGGTGTAGACGACGAGCGTCAGGATCGAGGCGACGAGGTAGGCGCAGAAGGCGCGATAGGCCGGGTCGGCCCGCCGCTCGGGGAGCCCGAGCGAGGCCAGGCCGCCGATCAGCGGCGCCATCCCGAGCCCAACCGCCAGCGCACCCGCGGCGAGCGCGCCCGCCGTGAGGGTGTGGCGATTCACGATCTGGCCGACGCTCCAGGGGTTCAGGCGCTCGACGACGAGCAGGTTGAAGACGTACCCGAAGAGGGCGAGCCCGGCCAGGGCGAGGAGCGTTCGTCGGAGTCGAGCCCGCAGAGCCGCCCCGCCCGAGCCCCCGAGCACCCAGAGCGCGGCCGCGGCGAGAAGAGCCGAGGCGGGCAGCACGATGAACTCCTTGCGGACGAGCGGGCCAAGCGCGGCGGCTGCGACGGCCAGGGCGATGCTTCGGCGGCCGGGTCTGACGAGGGCGCGCACGGCGAGCCAGGCGGCGAGGGCGAACCACGGGTAGGCGAGCGGCTCGGGGATGATCGAGGCCGCATACGACATCGCCGGGATCGCGATCGTCAGCGCCGCGACCGCGACCGCGGCGCGGCGGGGCAGGAGCATCCGCGCCAGTAGGTAGGTCGGAACCGCCGTCAGGCACATCACCACGGAGTTCAGGCCCTTGATCAGCGCGTAGGCGGTGGCGGTCGAGTGGACCCACCAGGCGGGGGCGATCAGGTAGGCGTAGAGCGACTTGAAGAAGACGGGCTGGCCGCGGCGGGCCGCGTGGCCGCTCGAGGCGATCGCACGCGAGATCTGCGTCCACTCGAGTTCGTCGGTGAAGACCCAGGGTGTCTTGCGGAGCGCCGCCTCGACGAAGTAGAAGACGACGACGACGAGCACGGCGCCGAGCGCGGGGGCGGCCGTGATCGCGCGGGCGCCGAGCGGGCGGCTCGCGCGCACCTCCGCCGACGGCCCGGCGGCGCTCGCGTCTCCGCGGCGGCCGGCCCGTTCAGGCGTGCTTGCGTGCATAGATCGAGACGCTCGCGTAGCCGGCCAGCGAGAGGTGGACGAAGGTGCCGAGGGTCATCCCGAGCTTCGGGATCCTCGAGAGCAGGCCGCCGTAGGGCACCGGCGGCCAGCCCTCCGCGCGCTCGAGCCGGCGCACCGCGAGACCCGCCTTCCTGAAGGCGGCGAGGTACTCCCAGGCGGTGTGGACGTGCTCGTTGATGCCGAGCGCCTTCTCTGCCTCCTGGTCGGGATTCTCGGGACTCGCGCGGGTCCCGCGCGTGCCCTCGTTGAGACCGGCGACGACCCCGCCCGGGCACGTGACCCGCGCCATCTCGCTCACCATCCGCACCAGGTCGAGGGCGTGATGGAGGGTCGCGAGACAGTAGGTCAGGTCGAAGAGGCCATCCGGGAAGGGCAGGTGCTCGCCGTCGGCCTGGACGCGCCCGAACGCGCCGTAGAACGCGCCGCGCCCGAGCCCGATCTTCGGGTCGACGAGGATGTCGGTCGCGACGTAGTCGCAGCCCCGCTCGCGCCAGAAGGGCGCCGCCCAGGCCTTCGCAGCCCCGAGCTCGAGCACGCGCAGCCCGCTCGCCTCCCCGACGTAGCGGTCGAGGAGCACCTGAAAGGAGTGGCCGTTGGCAAGCCAGGTGAGATCGGTCCAGCCCGGGACGTCGCGGGCGAGGAAGGGCAGCGCCGCGTCCAGCGCATCGTCGGGCTCGTACCAGCCGTCGGCGCGCGCCTTCTCGACCCAGCCCGCCGACTCGGCGAGCTTTGCCCGGGCACCCGGGAGCTCCCGGTGGAGCATCAGCGGAATCTCCCCGTCGAGCTCGTAGCTGCGCGAGCAGTCCCGACAGGCGAGGCTCCCGTTCTGCTCCTCGACCCTCGCGGCGCAGAAGGGGCAGCGGAGGATCTCGATCAGCGCCGTGCTCGGCCCTGGCCTCCCCGCCACCACGCTAGGCCCTCGCCGCCTCGACCAGGGCGAGGGTGACCTCGACCATCGCCTCGAGGTCGACGACCGCGATGTGCTCGTTGGGGGTGTGGATCTCCGCCATGCCGTTTGCGAGGTTGACGCAGCGCAGGCCACGCGCGTTGAACACGTTGGCGTCGGCGGCACCCCCGGAGAGGGCGTAGCGGGGCTCGAAGCCGCAGCGCCTGAGCGCCTCGGCGGCCAGGCGCACGGGAAGCTCGTCGCGCTTGAAGCGGTAGGCGTCGTAGCTGCGCGTGAGCGTCGTCTCGACCGTGCACTCGCCGAGGCCGGCCGCGAAGCTCAGCGCGTCCTGTATCGCCTGCACCTCGTCGGCGAGCTTGCGCTCGTCGTGCGAGCGCGCCTCGGCGCGCAGCGAGCACCACTCGGGGACGATGTTCGGCGCCGTGCCCCCGCTGATCAGGCCGACGTTGGCCGTCGTCTCCTCGTCGATGCGGCCGAGCGGCATCTCCGCGATAGCGCGGGCGGCTGCGACAACCGCCGAGCGGCCCTCCTCGGGATACATGCCCGCGTGCGCGGCGCGCCCGTGGAAGCTGATCTCGATCTGCTGGGCCGAGGGCGCACCGAGGATGACCTCGCCGATCGCCGAGGCGGAGTCGTAGACATAGCCGGTACGCGCGCGCAGCCGGGCCTGGTCGAAGGCGAAGGCGCCGAGGAGACCGACCTCCTCCTTGGAGGTGAAGAGGAGCTCGATTCCCGCGTGGTCGCGGCGCTCGGCCAGCAGGCGCCGTGTGGCCTCGAGCATCGCGACGACGGCCGCTTTGTTGTCGGCGCCGAGGATCGTCGGCCGAGCGTTTCGCACGATGCCGTCGTCGACCCGCGGCTCGATCACGTCGGTGGGGGGAACGGTGTCGAGGTGGGCGCAGAAGAAGAGCGGCTCCCCCCGGCTCGTCGGCTCGACCGAGACGTGGATGTTCCCCATGCTCGAGCCGACGCTCGGGCCGGTCGCATCCTCGAACGGCGTGAGGCCGCAGTCGGAGAGGAAGGCGACGACGCGGTCGGCGACCGCGCGCTCCTCTCCCGGGGGGCTCGGGAGGCGGGCGAGCTCGCAGAACAGATCCAGCACCTCGGCGGCCACGGAAAGACCCATGCTAGTGGGCGCCGGGACGGTGGCGAACGAGCCGCACGGATGCCGGAATGTCGATGGCGGGCGCCCGCGCGCAGCTCGGCGGATCGCTGCTGGCACGGGCGCGGCCCTCCGCCCGCTGGATCGACCTCGCCTCACACCGGGCGGGGCGGCTAGGAGTGCGCCATTCCGAGCTCGGCGTCCTGAACCTCGACCGCGACCTCGACGTCGCCTACGTGGGGGTGCCGCCGAGCGCGGGAGCGGGCGAGCGCCGCCGCGACGAACTCTCGGAACAGGGGCGCCGGCCGCGTCGGGCGCGACTTGAACTCGGGGTGGAACTGAGCGGCGAGAAACCAGGGATGATCGGCGAGCTCGACGATCTCGACGAGCCTTCCCTCCTGGAAGGTGCCGCTGATGACGAGGCCCGCGTCCGCGAGCAGCTGTCGGTAGGCGTTGTTGACCTCGTAGCGGTGGCGGTGGCGCTCGGCGATCACCGACTCGCCGTACACCGCGCGCGCGCGCGTTCCCTCCAGGAGCTCGACCGCCTGGGCGCCGAGGCGCATCGAGCCACCGAGGTCTTCCACCTCCTTCTGCTCGGGAAGCAGGTCGATGACCGGGAAGGGGGTCTCGGGGTCCATCTCGGTCGAGTTCGCGCCGTCGAGCTCGCAGACGTGGCGGGCGAACTCGGAGACGGCGACATGCATCCCCAGGCAGATCCCGAGGTAGGGGATCCCGTCCTCGCGCGCGACGCGGCAGGCGAGGATCTTCCCCTCGAAACCGCGCGAGCCGAAGCCGCCCGGGACGAGCACGCCGTCGGCGCCGGCGAGCTCCGCGCGCGCCTCCTCGAGCGTCATCTGCTCCGCGTCGACCCAGCGGACCGTGACGTGGCAGCCGTTGTGGATCCCCGCGTGTTTGAGGGCCTCGTGAACGGAGAGGTAGGCGTCGTGGAGCTTGACGTACTTGCCGACGAGCGCGATCTCGATCGTCTCACGGCGCATCGCGAGCCGGGCGACGAGCTCGTCCCACTCGCCGAGGTCGGCCGGGCCGCCGGCGAGCCCGAGCTTCTCGCATACGAGGCTGTCGAGACCCTGCTCCTGGAGCGCCCTGGGCAGGAGATAGACGTCGGGGGCGTCGATCGCCGAGACGACCGCCTCGGGCGCAACGTCGGCGAAGAGCGCGATCTTGTCGCGGATGTCGTGGCCGAGCGCCTCGCTCGAGCGGCAGACGAGGACGTCGGGATGGATGCCGATGCGGCGGAGCTCGTTGACCGAGTGCTGGGTCGGTTTGGTCTTGAGCTCCCCGGCGGTAGCGATGAAGGGGACGAGGGTGACGTGGAGGTAGAGGACGTTCTCGGCCCCCGCCTCGCGGCGGAACTGGCGGATCGCCTCGAGGAAGGGCTGCGACTCGATGTCTCCGACCGTGCCGCCGATCTCCGAGATGACGACATCGGTGTCGCTCGCGGTCGCGACCGAGCGGATCCGCGTCTTGATCTCGTCGGTGATATGAGGGATCACCTGCACCGTCGAGCCGAGGTACTCGCCCTTTCGCTCCTTGCGCAGGACCCGATCCCAGACCGCGCCCGCGGTATGGTTGGCCGCACGCGAGAGGTTCTCGTCGACGAAACGCTCGTAGTGGCCGATATCGAGATCGGTCTCGGCCCCGTCCTCGGTGACGAACACCTCGCCGTGCTGGAAGGGGCTCATCGTGCCGGGATCCACGTTCAGGTACGGGTCGAACTTCTGAACCTGCACCTTGAGGCCGCGAGCCCTGAGCAGCCTGCCGAGCGCCGCCGCCGTGATTCCCTTCCCGAGCGACGAGACGACGCCGCCGGTCACGAAGATGTACTTGGTGGCGGTCACGCCGGGTCCCCCCGGCTCCCAACACGCCTCCCCGCGAGCTTGCTCACGGAACTTCATCGTAGCAGGCATCAGCGGCGAGCATTCCCATGCACATGGATCGATCCTACGGTATGGCCAGGACGGAGTGTTCAGCGCTCCGCGGCGGTCTGGAGGAGCGCGTAGAGGCGGTCGACCGCCGCCCGCGCCGTCAGCCGGTCGCCCGTCCCGAGGCCTCTCGACTCGACCGAGACCGTGACGCGCGTCCGTCCCGGCTCCTCCTCGCCGAGCTCGACCAAGACGGCGAGCGGGCCAGCGACGCGTCCGCCGCCGCCGTCCCCGACGAGCTGCCAGCGCCAGAGCCTCCCCGCCGAGAGCTCGCCGATCACGAGCGTCTCGGTGTGTGCACGCCCGAGCCTCCGCGCCCCCGAGAGGTTGAGCAGCCCGCGGGGGCTGCGCCTGACCACGCGCCACCGCGCTCCCGCCGCGAAGCCGCGCCGGTCTGCCTCGACCCCCACCACACCGGGCCACCAGTCGGCGAGGTGGTTGGGCTCCGCGAGGAAGGCCCAAACCTCGAGGGGCGCGGCGAGGAGCACGCGTGAGGCGCTAGCCATCCTCGCCGGCGGAGAGCCGCGCGAGGAACGCGGCCCCGCCGAGCATCCGCTCGAGCTCCTCGCGCCGCTCGTCAGCGTCGAGGGACGCGATCGTCGTGTGGGTGGGGTCGCCCGGAACCTTGCGTACCCGGAAGTGGCGGTCGGCCAGGCTGGCAATCTGAGGCAGGTGGGTGATCGTTATCACCTGCGCACGGTCGGAGAGTCGCCGCAGTGTCTCGCCGACCTCGTGGGCCGTCGTGCCGCCGATCCCGGCGTCGATCTCGTCGAAGACCATCGTCTCGCCGCCGGCGACCGCGGCGAGCGCGAGCGCGATCCGCGAGAGCTCGCCCCCCGAGGCGCTCTCCGAGAGGGGGCGGAAGGGCAGGCCCGCGTTCGGCCGCAGCGCGAAGACGACCTCGTCGCGTCCCGCGGGGCCCGGATCGCTCGCGCCGAGCTCGACGCGGAATGCCCCTTCGCGCAGCCCCACGGCGGCGAGCTCGACGGCGACCGCCTCCTCGAGCCGCGGGGCGGCGCGCGCGCGCGTCTCCCGCAGCCGCGCGTGGAGATCCTCGAGCCTCGAGGCCGCCTCCTCGAGCGCCTCGGCGGCCGCGACGGCCGGGTCGACGCCCTGCTCGAGCGTCTCGAGCTCGGCCCGCGCGGCCTCTGCTCGCGCGAGCAGATCCTCGTAGCTCGCGGCGCGGTGGCGGCGGCGGAGGTCGGCGAGCCGTTCGAGCTCGCCCTCGACCTGCTCGAGCCGGCGCGGATCGGCCTCGAGCGAGCCGACAAACGCGCGCAGCTCCGAGGCCACCTCGCGCAGCACGAGCTCCGCCGAGCCGAGCGCCTCGGCGGCGCGTGTGAGCTCCGGCGCGAGCGCGTCGAGGGGAGCGAGCGCCCGCTGGGCGGCCGCGACGAGGTCGGCCGCGCCCTCCCCGTCATCGGGGGAGACCGCAGCCAGGGCCCCCTCGATGCCGGTGGCGAGCTCGCCGACGTTGCGAAGCCGCGCACGCTCGGCGGCGAGCTCCTCGTCGCGGCCGGGCTCGAGCCCCTCGCCGTCGGCTGCGAGCCTGCGCAGCTCGGCGATCCGCTCCTCCCCCGCGGCACCCGCCGCGCTCAGACGCTCGTGCTCCCGACGCGCGGCCGTAAGCTCGCGCCAGGCCTCTCGGGCGCCGAGCAGGAGCTCAGCCGTGGCGGCGTAGGAGTCGAGCACCGAGAGCTGGTAGCTCGGCCGCGCGAGCCGGCGCTGTTCGAACTGGCCGCTCATCGCGAGCAGCGCCTCGACGGCGGCGGCGACATCCTCGCGAGCCGCGCTGCGGCCCCAGGCGTAGGCGCGCGTGCGACCGTCGGCGAAGATCCGCCGCGCGAGCAGGAGCATCGTCTCGCCCTCGGGACGCAGGCCGGCGAGCTCTCCGAGCACCTCGGGCGGCGGAAGGTCGAACTCCGCCTCGACGTAGGCCTCGCTGGCCGCGGCGCCGATCATCGCCGCCTCCCCGCGGGCGCCGAGGAGGAGACCGATCGCGTTCGCGAGGATCGTCTTGCCCGCTCCGGTCTCGCCGGTGATCGCGTTCAGTCCGTCGCCGAGCTCGAGCTCGGCGTCCCGGATCAGGACGAGGTTCTCGATGCGAAGCCTGCGCAGCACGGCCTCATGCTACGACGGGAACCACGCGGCGAGAACCCGCCGTTTCCGTCGCGGCGAGCCGCCCGCCCGCCCGCGCCGGCCGTTTCGCGAAGCGGCTATCCGCCGGCACCGAAGACCCGGCGGTAGCGAGCAAAGAACGCCTGCTCGGGCAGGGTCGCAAGCCGGCTTCGACGCTCCCCGAAGCGGACGCGCACCGATGCGCCCGGCGCAAGTGCCCCCACGGGCTGACCGTCGATGAGCACGACCGCCTCGACGTCGGGTGTGAGGTTGCGCGCCGCGAGCTCGAAGCTCGGCCCCACCACCAGCGGGCGCGCGTGGAGGGTGTGAGGGGCGACCAGGGTGATGACGGCCGCGTCGAGTCCCCAGACGAGGACGGGGCCGCCGTTCGAGAGGTTGTAGGCGGTCGAGCCCGACGGCGTCGCGCAGATCAGCCCGTCGCAGGGCTGGGTTCCGAGCTCCTCGTCGTCGAGGGAGTAGGCGATCTCGATGATCCGTCCCGGGACGCCGCTGACCACGACGGCGTCATTGAGTGCACTCTGGCGCAGCTCGCCCAGGGAGACCTCGAGCGTCGGCAGCAGCACGACGGTGTAGTCACCGCGAAAGACGCGTTCGAGCCCCGGCTCGAGCTCCTCGCCCGCGATCGAGGCCAAGAATCCGACCCGGCCGAAGTTGACGCCGATCACGGGCGTGGAGCTCGTGAGGAAGCGAGTCAACGCGCGCAGCATCGTCCCGTCTCCGCCGAGTGCGACGGCGATGTCCGAGCTCCCGTCCCCCACGGCATCCTCGTCGTCGAAGCGAAGCTCGACGCCGGCGAGCGTCGCGACCGACTCGAGGCGCTCGAGCGCCTGGCCCACGTTGTGGGTCACCCCGTGGGTGACGACGGTCGCCCGCTCAACCGACGGCATCATCGATCCACCGCTCTAGCTCCCGGGGGAGGTCGGCGTGCGCTGCATGGACGAGGTGGATGACGAACTCACGGTTTCCCTTGGCCCCCGGCAGCCCGGAGTCTACGACGCCGGCGCAGCGGGCACCCCAGCCCCGCGCCGCACCGATGACCTCGCGGAGGACGCGCCGCTGCACCTCGGGGTCGCGGACGACACCCTTGCGCGGCTCGCCTCGGCGGGCCTCGAACTGGGGCTTGACGAGCACGAGCGCCTGCCAGCCGGCACGCGAAAGGCCGAGTGCCGGCGGAAGGGCGAGCCGCACCGAGATGAACGAGACGTCGCAGGTCAGAAGCTGCGGGGCAAACGGAAGCTCGCGCAGGGAGCGGGCGTTCACCCGCTCGAGGACAAGCACACGCGGGTCGTCGCGTATGTCGGAGTGGAGCTGGCCGTGACCCACGTCGAGCGCGATCACGCGCGCAGCGCCCCGCTTGAGCAGGACGTCGCTGAAGCCGCCCGTCGAGGCGCCGATGTCGAGGCAGTCGAGCCCCGCGGGGTCGACGGCGAACCGGTCGAGGGCGTGGGCGAGCTTCTGACCGGCGCGTGAGACGTAGGGCGGCGCCGGGACGAGCTCCAGGAACGCACCCTCGTCGACCTGCTCGCCGGCCTTGGAGTGACCGCGGACACGGCCTGCCATGAGGAGCGCCTGGGCCTGCGAGCGACTCACGGCGAGCCCCCGTTCGACGAGCAGGAGGTCGATCCGCTTGCGCGTCACGCGGTGCGTACGGCGAGCCCTGCGACGATCTCGGCGAGGACGGAGGTGTCGGCCTCGAGCTCCTCGAGGCGGGCCTCGGCGCGTGCGGCGGCCTGGCGGGCGAGCTCGCGCGCGGCGGCCTCTCCCACCGTCGAGACGTAGCCGTCGCCGTCGAGGATGTCGTCGACGACCTGGAAGAGCAGTCCGAGCTCGGCGGCGAAGGCGCGCCAGGGCGGATGGTCCTCCGCCGGGAGATCCGCTGCAAGCAGGCCGCACATCACCGAGGCCGAGAAGAGCGCGCCGGTCTTCAGTCGGTGGAGCTCGGCCAGGTCGTGGCCGCCTTCCAGGTCCTGCTGCTGGCCGCCGATCATCGCGAGCGTCGCCTCGCTGAGCTCCTTCGCGACGCCCGCCCCGCAGAGGAGCGCGAGGCGCAGCGCCTCGACGAGGAGCGCATCGCCGGCAAGGATCGCGCTTGCCTCACCGAAGGCCGCCCAGACGCTCGCCTGGCCGCGCCGCTCCGCGTCGTCGTCGAGGGCAGGCAGGTCGTCGTGGACGAGCGAGAAGGAGTGGACGAGCTCGACCGCGGCGGCCGCGGGCATGAGCCGGGCGAGGTTCCCTCCGACCGCTTCGCCCGCGGCGAGGCACAGCACGGGCCGCACCCGCTTCCCCCCGAGGGCGTAGCGCACCGGCGCGGCGAGCGTCCCGAGTGACGGATGGAGCGGAAGGTCACCGAGGTAGCGCTCCACGGCCTCCCGGAGCTCCTCAGGTCTCCCGGGCATCGGCCTCCGCCGCGCTGCGCGCGCGCTGGAGCTCGACCTCGATCTGCTTGGCGAGCTCCGCGAGCTCCTGCAGCACCTCGATCGCCCGCTCGGGGTCGTCGGTCTCCTCGAGCGTGCTGCGCGCCGCCTCGAGGCGAGCAAGCAGCTCCTCGGCCGCCGCGAGCGACCGCTCGGCGCTCACCGGCCGCCGACCGCCTGGGAGCGCTGGATGCCACCGAGGATGCCGTTGACGAGCCTCGCGCCCTCGTCGGAGGCGTAGCGTTTGGTGTGCGCGACCGCCTCGTTGATCACGACCTCGACCGGCACCTCGCCGCGGTCGAGCTCGCTGATCGCGACGCGGAGCGCGCTGCGCTCGACCGCTCCCAGCCGGTCCGCGGTCCAGCCATCGGATGCTGCGGTGATCCGCGCATCGAGGGGCGCGGCGTTCGCGACCGTCTGCTCGGCGAGCTCGAACGCCCACGGCTCGATCTCCCCCGCGTACTGGGAGCCGAGCGGGGTGCCCGAGAGATCCCACTGGTAGACGAGGAAGAGGGCCTGCCGGCGGGCCTGGCGGCGGCTCGTCATCCGAGCTCACCGATCGTGATCTCCACCCTGGCCTCGATCCCGCACATCGAGGCGAGCGAGTCGGCGACCTCGTTCAGCGCGGCCTCCCCGAGTTCGAACAACGGCATGCCCCGACGGGCCGCGAGCACGAGCCGGACGACCGGGTCCTCGAGATCGACGCTCCGCCGCCGCAGGACGCGGACGCCTTCGACGCGCTCGGCGGCCGCGACCGCGATCGCGATCAGCGTCGAGTCAGGCACGCTGATCGAACCGGCGGCAGCTTCGATCACGAGAGTCATACCGCGACCGCGTTCAGGTTCGCGAGGGTCGAGGTCGAGTACGCCCCGCTCCGGAACTCCGGGCTCCCGAGGATCGTCCGGGAGACCTCGAGCGTCGTCGGGATGCCCTCGAGCACCGTCTCGGCGAGGGCGCGCCGTGCGCGAGCGATCGCGGCGGGACGGTCGCGGTCCCAGACCACGATCTTCGCGATCAGCGAATCGTAGAAGGGAGTGATCGTCGTCCCGTCCTCGACGAAGGTGTCGACCCGGACGCCCGGCCCGAGCGGCGGGCGGAAGCGCGTGATCCTGCCGGGCGCCGGCATGAAGTCCCGGCTGGGATCCTCGGCGTTCACACGAATCTCGATCGCGTGGCCCGCGCGAGGAGCCCGGCCGCCCGCCGCGAGGCGCGTGCCGGCGGCGATCTCGATCTGGGCGCGGACGAGGTCGATCCCGGTGCAGGCCTCGGTGATCGGATGTTCGACCTGGAGCCGAGCGTTGAGCTCGATGAACGAGAACCTCCCCTCCGCGTCGAGCAGGAACTCGAAGGTCCCGGCGCTGCGGTATCCCACGAAGCGGCAGGCGCGCTCGGCGGCGAGTTCCATCGCCTCGCGGAGCTCCGGATCGAGCGCGGGCGACGGCGTCTCCTCGATCAGCTTCTGGTGGCGGCGCTGGAGCGAGCACTCCCGCTCCCCCAGCGTCAGCACGTTGCCCTCGGCGTCACAGAGCACCTGGATCTCGACGTGGCGAGCGGGCTCGAGCACCTTCTCGACGTAGAGGCTCTCCACCCCGAATGCTGCCCCGGCCTCCGCCGCGGCGGCGGCGAAGGCGTCGTCGAGCTCCTCGGCGCTCTCGACGAGGCGCATCCCCCTCCCCCCGCCGCCGGCGACGGCCTTGAGCATGATCGGA
>Ga0302325_10029712_pt1 | contig 11288 bp, 7 predicted proteins | sample Palsa_T0_2_FD_201948 | JGI IMG/M metagenome (GOLD analysis project Ga0302325, IMG submission 201948) | Peat permafrost microbial communities from Stordalen Mire near Abisko, Sweden - Palsa_T0_2 | ecosystem: Environmental > Terrestrial > Soil > Palsa > Peat permafrost | place: Sweden: Abisko...
CCAAACTTATGAATATTCTTAATCAATGTCTTTTTCTTCCTGCTTATAGCCTCATTTTGCCTTTTTCGACTTTTATCCGGTATATTTAGCTAGGTGGGTGCTATAACTTTGGCTGAGGAGTCGACACCTTTATATAAAAGAAATAGAGGGCCTTGAAGAAAACATCAGCAGAAGTCGTTTTAAATCACCGGTGCAGGTATGGAATGGAAGTCCCCAACGATTACTAAGCCACCAAGGGGGGGGGGCCAAGGGGTGAGCAGGAACTACTTCCACGATCTTGTCCTGCTGGACGCATTTTTCTCGTCAGCGTTCAATCTTCTTAATCTTGATCGTAGAGTGAGACAGAAAATCTGCCCGATCAATTTCAACTTCACCGGAGACCATATATAAGACAATAAGAGGCAGAAGAACAAAACTATAAGCTCCCAATAGCTGCTAGGAGCGAAGCACCAGTTCTTTGGAGACCTGCTGTTGCCGAGCCCCACAGTGGCACCCCACCATCCACGACACTTGTCACACTATGCCCCCTCTTTTGGATAATTTAAGAGAAAAACAACTCAACGCTAGGGCTGCTTTCGTCAGTGAGAACCGGAATCACGGTTTAATTTTACCCAAGAGACACTAGATTCTCGGTATCAACTTAGTCGGAGGGACACTGGATACCTCCTATACTGACGATTAAATTGTATCCCGTAGGAATACGTAGGGTAAATGTGTTATTGAAGGAGTGCGCGGGTTGAACTCGCTTCTTAAGATGGCCAGATCTTGGCGGACTTTCTCGCTTAAGTAGCCGAAAGGGGCAATTAGTGGGTCGCGAAACCAGTTCTATACAGTAAGGTAATAATCGTACCCTAGGAAAGCCCAGATATGTATGCCACTATCTGCTAATCTGCCAGTACTCTGCACGTGCAGTGGAGCCCGCGCGTCATTCCAGGTTCCGGGAGCGTTCATACAAATGCCGCCTCAAAAATCTGCACTTTTTCCTCAATGGCTCGTTTCTGATCCAATAGACTATCTGCCACACATTATCTTCCCATTTCTATTTTCCTCCCTTTCAAATCTTCTCTACTTTTGTATCTACTGCCTTTTCAATTCAAGCTTACCGGTGACTTCTGGTCCTTCGTACTCTACATGCAAGACGCAATGTCTGCTCCAAGTAGCTCTCAGGAGAAGGGTGCAGAGGCTCCAGTCTCGTCATCGGTGCAGAATCAGCACCCTCGCAAGCTCACAGCACTTGAACGTAACAACCTGGAGTGGGATTCGCATAAGGAGAAAATTTGGAATATGTACATGGTTCGAGACAGCACACTCAAGGAGACAATGGAATTCTTCAAACATGAATGCGGACTCGATTGGAGGTGATTGAGATGCCTATTCGGGATAGGGTCGTAGCTGATGAATTGTAGTGGACGCAAATGGAAAGAGAAGATGAAAGAATGGGACTTTGAGAAGAACGTTCCTACTAAGGACAGGCGGTTCATAGTTGCGAAAGCACGGAAGAGGGAGTTAGAGGAGGGGAAACAGACAATGTTTTCTCGCAATGGGATGAGGATAGATCACGACAAGATCGAGAGCTTCAAGAAGAAGAAACTGAATGAGGATAATGCTGTTAGTCCCTCTACGCCAGGTGAGTTTAGTATACAGTTTATAAAATACAGGCTGACATCGATAGCGACTCCTCAGCATATCTCCTACGAGACACCGAAACCGGAAGCAATTAACGAAAGCCCACCGAACCACCCAGAACACGAACATGACTGGCATGCAGCTAGTGATCAGGTCTTGATAACAGGTGTGAAAGAGGACTCAGCTTCGGCAGACGACCTCTATGCCGCCAGTCCTGTCCAAAGGAGCACAGAACCTGCGGGGCGTTCCATGGCAGAGCTCAGGCTCAGCATGAGAATCCACCCTGTGAACGAACCTAATTCATCCCCCACTTCTTTGTTTGTGGGACGTCTTTCTGAGCTTTCATCCAGCGACAGGATGGATCGGAACATGCGAGACTCCGCCAGCTCTACTGAGAAGATAAGGAGTTGGGTTGTACCTGGTGATCCAGAAGATATTCTCAAAGCCAATTCCGTTTCGCTGGGCCAACCTGAAAAAGCAGGCGCCTTAGTTGACCCCATTGCAACGGTTAAAACGGTCATCGAATCTATTCGTGCTGCGAGACCACTTTTTGAACATGGGGAAGGCCCGACCGCCGCGGGGGCCTATTGTAAAGCTCTTCAGGGGTTTATCGAAGACGGAAGGGGACAGGATGATCTAGACTTCGAGATATTCGTGAACGTGCTGGCAGCAATCTTTGGCTCTTGCACTGAAGATGAAGAGACACCAGCAGTACTTCGCATTGCACTAGATCTTCTGAAGACCTTGTTTCGCTCACACGGGAAGATTTCGGTAATCCGTCCAATCTTTTTGGAATCTCTGGAGTTTCGTCTGGCCGAATATCTAGGCGTCAGTCAAGGGTCCATTAGGAAACTCATAGCAGCTCTGGACGATCCTGTTCTGAATGTTCAGCTTTTTGCAGCTCTTCATTCTTTTTTAGAAACAGCGAGAGGAGAACTAGGCATCCCTCTGGATCTTGAGACTAGAAGAACTCGTTTAGGTATACTTGCGCTTGCGTGTGAGTTGGAGGGCTATCTCTCACCAGAACATGAAGGGACGAGATATCTCCAGATCGTCATTTCTAGATTACACCAGGCTGTGGCCGATGTTTTGGAAAGCACGCACTGGTTCCGAGAAGAGTTGAGAGAACTAAAGGACAAGACTCACAGCATGCTCTCTAGTCCTCCGGTGGGCTCGATGTCATCCAGTCGCAGCGCCAAACTGGTTACATGTTATCCATCAATTGAGCTCCTGGTCACAAAATTGGCCTCAGCTTGCTCCAAGGCAGGGTGGTCTTATGAGGCGGAAGCGCTGTTTGCAGTTCTCCGAAATATTCAAAGCCTTCCAAATCTCGACCATTGGCGGAAATTTGAACTTTTGATTCAATACTGTCGACATCTCGAAACAGAGAAGCGCTATGCAGAACTCCTAACCGAACTGTATAACTCGTACGCCTACATCGTGAGCGCCCGAAGAGCAGATGGAGCCATTCATGTTCAGAATATCGAGTATATTAGAGAGTCCAAAGAAATTTTCGACAGAATTTCGTTTTCACAACTCCAATCCTTATTGTCAAAATCAACCCAAGCTCATGATATGCTTAGACTGGGTGACATGTCCCAGAGAATTCGCTATCTGTCACGCATGTTAACCGCGGACCCAACAAGAGAGGTCATTCTGGACAGCAATAACGAAGAGCGTGCTCGGCATATTAATCTTGTGGAATATGATCAGGGTAGTGACGACGAAGAGCAGCAGTTGGATGACTCTAAGAGCTCAAACAGATTCGGGATCACATATACTGAAAGTGTGATCACGGGTATCAGCTTCAATTACTCAGACCTGTACAGATAGCTGGTTAGAAGCAGGATTATGCATCTCTCTGTATCTCTTTGTTTCTTTTAAACCTATTTATGAATTTTACTTTAGGTTACTACTTGGCTTTCTTGAGAAATCCAACTTATGCTTGGCGAATGTACCACGAGGACAGGGCATATACCTTCTCCTTTAAATAGCAATTACAACTGGAGCAACCCAATGTGAAAAGAGAGCAGTGCATGAATCAGAGAGCATAATCGATTACCGTGTTCAGACTCGCGTCAAGATCCGATATGCAACAAGGCCGGCTCCCGCGAGCGAGCCGCATTCAGAAAAGAATATTCGAGAATTTACATAGCCACAAGCCACATTTCTTAATCTAATTTTATACGTAGTAAGTCATTAGGACCTTGTAGGCACTGCAGCATGAGTTTCCACATTCATCCCAGTCTGAGAGCTGAATGTTATTTGCAGCCGTTTATTAAAGACTGTCTTTTATTAGTGGCCAACTGGTGCCTCCCGAAGCACAGGAGCCGAAGTTGAACCCTCAATCCTCCAAAACCTTAGCCGAAGGAAGGGCTTGAATCAGTCCCCTTGAATCTAAGTGATGGGGAGCAAGATTTGGACCCCTTAATTCTAAATATAGGCCGAGCTCTATAAGCACCCTTTATCATGCACTTGTCCTCATAATATGGGATTCTAATTGTGACGGGCCAAGCTGGGCTACAGCACCAGGGACTTGAAAGCGAGTATATTTGAGAATCTAAAACTACAGAACTCAGAGAGTACGGGGCGGGCGAAGTATATATAGGCGTTTACAGGTCACCTGACTGCCTGCGAGTCCCGTGACGGACCGTAATCGATCTGCAAGTGATCCGTAGCGACCGTCACATCTATTATAGAAGGTGAAAAGCTTAGAGAGGAAAGAAGCAAAAGCTAATTTTAGATTAGGCAGGGTAAATATTTAGGATCCTTAGCTAGGGGAAGTGGGGCCTTTTCGGGCCCCTCGTTAAAAGTTAATAATTTCTAGTAAGCGTGTACGGTAGGGTGAGCAGGCCTAAGCAAACCTGAGCCGAAGCTGAGCCGGCCCTGGGCCGAGCCTGAGCAAAGGCGGCGCTGTTCACGTGAGACATCGGGTTGGGAAGTGCAATCATTCCCGTCGTGTAACAGGAAAATCTTCTGGTCGGCGGAGTGCTGATTTGGTAGGCGTTGGTGCATTTGAGGGTTTTGGTAGATTGAATTTGATCGCAGTGCAGAAGGTTGAACTCATTCGTGATGATAGATTCTCTGGACTGCTTGTAATGTATTTCTCGTCCGGATAACTGTCTCGTTCTCTCCACTTCTTCATTCTCATAACCGGAAAGTAGATCGCGAAGATCAGGAGTGCTGAGATAACTACCGCACCGACGAGTATCCCAGCTGCTTGAACAGGTATGAGCAAAATTGTTGTTGATACTTGCAGCGATGGTAATGGTTGGTTCTAAAATGAAACTCAGCTCCATTTCCATAACTTGTTGCCAACCTTGCACCTACAGATTGCCCAGCAGAAACAGTTTGTGACGCGGCAGATGCTAGAATGGAGGACGCTTGCGCAGCTACAGATCCGGTAGTCAAAGCAAATGCTAATTGTGCTGCTGCTATCGCAACTGACGCCGAAGCCTGTCCTCAACATTCGTCAACGGTGTTCAATGACTGTCGAAATACCTCTGTCGCTGCGAATAGCACTATACCTGGACAGAAACCACACTGGTTTGCAGCAAGGACAAACTCGAACCCAACCTCGATACATCGCTGCTGGAGGAGGACGACACATTTGATAACGCAAAATTTACACTCATTATTGTCGCCTGCGCCCTGGTCAATGCAAATTTTGGGCTAGTCGCGGCTAATTTGGCGACAGTTATGCTAGATAATGCCGATGAGTTGGCGATACTGGCACTCTGGACAACAATCGAAATGGTTGATATAGCTGAGTCCTGTGCTGATTTAATTCCGTTAGACGCAGATGGTGCTTCTTGAAGCTGCTGAGAAAACGTCGTGTTCAGTGCTATGGTCGTCCTAGAAATTTCGACTGTTGCACTGTCGACGGAGGCGTTGATGAGGTTGGAGCAGTCTTGAGGGTTGTTTTGTCGAAGCTCGAGAGGAGCAGGCGGGTTGGTGACGAGTGCATTTTGAGGACTGGTTGTGCTCGACGTCGTCGCTTGCGAGGATGAGGCTATTGATGGATGGGCAAAATTAAGATTAGGGTAGATTAAATTTTCGTGATTAGAAAGATTTTCGTGCAGTAAAGAGTGAACTTCTTTCAGCGAATCGTCAACTAAGGCGTGGTCAGTCATCAAGAACATTAAAATCGATCATATCCATACCTAGATGGCTTTAAGATGCTCGAAGAAATCATGGTACCTGCCAGATGTAGTGCGCCGGTAGGCATGAATAGAATATCCATCAAAATACTCACTCGTCGTCGTTCGAAGTCTAGGTGAAGTCATGGAACAATTTTGCGACCGTGGTCTCTGCTAGTAATAATTCTCAACTAGAGATCAGATAAAGATTTAGTCCTCAAATTCTCCGGGTGCATGGCCATAATGACCCGTAGAAAAGGGGGTTATGGAAGCTGCATAAATGATAGGATGTTTGAAAACTCGGAAGAGTTTCGTTTCGAATTGCTTTTCCGACGAGTGAAACCATGCCAAGAAACGTCCACCATCGGGAAAGAACAACGAAAAATCGCTATTGCAACAAAATTCATGCGTGTACATAATCCTGGAAGCTTAGGAAGATATCTCGACTGACTCCATTGGAGTCGTTAAAGGTAAGACATCTATTAGCCAGGCTTCTTGAAGTCCATATCCAATGAAGAGTAGACCTCCCGGATAAGCTCTAACGGTAGCTCTTATCTATAGAAACATCATTCTCGAATAAGCACTGCCAGATTAGGATCTAGAGATCGCAAGCAAGATCATTCTTTGCGAGCCCATCCTTTTGCTTGAATGCTGACAATGAGATGCAGAGAGATGAAGTCCAGGACGTTGTCTTGGTAAAGAGATGACATTGCCTAGTCACACGCCGGTGGGTTTCCAGCTTTGATCTACCTCTTTTGATCGAGCCTTTCCTCATCCCATCGCTTCTGCAAAGAAACAAGGGCAAGTGTTGTCGGTCGATTTTCGCAGCCTAGTCTAGTATGGTCATCCTTCAAACGACATCACCCGAGACACTTATCTGTGGTTATGGTGGGGTCATGGGAGCATTCGAGGAGAAGATGTGACAAGAGTTGAAGAATAAATAATGCGTTTCTCTTCTCGCACGGAAGGCCAGTTTCAGATCATGCAGGCTCCCGGTAAGGACCGTCCCACGATAACTTCCCCGGACTAGAGAGAGATAAGCTTAGAACCTGGAATCAGCGGATCTACAGCGGAGCAGAAAACGAGATTCTTTTGATTCTTGGAGTCAACATCACGATGGAGAAATATATTCTTGAAACGAATCAGATAAGAGCCGGCAGGCTCGGCTACAATCCAATAGGGCTCGATCCAGGATCGATCCTGGATCGGATTACTAAGGATCGCACGGATCAAGCAAGATCGAGCTAGGATCGAGCCGGATCGAGCCTTAGTCAGCTAAATCCTTGCCCATGTACGAGGATCTACTCTTTCCCTTAGATAATCAAAGGTTATGTGAAGACAACGCGTATATAAAAGTCTCTTTTAGGATATCTCTTTAAATTAGAGGAAAGTATCTAGAATCCCACTCTTCTTCTAATACTTTAAGCACTCCCGCCACTTTATAGTCTCTAGCACCATTTGCCCCCTATCCTAGCTTACCGTACGACAACCTCTAGAGAAGACCCTCTTTAGCTTATCGCTTATCGCTAGAATCGAGAGTATATTAATAGCTATAAGTGAGAGCTTAGGCTAGCGCTGCCTTTGCGTGTCTTGGTACTACCACGCAAGAGCCCCCTTTGTGCCAGGATTATACGACTTTGCTATATTATAATCCTTATACTCGTCTTAACTAGCTAGCTTAGCTTATATATCGAGAGTCAAGGCAATGCGACTAAAAGAATCAAGTTCTTTAAGCTCCCCTTAATTGTGCTTATTATACGAGAAGGGGGTAATAGTAAGTATAAGGATCTTGACTTCTTTATACGTCTCTTATAGCTTCTAGACACTTTTTAAGGCAAGCTCTCTCTACTCTCTCTTCTAGTTAGCTTAAATATACCTCGTATAACGCTTAGGATTTAAGATTAAAGCTATAGCGTAAATTAGAGACATATTAGTTATTTGATAGTACTTATCAAGGACCTCGTATGCTTTATTAAGCCGGGCTAAGAAGTCCTTGCTCTCTTTATCTCTCTTTCCCTTATAACTATCTTAGTATAAGAGTTAGCTAAGTAAAAGGAGGAAAGGTAAGGGACTTACAATTAAGATTTAGAGGTGCTTAATTAAAATATCTATTATAAAGAGCGTATAATGTGGCGGGGTGCCAAGGGGATTGTTGATTTCTGTCGATTTTAGAGGGTTTTCAGAGGTTCTCAGTTAGTGCTACACGTGACTAGAATGGGGGGTATAACTGCTATTTTCTATAGCTGCGCACACTTCACTTCATACTTAATTCATACCTACTTTTGCACTTAATAATTGTATACAGTTATTGCTAGTCTTATAGTTTCGTTTCTGTTTCTTGATTTATACGTGCATGCCTTAGTTCTTCCTTTTATTATTACTTTAGTTTTATATATGCGTTCTCCTTCTTATTCTATTGCTTAGTTTCCTAGTATCGTTCTTGTAAGGTCTTCTTCTAGCTAAGGTCCGCCCCCTTACATGTTTTTGGTGAGCGACGCAAGGAGGACTCGATTTGCAGCCAAGGAAGCTTTTATTATACGTACTTAGGGTTCTTGCAAGGCAAAACTCGGAGGTTCGCGTAGTAAGTTATGTACTAGGGTGTCTTTTCCATTAAGTGGCTAACTAGTCTGCTTTTACTAGTTTTATTTTAGCTAATTATTTCGTTTATATAGCTAATTTCCGAACCGTTTCTTGCTAATATAGAGCTAAAATAGCCATAAAGCGGCATATTAGCTTAATTAGGGATAGCCTCAAGTAAAGCTAGCCTAAGGAGGAGGAGAGTGCTATAGGGAGATAAGAGTAAAATAGGATAAAAGGGTTATAAGTCAAAACTATGCTAAGCTAAAGTTTTAGCCCTTTTAAACGAACTAGTACTATTAATTTGCATTTTAATTTTAACTATTTTAGTATTTGGAGTTAAGAAACTATTAGCTTTAGTACAAAGTCTAAAATAAGGAGCTACTAATCGGGAGTCCCCGATTAGTAAAAACTGTATAAGAGCAAGCAAGCTATTAGACTTAAATTAGGAACAAGTAAGACTAGAAGTTAAAATCGGGAAAAGAGCAACTAAAAACTAGGAATACGAGAAAAATAGGACATACGAGTACGAGGAGGCTAAGAAGCTACAAAACCGAGCTATTATAGGGGGTTATATTTTTATTTAGAGAAATATAGCTTCAAGGGAGAAAAGAAGGGAAAAGAAGCTAAAAGTATAACTAAAAAACGCAAAAGAGTATAAAAAAGGCATAAATAATTAAAATAATCGAAGACGCTTATTAAAGGACTTATCAAGACGATTATTAATTATTCTTGCAAAAAGCAACCGATTAACCTTAGAATTAAGCATAGCAATTGCTAGTTCCCCTCGAGAAATACTAAAGCTTTAACTTATACTTTAGTCGACCTCCTTAAAAGACGAAGCTATCGTTTTAATACTTAGTTTATACGAAATAGGAGATAATAAGTACGTATTAGTCTTTAGATTGCACCTTCCCTTGCCTGGAGCTTAAGGAGCCTTGTGGTTTAAGGGGAATAACATCTTAACCTTCTTAGAATAATATAATAATATATGTAAGGATTATTAGATCTTTGTAACTACTAAGAAAGAACGTATTATTAGATACATCTCTCTATTATACAAAGACTAAGTAAAAGCTATGCTAGAGTATTACGCTAATAGTTTAAGCAAATATAATAAAGATAAGTTTTATATAGCCTTAAAGAAGGAGTATAAGGAATATGACTAGGAGACTTTTAAGGTTAGCTATAACTTCTTAAATCGAATTATCGCTTAATCTTAAGCTATATGCATTACTACTAAAACTTATATCGACTTGTTTTATAAGGTATTAACGGAACTAGTAAAGAGGAACGAGCTAGATAGTAAGCACTAGTGTAAAGAGTTTATAAAGGGTCTTCTTTTGCAAGTTAAGGATAAGATTTTTAAGGACTTTAACTATAAGCTTATTAATATATTTATTTACAATTATTAGAAGATGTATAAGATTGTAGTATTTGCATACGAGTATAAGGAAAAGAGGCGCTACTATAACAAAGCTAACGACCCCAAGTACTTATAGCTACGCTAAGAATACTTTAATGCAATTATATAAGATATAGTGCTTGCAATAAGCGATAAATACGCCCTTCCTTTACCTTTAGCTATGCTTATATTAGTAGAAGAAATTACTAGAACTAGTAAGGTGTTAAAGGTCCTTATTTTTAAGATAGTAAAGCTTAAGAAACTTGCTAGTAAAGTCGACTAATTAATAAAAGAAATGCAAAAACTCTCGATTTTATACGTTACTTTAAAGGATTTGCAAAAAGCTATTAATGCTTTAATAGCTGCTATTACTAATAAAATGCAGTTATAATATTAATCTGTGCTTTTTATAATTAATAACTTAAGAGAAGGATTTAGTAGCTATTATAGGGCTAAAGGGGGTTTTAGTAGACGCAGTCGAGGTCGGGGTAATTATTATAATAAAAGAGGCGGGGGAGCATTTACATTGACTAGTGGTAATTGCCTTTACCCGGATTTTTAGCAAAATATAGCCTAAGTTAATGCTATATATTAATCTTTTAATCGATATTGCCTTGCTTGCTTTAGTAAAGACCGGGATAGCGCTATTAATCTTAATTGTGAATATATGCATTTGAACGATTATCCTTTGCTATAAGAGCTTATTTACTTTAAGTGCATTTATAAATACAAGTTTTACTAGTATAAAGGGAGATAGGACCCGAATCGGGCCTTTATTCCTTTAATACTATAAAGCGACTAACGTTAGTTTAATTAGATTAAAGCTTACCTTTAAAGGGGGGAGTACAATTATAATATAGCAAAACGCCTTACTAATGCTTAGCATCTCTAAAATGATATTTAACTTAGAAATTAAGAGAGAAACAAGTCTTAAGCCCCTCTTATACTTGGCAATTTATATAAGAGCAAAGAGATCTTGCGTCGAGATATAAATAATATTCTTATTCTTAGAGGCAATTGCATAAATGTTATAGATAAGGACGGCATCTTTATTAATAAAATGTATAAGGATATAGTATATCTTATATTATTTGTTAATATTACTAGATCCTTAAAAGCAAAGGGAAAAGGGCTATAAATTGCTCGGGATATTATAAAGTAGCAAGCTCGAGTAAAGGAAAGGCTCTTGCAAGCAAAAAGCTAAAGATTTGCTATATTAGGAGTTAAGAGGGATATTAGACCCTTATAAGATATAGACTTTAACCCGGCTTTTAATAAAGAACTAAAACTAGTTAACACTTTGCAAGAAGAGCTTATTTTATAATCGAAGAAAGTAACTATTTTGCTTTTACGTATACAAAAAGGGGTAAAAATGATTATCGATGCCCTTAAAACCCCTAATCTTATAGCTACGATTTAGCACTAATAAGTAAGGGATAACTAAGCTTATATAATAATCTTAAAAATAAGAAATATAATAGCTATATATATGGCCGAGGAAATTAAGAAAATAATTAAAGTAACTACTATAGCTAATAGAT
>Ga0302325_10029713_pt1 | contig 11288 bp, 10 predicted proteins | sample Palsa_T0_2_FD_201948 | JGI IMG/M metagenome (GOLD analysis project Ga0302325, IMG submission 201948) | Peat permafrost microbial communities from Stordalen Mire near Abisko, Sweden - Palsa_T0_2 | ecosystem: Environmental > Terrestrial > Soil > Palsa > Peat permafrost | place: Sweden: Abisko...
GACTACATACTAATCAACGAGAAGATCTTTATAATCTCATTTCGAGACGTTTTAGTCTGGTTTTTTCGCAATAATATCCTCGAGTCGGTGGCCAGATCACGTGCCCACACCGAAGTCTCGTTGTGTCTTGAGAATGAGAAGGTGCTTGTTGCCCTGCTCGAGTAGAAAATGATCGAGACCCTCCTCAGCTTGAAATTTTGCCCGATGCATTCATTATTGAAACACGTGTGTGAATTGGGGGCCAGGTTGATTGATGGTACACGCTCCAGCCGCGCCATCGCAGGCAGCAGATCTGCAGCCAGGCTGACCAACTGGCAGAACCCAAAAATTGAGCCGATGTAACCATTCTTTGACTTCAATATCCTTCCTATCCACCATCAAGCAATACACCCCCTATCTTGTCTCTAAACAGTATGGCAACCCCATTGCCATCAGTTAGCTTAGCAAGTTCTGCAGCGACAGACAAGACGTACGGTGCCTGGTATCAAGCTAGCAACAAAGCAGCGTACGCAACCCCGAGCCTTGTCTCCTTATTCGTTATAACGATATAGTTAGGCATCTTTCTTCCCTAATCGTCTCCCAGGCTTTTGAAGAAGCCAAGACAATCTTCCAGGCCGAGTTAGCCCGGGACGAGTGCGACCAAATTTGGGCAAAAGGGACTTTGACAATGGAGGACGTGAAGAACGAAGCGATGAAATCATATTATAAGTACCACTCTTCACTTTCGAAAACAAAAACTAGGAAATGGCTGGTCCGCTTTTCGGAGACTGTTGCTTATTATGGCTCTATTCTCGACATGCTGGTACAGCATCATCCCGAGTACGTCTCCCTCGCGTGGGGAACGATGAAGTTCTTGTTTTCCGTGCGTCTACAGCTCCACATGCATTGCGTTATCTTGACATTATTGTATAGACTGTACTGAACCACGAGGAGCTCACCAAGGAGATCGCAAAGGCATTGACCAAAATTGGGGACGTGTTGCCACGGACGGATTTCACTCTCGTTCTGTATCCTACAGACACGATGCAGGAAGCAGTCGCCATGCTCTATGCGCACATTATGAAGTTTCTCCGAAAGGCCACTCTTTGGTACAATAAGAACAAATTCTCCCATGCCATTGGATCCATTTTCAAACCGTGGACACTGAGTTGGAAAGAGATCATTCAAAAGATTGGAGAACAGTCCCGGCGAATTGAAAGACTTGCAAGCATCGCATCGAAAGCAGAGCTCAGAGATATGCATAATAAGATTTCCGAGCACGGGACGCAACTTGCTGAGTTAATAACGATGGTTAAATTACAAATCCCGCAGTTTGAGCAGTTACTCTGCGTTGCTATGAGTGAGTTTCATTTCAGAGAGTATCTTGGCGGGAGCCAACTAACTTTATCTCAGCTACGCGGAGCATCCAAGAAAGCATTAAAGTCGACCTCAGTGATCAAAAGACCTCACTTCAACAGATACAACTAAATCAGATCCTTTCAATTCAATCACTTGAAAACTTGCCATCATCAGGCGAAAGCCTGGGCTACTGTCTCTCACTCCGGCAGCGAAAGGGAACCCGCATCACCTTATCGACATCACAAGTATCGGCAATGAAGACTTGGGCATCCGAACAAAAGTCTTCCATGATGATTATTCAAAGTAGCTCCCCCGACACGATGAAAGACATCCTATTAGATCTCGTGGAACTAATCCGACCCACAAACCTTCCCATAATCTGGGCGTTAGGGTTTCAGGACTACTGGACAACAAACATCACCTACATTGACATCCTGCGCATGTTTGTTATGCAAGCACTGCAAATAAATCCTAGCGCAACATCCAGCGCATCACCCATTACATCCGTGCATTTGAGAGAAGCAGCTAGCGAAGAGGACTGGCTGAAGTTACTTGGCCGCGCTCTTGACGGCATTGTGGAGATATACATCGTGATCGACTCCAATCTCTTAGGATTCGTTACGAAGCAAGATAGAAATGGCGCTACTCGATTCCTCGAGCTGTTCGCAAAGGGGATCATGAATACATTTGTGAAAGTGTTCGTGTCATCCGTGAACGTGGATCAAGAGCAGGTTCAACACAGATGGAAAGCAAATCAATGGTCGAAGCTTATGATTGAGGATTCCATGAGACCATCACAGAAACGACGGCGCAAGCAGAGGCTCCCTCTTAGACGAGGGAGGGGCCGAGGCCGTTGAGGGCAGAGTACAAAGGATTGAAACTCCCTTTGTTCTAGAGAACAGAGCATGCTGCGTGACTTGGATGAAATCTACACTAGCAGAGACCAAAATTTTTGCCCTAAAGTTTTGATGCTGTCCTAGAGAACGCAAAATTAAAACAATTATTTGACCTGCATTGGCAGAACTCAAACGGGAACCACTTGGTCCTAAGCTTCCCTTCACTGGTTATTCGTTAAGCAATCAAATAGCATCTCACTTGTATATTATGGTTTAGATGTATTAAGGGCAATTTTTTGTATTCCTTTCATTTAAATGATTTGTTTGTATCCAGTCTATGTCAAGGGAAAAAACAGTAGCAGGGGATCGAGCTCATCTCTCAGAACCATGAACGAGGCGGCCTGAAGGCAGTGAGCCACGTCTCATAGGCCCACGACTCCGACTCCAGTACTGATCTCTGCGTGATCACCATCACCTGTCGAATGCTTATGAAGCGCTGGAGGTCCGGAGGTGATGGTCGGAGGAGCTCAGCATAGTCCGCGAAGACATTCTGATGACTGAAATCCCCATAGTCCTGTGTGCGCTGCCAGTCTCGGAATGAGGGAAGATCAGGGTCTTCAGGGACGAACCTGAAACGTCCACATTCTCTGAAGCGCATGGTGTACATGTGCTCGCGGAAGAGCCTGTAGAATCTTCTAGGGGCTGAATGAGCGAGGTAGGCGGTGAAACCTTCGAGGTCTCTGGTTAGCTCCGCATCCGTTGAGAAATCGCGCTGTTCTGGAAATCTGCGGTTCTGCCTAACCCATTCTCCGAATGTGAGGGGTGTTTCATCACCCGGTGTTCCGCAGCACTCGCATCTTCCTGCGAAGTGATGCATGATTTCGAGTGAAATCTGTCTTTCGTTTGTTCCTTCTTGATTTAAAGTTTTGCTTAGTGGAGCTTGAGTTTTGTATTGAAAAGGTAGTTTGGATTGTAGATAGTGTTTGAGAATGAGGAAGAGTAAATGTTACTATGAGCGTCAATTGTTGCGAATTTATACAAATGAATCGTATTGTTGATTCATTGTTCTGGGAAAGGGTGGAGATCACAAAGCATTGTGAAGCCTTATTCAGGACAGTGCAGGCCTTAGATGAAATCTGCGCTAGCAGAGAGAGCAACATTTCCCCCAGGCTGTTGCCACTGTCCGAGCTGATGCATTATTCAAAAAGTTGTTTGGTCTGGTTTGGTGGATGCTGATGTTGGGAAGGAAGGAGCCACACGATGCATCGAGGAGACGAACCTCAAAATTTTGAGAAAGCACTACCTGGAACCTGACATCCTTCATACCAATTATAAAATCCATTCATCTCCACCAAGAGATACGTTAAACCGCTGTAGCAGTATTCCCATTCATCCTAGTCACGCCTTGGATATCCAACAACTATTCAAGATGTGCCTACTCGTGATCGAGCACTATCAGCACAGCGACTGTGGACACAAGCGTAGGAAACAGGAATTGGTTCCTTGAAGTACTGCTGACCGCGGTCATAGTTATGTCGCGAGAGTCATGTGAATTCGATAACCCTTATTGCTGCGATCATCCAGATTACGAGTAAGAACCCCCAGTGTTACCTATGTTTTTGTTCCCCCCTCAAGAGACATTGTCACTTGATTTGATCTTAACATAGCCCTGAAGGCAGTCTACCTCAGTGTGCTCTAAAAGCTCCGCGAAAGACGGAATTGCTGACTTCGGGAAGGTACCTTGCTATTGAAGGCAGATGCGACCTGTGCCGAAAACGCGACCGAGACGATTTCATCAAAAAACAACTCGAAAGAAAAAAGACGAGGGAGCAGCTACTCGATGGGATAGGGACCAAAGTTGAGGAATTGGAGGAGACAATACGCGAAGTGAAAGTGGAACAAGATATCGAACTCTTTGAAGAACGTGGAAAGCTGGAGGTGTCGGACCATCAGGTTAAACTTGTCAAACAATGCAAACCGCCGAGCCTTCCAACAAAGGTGAAGAAGGAGAATGTTCCACAAGAGAATAGTCAGGATGATACACAGGCCGTAAAGAAGCAAAGAACGGTTAGGACTGGCATTGGCGGCGGCTGGATCCCAGTCAAGTGGGTTGCGGTCAACTTTGAGGATGAAACTCGGGATAAGGCGGACTCAGCGATCGGAATGGATACCGCCAGGTCAACTGCGAAAGACCCAAGCAAGTCAGGTGATTCAACTTCTCGCGTCTGTTGACAGTGAATTGATATTCGACTGGCACAGTCATTTCTGACCTCATCTCCGAACATCGCCGCATCAGAAACCATCTCAAAGGCAGAAATGGGCGTAAGGGATCGACAAAGGAGGTAAGTAACCGTCATTGTTCCAGAATGAAAGGACATGTCGAGGATATTGACAATACAATTGAAGCACCCAAACAAAGGTTATTGAGAAAATGGAAGGGCTTTTGAGACGCGCGTAATATTCTCGAATTATCCCGCCCAAAACCAACCACACTCGATATCACACCGAAGCAATCACATGTACAACTATAATTTGGGTCTGTACGTATCCTTCAATTCTGTGGACATAAGAAGACAGCTAACTAGTCTTAGATCAATGTGGCTGTAAGCACCTTGCTCGAGTCGCCTAGTGTCCCAGAAGAAATGAGTACCTTTGTGCAGATGCAAAGAACACGGTCAAAAAGTGCTTCTATGACTGCGACGACTGCGTACACCGAGAGTAGAACAGAGAGTACACTCACCGCTCTTGAACTCGACTCTCATCATCACATTCTGTACAACTCACGATGGTGGACTTGTGATGGCATTGCAGACTTTGTTGTTTCCTTTTCCGTATTGCCTTTTTGTATTTTGCCTCGACCATCCAAGATTGGACCATTGTGGCGGGAAATTGAAGAATTGCTCCAACCATTGACTGAATTTCTAAAGATTGAATGTGACATACACGTTTCCAAGAACAAGTCTAGAACGGTAAAGGGGTAGGACGGTCCCGTGACTTGAGCGATACGAGCCGAATTTCCTCGGGCTAGAATGACCATGCTAGAATGACCATGCAGGCGTAGCGGATCATGCAAATATTCTCCTTATTGCTGTCTGCGTTCCCGTTAAGCTCATTTAAGATGTGTCGCAGAGATTATTGAAAGGACGCGGCGCGAGGGAAGCCAAAGCACGGACCAGCTTATGCTCAAATACTATCCCTCCCCCGGCGCACATGTCCTGTGGGTCCAGCAAAATTTGCCCTGTGTAACGTACATGTGCGCAAGGGGGGAGATAGTATACGCAGACACTCTGGAACAGTATATTTCAGAACGTATTCTCGATCTCAAACGGATATATTCGGCCTGTGCGTCGCGACTAACTCCTTAGTCAGCGAAAGCAAAGTGTCCGCGTCAGTATTATTTACTTAATAATTCCATGTAAACACATTATTATAAAATTTCAAAAGATGCATTTTATTCGTAATACCATAATATATAATTGGAAGACTTAAGAATAAAAATTTAAGGGTTGTGGTTGCAAAGCTATTAAAATCGCAATAATAAGCCTTTTTTTGACTCGTTTTTTTGACTCGCGATTCTAACATTTTTGAGTCTCCAATAGAAATTCGTGTAAAAACGTAAATAACTTTATAACCACATATTATTATTTTTTAAAATCTAAAAAGTGCATTTTGTTCGCAATATTTAATTTTATGAATATATTAATTAACAAATGCTTATTAGCTTTATAATTATAAAGTTATTTAACCATTTGTCGAGTCGGACACTTTGCTTTCGCCGGACGGCCCTTAACTGTGTTCCCTACTCAATGCACGGTCCTACTCAGTGCACGGTCGATTTTGCGGGTAAACTACCTATTTTATCTACTTTTAGAAAAATAAAATATTATTTTATTATTTTATTAAATTTTAAAATGTTTTAATTTTAAAACATTTTTAATAAAATAAATACTTTTATAAAATATTAAAGCATTTTCTTAAAATATTAAAGTATTATAATGAGATATTTAAAGAATTTTATAATTATTCTTTGTGGTTAATTAATAAATTATTATAAGAGATTATATTGAGAGCGTGCATTGAGTAGGACCGTGCACTGAGTAGGGAACACGGTTAGCTTGCCGTTTAGCGAGAAGACCACGGCGTTGACCGACGACGAATAGCCCTCGAGTGTCCAAAGTACTATCCCTGTTGCTGTGTCCTAGAGCTGCACTATCTCATCGTGGGAAGTAGATGCTACGTGCCGACCGTCTAGGGAAAACACGACATCCTAGACAAAGCTAGCATAGCTATTAAGCGTCTGCAGGGCCGCTCCCGAGCCGGCGTCCCACAACCGGACCGTCTTATCCTCCGATGCTAACGCTAGTAGTTTGCCGTCTGGCGAGAAGGCCACGGCGCCGACCGACGACGAATGGCCCTCGAGCGTTTGCACTAAGGCATTCTAATTGTTCTCGACCTTTAGTGGTCTTTGCATCTACCGAGGTATACAATCTTTAAATTGCGTCCTTACAACACTTATAACAGGTGCAAATATAAGCGCACTATAATAAGTCTAGATAGGAGCCTGCTCGATTGCTAGTCGGTTATAAAAAATAAATCGCTTTGTGTCATAAACAAATTCGGACAGTCAAGGACACTTATATACTTAAGCTATATGTTAGTTAAATATGCGTGTTATGCTGGAAGTTGGCTTATAGCTGCAATAGACTCTAAAGAAGCGATAGCATAGATCCCTTTAAAAACCTTTTGCATTTAACCAAGTGCCTCAAGCTAATAAAGGAGATGATCTTATAAGAATTGATGCACTTGGTCACTGTCGCAAAGCTAAGCGCCGCTCTTGTAAAAATGCTAAACCTAGTAAAGGCATGCGTATTAAACTTTAAGCGCAAGGTATTTTTGAATATAACTGCTCTTAACTTGACTAGCTTGACTACTAGGAGTATGCATTTTGCAAATGTCCTTCTTGAGCGTCTGGGACATTAGCTATATGCAATGAGTAGCTAATAGCTAGTGTGCCTCCTTCTTATTTACCCAGAAATCTCCACATTAATCTTTGTTAAGGAGGAAGTCGCGAAATGAAGGGTAGTGTAAGCGAAGTAAGTAAGCACCGGCCTTTAAGATATCTAAAATAGCATAAAGATCCTTTAACACCTGGTTAATCTTGCGTTTATCGACATTAAGCAGTTTGTGAAGCGAGCTAGCAAAGAGTAGGGAGAAGAGAACAATAATGCTCCCTAGAATGTGCTATAGCATGCCATGTAGTGTTTCTTGCTCTCTTGCTAAGTAACGTGGATGAAAAGACCTTCCGAGAATAGTAGTATAGAGCTTATTTAAGTGCTATTCTAGTATAGTGGTACATGTGCTGCCTTTTAGCAAAGTTTGCACTCTCTCGTCTGCAAATAGCCCTTCTTAAATGAATCGACATGCTATTGCTGCCCAAATAAACAAACTTCTTGCGATTTGAACCAATTGTTTAATAATTTTCGCGCCGGGCTAGCCGATGTCTAGAAATTGTTCCTCTCTAATAATCTTAAATTTGTCTTGCAAGAAAAGAGAAATATTATAGTCGATAGTGGGCTGCGATATGTTGTAAAGTATAAAGTCCTAGTGCTCACCGTCTAGCACTTTACCAAATCCGTTTCGGATCGGAACTTCAAGTTAGCTCGTTAACAAGACTTGTAAACGCGCCGTTTTAAGCGATCGCGCTTCAGTTAAAAGGTGGACGATAATGCGAATGTGCTTATCATTGTTGCACTTATCGAGCGCGTTAACTATAAGAATGTACAAAAACTAGCAACTGCTTCTAATTAGCTTCGATAGCGGGCGTATAACGAGATGCTGCCACTAATCGCGGAGAGATTAGCTTGTGATGTCGTGCTGCTCTTTGATTGCATCACAAAGGTACTAATCGAAAGAGGGCACCCTTTGCGCTAGCTGCAATGCAATGCTTGTAACAAACTTGCTTGCGTGGCTTACATCTCTACTGCCTCGCGAGAAGAAGAAGCTAGCTCCGAGGCGCTTCTAGTCGAGGTATTTACAGGCCACGGTGCGTGCAATTGTCGACTTTCTTGTGCCGGCTAAGCCGTTTAGCTAGAAGATATAGCACTCGTCTTGTTTATTAGCCTAGCTGCATATGTCTCGAAGAAGGTCGACACAGGTATTAGGAAGGCAAGTCGGCTTATGTTATTGATAATATGCGTTAAACGGTGCATTTGCAGTAGTAGGTAAGGAGTTAAGCACATCGCTTAAGTCTAAGGTGCTTTATTAGCTTCTTACTGCTTCGGTACAAGACATGATAGAACGCAACTTACTTTAGCTTCCGCTAACGTATATATCCCCGACTTTGCTTGCAAAAATGTTAGAATTATTAGTCGCAGACAAGTGGCTAATAGATTGATTATTGAGCTAGGGCGGCCCCGGCGGGCCCGGCAAGTCGTCTTAGCGAGCTAAAGGCATTTAGGCCGCTAGCGCCGCAGTCTCTGACGCGATAGCTTTAAAAGCGTAAGATGTTAAGCAATAAACTATTTTCCTCGCCTTAATTCGCGATAGTGTTACGCTCACGATAATGCTTTGCAAGGCTTATAGTATAAGAACGACGACGTTAGGCATCTTCGCGATGATTAGTCCGACCCTGCACTATCACTTTAACTGCTCTTTAGCTAAAGGATTTCCCTAAACTCTTATTACATCCTTTCTAAGAGGTCTTCTATAGTCTAAACACTATTAGATTATTGTGCGTGAATTGTTCTTTCTATAGCGATGGACCCTCTTAATGTTACTACTTCTATAGTAGGTATTACTACAGTAGCTCTTTAAAGCACATAGTTCCTCGTCAAGACTATCGATAATATCAAAGATGCGCTAAGCACTATCAAAGATCTTAGCGCCGATCTCCGGGTAATTGAGTCTGTGTTGCAAGAGTTAAATGCAAATTTACAAGACGATTCCTTGCAGATCATTCGGAGCAGCCAAATCGAGCCCGCTATTGAGAACTGCGACAGAGCATGCAAAGCATTTTAGTCACAAGTCGAGCGCTAAATAAAGCATTTTAAAGAGGATAAGATATTCTAGATATCTCGATAAAAGATTAGATTGTTTGGGCCAGACAGGATCAAGACCTTCAAAGGGCAGCTTAACGACTATAAAAGCACTCTCAATATTGCCCTTACTATAGCGAACTTGTTTGTTTCACTACAAGACAACCTTATTTTGCTAGTAGCTAATTTATTAAATAGATTAGTAGTAGCTAGCTAGAAGGAACTGGCGAGAGAGCAGAAAGATAGCATACTCAAAGCAAATGAGGCAAACCTTGAGCAAGAGCTTACTAGGGCAGGCAAAGAGATGGTGGAGATTGAGCAGAGTCTACAACGATTTATAGTAGGCAGGAGCACCGAGCGAGACGAGGAGTCGGAGCAAAGCAAGAAGGAGCTTCTCTAGGAGTTTAAAAGATAGCAAGCTGCTAGCACTCTATTGCGCGACATATGCGAGGAAGCCCTCTCGCGAATAGTGTATTAGCGCACCGGGCAGAAAATCAAGGGCATTAAGGCAATAAATAATAGCATAGCTCTAGCAGGATTTATTAACGTGCTTAGAGAAGAGTTAAATATGAGTTAAGATATTTCGGATGTAAGTGCTAATAATAGGGGTTTTGTTATTGTTGGAGTTGCAAATAATGTTAACATTAAGGACTTGCGTCCTCGGTAAGTAGGCAAGCACATCGGGGTTATAAGAAAGGCAATATGCTAGTGAATATTACGTGGAAAGGAAATCCAGATATGAATAGACAATTAACTTAGCACATTTTATCGACTTTAAAGCTATTTCTTAGCTATTTATCGTTACGTCATTTAATTGAATTCCCTATTAAGCTACACCACGCTTGACTAGTGCTAAGAAACTTCTTGCGTTAAGGAATCGCTATTTCTTACTGCTAATAAGGAAAGTGGCGATATTCTTAATGCAGTCACGCCTTGCAAGCTTTTAAGGACTACTTATAGTCTTATCTCTGCTACTAACAAAATAGCAAATATCCGCGGGATTCGCTAAACAATGCTAGCATTTGTTATTGTATTGCTCCCTTACTTGTGCCTGGGAAGACGGCTTGTGGTAGGGGAGGGTAGATTGTGAGATGTCTTTAATAGGATAAAGATTCAAATAGCGCGCGAAGGTCTTAGTTAAAAGAATCCGTTAATGTCGGTTATGCATTCGGCTGTCGATATTAACGTGAAGCGTAAGGATGTGTTAGTGATTATAGAGAAGGCTGCACTAGCTAAATACCTTGCTAATGTCCGATAATTATATGAGCTAAATTATAGCGTAAATTAATGTGGGTCGTGCGGGGCTATTCCTTATCAAGATTGTCAATTGCTTCGATCCGAGGTACTAACCCGCGTGTCGATCTTGCATAAATTTGCACGCTATAGCAGCCACAAGACTGATAACGATCTCCTGCATATTAATAACGGGCCTAAGAGCTCGAATGAGCCCCTTTAAGGGTATTAGGGGTAATAGAAGTGTAGTGGAAGGGCTATGATAGATGGGTTATATCACGCTATAAAAGGACACCCTTTGCAAATCAGGCGTGAGGGTGACAATGTGAACGTGATATTTTAGTCGGAGGCATTTAGGGTGTTCGGGAATAGTTATAGAATATAACCTATAAAAAAATATAGGAAATACTATAATATATACAGGTTTTAAGATGTTAAAGTCAAAGTACTTATTATTTTTTCCGGCACGTAAGGTTTTCCGCTATGCAAGGATGGACGTTAAACTTGTAATACTAGTTAAGACACTCTTTAGCAATATGTATTTAAAGAGAGTATAAAGCTAAAGTTTAGATATTTGTTTATATTATTACGCAAGTGTATAAAATCTAGTTATTATAGCGGGCATAGTTAAGGGAGGATTCTATATAAAAAAAGAAAAAGCGAACAAAAGGAAGAAAACGTAGCCATTTCTACACTAGACCTAAGGAGATAGCTTAAAGCAACTAAACAAGAATAGCGGATAAAAATATAAGCATATGTGGCAGCTTGCGGCTTTAGACTCCCGATCCGGTAAATAGTCTTAAACCTGTCGGAGAGATCGTTAGTGTTAAGCTTATAGAAAATCGAG
>Ga0302325_10029715_pt1 | contig 11287 bp, 12 predicted proteins | sample Palsa_T0_2_FD_201948 | JGI IMG/M metagenome (GOLD analysis project Ga0302325, IMG submission 201948) | Peat permafrost microbial communities from Stordalen Mire near Abisko, Sweden - Palsa_T0_2 | ecosystem: Environmental > Terrestrial > Soil > Palsa > Peat permafrost | place: Sweden: Abisko...
AGCGGAACGCGCTCACGCCAACCGGCGTGGTAAGGCCTTTAATGTCGAAGAAATCCAGCTTATTTTCCCAGTAGAGGCGAGCCGACGGGATTCCGGTGTTCGTTAGCCAGTAGAGCGTCACGTTGTCGAGGACATCGTCGCGCGAGAGGCCGCCCGGGTGGCCAAAAAACGCGGGCGCAATCAGCTCGTAGCTGTCCTTGTCGTGGTCGAGCATCCAAGCCGCTAAGGCAATCGGCGAATCGCTGAGCCCGTAGAGCGTCTGCGGACGGTTGGTCATTTCAACCGCGTAACCGAGTTCCTTTGCGTAGAAAAGGCTCAACTGCTCGAAGGCTTGGAGCTCGTCGCCTGAAAGCGGCACCGGTGACTTGGCGCCGGATTTCGCCGCAGCTAAGATCTCCGCCGGAACGGTGCCCGGCATGTTCGTGTGGATTCCGATCACGTGTGCCGGCGCAAGTAACGCGAGTTCTTGTGTGACGTTAGCGCCCCAGTCACCACCCTGCGCGACGAAGCGATCGTAACCCAGTCGTTCCATCAGTACCGCCCAGGCCTTTGCGATGCGGACGGGATCCCAGCCGAGCGTTGTGGGTTCGGGCGAGAATCCGTGTCCGGGCAGCGACGGGATCACAAGGTGAAAAGCGTCACTCGCGCTCGCGCCGTGCGCCGTGGGATCGGTCAGCGGACCGATGATCTTGAGCTGCTCGATGATCGAGCCTGGCCAGCCGTGCGTAACGATCAGCGGCAACGCGCCTTCGTGCTTGGAACGAACGTGAATGAAATGGATCTCCTGGCCGTCGATTTCGGTCAGGAACTGCGGTATTGCGTTGAGCTTCGCCTCGCACTTGCGCCAATCGTAGTCAGTGCCCCAGTATTGCCCCAGCGCTCGTACCGTCGCCAGCTGAACCCCTTGCGAGTCATCTGGAACTAATTCACGACTCGGCCACCGGGTCGTTGTGATACGCCGGCGCAAGTCTGTGAGATCCGCATTCGAATAGTTGACCTTTGGAAAAGGTCGAATGACGGTCGTGCTGGTTCCTGACTGGTCTGCTATCGCACTCATGGCGCGAGCCCTTTCTTGAAAGGTGGAAACGCTAAGCGGAATTCCGGCCAACGTTCCGGTGACGGCCCTACAAAAACGACGGCGGTTCAACGCGACCAGTATAGTGACCGTTGGGTGTCGCAAGGGAGTAGGTGACACTCACCCTTTCTTGGGCGCACCGCGTGATATGGGACTAGCGAACCGCGATGGCGTAGTTCCGCCCCTCCCACCGGTTCTCGTAGAGTTTTCTCATTTATTGAGCGCCCGCGGACCGCTGACGAACGAATTGCCCCGCACGTAGAAGCGCAGCGGACTGTCGGCTGCGCGGGTAATGCCGATCCGTTTGCCCTGCCCGATTTCTTCGGACGGCTGACCGTCAGATCCGAGCCAAAGCGGGCCCTCCCGGCAGAGGTCGATTCCGTCCAGCCGGCGATCGATGTCCAAGGCTGCGCACAGCCGTCCCGGGCCTCGCGCCAAATCTCGCAGGCGCTCGGTGCCGCGCCGTCGCTCCATGATGCTGATGCCATCGGTCGGCTCGATTGCCCTGATCAAGACGCCGGCGCCCACGCCTGACTTCTCGCTCGAGACGTTCAGCATGAACGAAGTGCCATAGGCGAGGTACACATATGCGTGCCCGCGTTCGAGAAACAGCGCCTTATTGCGCGCGGTGATGCCGCGATAGGCGTGACCCGCGGGGTCGCCGACGGAATATGCCTCGGTCTCGACGACGCGGCCGCCCGCCACCCCTTCGGCCAGTTTCCGTACGAGCATTTTGCCGATGAGAAAACGAGCGAGCTGGGCGGTATCGACCGGCAGCTCTGCCCGATCCAGCACGCGCGAGCACGCTACCGTAATCTCATCCTCGCTTCCGGCGTGGTCGGAGTCGACGCTTTGCATGTTTCCGTGCTCACTAGTTGGCGTTTCGGGGCCGTGGATCGTCGTGCGGATCGACGTAGACTTGCGTGACAATAGAACACACCGGATACGACCGTGTAGACCCGATCCTCGAAGCGAATGACATACGGACCTGGTTCAGCCGGATGGCCCACCAAGATTGCGAGGCGGACCCGCGCCGGAAAGGCATCGAGCCGGTCCTCCCATCAGCGTGGTCCATGAACGCAGCGAACCTAACTTCACGCAGCCACCCGCGCACCACTCCTGCAGCGCATGCCGAGGTCACGCCTCGCAAGCCACTTACGGCCGCTATCCGCTCACCGATTCCCATCACGGCCGTGAATGATGCCAGGGCACCGGCCGCGAGCGCAGCAGCGAATCCATGCTAACTCGGCGGAGTCTTAACCGTACGTGAAGTCCGGCTTGCTTTGCCCAACCTCGATAATATAACCATCAGGATCGCGGATGTAGCAGCGCGTCTCGCCATACTTGTCCTTTGGCTCTGTGATGAACTCGGCTCCTCGATTTCGCCATAGTTCATAGCACGCCGCGATATCCGCAACGCGGATATTCAAGAAGCTGCTGACCTTATCCGGGTCGGCGGGGACGCTGAGCGTTACCGACGGCTTGTCCGGGGTGGGCCCGCCCCCGACGTTAACGATCAGCCAAGTATTCGCGATCGCAATGTGCCCCGACGCACCCTTGCTGTCGCCTCTGCTCAGAATGCGGCCGCCGAAGACCTTTTCATAAAAATCAGCCGATCGGTCGATGTCGGCGACGGTGATGAAATGTGTGACGGTGAACCCGTCGCGCGGGGGCATCTCATAGCTGTTTTGTTTGATTTGTACGCTTGCCGATTCTGATTCTTCCGTGTTCATGGCTGCGGGAATCCGAACATCAACCACGACTGATTGGCTACCCAATTCGGGTACAGCTCCGTCATCTGATCGAACAGCTCCTCGTCGGATGTCGCGGTTTTCTGCATCCGATCGAAGTCCTGAAGGTAACGCTTGGTGTCTTGAATCGTCGAGGGAGAGTCGGGCGCGCCAGGCTTCTTGTGACCGGCGACAACAATCGCCGGGTTCAGCGCCGCTAACCGGTCCAGCGCCGCGATCCAATTCGTTCGGCTCTCGGGGGTGGTGTCGCCGACAAGCATGTTCGACGCGACAGGCGCGGTCACGTGCGTGCTCTCGTTCAGTCCATTTTTGCCGTCCATTTGGTACTCCTTTCGATGTCAGAGCGAGTGACTGTTCGGCACAAAATCGGCAGAAGCGCCGGCGAATCCGTTGGACGAACGCGACACTGCAGCGGATCCCATCCGGGCCGAGCGCTAGCCGTACTTGAGCTCGGTGCTCTGTCCGACCTCGATAATATAACCGTCAGGATCGCGGATGTAGCAGCGAATCTCTCCGTACTTGGGTATTGGCTCCGTGATGAACTCGGCTCCTCGACTTTTCCACAATTCATAGCACGCTTGGATATCCGCAACGCGGATATTCATAAAGCTGTTGATCTTATCCGGGTCGGGGACGCTGAGCGTTACCGACGGCTTGTCGGGGGTCGGCCCGCCCCCGACGTTGACAAGGAGCCACGTATTCGCGATCTGGATGTACGCGGGCGCGCCTTCGCTGTCACCTCCGCTCAGAATGCGACCGCCGAAGACCTTCTCATAGAAGCGAGCCGATCGGTCGATGTCGCTGACCGTCAAAAAGTGTGCGATGGTAATCCCCTCGCGCGGCGGCATATCATAAGTCTTCTGATCGACTTCTACTTTGCTCATTGACGACTCCAATCCGAATGGCATTTATTGATGTAGTAGTTAACGATGATCGGTGCCGGTACAGCGTACCGAGTCGAAGTCACGCGGTGAGCAACACCTTACCGATACCGCCCTTCGTGAACTCGCCCTGCGCGGCGCCCGCATCCTTAAGCTCCTCGCGGCGGCCGACCGGGATCGTCAGCTTGCCGGCGTTTACGGCATCGGCGATGAGGGCGATGACCGCTCGATCTTGCTTTGAGACGAACGAGACGAGGCGCACCTTCGGGTAGTCCTTGGTGCCGTCGGGCTTCCCCGTCACCGATGCAAACGTCCCGCCGTCCTTGACCTTCGCAAGCAGATCCGTCGCCGGTTTCCCGCGAAGCATGTTCGCCACGATGTCGACTTTCGATATCGTCGCGAAGGCGGCCGGGTCGTCGAGGGCGATCGTTTCGTCTGCACCGATGCTTTGCGCCTGGTCGAGCTGAAAACGCTGCACGCCTGCGATCACGTGCGCGCCCGATGCCTTCGCCATGTAGACGGCGCAACGACCGACGGCGCCCGCTGCGCCGGAGACCAGCACCGTCTGGCCGGACCGCACGGCGCCGGCGACGGAGATCAATTGGCTGCCCGTGACGCCCACGAGCGGAATCGCAGCCGCGTCCACCAGGTCCATCGTCTCCGGCACTTTAGCGAAAAGAGTCGCTTTGTCGGCGACGAGCTCAGCGTACGTGTGGTACGACCACCCACAGACGCGATCGCCGACCGTGAGGTCGGTGACGCCGTCGCCCGTCGCGGCCACCGTTCCCGAGACGTCCAGGCCGATGATCGCCGGAAAGTGCAACTGCCAATCCTTGACGACGCCGTTGCGCTCGAGCATATCTTCCGGGTTGATGCCGATGCCGGCCACCCGGACGAGGACGTCGCCCGCGCCCGCCTCTGGATCCGGCATGTCCTGATATTTCATCACTTCCGGACCGCCGTAGGCGGTCACCACAGACGCTTTCACGAAGAAATGCTACCGAGTCACGATCCGCGCAGGGAGTAACTGCAAACCACCGCCATTTTTTTGAAGGGCCCTGCGGGCGACGCGCGCGAGCGATGTGCGCTCGCACGTGTGCGTGGTACTCCTGCAGATGCCATGCCGCTGACCGCAACCGGCAGCGTCTCGCACGATCGGCGTGCGCTTGCGGTCGTCAACATCGCCGATTTGCTAGTGCTCGATTGCGCCGCCCCCGGAGCGCCTATCGAAGGGGCGTTCACGGCGTTCTTTCCCGGCGGCGTTAATGAGTTTTGTGAACTTTTGCTTGGCAGACACGGTTGGTTTCGCACGATAGTATGGCGACAACCTGAACGGGCCATACGGAAGTTGATGGCAAAGAACATCTCGATTAGAGAGGATCTCGATTCTGATGTCAGCCTTAGATGTGGACTACCTTCAAATCGAGGAAGACGTTCGGCGGCGGCAACAGTTGCGCAAGTTTCTCATGAATCGTCGCTCCCGGGTCGGCCCGGTCGAGCTCGGTTTGCCGCTAACCGCGCGCCGGAGAGTGGCTGGTCTACGCCGCGGTGAAGTCGCCGAACTTGTCGGCGTGACCGTCGACTGGTATCGCTCCTTCGAAAGCGGCCGCGCCGTGAGAGTCTCGGCACAGTTCGTCGCCCGTCTCTCGAAGGCGTTACGCCTGAGCGCAGCCGAGCAATTCGCGCTCTTCCGGTTGGCTTTTCCGGAAATCTATCACCTTGAGATCACCGAGACGCAGATTGTCGCCTAAAGAGTAGCCCACGGTCACTCTTCCCAAGGCTCTCGACCTCGTGAACCTCACGATTGATTTGTAGCGTGTACGGATTGCGCGTGATACCGCTGCGCGATCAACGTGCTGCCGAAGTTAGCACCTTGCTTCCATGCGTGAACGAAACTTGTTGCCGGATCGAGAGGTCTCCCTCACGCTACCGGTAGGAAAATTGCCGGACCGGCTCGCCAACTCCTTCGCGTTTCGGCCCACAAGAGCGAATCGAACTCTTCGTTCTCGCTATCCCCGAGATGGGACTTCGAAGCTGATGCTCTTGCCGTCGATGACCCGATGCGTTGAATCCGCGAGCTCGATCAAGACGCGATGCAATCGGCAGAAATTGCCGCCCCGCGCGCGAGGGAAGTCGCTCGAGGGCTTAGGATACGTGCGCTTGTTGATTCACGCTGCTCTGGCGCGGATCGTCGGCGGCGTTCGCATACTCCAAGCCGAGCGGACCGATCGCGGTCACCTGCGTGACGTACTCGCCGGATTTAGCCCAATGAAAATGCCACGTATCTCCGGGGAGCACGAGCACAGTTCCAGGCGGATACGCCGTCACCGTCTCGCCGTCGAATTTGTCGCCGAAACCGATGTAGAAGACGCCCGAAATGACCGTGTAGATTCGATCTTCCGGATGCCGGTGCGGCATCAGCTTAGCGCCCAGCGGGGCCTTCACGCGAATCAGGTACGGCCCCGGCTCCGCCGGATGGCCCACGACAACGGCAAGACGCACGTCCGGAGGAAACGCCGCAAACGGACGCCAGTCGATTTGCTCCGGAAGGATCGCCCGGAATGTTTCTTCATCAATTTGATGCGTGCGGCTCACGATACCTCTCCTTGTTTGTTCGGGCTTGAGCCCAAAACCACATCGAAAATAACACGCTCCGCCATCGCTGTCCGGCAAGTGAAAGTGGTCAAACGAGCCGCGGGACATAATCCGAACCTTGGCCCTCAAATGGTTTGACCACTTTCAGTGTCGCGACACGCTGAACGCGGTTTGCTAGGCCGAGCGCCTCTTTAGGATACCCTTGCGCCGCGTCCTACGCAGTACATCCTCCCCGTACCCTGCTCCCGTAGATTGCACGACTGGGGCTTGTCGATTCGCGGCGTTCGGGCGCGGATCGCCGGCGGCGTTCGCATATTCCAATCGGACACTTTGAGTGTGTCGACACGCGAGGCACGATTTGCTAGCGTAACGACACGAAGGAGAAGCAATGTCTGACCACTTCAGCGCGGCCAACCTCGGCTTTCCCGACAACGACGCTCGTTTGGATCTCACCGGCCTTTACGTGTTCGGCGCGCCGGGCGGCCCGCAGCGGACCGTCCTCATCATCGATGCAGGCGATCGGGCCGGTCAACCGCAGCCGGCGATGACGCCCGCACACGCGTAACCATGGGCGAGCCAACAAACTACCGGATGATCGACGTCGATGGTCTTCGCATCTTCTATCGGGAAGTAGGCCCGCGAGATGCCCCGACGGTTCTGCTGTTGCACGGTTTCCCGTCGTCGTCACGGATGTACGAGCCGCTGTTGTCGCGTTTGGGCGATCGGTACCATCTCATAGCGCCGGATTATCCGGGCTTCGGTCACAGCGATGCGCCGTCGCCCGCAGAATTCTCGTACACGTTCGATCGGCTAGCGGTAGTAACCGATCGTTTCATGCAGGTCCTAGGCCAGGACCGCTACGTTCTTTTCATGCAAGATTACGGCGGCCCCGTGGGTTTCCGTCTCGCGCTCGCGCACCCGGAGCGCGTGCAAGCGATGATTGTGCAAAATGCCGTCGCCCACGAAGCGGGCCTCGGACCTCTATGGGAAACGCGCCGCGCGTTTTGGGCGGATCGCGCGGCAAACGAGGTGCAACTGCGCGCCAACCTGATGTCGCTGGACGCGGCACGCCAGCGTCACGTCGGAACGAGCCCGTATCCGGAACGATACGACCCCGACCTCTGGACCGATGAGTTCGCGTTCCTTTCACGACCGGGCCAGGGACAAATCCAAAGCGATCTCTTCTACGATTACCGGACGAACGTCGCATCGTATCCGCAGTGGCAAGCGTGGCTGCGCCGGCATCGACCGCCGCTGCTGGTGCTTTGGGGGACGTACGATCCCTCATTCACGGTAGGCGGGGCGGAAGCGTACCGCACCGACGCGCCCGAGGCCCAGGTGCACCTTCTGCCGGCCGGTCATTTCGCGATGGACGAGGCTGCGAACGACGTGGCCGATCTCACGGCTGCATTCCTCCGCCCGCTGGTTCACCTACCTTCCGACAACGCTCCACCGGCCGCATAGCAACTCATGAAAGTCCCGCGGATTTTGTTCGGACCACTTGAAATAGGGGCCGACCGTGGTTAGGGGGTCCAGCAGCCCGCGCTTCGTCCGCCGTCGACGTGCGAGATCTCGCCGGTAACGAACGGCGCACGTTCGAGGTATAAGGCGGCTGCAACCACGTCACGGACATGGCCTATTCGTGGTACGGCAGCGGGTGCGCCGGGTGCACTCGGCGTCAGCTCGAGGCCGGTCGAGGTGTCGATAACGCCGGGTGAGACGGCGTTGATGCGAATACCACGCGCCGCGTATTCGATCGCGAGCGCCTTCGTGGCCGCGTTCAGGCCGCCTTTGGTCAACGACGCGAGGACCGTCGGGACGCCCTCGACCGGCTGTTCGGCGATCGTCGCGGTGATGGTGAGGACGTGACCCCACCCCTGTTGCTCCATCACGTGAAGCGCGCGCTGCGTGAGGTGGAAGAAACCGGCGATGTTCGTCGACAGCAGCGCGTCGTAGTCCGCTTGCGTTTGGTCGGTGAACGGCTTCGAGATATAGATCCCGGCGCCGTTGACGAGCGAGTCAAGGCGGCCGAACCGTCGAACCGCTTCGCCCACGACGCGCTCGGCTGTCGCGGGATCGGCGACGTCGCCGGCTACGGCGACGATCTTGGGATTCGCGCTGGGACCGATCGCGCGCGCGTTCGCGACCACGGCGTAGCCCGCCTCAGCATAGGCCGACACGAGGGCGGCGCCGATTCCCCGCGACGCGCCGGTGATGATAACCACCTTCTCGTCCGTCATTAAAGGCGAGTCAGGCCGCGGAAGACGGTTGATGATTCCTGCGGCTCAACATGGATGCAGCCCCGGCGACGGCCGCTCCCAGCGCGAGCCAGCGAAGCCAGCGTTTGTTGAGCCTGTCGATTCCGGCAGCACGATCGAGGGATAAGCTACCGGGTCCGCTCAAGAGCAACAGTGCAGCTATGGAGCCATAGAGTGCTTCGAGTTCGTGTTTGCTCGGCGTAATTGGGTGTTCCAGAGCTGCGCCGGACACAGCGGCAACGATCATATCCGAGAGCAGCAACATCGGACCCAGCGGACCGAAGAGACCGAGGGCGATCAATACCGCGGCGCTCGTCTCGACCACCGCGGCTTGCCTTACAAAGGCTGCGCCCGGATGAAAGCCGAGGTCTTCGAACATTTTTGCGTGCTGGGAATCCTCGCGCCACTTCGGAAGACCGTGGTACGCCATAAAAGCACCGGTCGTCGCCCGGATGAGAACCAATCCGATATCGTCCATCTCTGCTTCCATTGCCAAACTCTATGGGCAAGCCACGCGCACAGCAAGCAGTTCCCAATCATTCGGCCGCATTGCGTAGCCAACGTACACCCGTACAGCGAGGGAAAACGAGTAACTGCGAGTGTTCAATTTCGAGACCGTTGGGGGACGCTTTCAGATTGAAACGAGCTTCTCCGCCTCGCGCCGCTGAGCCAACGGCCGTATGCCCTCGAGCGCGAGCCGCTTGAAGTGTTCCGTCGCCTTGTGTGCCTCGACGGCGGCGTTACTTTGGTATTGCTCCCAAAGCGCAAACACGTTCGTGTTCTCCCGGCCTTGGCGGCGTCTTCGGGAGCGAAGGTGATGCGTTGCTTGGATTTGTCGATAGCCCCCGGACGGCCAGAAACATTGCACGCATGTCCGGGCGACCAATTTTCCAAGACGCCTCGGCGCCGCCGCGTTTAGGATGTCTCCACGATGAAGGCCCTTATCACTGCTGCGGTTGCCCTCGCACTCCTTGCCGGTGCCGTCGTAGCCGCAAATCAGACCTTAGCCGAGGACAATAACGCGATGCGAAAGACGACGCCCGCAGCAATGCAACTGCCCGTTGAAGGCGAGTTGCCCTCTCTTAGCGGTGCAACGGAGTGGCTGAACTCGAAACCCTTGACCGTCGACGAACTGCGCGGGAAAGTCGTGGTCGTCGAGTTCTGGACCTATTCGTGCGTCAATTGGCGGCGGACGCTGCCGTACGTCCGCGCTTGGGCCAAAAAATACAAGGATCGGGGGTTGGTCGTGATCGGCGTTCACTCGCCCGAATTCTCGTTCGAGAAGAACGTGGACAACGTTCGACGCGAAGCCGGGAGCCTGGGCGTTGATTACCCGATAGCGATCGACAACGACTTCGCTGTGTGGCGCGCCTTCGGAAACGAGTACTGGCCGGCCCTTTATTTCGTCGACGCACGCGGGCAAGTTCGACATCATCAGTTCGGCGAGGGTGAATACGATCTCTCTGAAATCGTTATCCAACAGTTGCTGACCGAGGCCGGCATCAAGGGCGTTGGTCAGGAGTTGTCTTCGGTCGATCCGAACGGCTTTGAAGTTGCCGCTGACTGGAACGACCTGAAGTCCCCTGAAACGTACATCGGGTACGAGCGAACGGACAACTTTGCGTCTCCCGGAGGTCTCGGGTCGGACGATAGCCGCGAGTACGCGATTCCGGCGCGGCTAGATCTCAACCATTGGGCTCTGTCGGGTGACTGGACCGCCGGGAAGGAGTTCGTCGCTCTCGGCAAGACCGGCGGCCGAATCGCATACCGCTTCCACGCTCGCGATCTCAATCTCATCCTAGGCCCGGCCGGCGCAGGTTCCGTTCGGTTTCGCGTGCTCCTCGACGGACGGCCTCCGGGCCCGGCCGCTGGGGTCGACGTTAACGCTGAGGGCTACGGCACCGTCAGCGAACCGCGGATGTACCAACTGATCCGTCAACCGAAGCCGATCGTCGACCGTCAGTTTGAGATAGAATTCCTCGATCCGGCCCTCGAGGCGTACGACTTCACCTTCGGCTGATGCATCTTGCCCACGATACGCCAATCGATCGGCACTTTTTTGCAATCGATGCTGCTGCGGAATCGGTAAGCTTCGTATATGAATGCTGAGTTCGAAGCCAAACCGCCGGACCTTAATCGCCGTCGCTTTTGTGGTGCTGCAGCGGCGACTGTTGCTGCGGGTCAATTTGCACTTCTCGGTCTCTCAAAAAGGGCTACACCTATGATCGAAGTCGCACAACAACCGGGCAGTGGAGATACGACTCCGGTTCGACCGTTTCCAAAGGTCAACTATTCGGATGCGGATCTCACAGACTTGCGCCGACGTATTACAACGACCCGGTGGCCGAGTCGTGAATTAGTTCCGGATGACTCGCAGGGGGTTCAGCTGGCGACGGTACGAGCGCTGGGGCAATACTGGGGCACTGACTACGATTGGCGCAAGTGCGAGGCGAAGCTCAACGCAATACCGCAGTTCCTGACCGAAATCGACGGGCAGGAGATCCATTTCATTCACGTTCGTTCCAAGCACGAAGGCGCGTTGCCGCTGATCGTTACGCACGGCTGGCCAGGCTCGATCATCGAGCAGCTCAAGATCATCGATCCGCTGACCGATCCCACGGCGCACGGCGCGAGCGCGAGTGACGCTTTTCACCTTGTGATCCCGTCGCTGCCCGGACACGGATTCTCGCCCGAACCCACAACGCTCGGCTGGGATCCCGTCCGCAT
>Ga0302325_10029716_pt1 | contig 11287 bp, 13 predicted proteins | sample Palsa_T0_2_FD_201948 | JGI IMG/M metagenome (GOLD analysis project Ga0302325, IMG submission 201948) | Peat permafrost microbial communities from Stordalen Mire near Abisko, Sweden - Palsa_T0_2 | ecosystem: Environmental > Terrestrial > Soil > Palsa > Peat permafrost | place: Sweden: Abisko...
ACACTTGCCAATTTGCACGAATTCAGAATTCGCAAGCCGCAACATAGATGGCGGCCACATGTTCGATGCCGGCCTGGTCTTCGGCATCGAACCGGCCGACATGCGGGCTGTCCAGATCGAGCACACCGACGATAATGCCTTGCCGCATCAGCGGAACGACAAGCTCGGCACGGGAGTCCGCGTCGCAGGCGATGTGACCGGGAAATTCGTTCACATCCGCGAACCGCACCGATTGCCGCCGCACGACTGCCGCGCCGCACACGCCGCGTCCCGCGGCGATGCGCACGCATGCAGGCTTGCCCTGAAACGGTCCGAGAACCAATTCGCCGCCGGCGCGCAAAAAATAGAACCCTGCCCAATTGAGATCCGGCAAGGACTGGAACAAAAGCGCCGAGGTGTTTGCGGCGTTGGCGATCGCATCGAATTCGCCTGCAAGCAGCCCTTCGAGCTGCTGCGCAATCTCTCGATACATGTCGGCCTTGCCGGCACCCGTGATTGTCCGTGCTTTGAACATGTCAACTCCAACTCATCGTCGCGCCGTGACAATGAAGCATCCTCCCCTCCGACGCGCCAAAAGTAAATTCACCACCGAGGCAGTGAGACAGTGAGAAGCCGGGTTTCTCACTGTCTCACCGCCTCGGTGGTAAAATTCTTCTTCGTCGCGCTTCGCGCCGATGGTATTCGCGTCACTCGTTCATGCCCGGAACGGGCGCGATTCGTCATCAGGTACTGACGTCTGCGATCCACAGAATCAGATGGTCTCTTGTGGGAGACAATCATATAACCCTTCATCTGACCGTCATTTGTCACATATGAAAGTCATAGTGTTAACTCCAGCGTTTCGGCCGAGCCTCGCAGGGCGAACGGAAAACCGGCATGCTCGCGATTCCAACGGGGAAAATTCCGACATGCTTCGACAATTTATTGCTGCCTCTATTGCGCTCGTCGGCCCGACAATGCCGGTGCGCGCCACGGAAATCTGCGCGTGGCTGGTCGAAAGCGAGAGGCCGGGAAACCTGCGCAATCTCGATCTGTGGTTCCAGGCGGACACCCCGTTCGATTTTCGCTACGACGTGGCCGGGCGCGGAATCGTCATGAGTTCGGGAGATGCCAACGAACCGGACAGCAGCGCCTATTCCCTGAGCCCGGGCAAGGCGGAGAATGTCTGGAGCTTCAACACGATTTTTTTCCCGCCTGGCAAGATCGACATCGCCATCGACATTCACAGAATGCCCCTGGCCGGCGCATCGCACGCCGCCACGCCGCTGATCGCGAAATTCGCATTCAAGCGCGAGGTTCCCGCCGGCGAAACAAACCCGCCGCCGACGCTCGCAGAGAAGCGATGCATGGAAGTCGTCGACGAGAATTGAGTCTGTGGGCATCGCGAAGTTCGGCCCCAGGCCGCGCGCGTTATAGTTTTCTCCGAGGAAATTCCTTCACACCGCGTCCGTTCATCGTCGTGCTCGCCGGGAATGCCAGTGATGGCGGGCGCCGCGGCCCAGATTTCCTTTCTACCCCACCACCCTCGGCTTGCCGCACTCTCCTAAGCCGCATTCGAGATTCGCGCGATCCCACCCTGCGAGGTCGGCGGCGGCGTCATAGGTGCTCTGCAGGAATTCCATCAGATGCGCGCGCGGATCTGGCGCAGCGCGCACGGCGTCGTAGGGCAGGATGAATTCGCCCAGTTCGGCACTGAACAAGGCTTCACCCGGTCGCACGCGAGCCTTCGCAAATCCGTCCGGCGCCGGATAGGCGTAGGAATAGAACGCCGGATAATCGATTGCGCCGCCGCCAGGCCAGAAACCGGCGCTCGATACTTCGTGCGAATAGGCTTCGCGCACGACCGCGTCGGGCAAGTGCGGCACGCCGCCGGGATGAAGCGGCGCGCGGCGGCCGGAAAAGCGCGTCACGGCAAGATCGAAGCTGCCCCAGAAGAAATGCACCGGGCTCACCTTGCCAAGAAACGCCGTACGGAAATACGCGAACCCGTCATGCGAGGTGAGCAGCACACGCCAGAAGCGCGCGGCAAATTCCGGATCGTAGGAGGCGTGCGTGTGATCGTCACGGAAAAGAACCGCATCGGCCGTTTCATTCGGGCTGCCGTCGATCGTCACGTCGAAGCCGAGACCGGACAGCAAGGCGAGATACTTCACGTAGAACTCGGCGACCGTCATGGGCCGAAGCATGAGACGGCGCGATTGCCCGTCGCTGGTACGGATGTCGAGCGCGTGGTCGATGAAGTCGAATTCGACCTGTAGCCCGCGCCCGCCCGCATGCATGATTGGCGTGACGAGACCGCGCGCCGATACCATCAACGTCACATGCCAGGAATGGTTGACCCACGGCGTCAGCGCGAGCCGCGTCTTTCCCACAATCTGCGTCCACAACTGCAGCGTCGCGCACGTGTCCTTCCACGCCGAATAAGGGAGCTCGGGCCATTCGTCGGACATGGGCAATCTCCTTCATCGGGCCACAGGCCCGCGAACTCTTCAATCGTCATAGCGATGTGTGCGTCGCGCCCGGAAAAACGATTTGAGCAGTCGCGAGGATTCATCCGCCAGCGGGCCCCGAACGATCTCAGAGCGATGATGGCATGTCGGCTGTTCGAAAAAGCGGGGACCGTGAAGCACCGCGCCGCCCTTCGGGTCCTCCGCCGCGAATACGAGTCGCGCGACACGCGCGTGCGCGATGGCGCCCGCGCACATCGCGCAAGGTTCGAGCGTGACGTAAAGCGTCGTGCCGACGAGGCGTTCGTTGCCGAGCACACGCGCGCCTTCGCGAAGCGCCAGCATTTCGGCGTGGGCGGTGGGATCCTTCAACTCGAGAATGCGGTTGCCGTTTCGCGCGATCACCGCGCCATCGGCCGACACAAGCATCGCACCCACGGGCACCTCGTCCCGCGCCGCCGCCGCTTCAGCCTGCGCGAGGGCCATCGCCATGAATGCATCGTCGGACATGGCGGAGTTATGCGTGAAGAGGATTCAAAATGCACGACGAAGGATAGGCAGTAGGCAGTGGGCAGTGGGCAGTAAAATTTAACCTGTGAATCACTTTTACCTACTGCCTACTGCCCACTGCCTACGAACACCCTTGCATCATCGCCGCCTCTCTGAAATGTCAGGCGCATGGCGAAATACGATCCGAGGGCGCGCGATCCGCGAGTGTCCGTTGCCGGCGATGGCGACAACCGAATTGACGCGCCGGAGCCCGGCGGCGACAGGATCGCCAAGGTGATCGCCCGGGCCGGAATCTGCTCCCGGCGCGACGCCGAGAAGATGATCGCCGAAGGCCGCGTGACGATCGATGGCGAAACGGTGACCCAGCCCGGCACCCGTGTGTTAGCCGCCAATGTGGTCGTTGTGGACGGAAAGCCTCTGACCGAGCCCGAGCGAACGCGGTTGTGGCGCTATCACAAGCCGTCCGGCCTGGTGACCACGCATCGCGATCCCGAAGGACGGCCCACAGTTTTCTCCAAGCTCCCGCTGAGCCTGCCGCGCGTGGTTTCGGTGGGGAGGCTCGACGTGAACTCGGAAGGCCTGCTGCTGCTCACAAACGACGGCGCGCTGGCGCGGAAGCTGGAGCTGCCGGCCGCCGGCTGGACGCGAAAATACCGCGTACGGATTTTCGGCAAGGTGAGCCAGGCCGATCTCGATAAACTTGCTTTGGGCGTCACCATCGACGGCGTGACATACGAGCCGGTGATCGCCGATCTCGAGCGCACCAAAGGCATGAACTCATGGGCCGGTGTGAGCCTCAAGGAAGGCAAAAACCGCGAGGTGAAGCGGCTGATGGAGCATCTCGGGCTGAAGGTGGCGCGGCTCATCCGCGTGCAGTTCGGGCCATTCCATCTCGGCCAGCTCGAACCCGGCCATGTCGAGGAAATCCCGGCCAAGCTCTGGCGGGATCAGCTCGGGGCGGGGAAGCGACCGGGAGAAGCCAGGGCGCTGCCCAAGGGTCATGCCGGTTGACAGGAATACCAAATTGGACTATGACTTTCTTACTTGGTAACTCTGGCGTGAGCGTTCGCTGTGCGGCCTCACGACGTGAAGGCGGGCTCGGCCGCAATTCGGTAATTCAACGCCGGACGGTCATGTCGTGCCGATAGGGGGCAGCGCCGACCCGGACACAACGTATCGCTCAGTGAGGGAAAAATTCAGGGAAGATTTTGAAAAACCGCAAATGCAATCTGGAAATTTCTTCCGAAACAACGGCTTAGCGAGAATCGGCCCGTGGCGCTGAGGGTAAGACCGCCAAGATACCTGCCCCTCAGACGTGCTGCCCGCCATTGATGTGAAGTTCGGCGCCGGTGACGTAGCTCGATTGCTCCGTACACAGATAATAAATCGCCTTGGCCACTTCTTCCGGCTGACCGAGGCGGCGCAACGGAATCGTTTCCACGATCTTGTCCGTGCCCGGCGAAAGGATCGCCGTGTCGATCTCGCCCGGTGCGATCGCGTTGACCCGCACGCCGAACGGTCCGAAGTCCGACGCCATCTCCCGCGTCAGCGCGGCGAGCGCGGCCTTCGAGGTCGCATAGGCGGCGCCGGCAAACGGATGCACGCGGCTGCCGGCAATCGACGTCACGTTGACGATCGCGCCCTTCGCACGGGTCAGCTCTTCCATCAGGCCGCGCGCCAGCCAGATGGTGGCGAAGACATTGACCTCGAACACGTGCCGCCACACGTTCATTTCGGTCGTCAGCACGTTAAGCCTTTCGCCGCTCTTGCCCTTTGGCGAAATGCCGGCGTTGTTGACGAGCGCGTGCAGCATCCCGTCCGCCAGCCTCTCGCGCATTTCGCGCACGGCGCGCAGCGTGTCGTCCGGATTGGAGAGATCGACCTGGATGTGATCTTCAGGTCCTGCCGCCCACGGACAATTCTCCGGAAACGCGTGGCGCGAACAGGTGATGACGCGCCAGCCCGCGCTCGAGAACCGCTTCACAGTCGCATGCCCGATGCCGCGGCTCGCGCCGGTGAGGATCAGCGTGCGGCGTTCTTCGTTCGAGGGCTCATGCCGTGCGGTCATGGGCGAAGTCTAGCAATTGAGCCGCGCAATAGCGAATGCCGCGAGAATTCAGGATCGCGCCAGCGCCACGGGCATTTCGACGCCATAGGGGTCTTGATGGATGATCACCTGGGCATTCGGAAATGCGCCGAGCAGATCGGCCTCGACCGCGTCGCTCACCTCATGGGCGCGCGTCAGGCTGATCGCCGGATCGAGCTCGATATGCAGCTGGATGAAGGTGGATATGCCGGCAGCGCGCGTGCGCAGATCGTGGAGGCTGCGAACCTCGTCATGACGCATGACGATGGTCTTGATGCGATCGCGTTCGCCATCGGGCAGCTCACGGTCCATCAGCTGGTCGTAGCTCTGGCGGAACACATGAAACGCGCTGTACGCAAGACCGGCCGCCACGAACAATCCGACGATGGGATCCGCAATCAACCAGCCGAATTCGGTGGCGAGCAATATGCCCACCACGACGCCGAGATTCGTGGCGAGGTCTCCCAGATAGTGCACAAGGTCCGCGCCGATGGCGATGGAATGGGTACGGCCCACCGTGAAGCGTTGAAAAATCACAAGGAGAAACACCGCAACGATCGATACCGCCATCACCGCAAGGCCGACACCCACATGCGAGATCGGCTGCGGCGAGACGAGGCGGCCAATGGACTGCACGACAAGGAACGTCACCGAGCCCGCGATGAACGCGCCTTGCGCCAATCCGGCCAGCGGTTCCGCCTTGCCGTGGCCGAAACGATGCTCGCGGTCGGCAGGCGTCAGCGCCTGGTGGATCGCGAGCAGATTGATCGTCGAGGCAAAGAGATCCAGGCCGGAATCGGCGAGCGAGGCCATCATCGCAATCGAACCTGTGACCACGAACGCGATCGCCTTCAACGCGATGAGCAGCCCGGCTGTCGCCACCGCGGCCCAGGCCGTGCGCCGCATCAGAAGGGCGTTGCCCTCCGTCGTCACGGAAACAGTCTTTCGGTTCGCCATGGCGCGTCGACCGCATCGCGACGGTAAACAAGCCGGTCGTGCAGACGGAACGGGCGGTCGCGCCAGAACTCGATCTCAAGCGGCGTCACCCGAAAGCCCGACCAGTAAGGCGGTCGGGGAACTTTCGAAAGCGCATATTTCGCCGCGTATTTCGCGATTTCTCGCTCAAGTGCAAAACGCCCTTCCATGGCGCGGGACTGCGCCGATGCCCAGGCGCCGATCTGGCTGTCCTTGGGGCGCGTCGCGAAATAGGCGTCGGCCTCTGCGTCGCTTACGCACGTCACGGGTCCGCGCACGCGCACCTGGCGGCGCATCGATTTCCAGTGAAAGCACAGCGCCGCATGCGGCTGCCCGGCCAGCTCGGCCCCCTTGGCACTTTCGGTGTTGGTGAAGAAAACGAACGAGCCATCCTGGGAACTTTTCAACAGCACCATGCGGATGTTCGGGTGACCTTCGGCGTCGACAGTTGCGACCGACATCGCGTTCGGCTCATTGGCCTCCGACTTGCCGGCTTCCTCCATCCACGCATGGAACATCGCCATGGGCTCGTGATCCGGCCGTATGCCGCCATCGTCGATGGGTCCGCCAATCTCGCTCATGGCGGCCCGCATACCACCTTCATTTTCGTCCGCAAAGGCTTCGCGGCCCTTCGCGAAATCCGGCAGTGCTCCCTATATTGTTCCCGGGCCGCGACTCAGGCGAGAGCGGCGGCCGGAGAGACCATGCGCGATCCTTACGAAGTCCTGGGCGTTTCCAAAACCGCGAGCGAGGCCGAAATCAAAAAGGCCTTCCGTTCGCTCGCGAAAAAGCATCACCCCGACACCCATGCGGGAGACAAGTCCGCGCAAAAGCGCTTCCAGGAAATCAGCGGCGCTTACGAGATCGTCGGCGACAAGGAAAAGCGCGTGAAGTTCGACCGCGGCGAGATCGATGCCAGCGGAAACCCGCGCGGCTTCGATCCTCGTGCTCATGGGTACGAAGGCGCAGGCGCTGGCCCGCGCGACTTCCAGTACACGTGGTCGTCCGAAGACGGCGACGCGGCCCAGGGTTTCCGGCCGGAAGACATTTTTTCCGACCTTTTCGGCGGGGGCGGCGGCCAGCGGCGTAGCCAACCGCGCAAAGGTCAGGACATCGAATATGCGCTGACGGTCCGCTTTGAAGAGGCGGCAATCGGGGGCACGAAGCGGATCACCCTGCCCGACGGCCGCGAACTCGATGTGCGCATACCTGTCGGCCTTCGTGACGGCCAGCAGATTCGGCTCAAGGGCCAGGGCGCTCCAGGACGCAGCAGCGGTCCCTCCGGAGACATCCTCCTGACGGTGTCGGTCGCACCGCACGCATACCTCACCCGCGAAGGCAATGACCTGAGGATGGACCTGCCGGTGACGCTCAAGGAGGCAGTGTTGGGCGGCAAAGTGACGGTCCCCACCCTGTCAGGGCCTGTCGCGCTGAGTGTCCCGGCCAACTCCAACGCCGGTTCCTCGCTCCGCCTGAAAGGAAAGGGTATTCCAGCCCGGGGTAGCGAGGCGGCAGGGGATCTCTACGTCCGGCTGGTGGTATCGCTGCCCGAGAAAGCGGACGCGGCGCTCAAGGAGTTCGTCGAGCACTGGCCGGCCAACTACGACCCGCGATCCAAGCTCCGGTAGCCGCCGCGTCATCTGCTTGATTTCTTTGCCGATCCGCCCTAGCGGAAGCGCCCCGGACCACCGTCAGGAGCGATTCGTGATCACAAGCAACCTCATGAAGGGCAAACGCGGACTGGTCATGGGCGTCGCCAATGACCGCTCGATCGCCTGGGGAATTGCCGACGCGTTGCACAAGGCTGGCGCCGAGCTGGCCTTCACCTACCAGGGCGACACCTTCAAGAAGCGCGTGATCCCGCTTGTCCAACCGCTTAATCCGGTCGCTCTCATCGATTGCGACGTGTCCGAGCAGGGATCGGTCGACGCCGCGTTCGCGGAGCTGAAATCGAAATGGTCTTCGCTCGATTTTCTGGTGCATGCCATCGCCTTCTCGGACAAGGACCAGCTCAAGGGGCGTTACGTCGATACGACACCCGAGAATTTCGCGATGACCATGAACATCTCCTGCTACTCGTTCACGGCCGTCGCCAATCGCGCCGAGAAAATGATGACCAATGGCGGCAGTCTTCTCACGCTTACCTATTACGGCGCCGAAAAAGTCATGCCGCACTACAATGTGATGGGAGTCGCGAAAGCCGCGCTCGAGGCGAGCGTACGCTACATGGCAGAGGATCTCGGCAAGCGTTCGATCCGCGTCAATGCGATCTCTGCCGGGCCGATCAAAACCCTGGCGGCTTCGGGCATCGGCGATTTCCGCTACATCCTGAAATGGAACGAGCTCAATGCTCCGCTGCGGCGGACCGTCACCATCGAAGAAGTCGGCAATTCGGCTGTGTTCCTTCTTTCCGATCTCGGCAAGGCGGTTACCGGCGAATGCATGCATGTGGATTGCGGATACCACATCGTGGGCATGAAAGCCGAAGATGCGCCGGATATCTCCGTCACGAAATCCGATGCCTCTTAGGCTCCCTCCGGGCCTCACGCTCTACTTCTGCCGTCACGGCGAAACCGAAGCGAATGTCGAACGGCGCTTTCAGGGCCACACCATGGACACGCCGCTGACGGCGAAAGGTCACGCGCAGGTACGTGCGATCGCCAGCCTGTTGGCACGTTGCGTGTCAGCCCCTTCTTCGCTCGACTATGTTTCCAGCCCGCTGCAGCGTGCGAGATCGACCATGGAGATCATCCGCAATTCGCTCGGCCTGCCAGTGGCCGATTATACGATCGACAGCCGTCTCATCGAAATCAATCTCGGCCAGTGGGACGGACTGACGGACAAGGAAGCCCGCGCGCTCGATCCCGCCGTGTACGACCGCCGCACGTCCGACAAATGGAATGTGCGCGTGCCCGGCGGTGAGAACTATGCCGACGTTGCCGGGCGCTGCGAAAGCTGGATCGCGGATTTGCGCGCCGACACGTTCGCAGTCTCGCATGGCGCATTCACGCGCATTCTGCGCGGTCTTTTTCTGGGACTTGAATGGGACGCGATGTCCAGACTCGACGAGACTCAGGGTGTTCTGTTTCGCGTGCGTGGCAGCAATGTCGAGCGGTTCGAAGGCGATTGACGATGCCGGATTTCCGCACTCGGACGCTCTACGTTCTCCGCCATGGCGAATGCGAACACAATATTCAGGGGCGGCTGGCGTCGCAAAGCGACTCACCCTTGACCGAAAATGGTCGCAACCAGGCGCGTGCCAACGGAATGCTTTTGAAAGAGCTGGCGGGTGACCTTGCCGCACTCGATTTCTGCGCAAGTTCATTGCATCGCGCCTGCGCGACGATGGAATTGCTGCGCGACGCCGCAGGCCTTCCGCCAACGGGCTACCGTGCCGACTATCGCCTGATGGAGATGCACTGCGGCGATCAGATCTGGCTGCGCTGGGGCGACATTCCCGACGAGGACCACGCGCGCTATCGCGCCGATCCCTGGCATCTCGCCCGGCCGGGTGGCGAGAGTCAGGAGATGGTTTACAAGCGGGTCGGCCGGTTTCTCGAAACCCTAAAGCGCAATTCCGTAATCGTTACGCACCAGATACCGGCGCGATTGATACGCGCGCACTATCTGGGACTTACGCCCGAAGACGCGGTACGCTACGAACAGCCTCACGCGGGCATCATGCGGCTCGCGTCCGGCACGGAAGCCTATTTCGGCGATTGAAATGTCTCACAACACGTTCGGCCACTTGTTCCGAGTCACGACGTTCGGCGAAAGCCACGGCCCGGCGCTGGGCTGCGTTGTCGACGGTTGCCCGCCTGGCATTCCACTGACCGAAACCGACATCCAGACCGATCTCGACCGCAGGCGTCCCGGCCAGTCGAAATATGTAAGCCAGCGCAAAGAGCCCGACACGGTTCGCATTCTCTCGGGCGTGTTTCAGGACGAGCGGATGGCGGAGCAGGTGACGACCGGCACGCCCATCGCGCTCCTGATCGAGAATATCGATGCGCGTTCGAAGGACTACAGCGATATCCGCGACAAGTTCCGTCCCGGCCACGCCGACTACACCTATTGGGCAAAATACGGCGTGCGCGACTATCGCGGCGGCGGACGTCAGTCCGCCCGCGAAACGGCTTCGCGCGTCGCGGCCGGCGCCATCGCCCGCAAGGTTCTCGCGCGGCTCTACAAGAGCGTCACCGTGCGGGGCGCGCTTATCCAGATGGGCACGCAGAAGATCGACCGATCGCGCTGGGACTGGAAGGAAGTGCTGCGCAACGAATTCTTCTGTCCGGATGCGGGCTGCATCAATGTGTGGACGGACTACATTGAATCCGTGCGCAAGCGCGGTTCCTCCTGCGGCGCTGTCGTCGAAATCGTCGCCGACGGAATACCCGCCGGACTTGGCGCGCCGATCTACGCCAAACTGGATGCCGATATCGCCGGCGCGCTGATGAGCATCAACGCCGTCAAGGGCGCCGAAATCGGTGATGGGTTTGCGACGGCTTCTCTATCCGGTGAGGAAAATACGGACGAGATGCGAAAATCCTCTCCAATCACGCCGGCGGAATTCTCGGTGGCATCTCGACAGGTCAGCCAATCGTCGCGCGCTTCGCCGTCAAGCCGACGTCGTCGATCTTAAGTCCGCGCAAGACGATAGATACCGACGGCAACGAAACGGAGATCGTGACCAAGGGCCGCCACGACCCTTGCGTCGGCATTCGCGCCGTGCCCGTGGGCGAAGCCATGGTCGCCTGCGTCCTCGCCGATCACGCGCTGCGCCATCGCGCGCAGGTCGGGTCATAGGCTTTCAACCGCCCTTTGCCAGCGCGCCCGCTCCCCACGCCGGCAGGGATTTTGTGACCGACTCGCCGATCCAGAGTTGAGGTTCGGACGGGGGCGCCATGTGCTCCTTCTTCTCGCGGGCTGCCACACATTGCTGAACGGAATGCCCGAGCCCCGGAAAGTCGCTCGATCCCGGCCACGACGAGAGAATGCACTCGTCGAAATAAGGATATTTGTTTGTCGCGCCGCAGCCGAACGACGTGCGGTCCGGTCGCGCCGCGGTCAGGATCATCCGGTTCGGCGCCTGCAGGGGTTTGACGAAGACGCCCGAGAAGCAAGCCGAAACGATCACCACGGTCGGCCGGTCCGAGCAGGTGTTGTTCAACATGGTCTGAAGCGAACGCGGACTCAACACCGAATCGCCAAGCACGACGCCGTTGGGCGAACCATGCGAGCTGAAGTAGATCAGGCAGCCGCCACTCGT
>Ga0302325_10029717_pt1 | contig 11287 bp, 3 predicted proteins | sample Palsa_T0_2_FD_201948 | JGI IMG/M metagenome (GOLD analysis project Ga0302325, IMG submission 201948) | Peat permafrost microbial communities from Stordalen Mire near Abisko, Sweden - Palsa_T0_2 | ecosystem: Environmental > Terrestrial > Soil > Palsa > Peat permafrost | place: Sweden: Abisko...
CGCTTTCGGTTTGGCGGGGGGGGTGGGGGTGGGGGGGTACGGGCACGGGGGTCTGGGTTTGCGTGCTCCGGTGCGGGAAACTGAAGGTAGTCGTGCGGTCGCGGGGAGTGCGCGGCTGGCGGTGGCGGGGAGTGGTGTGGCGGTGGATGGTGTGTCGGGTGATGTGTTTGTTGCTGATACGGGTAATAGTCGGGTTGATGAGTTTGAAGCTGGTGGGGGGTTTGTGCGGGCGTGGGGTTGGGGTGTGGTGGATGGGGCGTCTAAGTTGGAGGTGTGTGGTCCGGGTGAGCATCCGGTGACGGTGTGCAGGAAGGGCTTGTCGGGGGTGGGGGCGGGTGAGTTGTCGGCGCCGCGGGTGATCGCGGTTGATAATTCCGGGGGCGCGTCGCAGGGCGATGTGTATGTCGGTGCGGGGGTTGGTAAAGAACGCGAGAACGAGCGTGAGTTCGTGGAAATCACGGGCGCGAGCGAAGGCAGCTATACGCTGAGTTTCGGTGGGCACACGACCGCGGCGATCCCCTACACAAACGTCACCGGCTTTAACGAGGAAGGCGCGGATGCGCAGGCGGCGCAGGCGGCGCTCGAAGCGCTCCCGGGGATCGGGGCGGGCAACGTCAAGGTCAAAGAACGCGGCGGCAACGAACGGAGTGTGGTGTTGGGTTTGAGTGTGGAGTTTGTTGGGGCGTTGTCGGAAAGGGTGGTGGGGTTGTTGTCGGGTGACGCGTCTGGTTTGTTGCCGGCTGGTGCGGAACTTGGGGTGACGGTGGAACAGGAAGGTTCGGGGTTCGCCGGCGAAGTGGTCGCGAAGTTCACGGGCGAAGGCGGCCTGGTTGGGGGCTGGGGGTCTGGTGGGGTGTTTGATGGGTCGACTGCGGAAAAGGGCCCGTTTGGCGGGGAAGTAGCGGGTCTCGCGGTGGATGGCGCGGGTGACTTGTTTGTGTATGACAGCCGGGAGATGTTCGAGTTCAACGAAAATGCGGGGTTCGTCAAAAACTTTCATGTAGCGGAAGGGGCCGCGGGGGCGTCGGCGTCCGGGATCGCGGTCGACGCGGCCGGTGACTTGTATGTGGTGGGCGAACGCGTCGAAGAGCTGACCGCGGCTGGCGGGCTGGTCGGGGCGGTGTCGGGTGCGCATGACCCGGACCCGACGGGGTTCGCCTTGGACTCGTCGGATGGCGGCGTGTTCGCGGGTCTGCTCGGGGGGTCCGTGGAAGCCGCGGAACCTGGTTGTTTGCCGTCGAGCTGCCCCGGGTTTGGGGGTGGCGGGCTGGCTGGTAGCGGGGGTGTCGCGTTTGATCCCGGGAATGGCGCGGTGTATGTCGCGAGCTTCGGCAGCGACCGCGTGGACGAGTACGGCGTCTCGCTCAAAGGATTCACCGGCACGGCAAACAGCGTGGGTGCGACGTCGGCGACGTTGACTGGTGAAGTGAACCCGGTCGGCACGGAAGTCCTGCCGGCTGGCTGCTCGTTCCAGTACGGCCCGACGACGGCCTATGGTGATGGCAGCGTGGAATGCGAACTCTCGGGGCCGCTCACCGGGACGGCCCTCGTGAAAGTACAGGCAAAGGTCTCGGGTCTCGCGCCCGGGACGGCCTACCATTTCCGTCTGCACGCGCTGAACAAGGACGGCGAACAAATCCACGGTAGCGACGCGGCGTTCGCGACGCTCGCGGCAGCCCGGGTCGAAGAATCGGTGACGGTATCGGTCGAACCGACCTCAGCGGTCCTCGCGGCGAGGGTCAACCCGGAGGGCGTCCCCGGCGGCGCGGTGTGCGAGATCGAATACGGCACCTCGACGGGGTACGGGACGAGCGTTCCGTGCGAACCCTCGCAGGCGCTCGGGGAAGGCACGAGCGGCGTGAGCGTCAAACGCGTCCTCGAGGGCCTCACAGCAGGGACGACCTATCACTGGCGCGTCGCGGTGGCTGACGCGAACACGACGGTCACCGGGCCCGACAACACGTTTGTCTACCTTCCGGCGGGCGGGCCGCCGGAAGTGCAGAAATGCTCAGCCAGCGAGGAAGCGCTGCGCGGGGAAAGCGACGTCGACCCGCAGAGCCAGCTGGGGGCGTCATTCTCGAGCGAGCTCCCGGACTGCCGCGCCTACGAGCTCGTCACACCACCAGAGAAGAACGCGGACCTACTCGCGCAGGTCCCGTTCGATCCGCGGCCGCAGATCAGCGAAGACGGCTCGAGCGTGATCTCCTACAGCGTCCAGTGTCTCCCCGGTTCGCAGTCGTGCACGGGCGCGCGTGGGAGGTATGGGGTGCCGTTCGAATACGCCCGCGGCGAACACGGCTGGACAGCGACACCGCTCGCGCCGCCAGGGAGCGTGTTCGAAGACAGCGACGCATGGGGCGCCAACCCCCAAACAGGGATGGTGCTGTTCAGCGCCCCCGTCGCGGGGCAAACCCCCGACAGCTTCTACACCCGCGACCACGAAGGCAACATCAAAGCAATCGGCCCAGTCAGTGAAACACTGCCATGGATCGACGTGCACAACACCGAACTCGTCGCGACCAGCGACCTCTCCCACATCGTGTTCTACGACCCCGTCGTGGCGTCCTGGCCGTCGCTCGCGGGCGCGGACAACCCCTTGTACGAGTACACGGGGGCCGGGGCGAGCCGGCCGTTCCTAGTGAACGTAAAGGGCGGGGAGGGCAGCACCGACGTGATCGGCAATTGCACTGCAAGGGTGGCGGAACATGGTAGTAATACGGAAGATTTTGCGTTGTCGGGGGATGGGAGCAGAGTATATTTTACGACGTGTTCGGGTGCGTTGTATGCGCGGATTGATGGGGAAGGGGTGGGTGCGCGGTCGGTGTTGATGTCGGCGCCGTCGATGTCGGAATGTGGTGTGGAATGTTTGGCGTCGCCGGTTGAGCCTGCGGCGTTGGAAGGTGTTTCTGAAGATGGGGCGCGGGCGTTTTTCACGTCGACGGGGCGGTTGATGAATGGCGCGAGCGAGGACGAAACTCCGGGGGACTCCGCGGAAGATGGGGGTTGTTCTAGGACTTCGGGTGTGGGTGGCTGTAATTTGTATGAGTCGGTGTGTGTGGAACCGTGTGGGTCACCGGTGGAAGAACCTGGGGCTGCGGGTCGGGTGCTGGTGGATGTGTCGGCGGGGGATGTGTCGGGTGAAGGGCCGCGGGTGCAGGGTGTGATGGCGGTCTCAGCGGACGGGTCGCACGTGTATTTCGTAGCCAAGGGCGTGTTGGCGGGCGCGAACACGGAAGGCCAAAAGCCGGTGGACGGCGCGGACAACCTGTACGTGTGGGATGGGCACACGACGTTCATCGCGACCCTGCCAGGAGACGAAGCGGCAGGGGAAGACGAAGTGACGGAATCGCATGAGTGGGCTGGGCATAATGGGAAGTCGGCTGATGTGTCTGCGGGTGGTGGGTTTTTGGTGTTCACGAGTCATGGTGCGTTGACTGGTGATGATCAGGTTGGGGTGGGTGCGGAACAGGTGTATAGGTATGATGCTGTTTCGGGGGTGTTGTTGCGGGTGTCGGTGGGTGTGCGTGGGTTTGATGATGATGGGAATGGTGGTGTGGGGGATGCGCGGATCGTGGCGCCGGAAAGCCGGGTGGGGCAGCCGCGGCGTGACCCGTCGATGTCTGATGATGGGTCGGTGGTGTTTTTTCAGAGCCCAGTGGCTTTGACGCCGGGCGCGTTGAACGATGTGCGGTTGAATGGGCGTGGTGAGAGTCGTGACCTTGCACAGAATATTTATGAGTGGGAGGCGGATGGGAAGGGTGTGTGCGGGGAACCGGGTGGGTGTGTGAATTTGCTGCCGGTTGGGCGGGATGCCTCGGAAATCGGGGGGTCGGGTAGCGCGACGGAAAGCTCGGTGGAACTTTTGGGGACGGACGCGTCGGGTGAAAACGTGTTCTTCACGACAGCGAACGAGCTTGTGCCCGCGGACACGGACACCGAGCTTGACTACTATGACGCGCGGGCCGATGGCGGCTTCCCCGCACCGGCCAAGCCCGCGAGCTGCGAAACGAGCGAAACCTGCCACGAAGCGGGTACGAGCCCCGGCTCCGAACCATCGCTCGGCAGCTCGATCTTCACCGGACCCGGGAACCTCACCCCGCTGATCTCCCAGATCGAAAAACCGGTCGTCAAGAAAAAGACCGCCGCCCAGCTCCGCGCCGAAAAACTCGCCAAAGCACTGAAGCAATGCAAGAAAGACCGCTCGAAATCAAAGCGCCAAAAATGCGAAAAGGCGGCAAGGAAGAAGTACGGCCCCGTCAAAAAGGCGAAGACAAAGAAGGCCGTGAAAGGACACAGGAAGAGATAATCAAATCACGAGAAGGGGAGGTAGTTCATGACTAGGCAGGTAAAACGCATCACGTTGTTCGCGGTGGTGGCGTTGGTGGTCCCGGTGGCGTCGCTCGGGGTCGCTGGGCCCGCGATGGCTGAACCGCACGGCAAGTTCAAGATCTTCAGCAACTGTCCGCTGAAAACGTTCAAAGAACTTGGTGTTTCCTCCAAAGAAGCGATCTGCAACTACAACGAAACGACTGGCGGGGAAGTCGCGATCGGCTCGACGAAAGTGCCGATCGACAGCGGCGTCAACGCCGGCAAGACGGTCGTGCTCGAAGGTGGCGGGGTCCCGACCGGCAACCCCGCGAACAAATACGAATACTACCTGCTCCCCGGTGCGAACGGGCAGAGCATCTCGAAAACGGAATTGGACGTTCCCGGTGGGCTGACGGATCTCGTCAACTGTGAAGAAATCAAGGGCGAAAAACTGCTCGAAAAGCTCGAGCGGGGTACGTGTAAAGCGATCTTCGAAAACAAGACCACGGGCGTGACCGTGACGACCGAACCGGTCGCCACCGCGACGAACCCGGCGATCCTGAACGAAAAAGCGCTGGCGCTTGAAGAAAACACGACGGCTGTGACGCTGCCCGTGCGGATCCACCTCAAAAACCCGCTGCTCGGCAGCGGCTGCTACATCGGCTCGGAAGCCAGCCCGATCGAGCTGCACCTCACAACCGGCACCACGGCCCCGAAGCCGCCGAACAAGCCGATCAAAGGCAAAACTGGAACCGAGGAATCCGTCGAAGAAACCGTCGCCGGCAAAGAACTCGAATTCCTGCGCATCTCAAACGACTCGCTGGTCGACAACGCGTTCTCGGTGCCAAAGGCGGAAGGCTGTGGTGAACTGTTCTCGTTCATCATCGACCCGATCGTCGACAGCAAACTCAAACTACCCTCCGAAGACGGCAGCAACACCGCGATCCTCAGCGGCACGCTGAACTCATCGACGGCGCATCAGGTCGAATTGAGCGAAGGCTGATTCAGGATATGGACGCTGCACAGTTGCACGAGATGACCACATAGCAGTACACGGGGAGGGCCGGAAGGACTCGGCCCTCCCGTTCGTACGATCGTAGCCGCACGGAGTTATTAAAGACCGATGCCGGGGCGTCCCTTTGGGAAGAGACGGCGCCCCGGCATCAAGACCGATACAGGAATTAGTTTAGCAGATGGTGACCGATGGCGACGCGTCATGGGACGTGTCACGACATGAGCAATTCTCTGCGGGCGCGGTCGGGGGGATCCGCGCGCATTCGCCGAAAGACCTGATCCTCGAAGCGGTAGTGGAGGTGGTCGCCGAGCATGGTGTGACTGATGCGTCGGTGGAGCTGGTGCTCGCGCGGACGGGTGCGTCGCGGCGCACGTTCTATGCGTGCTTCGAGGATCTGGACGAGTGCCTGGTCGCGGTGCTGGACGGCGCGCTGGCGCGCGCCGCGCCGCTGATCGCGGGGGCGTTCGGTGACTCGGTCCCCACCTACCCCTGGTGGGAGGGGATGCGGGCGGCGCTCGCGGCGATGTTTGTGTTCTTCGAAGCAGAGCCGGAGCTTGCGCGGGTCTGTCTGGTGGAGGTGCAGGCCGCGGGCCCGCGGGTGCGTGGGCATCGCGAGCGGATCTTCGAGGCGTTTCGCGCGCTGGTCGTGGAGCGGATCGAGAGCGAGGTCTCGCACGCCTCGCCGCTGGCGGCCGAGGGTCTGCTCGCGTCAGTGGTCGGGATCGTCAATGCGCGCATGCTCGCCGGCGAGCAACGGCCGTTGGTCGAGTTGCTCGGCCCGGTGATGGGGATCATCGTCGGCCCGTTCATGGACGAGGCGGGGGTCGAGCGCGAGATCGAGCGGGGAAATGAGCTGGCGCGGGAGCTGCTCGCCGAGCGCGGCGAGGAAGGCCTGCCCGAGTCTGGGCTGTCCAGGTGCTCAGCCGGCGAGGTGCAGGCGCTCGCTCTGCCGCTCGATCCTGGGTCTGACGAGGTGTCGGCGGAGGATGTTCGTGCCGGTGTGGTTGCGCGGTTGCGCGCGCGCCGAGAGGAGCTCGTGCAGGCGATCTTCACGCGGATACGCGCGGGTGCGCTGGCGAGATCGGATGATGAGGATGCCGAGTACGTGGCGGGGTTGCGCGCCACGGTGGAGGCGGCGGTCGAGTATGTGCTGGAGGGGATCGAGCGGGGGGAGGGTTGGGTCGGTCCGATCCCGGCGGTCGCCTCAGAGCAGGCGCGGCGCGCGGCGCGTATCGGGGTGCCGCTGGAGACGGTGCTGCGGCGGTACCTCGTCGGGCATACGCTCTTCGAGCAGTTCGTGATGGACGAGGCTGAGCGCAGCGGTCTGTCAGAGCGCGAGGCGCTGCGGGGAGCGTTGCGGGCGCAGGCGGCGGTGCTCGATCGGTTGCTGGAGCGGATCGCCGAAGAGCATGGGGACGAGCTCGTGCGGATCGGGCGCTCGCCCGAGCAGCGCCGCGGCGAGCGGGTCCGCAGGCTGCTGGAGGGAGGTGCGGCCGAGGCGGCGGAGCTCGACTACGAGCTCGAGGAGCGCTGGCATCTCGGCGTGATCGCCACAGGCGCCGGCGCGGCGCCCGCCGTCCGGGAGCTTGCCCTGAGGGCGGATCGCCGGCTGCTGAGCGTGGCGCAGGGCCAGGAGAGCGTATGGGCATGGCTCGGCGGCAAAGAATGGTTCGCGGTCGGGGAGACCGAGCGAGTCATTGGGATGGGATCCCACCCACCCGACGGCGCGTCGTTTCCCGAGGGTGTGGTGCTGGCCTTCGGCGAGCCCGCCTGGGGGCTCGAGGGCTGGCGGCTGACCCACCAGCAGGCCCAGGCGGCGCTTGCGGTCGCGCTACGTCGCTCCGAGTCGGGAGGGGTGACGGTGACAAGATACGCCGATGTCGCATTGCTGGCGAACGCGCTCAAAGACGAGGTACTGGGCAGGGCGCTGGTGGAGATCTATCTCAACCCCCTGGAGGGCGGCTCCGGGGAGCGGGGGGCCGTGTTGCGCGAGACGCTACGTGCCTATCTCGGCGCGGAGCGCAGTGTCTCCTCCGCGGCGGTAGTGCTGGGAGTGGACCGCAAGACGGTCGCCAGCCGGTTACGCACGATCGAGCAGCGGCTCGGCCGGTCGCTGCATCCATGTCCGGCCGAGTTAGAGGTCGCACTGTTGTTGGACGAGCTCAATCCGGCGCTCGCGTCGTCAGATATTCTGACTGCTAAACAAAAGTTCGCTTAGGTGGACATTTCAGCTGGACTGTGACATGTCACCCTCCCAGCATGGGGTGTTGCCCGTCGTAGTTCTCATCACATTGGCCCTGGCGCGACCGGTTTAGAGCGAATATAAACAGCCATAGACCGGCGCCCGCTCGCTTCCCTTTGGAAGAGACGGGGTGGGCGGGCGCTTAATCTGGACCGATACAAGGGGAGTTCAACTGATGAGACACAAGGGTAGGACGGTGCTTGCGGCGCTCGTCGCGATGTTTGTGCTAGGGGCGGTCGCTTCGGCGTCGGCACTGGCGGCGCCACCGGAATTCACGCTGAAGACGGGCGAAAAATTCCCGGACAAGATCGAAGGGCTGTTCAAAGGGCCGGCGGGCTTTGAATCGGAATCGCTGTACGCGGCGTGCTCCTCGAACAAGACGACGGGGGAAGTCACCTCCGCGAAGATCACCTCGCTGTCGCTGGAATGGGCGGGCTGCGTCGACAAAGGCACGTCGGAGCACAGTAAAGGCGCGCCCGAAGGTGACATCGTGGTCTCGGGAAGCGCGAGCCTCGTGTTCATCAACCAGGCCAAAAAAGAAGTCGGGATCCTCTTCACCTTGAAAGAAACACAGATCGAAGCCGGCGCGACCAAGCTTAGGCTCAGCGGTAGCGTTCTGATCCCGATCTCCCCGATCAATACCGAAACCCGCAATTTTGATCTGTCGATCAACCAGGAAAGCCCAGGGAAACAGAAGTACAAAAACTACGAAAACGAAAAAGGCGAAGCGGAGTACGCCGCCCTGCAGGTCAAACTGGGCGAAGGCGGTCCGCAGGCGGCGAGCATCTACGTGGGGTCGACGAGCACAACGTTGACCGAAGTGTCCGCGAGCCAGCTGCTCACGGTCTCCACGGCGTTTGCGTCTCCCCCCAAATGGCTGAGCTCGTTCGGCTCGGCAGGGATTGAAGGCGAAAAGTTCTCCGATCCCGAAGAAGCGGCTGTCGCCGCGAACGGCAACGTGTACGTCGCCGACACGGGCAACAACCGCGTGCAGGAGTTCACCTCCTCCGGAGCCTTCGTCGAGGCTTTCGGCTGGGGCGTGAGCAACGGCAAAGCCGAACCGCAGACCTGCACGACCGCAAGCAAATGCCAGGCGGGCATCGCGGGTTCGGGAGAAGGACAGTTCAACTCCCCGGACGGCATCGCGGTGTCCTCCAGCGGAAAATACAGCGGAGACGTATATGTGGCGGACGGCGCCAACGAGCGGGTCGAGGTGTTTTCCTCGGCGGGCAAATACGTCACACAGTTCGGTGGAGAAGGCACCAGCCTCGGACGGTTCGGTTATAAATCGGCCTGGGGCTGGGAAGGACCGAGGGCCGTCGCCATCGCCTCGAACGGACACGTCTACGTGACCGACGACAACAGCGTGCAGGAGTTCACCGGAGAAGGGGAACCGATCACGGAGCGGAGCCTCGAAGAGGCACCGCACGGCGTCGCCGTAGCCTCCAGTGGAGATGTGTATGTCGCCGAGGAAGGCACGTCGCACGTGCAGGAGTTCGCCGCCACCCTGGGGACTCCGATCGCGACATGGGGCTCCGAAGGCACGGGCAACCTGCAGTTCCGCTGCCCCCACGGCCTCGCCGCCGGCCCCGGCGGAGAAGTGTTCGTCGCCGACGAATGCAACGACCGCATCCAGGAGCTCTCCTCCAGCGGCGAATACATCACGCAGTGGGGCACGCCCGGAACGGGCAAAGAAGAGTTCAGCAGCCCCTCCGGCGTGGCCGTAGCATCGAACGGGAACGTGTACGTCGTCGACAAAGACAACGACCGCGTGCAGAAGTTCGAATAAGCACACAACGGACGATCGCGCCGGAGCCCGGCCCCGGCCACTCCGGTAGCGCGATAGTTCGGTAGATAGGAGCAGCAGGCACGGACCCCCGAGGATGCGGCAAGTCCTCGGGGGTCCGGCTGTGCTGGTCCCGGCCTGATTTGGTGGCGCTCGGGCAAGCTCGCGCCGGTACAATCCAGCAATGAGGGGAGGGCGGCTGCTTTCTGTTGTTTTGTTGGCTTTCCTAACCATCCTCGCGCTCGTCGCGGGCTCGGCGAGCGCGGAAAGCGCCCCCTTGTTCGGCTTCAGCTCCTTCAGCGCACCGCTGCTCGGCCTCGACGGACTTGCCGAAACCCAGGCCGGTGAGCATCCGTACGAACTCGCGGCGACGGTCGATCTCAACACCGTCGTCAGGCAGACACCCGAAGGCAAAGTCGAAGCCACGAGCGTCCAGGATCTGCGCGACGTCGTCGTCGATCTGCCCCCGGGCGTCGTGGGCAGCGCGCTGTCCGCGCCGACGTGCACGCTGCACGAGCTCTCCGCCAAAGGGGAAACGGAAGAAGGCGGGGTGTCGGCCTGCCCGCAAGACACGATCGTCGGGCACATCGAGGCCATCCCCAAAAGCGCGCTCAACGTCGACAGCCCGCTCTACAACCTCGTGCCAGAATACGGCAACGCGGCCGAGTTCGGCTACGTCGACCTGCTCAACGACACGCATGTGCTGCACGTCGCGCTCGCGCCGACGCCCGCGGGCTACGTGCTGCGCATCGAAGCCCGCGAACTGCCGCAGGTCGCCCTGGGCGGGCTCACGCTGAGCGTGTACGGCGACCCGGCCGCGCGCGACGGCTCGAGTGAGGCCCCCGTGCCGACCTTCTCCAACCCGGCCGACTGCACGGGCGAACCGTTGCAGACGACGATCCACATCGACTCCTGGCAGAGCCCCGGCTCCTACAACCCCGACGGCGCCCCCGACTTCTCCGACCCGAGCTGGGTGTCGGACACTTACGAATCCCCGCCGCTGACGGGGTGCTCTCAGTTGGGCGGGTTGTTTCACCCTGAAATCGAAGCGCGGGCGGAAACGACCGCGGCGGACAGCCCCAGCGGCCTGGAAGTCGACGTGAAGGTTCCCCAGGCCGAAGGCGTCGAAGCGCTCGCGACCCCGCCATTGAGGGAAGCGCTCGTGACGCTGCCGGAAGGGATGACGATCGACCCGTCCGCGACCAACGGCCTGCAGGCGTGCACGCTCGCGCAGGTCGGGATCTCCGCCGCGGGCGAACCGGACGAGGCCGTCCCGGCCTGCCCGCAAGCGTCGAAGCTCGGCACTGTCGCGATGGAAACTCCGATTCTTCCCAGCGAAGCATGCAAGGGCGAAGCCAGGTCGCTCTCGGAATGCGCGAGGGAAGAACCCGCGGGAAGCGGCGTGTTCGGCGAACGCGAAGCCACGCCGCTACAGGGCTCGATCTATCTCGCGACGCCGTATGAAAACCCGTTCTCCTCCTCCGAACATCCCGGCGGGTCGCTGCTGGCGGCCTACGTCGTGATCGACGACCCGCGCACCGGCGTGATCTTCAAGCTCCCGGCCGAAGTCAGAGCCGACCCGGCGAGCGGGCGCCTGACGATCGCGCTGGAGAACCTCCCGCAGTTCCCGTTCAGCGACCTGCGGCTGCATTTCTTCGGCGGCAACGAGGCCCTGCTCAGCACCCCCGCGGCCTGCGGCGCCTACAGCGTCTCATCGCAGCTTACGCCGTGGTCGGGCGCCGCACCGGTCAGCTCACAGTCGAGCTTCCAGGTCACGGACGGAGCGAACGGCGGCGCGTGCGCGTGGGTGGGTGGGCCCTCGCTTCCCTTCGCTCCCGCCCTGCAAGCGGGCACGTTCGCCAACCAGGCGGGCGCGTACAGCCCGTTGCGGGTGACGCTGTCGCGTCAGGACGCAGAACAGACGCTCGGCGGCGTC
>Ga0302325_10029718_pt1 | contig 11287 bp, 13 predicted proteins | sample Palsa_T0_2_FD_201948 | JGI IMG/M metagenome (GOLD analysis project Ga0302325, IMG submission 201948) | Peat permafrost microbial communities from Stordalen Mire near Abisko, Sweden - Palsa_T0_2 | ecosystem: Environmental > Terrestrial > Soil > Palsa > Peat permafrost | place: Sweden: Abisko...
ACTCCTACTCTGGTGAGACTACATAGATAGGCACTTTAAGAACCGCATTCATCGGTGCTGTGCAAATGTTGAAGAACTATCTAAATTATACTAAAATCAGCCACTTTACGCTACCGCATCTTGTCCGAAACAGAAGGGAAAATATCGCAAAAACCGGCTGGCAGGCTCTTTTAAACATTTTCCCTGGGGCCGCTCAGACCGGGGCTGTGGATGAAACCGATAAACTCATTGTAATGAATCCATTAGGCTGTGGAGCAACCTGTTCAATTCCGGATCATTGTGACGCGATTGGTCGATCTTGTTTATGGAATGGATGACGGTGGTGTGGTGTTTCCCGCCAAAGGCCCGGCCAATTTCCGGCAGCGAGGCGCTGGTTAGCTCTTTTACCAGATACATGGCCACCTGCCGCGGATAAACCACCTTCTTCGTGTTGCTCTTTTCCTTCAGTTGCGATTGCTTGATCTGGAACCGTTCGGCGACGCCTTTTTGGATGGCGTCGATGGTCACGCGCCGGTCTTGCACGTGTACCAGGTGCTTCAAGACCTGCTGCGCCATCGGCATGTTGATCGGCGTACCGGTCAACTCGGAATAGGCCAGCAATTTTACCAGGGCGCCTTCCAGCTCGCGCACGTTCGACTTGGTTTTCGAAGCCATGAAGGTGCGCACATCGTCGGGTAGTTTCACGCCGTCCGCCTCGGATTTCTTATCGAGGATGGCCATCTTGGTTTCCAGATCCGGCGGCTGAATGTCGGCGATCAAACCCCACTCGAATCGCGATCTGAGGCGCTCCACCAATCCGGGAATGTCCTTCGGCGGGGAGTCGCTCGAAAGCACGATTTGCTTCTGGTGCTCATGCAGTTCGTTGAAGGTGTGGAAGAACTCTTCCTGGGTCCGCTCCTTGTTGCCCAAGGTCTGGATATCGTCGATCAGCAGCACATCCGCCTCGCGATACCGCTGGTGAAAATGCTGCATGCGCTCAAGCCGTATGCACGAGATCATCTCGTTCATAAAGCGCTCGGTCGACGTGTAGATCACGCGCATGGAAGAATATTTATCCATCAGCGCGCGGCCAATCGCATGCATCAGGTGGGTCTTCCCCATCCCCACGCCGCCATAAAGAAAAAGCGGGTTATAGCTGCGCGACGGATTCTGCGCCACGGATTTCGCGGCCGCATGCGCGAACTGGTTCGACGAACCCACCACGAACGAATCGAAAGTGAATTTCGGGTTCAAGGCGTTGCTGGGAGCTTCCCAGTCGCCATTCTCCGGCGGGACCAAGAGAGGGCTGGGGCCTTTGCTGATGGGCGCAGGCTCCGATTCATAACTCACGTGGCGAACCGGCAGTCCGAGCTCGCGAATCGCATTGCGGACCGGCGGCCCGTATTCCGATTCCAGCCAGGCTCGGGTTTCGCGATCCGGCGCCGAAACGAAGAGCGTATCGCCATCCATTCCCAGGAATCCTGTTCCGCGGAGCCAGTTGTTGTAGTTCTCTACGCTTACCTTGTGTTGCAGAAATTGACGAATTTGATCCCAAGCATTCATTGCTTATACACACGTCCAGCCAGTGTTTTCCACATGATTTTCCACAACCATCCAATGGAAAACCAGTCTCAACTCTAGTAAGGATTTATTCAGGTCCCCGCGGCCCGAACCCGGCAGGCTATCTGCCCTCTTGGCTCAACCGAGACTGTAGTCTATCACAGGGCACGGGTTTTCCCACAAGAATATAAATGTAATCGTTTCTTAAGCTTACATTAACATTTGACACGCCAAATGTTTCTGGTGGAAAATAGGAGTTTCCCAGCGCGGGAGTAACTCAGCTGGTAGAGTGCGACCTTGCCAAGGTCGATGTCGCCGGTTCGAATCCGGTCTCCCGCTCCAAACCTCACAGCTCATTTTCCACTGCTTACACCCGCGTCCGCTAGCCTCGGACTGTGGCGTACGCACTCGTGCGTGCAGCGTTCAGACTCGTGTGAACGCTCAGCCCGGCGGCGAAGCTTGCGCCACCTTAATGCGCAGCCGCGCGCCACACATCCTCTAGCAGCGTTTGCATGTCCTCCAGCGTAGTGCGGTAGTTAAGTACGCAGCCGCGCAGCGCGAACCGGCCGGCGATTCTGGCATTCGACAGATAACTGCCGCCATCGCGCTGCAGGCGTACCAGAGCCTGCTCGTTGTGAGCGTCCAAATCGCCCGCAAAACCGCGCGGCTTGTGGCGGAAGCAGAAGATGGAGAGCCCCACCGGCGCCAGCATTTCGAAATCGTCGCTGGCATTCACCAGCGCCTCCAAATGCTTCGCACACGCAATATTGCTCTCGATTGCTTCAGCCAGCGCTGCCGCGCCCACGTACTTCACCAACACCCACAGATCGAGCGCGCGGAACGGGCGGCTAAGCTCGGGCCCGTAATCCCAAAACGCAAAGGCTTCGTCGCGCACCAGGCCGATGCGCCGGATATAGTCCGCGTCGTGGCTGAAGGCCGCACGCGCGGTCTCGGGATCTTTGTAGAGCACGCAGCCGCACCCCATGGGTCCGTAGAGCCACTTGTGCGGATCGAGCGCAACCGAATCGGCCTCGGCGATGCGCGCGAAGAAGTGGCGCGCCGAATGCGCCAGCGCGGCAAAACCCCCGTAGGCGGCATCGACGTGCAGCCAGAGGTTGTGGCGGCGCGCGAAATCGGCGAGATCGCCCAGCGGGTCGAAAGCGCCCGTGCTGGTGGTTCCGGCATTGGCCACGACGCAGAAGGGCAGATAGCCGGCGGCGCGATCCCGCTCGACGTGCCGTTCAAGATCGGCGAGGTCGATACGCAACTGCGAATCCGTCTTGATTTGCCGTACATTCGATTCGCCGATGCCCAGCATTCCGGCAGCCTTGATGATGGAAAAATGTCCTTCCTCGGAAACGTAGACGCACATGCGCGGGCTGGCCGCCATCCCGTCGCGAACCACGTTGCCCGGCGCCTTGGCGCTGCGCGCGGCCGCCAGCCCCGCGAAATTCGCCATGGATCCGCCGCTCACCAAAAGGCCCCCGGCGCCCGCTGGATACCCAAGCATCTCCTTCATCCAGTTGATCACCACATGCTCCATTTCGGTGGCGGATGGCGCCGAACGCCAGCACGTCGCGTTGATATTGAGCGCGGCGGCGATCATGTGGCTGACCGCGGTGATGGGCGCGCCCGGGGAGCACACGTATCCGAAAAGCCGGGGATGGGCGCTGTGCCGGCTGTAGCGCGAAACCACGTCGCGGATCATGGCGAGCAGTTCCGGAAACGGGGTCCCGGATTGTGGCAGCGGCTCTTCCACCAGCTTGCGCACGGCTTCCGCCGTGGTGGGAACGAATACCGGCCGCCCCGCCAGCGAACGGTAATACTCCGCCACAAAATCCGCGCCAAGTTGAGCCAGCTGCCCGAAGTCCTCGGGCGGTACCGCAAGTTTTTCAGAGATGGCCACGCAAAATGATATACACACTTTGGCCGCCGGCGCAGTTTTCCTATGTAGATGGCTCTGCTAGCGGCGTTGGCGGCAATGGATGGACCGGACGAACGCCGGGATGCCATCACCGCCGCGCAGGCCGGCGACCTGGCAGCTTTCGATTTGCTGATGCGGCAGCATCAACGGCTGGTGCTGGCGACCGCCTTGCGCTTGACGGGAAATATGGAAGATGCACGGGATATCTCGCAGGAGGTATTTCTTCGCCTCTACAAAAATCTTGGCAAAGTGAAAGCCGCGGATGCGCTGCCGGCATGGCTTTACCGCGTAACCGTAAATGCCTGCCACGATCTGCGGCGGCGCAAACCGGAATCCGCCGAGGGCAACGCCGCCGATCTGGTCGCCGGCGACATCGACGCCCACACCGCCCTGACCCAGGCAGAGCGCAGGCGCGTATTGGAAATGAGCCTGCGCATTCTTCCCGAAAAGGAACGCGCCGCCCTGGTGTTGCGCGACCTGGAGGGCCTTTCGACCGAAGAAGTGGCGCGCGTATTGGGATCGAGCGAGGCCACCGTGCGCTCGCAAATCTCCAAGGCCCGCGCCAAGATACATGATTTCGTGGAGCGGTATTTTTCGCCGCGCAAGCGGAGGCTGTGATGAATCAAGAGTTCGAGGAAATACTGAAGATGTTGCAGGAAACGCATCGCGAGCCGATCGCGGAAGCCCACTATGCGGCGGTGCGATCGCGCGTGTTGGCGCAAATCGCAGCGGAGCGGCCCTCGTGGTGGCGCTGGACGTGGGCGTATGGCTTGGCGGCATTAACGTTAGCAATATTGCTGTTCCCCAAAGTAGGGCGGACCCCCTGGTCCGCGCGGGGCCCCCTAGCCCCGCTGGCCGCGCCACAAATCAGCCTTTCAGCGTCAGCGGAGGGTCCGGCCGCGGAGCCGGCTGCGGACCAGGGGGTCCGCCCCACTACTGCTGCCAGGCGAAAGCGCCGGCCCCACATCGCGGCTCCGGCTGCCTACCAGGTGATCGGACCGCCTATTCCGCAGCCTTTGTTGGTGAAGCTCGTAACCAATGACCCGAACGTAGTAATTTATTGGATTTCAGGAGAGTGACCAAATGAAACAGATTTTGATTGGATTGCTTCTCGCCGCCGGATTATCGCAGGCAGGGCAGGACACGAAGAAGGCGGATACCGCTCCCAAAAAGCCCCAGGTACAGCGGCTCTTCATTTTAAAGTACGCCGACCCCATCCAACTGATGGACCTGCTGCGCGTGTTCGACGCCCAAGTGCGCCAGAACGCGGAGATGCACGCGCTAGCCATAGAGGCCTCGGCGGAGGCCATGCATGCGATTGAAGATGCCATTCAAAAACTGGATGTGCCCGCGGCGATGCCCAAGAATATCGAAATGACGATCTTCCTGTTGGTAGCCACGGATGCCGCCGCGCCCGTCGGGTCGGCGATTCCGAAGGAACTGGACGACGTCGCCACCCAACTGAAAAACACGTTTCCCTTTAAGAACTACGGCCTGCTGGATGTCTTGACCTTCCGCACGCGCACCGGCCAATCCGTCAGCACCACCAGCTCGAGCGGTTCATTTCAGTTTGGGAGCCGGCAGGCGTCGGTGATCAGCTCTTTGAGGATCGCATCCATCAGCGTCGAGAGCGATGGAAGCACCGTGCGCATCGACAAAATGAATTCCAACTACAAAGTGCCTGTGCCCACCGGCAGCGGCGAGGGTTACACCCTTCAGGACCTCGGCATCCAAACCGACCTGGATATCAAGGCAGGCCAAAAAGTGGTTGTGGGTCGATTGGGCATCAGCCACGACCAGGCGCTGTTCCTGGTAATGATGGCCAAAGTCCTGTAGATATGTACTATCAGGCAATTTTGTTGTGGGGCAGGTTGGCAACCTACGGCCGATTGGCAATCGGCCTGCCCCTGGCAGCCGACAATCTCCCCGCACCAACGGCTGTCAGTTTGCGGCTTGCCGCCCCCTACGCAGCCGCCCGCGGAGTCTTCTCGTCCTTTTCGATCTTGCCGTCGCGGATGGTTACAACGCGATGCGCATACAACGCCACATCGTGCTCGTGAGTCACCAGCACGATCGTATTCCCCTTGGCGTGGAGCTTATCGAACAACGCCATAATCTCATTGCCGGTAGCCGTGTCCAAATTCCCCGTGGGCTCGTCCGCCAGTAGGATGGACGGGTTGTTCACCAGCGCGCGCGCAATGGCCACGCGCTGGCGCTGGCCGCCAGAGAGTTCATTGGGTTTGTGGTCCATGCGGGCTGCGAGATCCACCTGCTTCATGGCGTTCTTGGCCATCTCGATGCGCGTCTTGGACGAGATGCCGGCATAAATCAGCGGCAACTCCACATTATGCAGCGAACTGGCGCGCGGCAGCAGGTTGAAAGTCTGGAACACAAAACCAATTTCCTTGTTGCGGATGCGGGCCAGTTCGTCGTCGCTCATCTCGCTGACCAGGTTTCCATTGATGTAATACTGCCCCTTGGTGGGCGTATCGAGGCACCCAACCAGGTTCATCAGCGTTGACTTTCCGGAGCCGGAAGGACCCATGATGGCGACATATTCGCCGCGCTTGATCTCGAGATCCACGCCCGAAACGGCGTGAATTTCCTGGTCGCCCATCACATAGGTCTTCCAGATGTCGTACGTGCGAATGACGATGCCTTCGCGCTTGAGTCGCTCGCCGCGCTCAAGCAGTTCCCGTTCTGCGGCCGCTGTTGCCATGGATTCTCGTCTTTAGGTGGTGGGCGTGACTACCGGAGGCTTGTTATCGACCTTGACATCGGCTTGATTTTTAATCGTGCGGATCACCTGGTAAGTGCCGGTGACAATCTGGTCGTTCTCTTTCAGGCCGCTGAGCACTTCGATATCGGTAGAGCCGGTGATGCCGGTTTCCACCTTGTGAAAGACGGCCTTGTTATTCTCCACCACAAAGACGCCCTGCACTTCTTCCTTGCGGGCTTTCTCCTGCGCCGGGGTCAGCTTGACCACTGGCTGCGAGGCCGCTCCCGGCGCCGGCTGCGGTTCCAGATCGCCTTTCTGGCGCACGGTGAGAGCCTGAATCGGAATAGTCAGCGCGTTCTGCCGCACCGCGGTGGTGATCTTGGCGGTACACGATAGGCCCGGGCGGATTTCGTCCGGCGGGTTATCCATGGCAATCACGACCTTGAAATCCTTGGCTTCCTGGCTCGAAATCGCGCTCTGCGACGCGGCCACCCCGGTCGAACGCAGAATCGCCGTATCGCCGATCTCGGTCACGTGTCCCTTGAAAATCTTGTTAGGGATGGCGTCGATGGTGATATCCGCCACTTGGCCCAAGCCGATGTTGACGATATCGGTTTCATCCACTTTCACTTCGGCGGTGATCACCGACATATCGGCGATCGTCATGATGGTGCTGCCCTCCGAATTCTGCACGCCCGGCACAACCGATTCACCCATGCGCACCGGCAGGTTGGTGACCACCCCGTTAATCGGGGCATAAGCATTGTGCTTGCGCAAAATATCGTCGAAACGCACCAGCACGGCCTTGGCTTGCGCGATCTGCTTTTGGGCGGAGGAAAGCTGCGCCGCGGTCTGCTCGCGTTGCGCCTGCGCCTGAATAATCCGGGATTTCGCCTCGACGATGGCAGACACCTGCGCGTCGTAAACGTACTTCTTCATTTCGAAATCCTGTTTGGCGCCCAGTTTTTCGTTGAAGAGTTGCTCGGCCCGCTGATAGTCGGCTTTCATGCGGTCCAAATCGGCTTGGTCGTGCTCGAGCGCGGCCTGCATGGTGCGGATATTTTCGTCGGCGGCCTTGACGCCTGCTTCGGAGGCGGCGGATTGCGCCTCGGCCGAGGTCAGAGTCGCCTTTTGGGCTTCCACATCCGCGGCGGGTTGGATATCCTCGATCTTGGCCAGCAGTTGGCCTTTGCTGACTTTGTCGCCCTCCTTCACCAAAAGCTCGGTGATGTCGCCCTGGGCGTTGGCGCCGATATTGATGTAGTTTTTGGGCTTAATCTCGCCCGAAGCCGTGACAAGGCTGGTGAGATCCTGGCGTACCGCCTGCCCGGTCTGCACCGTGACCAGGCCTTTCTTGCTGTAAACCGTGCTGGCGTAAACGCCGAGTCCAGCCACCAATAACGCGGCCAGAGTAATGATAATCTTCCACTTAACCTTCACAACGCCAGTCCTCTCATGCTGATTCCTATCACCTGCTTAGACGCAAAACACTGGGGTGGAGTTCATTACTATTTTACCCGAGCGAGGCAGGGGTTACATGAGGGACGCGCGACCGAGGAAACAATTAGCTCACAAGTAGGGCGGACCCCCTGGTCCGCGGCCGACCCCCCGGCCGGCCCTTTCGAACCGTCTACGGGCCGGCTAGAAACGAGGAGGGTCCAGGGACCCCGGGACCCGGGGAGTCCACCCGCGAACTTACCGCCAATGGCCTTCGACGAAGACGTAGCCACCGTTGCGATGTACCCAACGGTGCGCCACCCAATGGGCATGCGGATGTGGCGGCTGAACCCAGGCGCCGGGGGTCCACACGTAGGCGTTACCGTCCCAACGATGGTATCCGGGCGTCCAGATATAGCCGGGCCCGGGGGCGGCAATTCGGGTTTCAACCACGGGGGCGGGTGGTGCAATTTTTACAAACACGTCGGCGGCGAAAGCGCTAAACGAGAGCGCCGCCGCAAAAACGCAGGCAATAAGACCTTTACGTAGCATGGTAAATCTCCTCCGTAGTGAGAGACGCACGATTGATACCAACATCCGTAAAGGATTGTTGTTTAATCTACTCTTCATGTTGGCCGGTCCCCGCTGCTAGACTAACAACCGTGATCCCGCATACAGATGTGCTCGACATTGGCTGCGGAACCAGAAAGCAGGAGCCCGGCGCGGTCGGCATCGACCGCTCGCCCAATTCCGCCGCCGACATCGTTTGGGATCTCGACCAGTATCCGTGGCCGCTCGAGAGCGGCCGCTTTTCGCGGGTCTTCATGTCGCACATCATCGAGCACTTCGAGGACGCCATGAAGGCCATGTCGGAAGTGCATCGGGTATGTAAAAACGGCGCCGACGTCTTCATTGTCACGCCGCATTTCAGCTCGCATAATTCCTTTCAAGATCCTACGCACCGCCGGCATCTGACGGTCGCCAGCTTCGAATACTTCACCGGCAAGGATTTCGCTTCATTCGCAGGATCGGCCGTGGCCTTCGATATCGTCGACACCCGTCTGACGTTCGGCGGTAATTTCCTGCTGGATAACGCCGGTCGGCTGATCAGTAAAGCGTCGATGCGCTGGTACGAGCGCCACGCGGCGTGGATTTTCCCGGCATGGGATATCCACTGTCATCTGAAGGTGCGAAAATAGCTCGTCAGAGGAGAACACACCTGGCACGGATCATGATCACCGCATTGCTTTCTTTAGTCGCCGCCTCGGCGGCTATGGGTCAGGCCGGACCGAAGCCCGCCGGCGATCCGGTTCTGAAGTGCGTGGACCTGGACCGGAGTGCGTGCACCTCGGCGCAGGTATCGGAAGTGCCAATGGCGGCCGAGCCAAAAGCAGGTGGCCATCAGGTTCTGAAATGCGAGGACCCGAAGGGGAAGCCGTGCACGTGGGCGCAGGTGTCCGACTTGGAAACAGCGGCGATCTCCGGCGAGGACGCGCACAAGGCGCTGGGCGCGTTCGGGAAGCTCACCTTAGCCTGGTTCGATGGCACTTTAAAGTGCGAGCAGACCGATGGAACGCCCTGCTCGGCCGAGCAAGTGCGGTCTCTAACCCAAATTGCGGCGCCGCTGAAGTTGCGAGTTTGGTATCGGTTTAGCGGCGTGTTCGGGAAGCAGTAGCTGTTCCAAGGTTCACTGCAAGCTTCTCTCCAGCGCAGTCAAAAAATCGGCCACCGGCGAACGCTCAAATTGCCGCAGGCTGGTTGGATTCCGCGGATCGTCGATGAAGACAGGAAATTTCCCCGTCACATCAAACGCAATTCCGGAACGCATAGATGAAGTTTCCGGAAGGGCCTCCATGAAGAGCACATAGGTGTGGTTCAGCGTTAGATCCGGAATTGTGGAATCGTGGGCAGTTACGAGACGGCCGTCGACGGTCAAACTCCCACCCGCGCGGACGGCTGTGACGGCAGAGCCTGCCCGAACAGGCACGGAGGAAGCATTCTTCAGCACCCGAGTTACGTCAATTTGCCAATCTGAGTACACGAAAGTGTGCTCAAAGTTGAGCGCCGAATCCTGCCTGGTAGTGGTCCCAACCGCAACCACGTCGCAGCTCTTCACAAGCTGGGCGAGGTCGTCGGCAGCGGAGTGGGGCGGATCGAACGACATGTAGTCGTTAATCCTGGTGATCGAGAGTTCGATAGGCCCGCTGGAATGCGCTTCAAGGTACTCGAGGCTACTTGAACTGTCGGCGGATCCAAGCCTAAACAAGGCGGCGTGCCTGGCGAGCCGCAACCGAGCCGCGCTATCAGGGACTTGGCTCCACCCCAAGCCACCAACGAGCAACGAACACGCCAACCATCCTTTTCTAAATGAAGGCATCAAAGATTTCCCCTCAATGGGCTTTCGTCTTTGTCTTATCTGTGTTCATCGGTGTTCATCGGTGGCCAATTGCCTTTCTCCGGAGATACTCAACTCCGTTCGAGTTCAGCAACCCGAGAAACTCGCGCAAGTCTTCGCGCCGCGTCAAAGCGCGCATCTGCCCGATCCGCCTCCGCAAAGGTCGTGAAAACCTTGACCGTTTTCTCCAGACTCATAGCATATCCGCGCCGCTGCGAGTCTTGGGTGCTATGAGCGTCACGCCGCGTGGATTTTACGACTCGCCCTCGAGCTTACGGAGCCGGCCTTCGTGGTTGCCCACCATCCCCGCCAGATTTTCAATTATGCCGACGACGCGGTCCATGTTTCTGTCCATCTTGGCCGAGCGTTCCTCCGCCCTGGCTTCGTAGTCGCGGTGCAGCGATGCGAGTAGTTCGACGCTCTGTGCCAGGGCGCCGGTTCTCTCGGTGAGGCGATCTAGCTTTTCTTCGGTCGTCATATCGCTGCCCCTTCTTCCTTGAGGTTACCTCACCACCCTACTCCTCATCCTGCTGCGCCGCCAACCGCGTGATCACGCCCAGATCTTCCAGCGTAGTCACATCCCCCGTAACCGAATTCGAAGTCACGATTTCCCGTAACAGCCGCCGCATAATCTTGCCGCTCCTCGTCTTGGGCAACGCATCGGTGAAGCGGATCTGCTCCGGCTTGGCAAAGCTGCCGATTTCGTGCGCCACCCACTTGCGCAGCTCCTCGGCAATTTGTTCATGGTTCCAATCGCCCTTCTTGAGCGTCACGAAACACGCCACGGCCTGTCCCGTAATCTCATGCGGCTTACCCACCACCGCGGCCTCGGCCACCGCCGGATGGTGCACCAGCGCCGATTCAATCTCCATGGTGCTCAGGCGGTGTCCGCTGACGTTCATCACGTCGTCCACCCGCCCGAGGATCCAGTAGTACCCATCCTCGTCCCGGCGGGCCGCGTCGCCGGTCATATAAACGCCCGGGATGCGCGCCCAGTATTGCTCCTTATACCGTTCGGCGTCGCCCCACAGCGTGCGCGCTACGCTGGGCCACGGCTTGCGCAGGATCAGATAACCCTCCTGATTGGCCGGGAGCGGCCTGCCCTTCAAATCGACAATATCGGCAATCACGCCGGGCATGGGCAGCGTGCCCGATCCCGGCTTGAGCGGTACCGCGCCGGGCATCGGAGCGATCATAATGGCCCCGGTTTCCGTTTGCCACCAGGTATCCACAATCGGGCAGCGTTCCTTGCCGATGGTCTTGTGTTACCACT
>Ga0302325_10029720_pt1 | contig 11286 bp, 17 predicted proteins | sample Palsa_T0_2_FD_201948 | JGI IMG/M metagenome (GOLD analysis project Ga0302325, IMG submission 201948) | Peat permafrost microbial communities from Stordalen Mire near Abisko, Sweden - Palsa_T0_2 | ecosystem: Environmental > Terrestrial > Soil > Palsa > Peat permafrost | place: Sweden: Abisko...
GAAGTCTCAGACCCATCTCACTGCGCTGACCGGGCGTGACCTTGAGAGCTTTGTGTGTGCTGTCGGCCCGCGACAAACCCGCGGGTCCCTCCAACATGTTGTTTCCCATTTGCGAGGTTTCCTGCGGTTTTTGGCCTCCACGGGTGAGATTCCGCCAGGACTGGAAAAACAGATCGATACGCCTCGAGTCTATCGTGGCGAGCAATTGCCCCGTGCGCTGCCTTGGGAAACTGTTCGCGCATTGCTGAACGCGATCGATCGAACGACTTCGCTGGGACTCCGCGATTACGCCATGTTTCTGCTCATCGCCACCTACGGCCTCCGCGCGTGCGAGATCGTATCGCTCACGCTCGATGACGTGGAGTGGCGGATGGCACGTCTGCGCATTCCACAACGCAAGACGCGCAGCGCTCTCTGGCTGCCGCTTACTGACGAAGTCGGGACGGTGCTGCTCGACTACCTTCGTCATGGACGCGCTGCGTTGGCCGTGCGACGGAAGCGCGTGCCGTACCAAGGAAACGTGGCGCACTCGTATCGGGAGCTCTTTCTGCGACATCGCACGCCAATCGGTGTTCTCAAACCGACCGCGATAACCGAGGCGTTTCAAGCATGGTCCAAGCGAAGTGGGCTAGCCATTCCATTCCAGGGCGTTCATTGCCTGCGCCACTCGTATGCCGTGTACCTGCTGCGGTCTGGCCTCTCGCTCAAAACGATAGGCGACCTCTTGGGCCATCGCACGCTCGAAAGCACGTGTGTCTATCTTCGCCTGGCCGTTGATGACTTGCGCGAAGTCGCGTTGGATCTGCCAGCCAACATCGATTGCACCACGATGGAGGTGTCATTATGAAAATGTTCAGTTCTGTCTTGGCCACTACTATCAGTGATTACCTGACGCTCAAACGAACTCTGGGACGGCAGTACAACAGCGAAGAATGGGTCTTGGCGCATCTCGATCGCTTCCTGGCTGCGCGTAACGCTGATCTCAGCGCGGAAACGTTCGCCGCCTGGTGTCTCACCCTAAAGAATCTGGCCTCTGGCGTTCGTCGGGCACACATGCGTCATGTGCGAAATCTGTGTCTGTATCGACAACGACGTGAACCAGTATGCTTTGTCCCTGATGAGTGGCTTTTCCCTCCACTCCATCAAAAGATCCGTCCGCATATCTTCACGGCCGCTCAAGTGGTCCAGTTGCTGGCCGTTGCTCGTACACTAACACGCACTTCAAACTCGCCCCTCTCCCCAGAGAACACGCGCCTAGCGGTTGTGCTCTTGTACACCACAGGACTGCGACGCGGTGAGCTGGTACGCCTGACGGTGGGTGATTACGACCCGCATCAGCGGATACTGGTAATCCGAGAATCCAAGTTTCACAAATCGCGCCTCGTCCCGCTGTCGGCTGACGCCTCGCGCGAAATAGATTACCTGCTCGAGATTCGCCGGCGTCAGCGATTTCCAGTCGGGGCAGATAGTCCACTCTTATGGCATCGGAGCCGAAATTATAGCGGCGGCGGTATCGGTGAGACCATGCGGACGCTCTTCGCTAAAGCTGGGATCCGGACCTCAAGCGGTCGCTTGCCACGTACGCATGATTTTCGTCATGGATTTGCACTCGCCGTTCTCCTCCGCTGGTATAGCGCCGGGGTTGACGTCCAGACAAAACTGCCTTCATTGGCGACTTACATGGGGCACGTCTCGATCGTCTCCACCGCCTACTATCTGCAGTTCGTAGAACCCCTGGCAGCTGCTGCTAGCACACGATTTGCGAAGCAATGCGGCGCGCTCATCACGCTAGAGCCCACCCGTGGAGGTGCGCGATGAATTCTTCCAAACCGAATGCTCTAGGTCGAATGCTCCGCAGCTTCTTCGCTGATCATTTACCCCGAGTGCGAGGGAGTAGTCCGCATACCATCCTCAGCTATCGAGACACCCTCGTGCTCTTCCTCCGTTTTGTCGCCGACCGGCACAAGCGATCAGTGAGCCAACTGGATCTGGGTGATCTCGATCCCCCTGAGGTGCTGGCATTCCTTGAGCATCTAGAGACTACCCGACATAATCTCGTCGCCACTCGAAATGTCCGGCTGGCAGCCATTCACGCGTTTCTCCGATACTGTGCTACCGCGGATCCCACGCAGGTCGAGCATTGCCAACGGGTTCTTGCCATTCCCTTCAAGCGCACGGGTTCCCGCCCCATTGACTACTTGGAATACGAAGAGATTCAGGCGGTGCTCGGTAGCATAGATCGAACCAAGGCCGATGGACGTCGCGATTACGTGTTGCTCGCTATCATGTTCAATACTGGCGCCCGAGTCCAGGAAATCGTCACACTCTGCGTCCGGGACTTGCAGTTGGAAGCGCTTCCGCAAGTTCGTCTTTTCGGCAAAGGCCGCAAGGAACGCTGGTGTCCTTTGTGGCCGCAAACCGCGGAACTGTTGCGGGCCTGGCTCGGGGAATCAATCTCACCCGATCGCCCGCTCTTCTGTAATCATCGCGGTGACCGCCTCACGCGGTTCGGTGTGCGTTACCTCCTGCGAAAATACTGCGCACGCGCCAAAGTCAAGACACCGTCGTTGGGTCGAAAACGGCTGCACCCGCACAGCATGCGCCACAGTTCCGCTGTCCATCTCCTTCGCTCAGGTGTAGAGATCACAACCATCAGTCAATGGCTGGGTCATGCCAGTGTGGCCACAACGAATCGCTATGCCACCGTCGATCTGGAGATGAAGCGAAAGGCGATTGAGCAGGCAAGGCCGACAGATTTCGGATCTGATGGGCCGGCGGAGTGGCGCACGGACGCTTCGATTCTCGACTGGCTGGAAGGGCTTTGAACCCTCAGGGATGGCATTCGTAATGTGGAACTCGGAGCTCCAAATCGCTCGCACCGCTTGGCGCGGCGTCCGCAACTCCACATTTCTGATCTCTCAACATTAGTCGATTAATGTGACGCGCCACATTAATCGACGAGATCGGATACTTAAGCTATGGCCCCGACGCTGCCAATGTTCTGTTCCGTGTGGTGCGCGCACTTATTCCGCGATTACTCCACCGACCATTTCTTTTCGGCCGGCATCGCATGTCTGCTCACCGGTCTTCTCCATGCGATCCTGCCGGATTGCTGAGCTGGCTGATGCTTCGCCACGGATTCGCAGTCAACGCCGCCTCCGCGGGACTGGTCGCCGGCACGCTGGGCGGCCTGGCCGGTGTGGGGATGCTCGAACTGCATTGTCCGAACTTACAGGCCGCGCACATCCTCGTTTGGCATACTGCCGTGGTTCCGGTCAGCGCTGCGCTCGGCGCATTGCTGGGTTGGGAGCTTCGTTTTCGCGTGCGTTCAGACAATCGCTAGCTCCGGCCATCTAGTTATGGTCCTTGGCATCCATGCAGGTTGTCCCAGCCGGAACCAGGACCGCCATACCAACGTCTACCGCTCTTGCGGGGCGAGGCGCATTCGATTGCAGCCGAAGGCACAAGACACGTTTTCCGTAGTCCGGGAAATGATGGGCCTGCTGAGCGCATGGACAGGACTTCTCGTGCGGCCCCACGCGAAATGACTGATTCCGGCATAACGTCGCGAGGGTGTAAATCAATGCCGAGCTCATCGGCGAGGTTGCTCGCATCGGCAATTTTCTCCCCAAGCACTTTGTGGTTGTCCATCAGGTTGGTATCAGTTTCTATCAATACCCCAGAAAACGACGTGATAGTAGCAACCGATACTGCGACGAAACCCCGCGCCAAGCTTAGTTTCTGACCAAGGTGAGCCTATCGGAGGTATCAGAAACCACGTGCATGAGCCTCCCGCCAGAGCCGGGCCTGCTCCGTATTAATATATTGGCGCGCGTTTACCCCGTAATACGTGTTCTCTTCACCGATTAGGGCAGGGGGCTCAGCGCCTGGATCCTTGGACCAGCATTTCTTCGCGTCGGCCTATTTTGCTTTCACGAATTTCGCCAGCGGTACGACTTCGACATTCTTTGCCAATGAATATTTCTTTTCGCCGGGATACACAACGCTAAGCTGCTCAAGTTTCAGGTCGGCAAGGGCGATACGCATGGACGGTGTAAGCTCAGGAGCATCGGCGCGCTTGCATTCGACACCAACCCGGCGACCGTCCTTGAATAGGATGAGGTCGATCTCAGCGCCGTTGTGTGTGGCCCAGTAATAAGCCTCGTCAGGCCGAAGGGCCTTAACCACTTCCTCCACTGCGTAACCTTCCCACGAGGCACCTACCTTTGGATGATGCTCCAGGTCGTGCTGGCTGGTGACGCCCAGCAAGGTGTGCAGGAGACCGCTGTCGCGTACATAGATTTTGGGGGCCTTAACTTGCCGTTTTCCGAGGTTCTCAAACCAGGGCGGAAGCTGTCGGACCATGAAGACGCCGGTCATCAAGTCGAGGTAGCGGCGTACGGTGGATTCGTTCACGGCCAGAGCACGAGCCAACTCGGCCGCATTCCAGATTTGGCCGTGGTAGTGGGCGACCATATTCCAGAACCGCCGCAGCACGACTGCAGGGATCCTAATGCCCAATTGAGGCAGGTCGCGTTCCAGAAAAGTCTGGAGAAATTGCCGCCGCCAGGTCACTGAATCGGCTTCAGTGCGCGCCGTGTAAGCTAGTGGAAAGCCGCCGCGCAGCCAGTGGCGGCTTTGGGCCGGCGCGCCAAGATCGGAAAGCCGAAAGCCCTCCAAGGAAACGATTTCGAGTCGGCCCGCGAGGCTTTCGGAGGACTGCCGGAGCAGGTCTGGCGACGCGCTGCCGACAATGAGAAACCGCGCAGGGAGTGGCATCCGGTCGGCCAGGACGCGCAGTAGCGGGAAAAGGTCGGGACGGCGCTGGATCTCGTCAATCACCACCAGCTTCTTAAGTGGACGCAGAGCCGTGTCGGGCTCGGTCAGCCGGGCGAGGCTCTGGGGCTCCTCAAGGTCGAAGTAGTTGAGCGAGTCGGGCCTTACAAATTGCCTCGCGAGCGTCGTCTTCCCGCACTGCCGCGGTCCCAGGACGGCAACCACACGGCTGCGTCTCAAGGCGACGCGAACCAGTGCATCGTCGGCCTTACGGTCAATCACAGAAAGACACTGTACCATGAATATCCAGCTGTAACTAAAGGATTTTCATGACAGTTTTCTGGGCCGCATGGGGCGAGTGGTTTCTCCCATCTTCGGTGGAACCTATGTCAGTTCTTGGCTTGAAATCATGCCACGGGCGCGTTCTTCAAAACAGGGTCGAAGGCGAAAATTCAGCTCTGATGCTCGGAAGTGACCGATCCCGAGGCTACTGTTTGGAAATGATCTGTGCGGACTTTCTGGCGGGGGCCAATCTGGACAACGGCGATCCTGAAACCCTGCTGTTTTCCATGACGAGATTCTTCCGCTTCCTGCCGCCAGAGCAACAGCAGGCTTTTCTAGAGAGCCTGACCGCCAATGCGTCATGAAGGGGATTAACCCAAAGGTCTTGCCTGTGCGACTTGATCCCACCGCGTACGAAAAGCTGCGGCAGCAGGTGCTGCATCGCGATGGCTGGAGATGTCAGTGCTGTGGAACGATGTCGAATCTGGAAGTCCACCACCAACAATTTCGGAGCCACGGAGGTGGGGACCCCGAGCCAAACCTGATTACCCTCTGCTCGGCGTGTCATTCTGCCATCCACTGCGGCCATCAACGCTCTTTTGGGATTCATTCAGTTTGGTGACAGGCCCGGGCGGAAAACCGTTGCCTCCGAAGACCTAAACTTCACGCGAATGCGATAGTGCAGGGTTGTTCAAGCAGCGTTTCGAGAACGCTGTTCGCCTGTCACAATGGCGCGCACCGTGTCGTTCACGACTCCCAAACGACAGTTAAGGGTCGCCAAAGGTAAGCCGTGGAGCGGTGATAGGATAGGGCCAAAGAAGTATCAAGGGCCCCAAAGGCTGAGCCGAAGGCGGTTGAGTCGCTTTGAACCATAACGCAAGAGGCACAATGTTTACGCCCAAACTCGAGGTCCTTCCGCTCGCGCAACGAAAGCTTTGGAATGAACTGAAAGACACACCCAAACACTTCGTACTTTACGGCGGAACCGCCCTGGCCCTCCGATTAGGGCACCGCAGTTCCGAGGACTTCGACTTTTTTTCAAACCATTTGTTTACTCCGCATATTCTGCAGAAGGCGATTCCTTACCTGCATGGCGCAGAAACAACCCAGTCCGAGCCCAACACCCTCACCGCCATTGTGGATCGCTCCGGGCCCACAAAAGTTTCCTTTTTCGGAGCGCTCGCCTTGAATCGCGTGCAGGATCCAGATGTGGCACCAAATAATCGAATACAAGTTGCCTCGCTGCTCGATGTCGCGGCAACCAAGATGGTAACGATTCAACAGAGAGCCCAATCTAGGGATTACGAGGATATTGAAGCGATTGTTGCCGCAGGAATCAGTTTGTCTGAAGCTCTAGCGGCGGCCACGAGCGTTTACGGGCAGCAGTTTAATGGTGCCCTCAGTCTAAAAGCTTTGACTTACTTCGCGGACGGGGATCTGCCGCATCTCAATCCCAGGAGCCAGAAAACACTTCGTTCTTTGGCGAGCCAAGTCAACTTGAAGCAGATCCCGCCCATGAAAACGAGAGTCGGCGTTACCGGGGAGGATGCCTGAACATGAATCCCCCGGACCTGGAAACGGTGGCTAAGCGGGTTGTGTGGTTCAAGAAGCCTGAGGATGCACTACGAGACGTTAAACTATTCCTTGCGCAGGTGATGACCTATGGAACGCTCAGCGATATAACGACGACGTTGCGGTACTTTTCGGAAGCAGATTTCGAAGCAGTGCTTGACGATCCACCTCCGGGAGTCTTCGACCTTCGTTCGTGGACGTATTGGAATGTGCGTTATCATCGCGAGCCTGTGCCCGCCTTGCCTAAGCGGAATCTTGTTTCGTAGTTGTGGACTGGGGCGCTCTAGTGGAGTGTTACGAATGCGCCCAGATTCGGTAGGATGGGCAACCTCATGGATCTCTTTATCATCGCGGGACCGAATGGCGCGGGCAAGACCACGTTCGCGCGGAAGTTTCTGCCCAACTACGCGGATTGTAAGAATTTCGTCAATGCGGACTTGATTGCGCAGGGGATGGCACCTTTTTCTCCGGAGACTGCCGCATTCCGCGCGGGGAAGATGATGCTTAGCGAGATCCAGTCGTTTGCCAAGCGGCGTTTGTCCTTTGCTTTCGAAACAACGCTTTCCGGCCGAGGTTATATGAGGTTGCTTCGACGACTGAAGGCTCAAGGGTACGAGGTGCACCTTTTCTTTCTGTGGGTCGATAGCGTGGATCTTGCATTGTCGAGGATCCGAGAACGAGTCGTACGAGGAGGGCACGATGTGCCAGAACTGGTAGTCCGTCGGCGGTTCGATCGGTCCATTCGAAACTTTCTGGTTCACTATCGCCGACTGGCGAATTTCTGGGCATTATTTGACAATTCAGGAGCGACCCCCTGGGTGGTTGCGTTTGAGAAGAACGAAGAGGTTCGTATAATGGATCAGAGCCTATATGGCGCGTTGGTTAGGCGCTATGGTCGCGGATGAGCAAGCCTTCAAAACACGTATTGAGGTTACCCCTCGAGAAACGCGCCGAAATCGCTTTCAAGGCAGCCGTGGCGGAAGCCATTGACGAACACGCTCGTCTAGGATTGCCAATCTACATCGGACGCGACGGCAAGGTGGTGGAGTTGTCCGCGGACGAGGTGCGTGATCTTTCAAGATCGACTCAGGGCAAGTAGAGACACCTCGCGCTGCGACAATTCACTGAAACCACCCGCCGCTGGAAGCTACTTTGGGCTCGGGCGTCTTCGAGATCGCGCTGCCGTTCAAGGGCGACGCGTTCCGCGTGGTCTACGCGGTCCAGCTCGCCGACGAAATCTGGGTCGTAAACGCTTTCCAGAAGAAGTCGACGCAAGGCATCAAGACGCCCAAACGCGAGATCGACCCTACTAAGGACCGTTTAAAAAGGCTGAAGGAGATGTTGCGATGAAAAAGGAAAAACTCGAGGTGGCGCGGGGGAGCGGGAATGTTTTCCGCGATCTGGGTCGCAAGAACGCGGACGCCGATCAGTTCAAGGCCATCCTGGCCGCCCGAAATCATCAAGACGCTCGACCGTGAACGCCTGACCATCCGTGCCGCCCATGGCCGTACCGGCATCGCCGCGGCCGACTTCTCGCGCATCCGCAACGCAGACCTGGACCGTTTCACGGTCGATCGCCTTATGTCGATCATCAACCGGCTCGGTCGAGCGTCGAGGTAAGAATCCGAGTGCGTCCCGCGTCAGTGCAAGAGGCGCGCCAAGTCGCTGATACTCCCCTGCACCAACTATAACCAACTATAGAGGACGTGACTCTGGTCGAAACTTGTGCAATCCGGTTACACAATCGAAGAGCTGCGGGTCCGATTACACCCGTCAGCCAGCCTGAGCTGACGGGAAGCGAAGAGGAGCCGTCAGAGCTGATCTGTTTTAGGGTGTACAAGACCCACACTCCAGTCATCGAGCAGGCGATCGAGACGGCAGCTCTGATGTTGGGCACGGACAAATCGCGAGGCCACTCCCTGGAGATGATTTGTGCCGACTTCCTCGCAGGAGAGCACCCGGCCGATGGCAACCGGAGATCCTGCTTAACTCGATCTCAGGCTACTAAAAATTGTTGCCCGGCGAACGGCACGAAGCCGATCGGCGATCCCACCATCGCCGACGGCATCCTGGAACGTCTGCTACACAATGCTCATCGCATCGAGATGCGCGGAGAATCCATGCGCAAGAAATGCAATCCGCCACCGGACGAAAGCAGAGGATAATCGTTGGCTGGCAGCCTAGGCAGTTGGCGGCGTTGTCTGGGTTTGCCGAGAGGGATTGCGAACTGTTCCCTTGAGCAAACTCGGCAAGGACTAGACTGGTGTGGCCAGTCTCGTTTTTTGCACGGACGAATTTTATTTCATTGGCGATTAGTCTTCGCTTTATCTCTTGTTGATGCCTTCTTGCTGTTGCCGAGATAGGTTTGGACGAGGGGCTTTGCACAACTAGGGAGAAACAGTGACTTTTTGTGCAAGATGTAGACTTTTTGTGCAAGCCGGTTGAATGGCTAGGGTTTGCCTTCCTTTTCTTCTGCAACTTGGGTACGGGTCAGGAAATCGAGAATGGCGGTAGAACATCGCGCAATACCGATTCCAGCGGCCTCACCGGTCCCGGTGCGAACGATCATCCCGATGACTCTGCCGCCTTCTGTGTACACCGGACTACCGCTTGCTCCAAGCCAGGCCGTTTTGTCGAGCAGGTAAGAAAACCACGGATCGTTGTCATCCGGAGCGGCCCGACCAGCTACGCTTCCAATGGATGTGATTGGGGTAGTTCTCTCAAGAGGAAATCCGGTAAAGGCTTCTGCGGTTCCATCGGGTACTTCCCCAGTATCAAAACTGACTTCTTGGATAAGGTTTTTTGCAAGGCGCGGACTGGTGAAAGGATTCTCAATCAACTTGCAAACTGCAACATCGGCGCGAGTGGACCTAGTGCACCTGTTGAAGATGAAATACTGGAAATTAATAACTTTCCCAACCTTTTCCCACCCATCATCTGGTATGTAAATGGCGAACTCGCAGGGATGTTTGGGCGTCTGTCTTACGAAGGCATCCAAGCCATCCAATACATGACTAGCGGTGACGAATCTTCCTCTACGGTCAACAAAAAATCCAGTGCCTTCGATGTCAGCAACAATCCACTTACCTTTGTTGTCGGCATACCCACAAACGACGGGGACGACCGATCTCTTTATGTCCTTTATTGTGTCGATCCACGAACGTTTCGCTGGAGAGTTTCCAAGAACAATCAGGATTGCGACGGCAAAGGCATATCGAGCGGCGGCCATGGAAGTGTCCTTAAGGGGAGATGAAACAACGTCACAAACCTAGGCAGTATCCGAATTGTCAGGCCAGAATACAAGATCGATGCCTAGTTTCGCACAGTTCGTGAATAAGCACCGCAAGGTTACGAACAAAGAATTTTGCAGAGCGTTTCGTTGCCGTCGCAACGTCGGTCTTGCCTGTTATTGTGCAGGGCCCAGGTTTTCCTCAGTGGTCGCCCCAAAACCGGCCAATGGTGGTCAGGGCAAAACCGGCCAACGGGTATCGGCGCAGTTGGTTTCCCAGCGGTCCAGATAAGCTTGCGCTTCTTCCAGACTGAGGAGGCGAGACATGTTGAATCAACCGACGATCGACAAACTGCTGGCCATGCGGATGGAACCCGTGGTCGAAGCCTGGCGCGCATTCGAGCAAGACGAGAATACCCAAGCCCTCAGCTTTGAAGAGAAATTATCGCTGATGGTAGATCGACTCTGGACTTGGCGGCAAAATCTGGCGCTGGAACGGCGCTTGCGTTTTGCCAAACTCCGCGGCAATGCTTGCGTGGAGGATATCAACTATCGTGCCGCGCGCGGCCTGGACCGCAGTGCCATGCGGGCTTTGGCCACCGATTCGGGATGGGTCAAGCGGCACGAGAACATTTTCATCGTCGGACCCACCGGCATCGGCAAGAGTTTCTTAGCTTGCGCCTTGGCGCAAAAAGCTTGTCGCGACGGCCACCTGGTACTGTATACCCGGGCTGCCGCTCTGTTCCGCGACCTCGCTTTGGCTCGCGCTGACGGCAGCCTGCGTAATCTCCTAGCTCGCCTGGGCCGCGTCGACTTACTCATCGTCGATGACTGGGCCATGGCTCCTTTGCAGGAAACCGAGCGTCGGGACTTCTGGGAAATCTGCGAGGAACGCTATCAGGTCCACTCTACGGTCCTGACTTCGCAGGTCCCCGTCGCCAAATGGCACGAACAGATCGGCGACCCGACCATCGCCGACGGCATTCTCGATCGTCTCGTACATAACGCTCATCGCATGGAGTTACGCGGCGAGTCCATGCGGAAAACTAAAACTGCCCGGACCGGGCCGGAAACGGACACTCCTTCACCTACCTAACGTTTCTTCTCGAAATGGAGATGCGGGGGATAAAGGGGCTCAAATGCCGCCCCTTTCCCCCGCCCCCCAAATCCCCGCTCGCCCGGCCGAGCCGATCCCACCACTTCCCAATCTTTTCACCTAGCATCTCGTCAGCGTCGCTTTGCTCCGAAACCCAAATCGCTTCCAACTTCTTCTTGACGATTCCGATCACTTCCTACACAATCGCTTTGCCAGCGTCGCTCCGCTCCGATCACCTGATCGGAATCAACCGGAACGCTGATCGGCATCACGCCGGAGCCCTGATCGACTTCACCGGAATACGCAATCTAGATCGTAGTCTGACAATTTG
>Ga0302325_10029721_pt1 | contig 11286 bp, 11 predicted proteins | sample Palsa_T0_2_FD_201948 | JGI IMG/M metagenome (GOLD analysis project Ga0302325, IMG submission 201948) | Peat permafrost microbial communities from Stordalen Mire near Abisko, Sweden - Palsa_T0_2 | ecosystem: Environmental > Terrestrial > Soil > Palsa > Peat permafrost | place: Sweden: Abisko...
GAAATCTGCAAAGACTTGTCGGGCATGAATGTCTCCTGTCGTGGTTGATGCATCGAGCCTGTGATCAACACGACAGGGGCGGAGCCCGCGCAGCAGCGCAAGATCCCCGGTCGAACGGCGGGCCCGAGCCGGCCCGCACGGCGCTCAGAAGAGCACCGGGTCACCAATCCGTGTGTGGCGCAAGGCCGTCCCGGTATTCATCGCCGGGCAATCTAGCACAGGGCAAAACCGGCCACCATTGGCACCCAGCCCCTCAGGGGTTCAGGAACAAGCTCAGGTGTCCGGCGCGCAGCACACGGGTTCAAGGTCGAACCGGATGGCCAGGCTCAAGCATCTTTGTCCCGGCCAAGCTCGTCCCGCCTTTGTGTCCCCGATCGGCCGGACAAGGGACATCAGTCACGCACGGCACGTAGGCGGCGCCGCCAGAGAGGCTGGTGACCACGGCGGAGGTGGCACTCGCGGGCACCGCGACGCGCACCCGGCCCGGCGCGGCGGTTACGGTATAGCCGGTGACCCGCGCACCATGGGCCGCGGCGGTGGCCCACGAGACCAGGAACCGCCCGCGCCCGTCGGCGCGCACGGCGACCCCGCCCGGCGCGGCCGGAGTCCCGGCCGGCAACAGCCTGGCCCACCGCCGCGGCACCCCGCCCGGCCGCGTTCACCGCCGCGACGGTGAACGTGGAGGTAACGTCCCGGCTGATATCGGGGATGGTCACCGCCGACTCGCGGCCGGAGACGGCCAGGCGCCTGCCGCCGGGAGACACCCCACCCCGCCACTACGACGACCGCCGAGGCGCCAGCCGCCACGGTCGCCCCGGACGCGACCGGCACCGGGGAAGCCAGAACCGTGAAGGGCCTGACAGCGGCGGCCTGGGCGGGCTGGCGGCAAGCGCGAGCCTGACAGGAACCCCGGCGACCACCGACGCGACGAGCGTCAGCGGCAGCAAAACCACCAGCCACCGGATTGGAACACGCCGGGTAGTCCAACGCCAACCGCCTACGTCTGCCGCCCCTGGTGCCTTCTTGAGTCCCAGATGCACGAGAAACATTCGTACCAGCGCCCACTGGCGATCCACTGGCGGGCGGCGCGGGCCTTGGCGGCCCGGGCAGAGAACGCGTGTACCGGTCTGCCCTTGCCGAAAACTTCATCCCGACAGCTCATCCCGCAAGGCCCAGCAGGTCGTCATTAAGATGCGCTGGAACCCGTTTCGGCGCTGCCGAGATCGCACGAGTGAGTCGCACCCGGCATGAAGGACAAAGCGTTCCCCGAAGCGCGATGGCCGAAAGACGCGCAGTGTCCGGGGTCAGGCTCATTACCCGGGCTACTCCGACGACGAAGGTTTCACCCGTGTCCGGTCGGGTGTGCGGCTGTCGTGGCCGCGAGGCCGATGGGCTTGAGCACAGCTCGCTGTTGACGGCGATGACCGCCTGGAGCGTAGGCCCTGCGCCAGGGTGTCAACCTCCGCTGCCTCGAGAGCCCGCAGCGGCGCCCGTCCCGGATGGTCCGGTGCAGGAGGAGCGCGGTTGCGGGACCGGGCGCAGCGCCAGCACGAGGCACGCGAGCGAGAACTGCGGCAGTACATCGAGAAACCGGTGTATATCTCGATAGTGCAGCACGACGCCATGCAGGTTGTGACCGGGACCGCTAGTTGTGACTGTCCAGGTTAGTTGGCCAGGTTGCGCACGGTAGGTGGCCTTACTGGTCGAAGAGGACGCGCTTCATGTAGGAGGTGTCGCAGTACTCGGTGACGGCGTCGATGTGCCCGCCGGTGACGTGGAAGACGACGGCGTAGTCGTTGTCGTAGGGGATTCCGTTGCGGGCGCGGGCGTGGCTGGTCCACTCGGCAACGGCGTAGTCGCCGTCGGCGGTGATGCGGTGCAGGTCCTGGGTGACCGGGGCGGCCGGGTCGAGGGTGGCCGTCATCTGGGCGAGGAACCCGTCGAGGATCTCGCCGGGGCCGGTCCAGGTGCCGGCGACCGGGATGTCGCCGCGGATCGTCCATGTGGCTTTCGGGGTGAAGCTGGCGCGGAGCGCGTCGATGTCGCCGCGCTGCAGGGCGGCGACGTATCCGGCGACGACCTGGCGTGTTTCCTCGGTGCTCACGGGTCTTGTCCTTTCTCCGGTTTTGTGGTGTTCAGCCGATGGTGAGGACGGCGTTGCCGCGCAGGCGCCGTTCGCGGATGGCGTCGATGACGCAGGGGGTGCGGTCCCACGGCAGCAGTGCGCCGATCTCGGGGTGCAGGTGCCCGGCTGCGGTCAGGCGGACGAGGGTGGCCAGGTCGCCGTCGTCGGCGAAGTCGGGCCGCTGGTAGTGGAAGGCGGTGATGGGCGCGCCGGCGGTGCCGTCGATCCAGTCGAAGAAGTCAATGGTTGCGGGGGTGCGGCTGGCCTGCCCGAACCAGAGAACGGTCCCGGTGGTGCGGGCCTTGCGCCGGGCGGCTGCGAGGGACCGGCCGCCGGCCGACTCCATGATGATGTCGTACCGGCCGGGTGCGGCGGCGGGGTCGGTGACGACGACCGCCCCGAGCGCAGCGAGTCCGGCCCCGCGTTCCGGGCTGGCCGACACGGCCGTGACCTCCGCCCCGGACGCGATGGCGAGTTCGGTGACGTAGTGTCCCACGCCGCCGCTGGCGCCGGTGATGAGCAGCCGCCTGCCGATCAGCGGGCCGGCCGCGCGCAGGAGGCGCAGCGCCGTCAGGCCGGCCAGCGGGAGGGCGGCGGCCGTGACGGTCGGGACCTCGTCCGGAAGTTCGACCAGCGCTCCGGCGCAGACGGCGGCACGTTCGGCCCAGCCGTGCGACGGCGGGTGGCCGACGACGCGGGTCCCCGCCCGGGGACCGGTTCCGTCCGCGGCGGGCCGGACGACCCGGCCCGCGATGTCCTTGCCGGGCCGCCACCCGACTGGCGGGTCTTCGAGCAGGAACGTCTCCCCGCGGTTGACCGAGAATGCCTCGACCGCGATTACTGCTTCTCCGGCGGCCGGGCTCACCTCATCGACGTCGGCCAGCCGGGCCTGGCCGTCGCCGTCGGGAACGAAGCTCTTCACGGGACGATCGTGGCAGCGGCTAGGCTCTTTCCGTAAGTAGGCAGTAATTAGTGCCATAGGTACTTTCCAGATACCGGGGATGGCCTGCCATGACGCACACCGCATCGAGCGACGGGCGCTACGACGTGCTCGCCGAGGCCTGCCCGACCCGGCAGGTCGTGAACCGGATCGGCGACCGGTGGAGCCTGCTGGTCCTGTATGCCCTCGAAGGCGGCATACTCCGGTTCGCCGAACTGCGCCGCGCGGTGGAAGGCGTCACCCAGAAGATGCTCACCCAGACCCTGCGCCTGCTCGAACGCGATGGCCTGGTCCGCCGCGAGGTCTTCGCGGCTATACCGCCGCACGTCGAGTACTCGCTGACCCCGCTTGGCCGCAGCCTGTCGGTCCGGATCGCCGGGATCCGCGAGTGGGCCTACGCGAACATGGGAGACATCGAGGCCGCACGACGCGACTTCGACACGCTGGGGAGTGACCGCCCCTGACAGCGCCCCTGCCGCCGGAGAGGGTCCGGAGCCACGCGACTTCCCTGATGATTGAGTAAGTTCAAGCGTCGGGGGAGGCGTACTGGCGGGCGAGTGGCGCGTGGTGTGGGTGCCGGATCCGGGACGGTGGGGACCGCTGCCGCCGGATGGCATGCTCGGGGTGAAGGCATTGCCAGCGGCGGTGGCGCGGATCGGTTTGCAGCCGGGTGACCCGGTGTTCGTGTCGCCGGATTTCACGGTGGACCCTGGCCTGCTGCGGACGGCCGGTACTGCCACGGCAGTGTCGCGGGGGCGGTGACCCGGTCGAAGCGCGACCGCACCTTCTACGCCTCGGTCGGCGCGCTCGGGCAGGATGGCCTGCCGGGGGTCGCGCGCCTCCCTCAGCTCGCTTCGCTGTCACCGGGAACGGCTCACACACGGCGGTAGCGGCTGACGGCGAGGGGGACGAAGACGATCAGGAGGGCGCCGAACCAGGCCGCCGAGAGCCACAGCCAGTGGTAGACGGGGCCACCTTGGGTGAGGGCGCGCACGGCGTTGACGACGACGCTGACGGGCTGGTTGGCGGCGAACGCCTGGAGCCAGCCGGGCATGGTGGTCACGGGCACGAAGGCCGAGCTGCCGAAGATGAAGGGAATGATGGTCAGCGTGCTCATCACCTGGGCGGTTTCGGGGTCCTTGACCACCAGGCCGACGGTGGCGAGGACCCAGCAGTAGACGAAGCTGATGGCCAGCACCAGTACCAGTGCGGCGATCGCCGGTCCGGCGCCGTTGTGGAAGCCGAACCCGGTCGCGGTGCCCACGGCGACCAAGATGGCGAGGACGACGACGTTGCGCGTGAGATCGGCGAGGGTGCGGGCGAACAGGACGGCGGCCCGGGAGATGGGCAGGGAGCGGAAGCGGTCGACTATGCCGTTGCGCAGGTCGGTGGCCAAGGCGACGGCGGTGGTGGTGCCGAAGAGCATCGATTCGATGAAGATGCCGGGCATCAGGTAGTCGGCGTAGCTCATGCCGGGGGCGTGGATGGCGCCGCCGAAGACGTAGCGGAACAGGATTACGAAAATCACCGGCTGGATGCTGGCGAAGGCCAGCAGCTGGGGGGTGCGCACGATCCGCTTGATGTTACGCCGGGTGATCACCCAGACGTCGTGGAGGCCCTGTCGGAGTCCCGTGACACCTGGTGGGGCGGCGGGCGGGGTCAGGGTGGGGGCGTGGGTGAGGGTGACGGTCATCAGCGGGCTCCGGGTGTCGCGGTGGCAGGGTCGGCAATGCCGGCCGGGTGATGGCCGGTGAGGGACAAGAACACGTCGTCGAGCGAGGGGCGTCGGATGCCGATGTCGTCCACCACCACCTGGGCTTCATCGAGACGGCGCAGGGCGGCCATCAACGTGGCCGGCCCCGCTGGCGCGGGGAAGGCCAGGCGGTTCGCCTGACGATCGACGCGTGCCTGGCCGACGGCGAGATCGCCGAGCGCGGCGAGCGCCGAATCGAGGACTGCGGATTCGCCGGCTTCGAGTTCGACGACGTCGCCCCCGAGCCGGCTCTTCAGCTCCGAGGCACTGCCGTCGGCGATGATCCGTCCCCGGTCGATCACTGCGATGCGACTGGCAAGGCGATCGGCCTCTTCCAGGTACTGGGTGGTTAGCAGCACCGTCGCCCCTGCGTCGGCCAAGTCTTTCACCGCGTCCCACAGCGCGCGACGCGACACAGGGTCCAGCCCGGTGGTGGGCTCGTCCAGGAACACGACGGCGGGCCGGGCGATGAGGCTGGCCGCCAGGTCAAGACGGCGGCGCATTCCCCCGGAGTAGGTACCTGCCCGGCGGCCGGCGGCGTCCATTAGCTCGAAGCGCTCCAGCAGGTCCCGCGCCCGCCGGTTCGCCTCGCGGCGGCCGAAGTGGCACAGCTCGGCCACCATCTCCAGGTTCTCCTGGCCGGTCAGCAGGTCATCAACCGCGGCGAACTGGCCGGTGACGCCGACCATGGCTCGCACCCGGCCCGCCTGGCTGGCCACGTCGTAGCCGGCCACCCGGGCTGTCCCGGCATCGGCCGACAGCAGCGTGGCCAGGATGCGTACCAGTGTCGTCTTTCCCGCTCCGTTCGGGCCAAGCAGAGCGAGCACTTGCCCCGCTTCTGCCACTAGATCCACGCCGTCGAGAGCCATGGTCGCCCCGAAGGACTTCCGCAGCGCGCTGACCTCGATGGCGGCCCGGCGCGAACTGGTCGCCGCGTCGGTCGCCCTGGAGCCGTTGCTGTTGGTAGCCATGCCAGCGATCGTAACGCCTTATTTGTGCCGTGGATGTTACACTTAACGCGTGCCCGAACGCACTACCTCCCCCCGGCGGCGTGGCCCGCGCTCAGACGCACAGCGCAACGATGAGCTGATCCTGCAGGCCGCCGCCCGCCAACTGGCGGACGATCCCAATGCCACGATGCAGCGCATCGCGGATGACGCCGGCGTGGCGCGGCTCACCGTCTACCGCCGCTACCGCAACCGCGACGCGCTGCGCCGCGCCATCTTCGAGACGGCCGCCAGCCAAGCTGAGCATGCCATCGGCACAGCGCTCGACGAGCAGGCCGACGCGGTCACGACCTTGCGGAGGCTCATCGCCGCGATGGCCGAGATCGCCCAGAGATATCCGCTGCTCTCGATCGCCACTGATCTCCTACCTCAGCCGACGGATGCCCGCGCCCCTGCCGCACCTCCTGCGACGCGGGCAATGCAGGAAGCGGTGCTCGCGCTCGTCCGGCGCGGGCAGCGTGAAGGCACGCTGCGCGCCGACCTCCCGGCGGAGCTGCTGCCCCTCGCCATTGTCGGCACGCTGCGCACCACGCTGCGATTTGCTCAGGCCCTCAGCCTCGACCAGTCCAAGATCGGAGCCGACGTGGCTGATCTCCTCATCAAAGGCTACGCGGTTCCGCCGTGACGGCAGCGAACCCGGATCACCGGACGCGGAAGCCGCACACTGGGTCACCTACCTAGGCGGCGACCCGCGGACACTGCTCCAGGTCCTGAACTCGCTCGTCGCGACACCTGAGCGGGCGCTGCGCCAGGTCCAGACCCGCACGCTCGTCGTGGCCGGCGATCACGATCATGGCCATGCCTCCGTCAGGGCGCTCGCCGCGGTGCTGAGGGTGCCTGACACAGCGGGCTGTTCAAATCCCGAGGGCGTATTCAGGGGGTCGTCGCAACGCGTGTTTCTTCGTCGTGGATGAGCTTAGCGAGTGCTTCGCGGGGGGTGTGGAAGCCGAGGCGTTTGCGGGGGCGGTCGTTGAGCTCGTCCTGGATGGCCTGGAGCTCCTGGGGGGTGATCTGGGACAGGTCGGTGCCCTTGGGGAGGTACTCGCGGAGCAGGCCGTTGGTGTTCTCGTTGCTGCCGCGCTGCCAGGGGGAGTAGGGGTCGGCGAAGTAGACGTCGATCCCGGTCTGGTCGGCGATGCGGGCGTGGCGGGCCATCTCGCTGCCGTTGTCCCAGGTCAGGGTGCGGGCGAACCAGGCGGGGTAGGCGGCCAGGCGCTCGATGACGGCGTCGGCGGTGTGCCCGTGCGGGAGGGGCAGGAGGGTGAGGTAGCCGGTCATCCGCTCGACGATGGTGGCGACGGCGGAGTTGGAGGAGGTCGAGCCCATGACGAGGTCGCCCTCGTGGTGGCCGGGGACCAGGCGGCCCTCGGCCTCGGGCGGCCGCTGCCCGATCGGGACGGCGCCGATGATCGTCCCGCGCCGCTCGCGGCGGCCGCGGCGGCGGCGGATCTCGCGGCCGGTGCGCAGGCTGGCCTTCAGCTCCCTGCGGAGCCCGCCGCGGGGGTAGAGGTAGATGGACTGGTAGATGGACTCGTGGCTGACCCGCATGGACGGGTCGTCGGGGTGTCGCACCTTGAGCCTCCCGCTGGCCTGCTCGGGCGAGTGCCGCCCGTCCAGCATGGCCTGCACCTCCTGGCGCAGGGCGGGGTTCGAGCTGAGCTTGGAGGGCTTGGGGCGGCGCTGCCGCTCCCACGCCAGCCGGTGCGCCCGCTCGGGCTGGTACCCGCCCGTGCCGGGGTCGGCGTTGCGCTCCAGCTCCCGGCTGATGGTCGAGCGGCTGCGCCCGACGCGGGCCGCGACCTGCGCCATCGTCAGCCCCGCCTCCCGCAGCCGGGCGATCTCGTAGCGCTCCTCACGGTCCAGGTAGCGGGCACTGTAAGTCACTGCAGGGGGACGGTACACGCCGCCCATCTTGTGGTGCAGGTTGCGGGCGTACTGCGCCGACACGCCGGCCGCCTCCCCCGCCTGCCGCGGATTCATCCCCGAGCTCAGGGCGTCCACCACCGCCCGCACCAGCTCCGGCGCCAACTTCTTCCCAGCCACAACCAACCAACCCCTCACTGAGCAGGCGTGTTGCGACAATCCCTAGAGCGCAAGGAGGAACCGCTTTAGCGCGCGCCGCGGGGCCGGCAGCCGGTAGCCGGCGTCGAATTCCAGGACCGAGATCTCGCGGGTCATCGCTCCCAGGAGTTGCGCCGCCGCTTGGGCGTCGTCCCAGCCCATGGCCTCCAGGTCGGCCACGCCCGCTGCTGCGAGGCGCTCGCGCCGCGCGTCCATCGACCCCTGTGCGGCCGGGTCCGAGCGGGCCTCAAGAGATAGCGCCTTGACGCCCCTGTTCGCCAGCGAGACGTCGAGGTAGGCCTCCGAACCGCGGAAGAGCCGCTCGGCGCCCGGCGGCAGTCCCGCGATCGCCTCGCCAACGACGGCCTCGACCCGGGCGTGGAAGCGGGCGTGCATGGCATCGACAAACGCCGCGCGGTCCTTGAAGTGGACGTAGAAGGTCCCCTTGGCGACCCCCGCCCGGGCGACCACCATGTTCACGCTGACGCCGGCGAGCCCGTGCTCCTCCGCCAGCGCGGCGCCGGCGTCGAGTAGCGCCTCGCGTGTCTGCAGCGCGCCGGCGGCCCTCGTTCCCTCTGCCATCGCCCGGAGTATACGCCCGCCGGTCCCTGAGAACTGAATACAATGACCGACCGGTCGGTCATTGTATTAGGGTTAGCCCATGACCATACTGCCGACATCCGAAGGTTCGGTGGCGTACGACTCTCGCGGCAGCGGCGACCCGATCGTCCTGCTGCCCAGCGGCGGCCATGAACATCACGATTACGATGAGATCCGCAGACTACTCCCCGGCGGGTTCCGCAGCATCGGCGTCGACTGGCCCGGCCACGGCATGTCCCGTTCACCGGGACCGGGGACTGCTTCCGCGTCTACGACAGCTCGGAGTACGGAACCAGGACGAAGTTCGGTGGCGGTCCGCGATGCGGCCTGTCGGTCCGACGACTACGCTGGAGAGGTGCCGAATATCCTGGTTGTCGCAGAGTGCTCGACCCGATCGGATGCAGCGAACGAGCTCGCAACGAGTCTCCAGGACCTGGCAAAGGCGACTTTGACGGAACCTGGTTGCCTGTCCTATGAGGTCTTCCGCTCCCTCCAGCACGCCGAGCGGTTCGTCAGCGTCGAGCGCTACACGGACGAGGCAGCGTTCGTAGCGCACCAGCAGACTGATCACTTCGCAACGATCGGGGGCGGACGAGTTCTCCCGCTGCTCAAAACCCGTCGTGTGCAGCGGTTCGTAGAGCGCGAGGACGGCCCGTCTCTCCGACCGTAGCGGATCCGTCCTCGCGACGACCTACGGGACACAGCATTCATCGCCGGATCTCGCACCAGCTTCAGATCTCGTCGAGCCCTATCACCGAGCAACGGGGTGCGGGCCTGCGTGAGGCAGCTCCCGTTGACTCAGTGCATCGCGGCTGGTCAGTCCGCCCGGCTTACTTGTCCAGCAACTGCCCAGCGTTGGACGACTCGGCGAAACGTTCCGGCTTGTCCAAGTCCACCATCGGCCGGATCTGGAAGGCTTTCCACCTTACTGTAAACCCAATGTCGCTGACCGAGAGAATGCCCAGCCAAACGCCGGCATGGTTTTAGGACCCGTGCCGGCTCGGGCAGCGGGCCTGGTCAGAGGCGGATTGGTTTTAGGAGGCGGCTGAGCTGAGGGTGGCGGTGAGGCCGCTGGTGTCGATGCCGAGGGCCTGGAGCTGGCGGAGGTGGCCGCGGATCTTCTTGTCGCGGCTGGCCTTGCGGTCGTGCCAGTCGGCGCCGAGGTCGTGGTAGCGGGCGGCGGGGTCGTTCAGCAGGTGCCAGACGATGATGAGGATGGACCTTGCGACGGCGCAGTGGGCCCTGGCGCCGCCGATGCGGCCGTTGAGCCTCCGGAACCGGGCGCCGAGGAAGGTGTCGGTCTTGCCGGCCCCGTTCGCGGCCTGAGAGCAGTGGTTCCTGAGGAAGGCGTTGCCCTGGCCCTTGCCCGGCTTGCGGGAGCGGGGGCCGGACTGGCGGGCGACCGGGGCCAGGCCCGCCCAGGAGACCAGGTGGTCCGCGGTGGGGAAGACGCTCATGTCCAGGCCCGTCTCGGCGATGATCGCGCGGGCGAGGTCGAGGCTGACGCCGGGGATCTCCGCGAGACGGGCATCGGCGGGCAGGACGGCGGCACCGGGGCCGGGGTCCGGGGACGGCTCGCCGGCGGCGCTGACTCCCCAGGCGGCGGGGACCGCCTGCAGGGCGGCGGCGATCTCGTCCTCAATGGCGCCGATCGAGCGGCCCAGGCTGTCGATCTGGTCCAGGTGCGCGCGGATCAGCAGGGAGTGGTGCGGCCCGGCGGCCATCCCGTGCAGGGCCTCCTCCAGGTCGCCGCGCCGGCCGGCCAGCTTGCCCAGGGCGCGGGCGCCCAGGGCCCGGGGGTCGCGCTCGCCGTCGGCGAGCGCGTCCAGGATCAGCCGGGCGGTCTTGACCCGGGCCAGGGACGACAGCTCCGACGACAGCTTGATCAGAGCCCCTTCGAGCAGCTTCTCCAGCCGCTGCCACGCCCGGGCGCGGTCGCGGACCAGCTGCTGGCGCGCGCGGGTCAGGTCGCGCAGCGCCCGGATCTCCGGCGGCGGCACGAAGCTGGGCCGCAGCAGGCCCATCTCGGCCAGCCGGGCCAGCCACTGGCAGTCCAGCCGGTCGGTCTTCGGCCGCCCGGCGAGCTGGCGGGCGTGGGAGGAGTTCACCAGCGCCACCGCCAGGCCCAGCGATTCGAGCAGGTAGTACCAGATCCTCCAGTAATCTGACGTGCTTTCCATCACGACCAGCTCGACCCCGTCGGCGAGCAGCCGCGCTCCGAGCTCCAGGATGTCCCGTGACCGCGCCGGCACGCTCTCCTCCACCCGCGACCGCCGCCGCCCGCCCTCGCGGGCCGGCGGCAGCCGGACGGACACGTCGCCCTTGTCCTTCGCGATGTCGATCCCCGCCACGCGCTCGTGCCGCAGCTGGTACTCCTCGTCCTCCACCAGCTGCGCGGGGATCTTCTTCTTCCGGTGGGCCATGGGCTCCGCCGCCTCCCTATGCTTGAACCGGGTAACCAGGCGGGCTGCCCGGGGACCACGGTCAACTGGCTCAGCGCCGCGAATCCTGACCGTCGTGCTCGCAAGGCAACAAGAGGCGACCCTCAAGGTCGCGGTCCCGGCACCGGACTTAGCTACGGGCTCGTATCCCAAAGAAGAACGGCGTCACGGGCAGCCCGCACCCATCCAACCCCCGCGCACCCGGCCGCCGCAGCGCAACCGCCGCGCCGACGGTGCTTTAACCCCGGCCACGGACGACCCGCAGCCCCGCGCCGATACTCACGCCAGCGCGTCCACACCCCGGAGTGAGGTGACTTAGCTTATTTTCGTCATGCGGCGATGCCGGTCTTTGCCCTGTT
>Ga0302325_10029724_pt1 | contig 11285 bp, 8 predicted proteins | sample Palsa_T0_2_FD_201948 | JGI IMG/M metagenome (GOLD analysis project Ga0302325, IMG submission 201948) | Peat permafrost microbial communities from Stordalen Mire near Abisko, Sweden - Palsa_T0_2 | ecosystem: Environmental > Terrestrial > Soil > Palsa > Peat permafrost | place: Sweden: Abisko...
GTAGATGTTGAGGACGCCGGCGCCGGAATTGGGATCCAAGGGCGCGGTGGGGGTGTGGGTCCAGCCGGCGGGCTTGACGGCACCGTTGAGGAGCAGGGCCTTGATGGTTCGGGGATCGACCGCGGCCGCCTCGGTGGCCGGGCCGGCTCCGCCATATCCCTGCTGGCCCGCCTGGACGAGCAGGGCGGCGGCGCCGGAAACGAACGGCGTGCTGAAGCTGGTCGCGCCGCCGGGTGCGGTGATGTCGGGCTTGGATCGTCCATCGGACGTTGGACCGGTGCTCGAGCCGCCGTCGTCGTCGGCCACGCCGATGACGTTGTATGCGGTGGCGGGGGAGTTGACCTGTCCGCCATTGCCGACCGCCGACACGATGATCGTCCCGTACGTCGCCACATAATTGTCATACGCATCGTTGAGGGCCTGGAGGTTGGCGGGGGTGTCGTTGGCAATGAAGCTTTGATTGACCACCTGGGCGCGGATCGGCGTCAGCGTGGCGATGTAATTGCTGATGAATGTGTCGGCCAGGTAATTATCGACCGAGCTGACGCCCGGGGCGACGCCGGAGTTGAGTCCGTAAAAGTTGGTTGCCACCGAGTCGGCGTGACCCGATTCAAACCCAACGGAATTGGGAAAGGTGGCGGCCGTTCCCAGATCGCTGATATAGGTGAATAAGGACGCGGGCTGATCGACGCCCGTGTAGGCCGGGTTTACTTCATAGGTCTCTGCTGCGTTGTAGGCGGCTTCGGGTTGTGCGACGGCGACGCCGGCGCCCGTTAGCGACGGCTCGGCGGCGCGCAGCTCGGACAAACCGATGGCATCGGCCCGCGTCGTCGCGGGGCGGGCGGCCAACAGGGTGATTGCAACGACCAGGGAAGATCCCCAGACGTTGGATCGATCCCGACGAAACAGCACCTTCCACCTCCGGCGGCGAACTCCGCCAATCCTCCACTCCAATATACCGCAAAATCACTTGGAAATCGTGAAATCGACTGTCCTGACGAAGGTGGAACTCACGTGAGCCCCGTTTTCGGCCCGATAGTTGGCCCAGGGGATAATGTCACTCTATTCGTGGGATGCGCTCGCCAAACCTGGGCCAATCTGCATGACGGTACTCCAATCCGAGCCTCCAGCCGCTCTCCGTTCGACCGTGAGCAGGCCCGTTGCCGCAATCTGGCCATGGGTTCTCGTCCTCCTGATCGTCGTTTCCGGCGTCGTCCTGCGCGTCACACTCGCGTCAAGCCGCCCACTTTGGTCCGACGAGTTATTCAGCTGGAGTAACTCCGCTCAATGGAGCTATCGAAACCTGCTGCGACTGAAGAGCTCCGAAACCTTCCATCCGACGCTCAGCTTCATCCTGATCAAAATCTCAATGGATCTGTTTCGATCCAACGCACCGCTGGTTGTACGAAGCACCTCTCTGATCGCCGGTTTGGCTTGCATTCCTTTTGCATTTCAATTGGGGCGTGCGGTCGCCGGGCCCAAGTTCGGATGGGTGCTCGCCGCGCTCAGTGCGCTCGACCCCCTGGCGGTCGATCAAAGCGCCCAGGCGAGGATGTTCACGCTCGCACTTGCCCCGGCGCTGTTTGCCCTGGCAAAGGCGATCGATTCCTTGCAGGCGATCGCGCGCGGAGGAAAGGACACGACACGATACGGCGCGGTCCAGGTCGGCCTCGCACTTGCCATTGGGCTCTGGGCCAACGTGCTGGTCGTCACGCCATGGGGCGCCATCGTGATGGCGGGTTGCATCATTGCCGCCGCGCCGACCGCGTTCGGCGTCGCGCCGCCCCAGGTTTCAAACGTGCGCCGAGCCATCTGGCGTTTCCTATGGCAACTGTCGGCGATCGGGCTGATCGTTTTGATCCCGGTTGTCTTTAAACTGGTCATTCGTGGCTGGCGCCACGTGGAGCAGGATGCAACACTCAGCCTCAGCGCCGTAGAGCCCGCGCTTCTCCACCATCTGTCGAGATTAATTTCTGTCGGGCAGACCGGACCATTGCCATCCGCGCTGGTCTGGCTGTTCGTCCTGGGGGGAGTTCTCGCGGTCTTCCGGCGAAATCGTGTCGCGGGACTCGTGCTTCTGCTCTCACTTCTGATGGGACTGTTCATCGCGGTGCCCGTGGGCATGGTGCGAAGCGGCAGCATCGGCGTGCGATATTTCGTTCTGGCTCTGCCGGCGATGTGGGCCGGACTGGCAGGATGGATGCTGCTTCCCGGCACCAGGGGCCGCGTCATCATGACCACCATCTCGCTCGGATTGTTCGTGTCGCAAGCATTCAACTCGATGGCCATGGTTTACAAGTGGAAGAATGATTACGAATTTCGCGTTCTTCCTGCGGTTACGGCGACCCGGCCCCTGATCTCCCCCGCCGATCAAGTCCTGTATTTCGGAATCCCCGCCCCCGAGATTGTCCGCTATTCCGGCATCAAGGCCGACGACGCGAGCAAGGCAACCGCGGCCGAGAAACCCAAAGTGACGTGGCTCATGATTTTGAGGATCAAGCCCAAAGAGGAGGCACCCGCGCTGGCGATCATCCACCGCCTTGGCGCGGAGTACGGCGTTGCCACCGCCAACATTGATGTCATGGCGAAAAGACCCGAAAACGGCCTGATTCTGCGTTTCTCTGAATCTCGCGTCGATCTGCTCCATTTTGGCGCTGATCCACGAACCGGCCCGGTCTACTAACCCCGAAAATTCATGACTCACCACAGAGCCACAGAGGACACAGAGAAATCAACAGAATTGTTGGATGTCGGCTGCGCACCCTGCGGCTTCTTCGACAGACTAGAATAACTGTTGGCTTCATGTTCTTCCGGATCTTCTCTGTGATCTCTGTGTCTCTGTGGTGAACAATTCGCTGAGCGCGTGATCCAACGAATCGTAGCCTGCGAAGCATCGGCCATCGGCGAGCGGTCAGTCGCTGGGAGCGTTGGTCAGATCAGCTTCGTCGTTCCCGGCACGGGGATGGGGGGGGTTGGCAGGGGGCCGAATTCGTATTTGGCGGGGCGGAAATCCTCCTGTGACGCCAACACCTGGTCCCAGGTGACCATCTTGCCGCTGTAGGCACTTTGGCGGGCCATGATTCCCATCAACGTGGATTTGCACATGTAATCGCCGTTGTTGATGGTGTTGCCGCTGCGGATGGCCTTGAAGAACGCCACATGCTCGGCATCGTACATGATGATGTGTGAGGGAGGCTTGCGGAACGGATTCTTACCGGTGATGCGCTGCAGCTGGACATTGGCCTTTCCGTCGGTGCCGAAGACCCAGTCGCTCTCGTCCATGGCGATGTCTTTGCCGTCCCATTGGCGGCAGGCGGAGAAGCATTTGACGCCATTTTCCCACTCGAAGATGTTGTTGAAGTGATCGTAGACGTTGCCGAAGCGCGGGTCGGTGCGGACCGTGCGTCCGCCGCTGGAGATCACTTTCTTGGGGGGCACATCGCCCATGACCCACAGGGCCTTGTCGAGGCTGTGAATGTGCTGCTCGACGACCTGGTCTCCGCTGAGCCAGCTGAAATAGAGCCAGTCACGGAGCTGCCATTCCATGTCGCTCCAGGCCGGCTGGCGCGGCTTGTACCAGAGGCCGGTGGTGAGATAGTTGGACTCAATGACCAGGATATCGCCGATGGCCCCGTCGTGAATGTGCTTGACGATCTCTTGCTTGGGCTCGTCGTAGCGGAAGCAGAGGCCGGAGACAATGTTGAGGTTCTTCTTCTTGGCCAGCTCCACTGTCTCCATGACCGATCTCACGCCGGTGGCGTCCACGCCGACAGGCTTTTCGCAGAAGCAGTGCTTGCCGGCCTCGATCACGGCCTGAATATGCAGCGGGCGAAAGTGCGGCGGCGTCGCCAGTAAAACCACGTCGCTGGCTTGGATCACGCCCTTGTACGCCTCCCAGCCGCTGTACTGGTTCTCCGGCTTGACATCGACCTGCCCGGTGATTTCGCTTTGCGTCGCCAGATTCTTCAGCGCGATGTCAAACTGGTCGGGGAACACGTCGCCGAGGGCAACGAGCTTGTTGTTGGGGTCGGCCCGCAGGGCGTTGGCCGCGGCCCCGGTTCCACGTCCGCCGCAGCCTATCAGGCCCACCTTCAGCACGTCCGAGGCTCCGGCGTACACGACGGACTGCAACGCCGAGCTCGCCACAGCGGCGGCGGCAACGGCCGCGGTTGAGGTTGCCAGAAAATCGCGCCGGGAAGGGTGCGTGGAACGCTGCATGGAAAAACTCCTGCCAATCCAATCAATCGAAGTATCCGCCGCTGTGGAAGTATAGCCGATTACTTCAAATCGGGTGCGCCGTTGACATCAACTTCAAAACGGCCGAATCGTTTGGAACGGTAAATCCGCGGGTTTCCCGAGTCAAACGTGGTGGTGACGGCGGCGGCATCGGGCATCTGATCGATCAGCGCGATCCCTTTTTCCGGGCCCAGTACGCAGACGACCAGGGCGTAGGCGTCGGCGGCCATTCCGTCGTTGGAGATGACCGATGACTCGATTCGCCGCGTCTGACCCAGGCCGGTGGTGGGGTCGATGATGTGCGAGTAGCGTTTGCCGTCGATTTCGACGAAGCGGTAGGTGTCGCCGGAGGTGGAGACGCGCTGGTTGCGGAGTTGAACATAGATGCCGTTGGTTCCCTGCGGCGAGCCGGGATTTTCAAAGGCGATGGTCCAGCCCGGCTTCCCCGGCGGCGGCTCGCCGACTGCGGTGTCGCCGGCCGCCCCGACCAGCGCGCGGCGAATGCCGTGCGCTTCCAGCACATAAAGCGCCTGCTCGGCAGCGTATCCCTTGGCGATTCCCCCCACATCCAGCCGCATGCGCGCCGCCGCGAGTCGCACACTGTGCGTCGCCGCGTCCAGTTCCATGAACCAATACCCCACCGATTTCCGCGCGTCCGCCAGCCGCTGCACGGTGGGCAATTCCTCCAACGCCCGCGACCGCCGCCAGAGGCGAACGAATGGGCCAACGGTGATGTCGAACGCGCCGCCGGAGCGCTCGGCAATTTCCTTGGAAGCGACCAACACACGCCACATGTCGTCGCTGACTTTCACCGGTTGGGGCATCGGGCCGGCGTTGGTCTGCTGCGAGAGTCGGCTCAACTCGCTCTTGTTGTCGTAGTCGCTGAAAATGCCGTTGAGCTGCTCGATCCGGGCAAACGCCGCATCGGCCCCTCGCCGCGCGGCGTCGGCATTCGCGGCATAGAGAATGATGTGAAAGCCTGTTCCCATCTCCGGGCGCACGTAATCAAACTTTTGCAGATTCGATGCGCATCCCAACGTCCAGAACGCGACGCAACAGCATGCCAGCCGGAATGTTCCCTGTGGCATGGGCGTCCCGCCCGTGTTAGCTGCGTTGCGCGTAAATGGCACTTGGGATCGAAGTGTTTTCATAGGCTGTACGCAACTCACATGGGCGGGACGCCCATGCCACAATGATTTTGCTTAAACAGAACCTCCGCCGTTAGAATACTCAAATTCGGTTCGGCGCGCGCGCCGCGGACGAGGAGTGTTGCAGATGAGGGTTGTGATTGCATTGCTCGCAGGGTCGGTCCTGGTTCAGACATTTGCATCGCGGTGCGTTCTCGCCGCGGATGCGCCGGCGGGCGATGCCAAGCCGTTCACGCAGACCATTCCCGGCAGCACCATCACGTTTGACATGGTTCCGATTCCCGCGGGCAAGTTTTTGATGGGAAGCCCGGCGACGGAGAAGGGGCGAAAGGAGGACGAAGGGCCGCAGTTTCAGGTGCAGGTGGATCCCTTTTTCATGGGCAAGTACACCGTCACGCAGACCGAGTACAACTATTTTCTCTCCAACTATCAGCGACTTGCATCAGCGGGCGCGCCGACGATTCCCAAGGACAAGCTGGCCGATGCCGTGACCTATCCGACGCCGATGTATGAGCTGGAGGCCGGGCCGGTGCTGGATCGGATGGGCCGGGGGGCGAACTTTCCGGCGGTGATCATGTCGCAGTTTGCCGCCCGGCAATATACGAAATGGCTGAGCAAAAAGACCGGGCGATTCTATCGTCTGCCGACCGAGGCCGAGTGGGAATATGCCTGCCGCGCTGGTACGACCACCGCGTACAGCTTCGGCGACGATCCGGCGCTGCTGAAGGATTATGGCTGGTACATCGACAACTCCGACCTCTCCGACGGCGATGGGGGATATCACCCCGTCGGACAAAAGAAGCCCAACCCGTGGGGACTCTACGACATGCACGGCAACGTCGCCCAGTGGTGCATCGATCAATACTCGCCGACGCAGTATCAGCAGTTTCAAGGCAAGACGCCCGACTGGCACGATGTAATCGACTGGCCCACCAAGCAGTATCCGCGCGTGCTGCGAGGCGGAAGCTGGGAATCCGAACCGGAAGCCTGCCGCTCCGCCGCCCGCACTCCTTCCGACAGGTCGATGAACGACAAGGACCCGCAGCTTCCGCAGAGCCCGCACTGGCTCAGCGACGGCTTTTGGATCGGCTTCCGCGTGATTGCCCCGCTGAAAGAGCCTTCGGAGGAGGAGAAGAACCGCTATTGGAATGCGGATGATGCGAACACGATCCGCACGATCCAGCGCGACCGTGAAATCCGCGAGCTGCTCTCGCCGCCGGCACTGGTTCCCGACAAATGAACCCACGGTGCCGGGTGAGCATGGGAAGTATCCGATTCCGACGCCGGGCGTTACCGAGATGATTGACGACAAAATCTGATGGTGGGGCTTTTGCTTGGGAGAACGATTTCCATGTCACGCAAACTGGTGGTATTGATCGCGATCGCGGCGATTCTGGACGGCTTGTTCTTCTTGGCCCCGCGCCGCGCTGTGGCCGAGGACAAAACGCCCAAGAGCGACTTAAGCAAGGCGATGGAGCAGATCGACGACGGCATGAAGAAGCTCCGCCGCTCGCTGCGCAGCAAGGACAACGACGCGGCTTCGCTGGAGACGATCGCCAAAATCGAGGAAGCCGCGCTGGCGGCCAAATCGTTGACGCCCCGGCGCGCCACCACGATGCCCTCCGATCAGCAGCCGCCGTTTGTCGCGGAGTATCGCAAGCAGATGGCGTCGCTCGTGATCTCGATGTGCAACATGGAGACCGCCGTCCTCGACGGCGACGATGCCAAGGCCCAGGACATTTACAAGCAGATGAAGCAGCAGGAAGAGGACGGGCACGATCAATTCATGCCCGAGGATGACAGCCCGACAACCGCCCCTGCGAAATAATCCCCGCCGCCAGGGCAATCGAATCTTCCTCTGCCGAACCGACTGGTGAGGTTGGGATATGTGTTCCTTTCCCGCGTGTGGCCGCCGGACTTGTCCGCGCTGATTTCCCGGGAATCAACTGGCAGCATCCCCGTCACGGGTCCGATACTCGCGCGCGATTGCATCGTCGATCTGCTTCACTTCCGGATCAGCGGCGTAGTACCTTTCACGATCGCGGCGCAGCTCCGCCAGATGGGCTTCAACGTTTGAGTTGGTAACCAGCAGGCCGAGTTCCGGAATTGCGGCCTGACCTACGGAATGAAATCCCATGATCTGATCGATGACGAGGTTTCCCAGAGGGACCTTCAAGTGATACGAGTCGTAGAACCACTCCGATTTCTCAAATGCTGGATCCATGGTTATGGCGTTATATTGGCAGAAATCCCAAAACGCGGCGGGCCGGGCGGGAAACCTCTGATTGTGGATGGTCACCACGGCGGCGAGCGTGCGAATCCACTGCTCGTATACCCGCCAGACATCCAGCGCGGCGTACCCCTCCAGCCCGGTGGCATGCATCGGCAAATGCACCACATCGACCCTGATACCGGCGCGGCTCGCATCGTCGAGGAGAGCGGCCAGTACTTTGAATCGCTCATCGCTCAGCGGCGGCGGATTGGGCCGGTTGATACCGGCGGGAAGTGTCAGCCGCAGCGCGCCGCCGAGCGGCCAGTCGGCGCGGCGATGGCTGCCTGGCGTCTCGTGCGGCCCGAACAGACCCAGGGGGTAATCCTTCGCCTGAGCGTTGTGCATCGCACCACGAACCGTCTCAAATGATGCTTCCGTTGCGCGCAGGCTCAACAAGTTCGCCAGACAATACTCCGCGCGATTCAGGCCTGGACTGACCAGCGATTGATCCGCGTCAGCGGTTGACTGCCAGGCGGGGTCGAAGCAGAACAGATCGACGCACAAGATCAATCGCTTGAGCGTCCCGCGCTTCATCGCCGTCCGCGCGGCAAGGTCGAGTTCGGGATAGTCGGCGCCCGGGAGGCCGGCGTTGTAGACGCGAGACCCGGCAAACGCCGGATGTGCCGGATCCAGCCCGGCTTCAACTCGCGAGGTTCCCAGCAGCAGAATATCCCAGTCATGCCGCGCCAACATTTCTCCCTTGCCCACGCGTGTTCCATATCCAGCGGCTGCTTTCCGCAAAGAGTCGCTGTTGCAACACCTGAAGCTTTGATACGGATCGGCAACCAGGTTCAGCGCGGCGATGAGCACGAGAGCGCTGCCGATCGCACAGAACAGGCTGCGAAGATGTTTGGGAAACGACTGGTTCATCGGAGAAAGTTAGAACTGATAGTAAATGAACTCGCTGGGCCGGGCGAGCAACAGAATACTGGCGATGGCAAGGGCGGCGCTCACCATCGCCCAGGCGGCAGTCGGATGCCAGAGGAGCCGACCCGTTCGTTGATCCGCGGGCGGCGGCAGGACGCCCAAAGCGGGCCGCGCCAGCGCCATGAAGTGCTGCGTATTGGGCGCAAGGAAACAGAACGCCATCGCCGCCAGGGTCATTGGCCAGCGCATGTGGGATCGCCCGACTTCCTCCAGATGCAGCCCATGCATTGCGAACATTCCCGCCAGCATGTGTCCGGCGACGCGGAAATCCGTCGCGCGGAAGAAGACCCACGCGATCACCACCGCCGCGAATGTGACGCTCTGTTTCCACAGCTTGGTCCACGCGGAGTTGTCCGTATATGAGCGCGAGCCTTTGGTCATCGCCGTCCATGCATGGTTGATGCAGAGGTACACCCCGTGCAGACCGCCCCAGACCACGAACGTCCAGCTGGCGCCGTGCCAGAGGCCCCCCAGGAGCATGGTGATCAGCAGGTTGATATGGCGGCGATATTTTCCGCGACGGTTGCCTCCGAGCGGGATGTAAAGGTACTCGCGGAGGAAGCTTGAAAGGGTCATGTGCCAGCGGCGCCAGAAGTCGGCGATACTCCGGGCCTGGTAGGGCGAATTGAAATTGACGGGCAGGCGAATCCCGAAGAGCCGCGCCAGCCCGATCGCCATATCCGTGTAGCCCGAGAAATCGAAATAAATCTGCATGGCATACGTCAGCGCGCCGAGCCAGGCGGTGGTTAAGCCGATCATCCGGCCCGACGCAACGTGATCGAAGACCTCGGTCGCCGTCGGCGCGAGCGTATCGGCGATGAGGACCTTCTTGGCCAGCCCGAAAAAGAAGAGCGTAAACCCCGTGCTCAGATTCCTGGAGGTAATGCCAAAGACCGACCGGCGGGCCAACTGGGGGAGAATCTGGCGCGGGTGGACAATCGGCCCGGCAATGAGCTGCGGGAAGAAGAGCACAAACAGCATGTAATGCAGAAAATTGCGCGAATATCCGCGCCCTCGATACGTGTCGACCAGATAGGCGATCTTCTGGAAGGTGAAGAACGATATTCCCAGCGGCAGGATGATGTCGGCGCGCATGAAGTCCGAGAGGCCCGGCGGGAGCACGAATCTTCCGAAATGCGCTGCGTGGCCCGCGATTGGCGCCAGTGTATTGATGATCAGATGGCTGTACTTGAAGTAGGCCAGGACTGAGAGATTGAAGGTCAGGCCGGTAAGCAGGCCTGCTTTTCTGACGAGCGGTTGCGAAGACCTGAGCCACGCGGCTCCGATCAGGAAGTTGATGGCCATCGAAACCAGTAGCAGCCGGAGATACCGGGGACTCCATTCACCGTAGAACACCATTGAGCAAAGCACCAGCCAGAGGATGCTGGCGCGACGATCGCCTAGGCGGCCGGACAGCACAAAGCCAATCAGAGTGATCGGGAGAAAGCAGAACAGGAAGGTGTAAGAGTTGAAGAGCACTGCGTCCGCTTGGCCCCGCTCACGAAGACGCCCGAACGGAAGCTAAATGAATCTGCGCGAGTACGCGCATGCCGGGAATTACGCTGCCCACGGGCGGCAACGACACGTTGATACGGAAGATGCGTAATCGTGCATAGGGATATATCCTATCAATCGCTTGCATCAGGGCAATCCCTGAAGTCGAGATCGCTTCGCGCGATGGCGCCCGGCGGCGGTATAATCCAGCGCGGGGCGGACCCCTCGCCAGGAGACGACGGATGCGCACGTTTTCGAGCCGGCTGATTGTTTGTGCCCTCGTCTGCTGCTTCGCCGCCATCGCTTCGGCGGATCGGGTCACGGTGGTTGGCAAGCTCGAGGGGGCCGAGTCCATGAATTACCGCGATCGGCCGCGCATCGTGGTGACGATCCTGACCGTTGACGGCAAGCGCCTGCAGATCGGCGTCGAGAACGCCGACGAGGACAAGTACACCGTCGATCCCGTGCTGGTGGTGCTGGACCAGATCAAAGCGCTGAACCCCGGCGACATGGCCAAGGTCGTTTACGACAGCTACGACGACAAGACCGGCATGCTCTATTCAATCAGCCCCTACGTCATGGAGCCGGGCATGGAGCTGCCCAACGCGTTTGTCTTCCACGAATCGCGCGACCAGACGGAGGATCAAAAGAGCTTCACGGTCGTGGCCATGAAGCGATTCGAGCAGGACTACACGTTTGTGGTCGCCGGCACGCAGGACGCCGCCGGCAACGTCACGCCCGACCCGGACCTGATGGCCAGCATCGGAAAGCTCAAGGATGGGCAACTCGTGCTCATCGACGCCATCCAGGGCCAGCCGTACCCGATCCTCCGCAGCATCGAGGCTTACACCCCGCCACAAATTGGAACGCTCAAGGCGGTCAAATTCGCCGAATTGAACGGAAACAGGACGACCGAAGCGGACATCGAAGTGGACGGCAAACCCGTGACCGTGTTCGTCCCCGGTCGTCTCGATGGCAAGCGATGGATCGTGGATGACAAGATTCTCGCCGACGTTCGGCGGCTGCGGCTGAATACCCCGGTGCAGTTTCGCGTGGTGAGCGATGACACCGGCAACTCAGTGCTGCGGGAGATCAAGACTGCGCCGAAAGACGCCCCTAAGTTCCAGCCCGCTGAAGGGACGAAGCCGTGACCGCAAACCCGGGGGGTAAGCCAATGCGTCAAGTCGCGTCGCTTGTATTCTTACTGG
>Ga0302325_10029726_pt1 | contig 11285 bp, 15 predicted proteins | sample Palsa_T0_2_FD_201948 | JGI IMG/M metagenome (GOLD analysis project Ga0302325, IMG submission 201948) | Peat permafrost microbial communities from Stordalen Mire near Abisko, Sweden - Palsa_T0_2 | ecosystem: Environmental > Terrestrial > Soil > Palsa > Peat permafrost | place: Sweden: Abisko...
ATTCTCGCAGCTATATGCAGCGCAGTTTCATTGTCGTCCCAGTACGAGAGGTTGTGAGGATTGGTGTCTGCGCCCTTCTCAAGTAGGACGCTGGCTATCCTTTCGTCTCCGTTGTATGCTGCAAGATAAAGTGCGGTGTGCCTTTCAGCCTTTTCTCCAAGTTTCATTATCATATCCAGATTAATATCCGCCCCATTCTCAATTAACATTCTCAGACTCGCTTCCTTGCCCAAATTCACAGCGAGCACCAATGCTGAATTGGTATCTGCACCATGACTGCACAAAAGCTTTACCATAGCCGTGTGATCCTTAGCTGTAGCCAAATCCAATGGAGTTTGCTGATCAGAATTGATCGTTGATATATTTGCCTTTCTTAAAAGCAAATCACGGGCTTTCTCCACATCATCTGCGTTGACTGCTTCGAGTAGTTCCAAGTCAATCTCATGCTGAGAAGTCTGCCCGTCTCTTACAAATTCCGCGTAATATTCTCGAAGGGTTTTATCTGAAGAGCTGTGCTGAGGCTCTCGGTGATTTTTCTATAGATGCTTCCACAGGTAGTCCTTGCGACTCGTTCCACGAAAGTCACATCCTAGAAATTTGCATTTGAAGTTCCTACGAGATTCCCAGCCGCGGTGAGTCTGTCGATGGCGGTCAAGGCCCGTTTTGAGGCCAAACTTCTTGTTGCAGAGTGAGCATAGATGTGGTTTCTCGTGGCGGTTTCGATGTCGACTGCATCTCGTTGATCAGGACGTTGCTCAGCACTGTGTTTATTGGTAGTATACTTATAATCTATCCGTTTCGTAAAGCTTTTGCAGCAATCGCCACATCTGAAAAGTTCTTGGGTTTCCGCTTCCATCTCGTGTCAATGCAGTGCGAACTCGAGAGACTCCGCACTCTATGATGATGATGAATAGCCCGTCACCGGATGATGGGAGCGTCGCAGGGTTACTTGACCAGCAACGAAGGAAGAGTGGGCAGCAGACGCTCAAGGCTATCCGTTCAGCTGCGGCCGGCTTTACATGGTCCGTACCCGTTTACGCGACCTTGAATCAACGAATCATATTGTCCAAATTTGAGGATTATGGCCTCTGATTCGCTGATCCACTTTGCATCACGTGAGATGTAAAGCTGGCCGCAGCTGAACGGATAACACCGGATATTTCTTTTTCCCTAATTGAACACTTGATGGTCATGGCTTGGGGCGCATGGTTTGGGGCGCATGGTTTGGGGCGCAAGGCTTGGGGCGCGGTCGTTGGGCGCGGGTCGTTGGGCACGGATCGTTGGGCACGGATCGTTGGGCACGGGTGGTGGGGAGTGGTAGGGAGTGGTAGGGACTGTTTCACTTCTTCATCGCCTCCAAAGCTCGCTGTCCTCTCAACACTGACTCTTTTCTTCGAACCCGTTTCTGTCGATGATAAACCCAACGCCCTCTCCTCTCGTCGCAAAATCAACCGAGGAATTAGCTATTGCTTTTCTCCTTCACTCCTTTTGGTCTTCTTCAACTTGACTACAATTCGGGACCAAATACTTCAGTGGATTCACCGCGCCGGCAAAGTTTGCAGAGCCCAATATCTCTGCCGCAGATGGCAGACGCGCGGATTGACGAGTGTCTCTGGACACCTCAACGACGAAATCTAACGTTTAACAGCGAAGCTTTGTTGCAATCATCTCTATCAGCGAACACAGCAGACATCAGCGGTGACCATGAAGCTCGGTAAGGGAGTGGTTTTTTTTTTATCAGCTGACAGTTATGCCTAAAAGTCACATGATCGAAATTTCATGCGGTAGGGGTCAAGACTCCAATACCATCTTCCTATTGGCTAGAGTAGAAGCACTCGAAGCCCGTTGCTTGACGCTAGAGAATATCGTATCCACAGGCACACCACTCTTCGTCCAGCAAAATGTCCCGGCCACCAATGTCGATACGCTGTCGTATACGTTTGTTCCAAGTCCAACACTCAGCAACCACGATTTTAATGCAGCCGAAGATCCCAATACCAACAGCTTCCGATTGATGGACTTGCCCGGACGCGCTATGAATGCAAATATCGACCCTGGGGATATGCAGCTATCCCTTGACCAGTTTCTGGCTGGTCAACCTGTCGCCAGCATAGGCCAACCAACCCTTGATGAGGACTTCCAGAACTCGTTCAACTTGCAAGCCTCAATCTTCCCCTCTGATCCAAGCACGCCCGGTCCTATTACGCGGGGAGCAAACCTTGAGTCAACCACTCTCGACAACTCTGGGCCTGTTGCTGACTGGTCCTCTTCCAACCTAGTCGCTCTGGCTCCCGTCACAAATCTCCATCCATCCGTCCATCAGTGCCAATACTGCATGAAGTCCTTCTCTCGTATCAGTGATGTACGCCGTCATTCCCGCTCGCACAACCCAAACGCCCCTCGATTCTTTTGCTCCAACACCAATTGTAACCGTCAATTCTTGAGGATGGATAAGCTGAAGGATCATCGTACTCGAAAGAACCATTGATATCCTAAAGTATTGGCCATGGAAGAGTCATCGTAGAGATTGGAGTAAGTGGATATGGAAGACAGGGAGCAAGGCAGTTCGAAATTGGCTCGGAGTACGGAAGGCTTTCTAATTGCTTGCTTTAATTGTTTTGCGACGGTATGGAGCTATTATGGGTTTCATTTTTATAGCGCGTTTTAGGTGCCCGGGCCGTTCTTTCATAATCATTTTAGCTCTCCTCTTACTATTACTAATCGAATTACGACACTCCTTTATTTATATAGAATATTAGCTTCGTGAATTCTAAAAAGTATTTAATTTTGAAGTTATAAGGTTCTACTCTATTTTATACTATTGTGACAGCACGAGAATAGAGGCCTCAAGGAGAAGCGTAACGTCGATTGTAACTTAGAATACAAAGCTAAGGAGAGAAGGTTCAGGTTGAGGCAAGTAGAGGTGGTTTTATGCCAACCTGGCCTGTAGTCACGTGAGACATGGTTGCAGTCCCGAGAGCTGTACATTGCCCCCCTCTCATGAAAAACGCTGTCCGCAGCGGACCTGTTATTAGCCGATCATCATTCAAGTGCTCGTACTCATCAAGACCATCTTCCCAAGCCTTCGCCGACCCCAGAGCTTCGAAACCAGCTGCAACGCAATGCTTCCGAAAAGTGGCGGTGTTACGGGTGACGGTCCCCTCTTGCGGTCTGGAAACTGTGCACAGATACAGGATAAATCAGTGTTCCCCTCGCTAGGCGCGGGAGTCCGTGCTACACTATCCCTATTCCGCAACTTCCGCTGTAACGGGTTAGTACAGTGCTCCACTAGAGGTCGACTCTGTGTTAGTACTCTAAAATACACCATACCATACCATTCAAGTGAGAGTGAAGTGAAGTGAAGTGAAGTGAAGTGAAGAGAAGAGAAGAGAAGGAGAAGATCCATCCCTTCCTGCCCCCACTCCAGTCCCCCCCCCCCCAAAAAAAACAAAAAGAAAACAAACAGGAAGCAGATCGAACAGATGAGAAGTTTATCCGTTCAGCTGCGGACAGCTTTGCATAGTCCGTGCATATTACTAAGCGAACCAACGAAACCGTGTTTCAAGGCTTCAGGGACGTCTCCCTGAAATTCAGTGATCCGTGCCCTGGACTTTAGCGATATGGTCGCTAAAAGATAGTGAGCTTCAGTGATAAATTTTGGTGTTCCTTGCTTAGTAATATGCACGTGAGATGCAAAGTGAACATTAAGTACCTTTGGGTAGATGCCTTTTGTATTGTGCAAGACGACCAAGAGGACAAGACATTCGAGATTGCTCAAATGCCAAACGTATACTATAACTCCACACTGACAATTGCAGCTTCGCGAGCTACCAATGTCCGAGAGGGTTTCCTTGAAGAGCGGTCTGAGAGGTAGTTCACACCCGAGGTTTTCACGCTGAAGTACCATGCCGACCGTGCTAAAAAGCCTGGTTCTATCACCCTCATTTGCGCGCAGATAACCCCCGAGCCACTTGATACTCGCGGCTGGACGCTCCAAGAACGTTTGCTTTCGGCTAGAACACTCGAGTTTGGATCCCGCCAACTACGTTTCATCTGTCAACACAATCCACGAGGAGCCACCGATGGTTGGCGGCTCAAGCCAGAATACAATAAGTTTCGACAAGACAACCTCGAGAATACAGAAGTCCTCCATGCCTCCTTTGACATTAAATCTAAAAATCCTGAAGTCGACGTTTACTACGATGTCATGGAGACGTGGTACCGGCTGGTCGCCGTTTACTCTCACCGTAACCTAACGCTCCCAGCGGACCGTATTCTGGCCATCTCTGGCATCGCCGAAGGATACGGCCGATTTCTGAACGACTCATATCTTGCTGGCCTCTGGCGCTCGACCCTATCACGATCGCTCTACTGGAAGGCGACCGACAATACTCGGCCGCGCCCAGATGTCTGGCAAGGCCCGTCATGGTCATGGGTCTCATTATCCAGCCCGGTAGAATTCCCTCTTGCTTCCTCTCTGGATAGGGTTGAGCCGCATGTTGTCGCCGTCGATATCGACCTTCAGAATACTGCGAATCCGTACGGCGCAATTACCGAAGGCTCTGGACGCCTGGTCGTGAAAGGTCGTCGATTGACTGCTGTGCTTGTTTTCTCCCCAGCGCAGTTTGGTGGAACGAAAACATCGGCAACGTCGATTCGAATGAATGAAACAGGGGGGTTATTCAAGGTCAGAATATCCGTTGACAGCCTTGAAGAGGCTAGAAAAGCGGCCGATGACGGTGGTACTGATTTACTAGAACTGTCGGGTTTATGTACGGACAAGAGTTGGTCGACACGTGGATTAGTTGTTTGGAGATGTGGAGAAGATTCTTATACAAGATTGGGAACTTTTGAATATAAGACCGACGGTACAGCCAGCAGGAAACAAAATGAGAGCGTCGAGGATTGGAGATTGAGAGCTAGTCGAGAATTTAATTGGTTTGGGAGTGTGAAAACTGGGATATATGATATTTTGTAGCAGCTTCGCAACGCGGTCTGTAAACTAATTTTAGAGGCGCGTGATGATTTCGAACACTACTTGAGTTGTGATAACATTTTACCTGGGCATGGCTTCAGTGAAAAACATGTTGTTAGGAAAAGGCCGTTAAGATCACCCTCAACCCCCCTTCAACGTCGTCTCAGTCCAAAGGCACCGATCTCCACCCCTCCCATCCGAGCCCGCAGTTCAGTGTGCACTAGGAACGCTCCTTTCCATGCAGGCATCAAAACATTACCTCGACAGCTACCCAGTAATTGCCAACCCAGCTCCATGATCACGCGACTCCTCTATTCTATGTCCCTTTGTCGATTGTATCGCTTCGAGTTTGTACAAGATTTTTGGTTTCGCTGTCAACCATCCACTGCTCTCCAGATGCGCGAGTTCCGGATTGGGCGATTCAGAAAAGAAATTCGGACCTTCGCAAGGCTCGAAACGGCAGAGGGGATCGAATTAAAGTATTTCGAAGAGATTCGGGACAAAAGACATCGGCCATATACTCAATTGAAGCTTTAGAGCTTCGAGTTTGTGATGAGATTAGGTTGAAGGTGGGGCAAGCCGATTGTGCAGCTTGAGGTTCCTTTAAGGTTAATTTTAGGGGGTTGTAGCGCACATTAGCGTCCTTGGCAAGAACCTCGTCATCCTCACCTTTCTCCTCCCAACATCACTTTAGACACATCACGGATGGCAAGTAATTGATTGATTTTGATGTTTTGTGCATTTGATTGGTATCATGGTACAGAAAAGGGACTATTATGTGAATCTTCTGCGATCCATTATGGTATCTCTCGTGATGCAGGCGCTAGAAGGCAAAATACAGGGTTTTCAAGGAGAATCATGTCGGTCTTCGGTCAATAAAGACGCCTCCAAACGCCTCAGCTGAAATCACATCCTTCCCATCCATTCATCTCGTTCGTTGTACGATTCGTTTGTGGGGAGGTTGGGAGATTCAGTACCTGTTCCGGCGTTGCCAGAAGTGTCTCCGAGTCGTGGTGGTGCCATTGTAGCCAGTCTCCTTGGACGTGCGATTATTCTTGTGCATTCTGGATGAGCAGCAAGTGAATAGCACAATGAAGGTCGCGATGAACAGCAGGATCATGGCAGCAAGAATGGTCCACATGCCGACGCTGTAGTAGGCGTGGCTTCCGCTCCCGTCACTATTCACGTGGCGCTTGATGATACCGAACAGTACGAAGTCCGTCACCATGACTACAAGCGTAACGAGCCATGCCACAGCGGCGATCATTGATGCGAAAATCGCACCGCAGAAGCCAGCACCGAGCGCGAACAGGAATGCGATGAAGGCGAGGGCGCAAGCGACAGGGTGGAGGATCATGACACGCGTAAGCGCCTTCGAGGAATCTTCGGCTGCGGTGGTGAATTGGGTATGATCAATTGTGCTCATGATATCTGCGGGGTTGTACCCAATGTGCTTTGGGAAGCATTGGTCTTGATCGGTTCTATTGGACACGAGATCGTTAGCCGTGCGCAATTGACAATTCAATGCTATCAGAACTTACTGGACCGGAGCAACATCGAGAACGCAGTGGCCAAAGGTGCCGAATGTGACAGAGGAGTTGCGAATATCGGTCTTGTTGGTGAGCATGACCTTCAAGATGGCAATGTCACCAATAACAGGTGCTGAAATGGTGGTGATGAGAAGTAGAATCGCTGATATGAAGAGCAGGACGGTGCCGACATGATGGAAGATGCCTGTCTTTGCCATTGCGACTGTGTGTGGTTGAGCCGAATTTGATGTGTTGGTTGGTAGAGGGACAAAGTGATTGTGGGAGAGAAGAGAGCACGAGGGAGAGCGAGGGCTTTTGAAGGTGAGCAGGTTGGTGCGCAAGGACGTTGAAGGGGAAAGCAGAACAACAGGTCGTGGAGAGGGGCGAGAGGCCAGGTTTTATTCTTATGTTTCAGCCATGCACTCCAGTGGTGTGAAAGGGATCGTGTGTTGTTACCGAAATTCACAGCTGACGAGCAGCCACAAAAGCAAGGAATGTACACTGTTTGTACCTGATTCGTCATTGGCGTTTTTCTCGGCCCTGTCAGACCCCTGCTGTTCACTCTGTGGTGACAGGGTGCACAGCTCCTCGGTCGTGGCTCAGCCCTGGCCAATTCTCGCCAACATCATTTCTGTTTCGTTTTGGGCCCGACTGTGCGCTGCTTTCTGTATGGTTTTATGTGACCAGACCTGACACTTGGAGGGATTTTTCCAAATATTTCAATTGCCTTTGCGCACAACAGATTTCGAGTTTTCAGGGGAAGCAGCGGCCGCAACATGGACTGAGCCACAGGCCGTGAGATTTCAGGGCTCCAACCTTCTTGGCAGAGTAGCTTCATCAGGTGAGGATCAGCAGTTTACACGAAGTTGGCAGCAAGCTTAATTCTAAGTGACGTAGGCTACTGTGGCTCAGTTACGCGCCTCTCTCTTCCATCGGAAGCCAGTTATTGGAGAAAATCCCAGAATTGATCACAGAATGGCACGTTCCTGCCAAGGTTGCCGCGCAAGAGCAAATTCGATAAGGCATGGGGTAGCTGATGACGGCACTCGCCGGGGCCCCTTGCACGTCTAGACAATGGTTAAGATCTTGTCACAGCACGTGTGTCATCTCATGTTTTGGCCTGGCCCCCCTCCCCTACACTCTTTTCAACCTTTCGAGTTAAAGCACGGATGCCAACGACATGGTTGAAGACGGCGTTCTTGAGAGGTTGCTCGAATAATTGAACCGGTTCGATGGATTCTTGAATCGATTGAGTTGAGGTTGTGATGAACAAGGGAGAGGCCCCCCCCCCTGAACAGGAGAGGCCCCTGGACAGGTCGACGAGGTCGCAACTCTACTTCCATCAGGACGTCGACCGACATGTCTTCCAACAATAGATTCGAGCCTACTATTGAACAGCTCGTTGCAGAGAATGCTTCATGGCAGAAGTTGAAGGGAGTAGAGAAACCAACTCAGTCAGAACTGGCCATCGAGGCCTGCAATGCGGTACCTATCGAAGATGTCCATATACTTTATATTCCTCCTAAAACTTCCGTCCGAGGCACAGCTTCTCCAGTCGAGAAACGTGAGCAGAGCTCATCAAGTGGCTGGTATCGATGACATGTCTCTCCAATGCGTCTATCTCCCGTACAGCTAGAGGTGGAATGGCACTTCTTGGTGATACCCCACTACTTCCATTGTTATTTAGGGGACTCATTAGCAGTCGTCTAGGTCTTCTGAATGAAAACGTGATTAGTACCACAGAAGCGCATCTCCAAGCTCTGTTTGGAAAGCTCGAGCGAAGGGTCTAGGTTTTCAATCCTGCACCCCGGAAGCTACCAGCTGCCCAGTCAATGAAAATTCAAGTTCAAAAAATTTGCGAATTTTGTGTGCACGTTCAGAGAAAACTCCAGCGAGTAATGGTCAATTGGTCGGCTCTACAACGACGGCCCACGTATCCGTTTAGAAGTCCTTTCTGTAAGTGACCTCCTCAAATAAGTATTCAACCAGGCTAACATACTCAGCTTTGTTCTGTTTCATGGGATCATGCGCCCATCATAAATCAAGAAGGTCTCCACGTTGCTGGACGCGCGTCCTTCTTACTTCAAATCGTCAAATGTATCTTCCAAAGTCGGATATTGGCGTGTGATATGTTTCAGATGATGTTCCTTTTGTTGGAGACATTCCCCGCTATTCCTTGTAGCGATGAGATCACCCCGTTCTGGAGCATGAGTGACGCCCTCCTCCCCCTTTGCATCCTCATCTACATTGTTATCTTCCTCTGCATTTTCAGGTACCTAATAGTCTGAAATCTCAACACTCGCGGCCATCTCTTCACCCCCCTCTACGAAACATGGAGATCTTCGTTGTTTGAAGGGGTATTGGAAATAGAGAAGATGGTGGATTGAGAACTTCCAGTATCCACCTAGGGTGAAGTTTAAGCAGCCGAGTGAGTGTTTTCTGATGGTTTAGGCGAGTAGTCGGACTTTGAGATGGGTAGGTGAGTGCTTGTGGAAGCTGTGTGGTTGGGGAAGAATGAGGTGATGAAGTTAAGTCGGAGCTGATTTGCCAAGGAAGTCCGTACATCGAAGACCGGAATCTTCAACAAGATGGCCCTGTTTGGTTATAGACCTGGTGGCGGATTAGGTAGCGAGAGCACAAAACCATGATATTTCCGGCGAGTTACTATTTTGAATCTCAATGGGCTGAAAATGAAGGCTGTAAGTGGATTCTTGAATGTGAATGGAGAAGAAGTTGGCGCTCAGGACTTTTTACCTCATCTGGTGGCTCGTTAAGTACGGGTCGGTCCGGGTTTTGAAATTGTTTGTTTGACCCGGGCTTCCTGGGGACTCTGATAGCAGCGTGGAATAAAATACGGAGATTGTGTATCAGATCAGGCGAGTGCTTGTGTTACTTTCGTTACTTGGGATGAAGGGTTGCAGGAGTGAAAGTGGTGCTGTGGACTCTGTTGAAGGTTCAACCGGGGTTCTGGATACTTCCTTCTGATCAACCAGAAGGTTGGAGAACGTCAGTCAAACTAATGCAAAACTTGAGGATGGTTCCACTTGGAGAGATGGGGCAGGACCTCGGGTCGGTCCAGGTTGAAGAGTAGAAGGTTGGGAGGTGAGCGAATGCACCCGTGTTCATTCAGCCTCGAAGAATTGAGAAGAAAGGGGAAGGAAAGATTGAGAAAAATGAAAGGGTCGAGGATCTGAATTTTGGAACTCTCAAAGCGCTTGTAAGTTGCTGAAGGGATGGAAACTAGTGACGTCTTCAAAGCTACAACTGCTCTCCACATCATGTTCTACAGAACTTCTTTCTGCGGCATTTTTCATTCCCCAGATATCCTACCGGATTCAAGGCTGCGTAGCAAGAATACTTCCACAACTCTTGGAATTGAACAGAGACATGCAAGAAGTACAGTCAGCACTATAGCTGAAGAATTGAGGCTCTGTCTCTTTCGGATTGGATTGTTAGCGGCTGTGTGAAGTTCCCGCGTGGGTTCCCGTTTCAGATTGAGGTGCATACTGAAGCCTCACCCACCACCCAGACTGACCAATCCATACCTTAGCTTACCCATGACCTTACCTCACTTATCAGTGGCATATATAGCCTGATTATGCTTGACATCGCCAATCGCCCCTCCCCCGCACACGCCGCGGCAAGCCCTATTCTGGAGAAAGAGCACCTTAAGGCAGATGCGGCGATCACGTCTCGTGCCGTCAGATTCCTTTTTGAAGGGCTACTCGTAAGAACGCATCCTATGCGTTCTTTTGCCAGAGGGAGCCACAGCACATGCCAGTTAACCGCTCGTATTACCTTCTACAGAGACCAGAAGTTTTCCCGCAATCTTCTCCGATATTACACTGCCACAACGCAGTGACAACGAGCTCTTTCGCAAATCCTTGCTGCCCAAAGTATCAGACAAACGACTCTTGCGGGTGAAGCCGGACGTAACAAAATCATTGGACCGACGTCCTCTCAACTAGCACAGCCCAGGATCAGGCTTGTTATTGATGCGGGCCTTCGAGTCTGCCTGACACGTTTGGTAGCCGCAAGCATCGTAGAATACTTCAACGCCAGAGTCATAATCCAGTGTCTCTGACCATCGCGGGAGTTAAACATGGAACGAAAATAGAGCCTACCCTTGATGCCAACCTCGCGCTGTCCAGTTGAGCTCACAACGCACTGCTTGCGACAGATCCGTCATGTTCTCGAGAAAACAGCCTCGAAAAGGCAAGGAAAAAAGAGGCGTGCCGTCAGATTGGAGTTCGTGGGAGTGGAACGAGGCGCATAATTGTTGGATTTGCTCCCGCTTGAAGTCGAATGGTGAGATTCTCCTGCTGGAAGGGGCCTGCGCTGGAAGCCTTGCTAACTTGAAGGAAGGCGAGTACGAATGGAAATATGAAAAGAGCACAAACGAATCAACAGAGCAAACCTCCAACTACCCATCGAGTACTGTCCCTGCCCCACAAAGTTCCGTCGAAGATTTGAATGAACAATATGAGGGATTGGATATAGGCGCAGGTCATGAGAGGGGTCGTAAAAAGGTTATACTCCCGATACCAAGAGATAAACTTTGGTCAAGCCGAGCCTCGATGTTTTCAAAGTTCAAGATCCGTGTGCTGGATTTGGGAAGATCTAAGCACAGAACCTTGATCAGACCGTCAGATGCTGACGTTGGAGTGGTTTCCTAGTCACGAGAAAACCAGCCCCCTGAGCCCCGAGACCCTACGATCTCTCCGACAAGACCACCTAAACCAGTAAGTCAAGCGCGATGGCAAGAAGAAAAGAGCTGACTT
>Ga0302325_10029727_pt1 | contig 11285 bp, 7 predicted proteins | sample Palsa_T0_2_FD_201948 | JGI IMG/M metagenome (GOLD analysis project Ga0302325, IMG submission 201948) | Peat permafrost microbial communities from Stordalen Mire near Abisko, Sweden - Palsa_T0_2 | ecosystem: Environmental > Terrestrial > Soil > Palsa > Peat permafrost | place: Sweden: Abisko...
TCGGCTAGCGGAAAATCTCTCGCGCGTGCAGGCGAAATGACCGGCGAGAATATTGGATTCGCTGATCCGTTCGTTGCCAAAGAAGCGGTAGGCCGCCTTGGTGTTGGCCCAGTCCTGACATGCCCACGGCGTGGTCGCACCTACTCTATGTGACAACTGCTCCAAAAGTTGTCGCAGTCGCTTGCCATGCCGAACAACCTCAAACTCGCATCCCACCACCTCATTGTCTATCCATTCTCCCGACTGGACATCCGCAGACGACCCCAGGCATTGCACGCCTTGACCCTGTCGCAGTTTCCTCATGGCAACTACTTCGCCATGCATCATCCTCACAGCGTAAGTATCTGGCTTGAGGCAGCATACGATCCATCAATAACTAACTAAACCCGCACCCAATTGTGGGTAATTGAAAGGAACTCAGGACGCTTACGCTTTTCCGGGCCCTTCGCCACACCAATCTCCCTCATTCCTACTGGCACCGAAAGCGCCGGTCAGGCCAGAAGCAATTGCTGGTTTGGACCGAACACTGAGCGATGATTGAATGGGCGTTTCGGACACGGAAAGATTCCTTTCAATCGAGCCGGATTTCGCCGGTGGCGTAACTGTATTTCCGATTTATCGGCGGCGATCGAAGCGGCGGGCGAGCGTATTGCCGCCCAACTGAATGATCTGCACAAGCACGATGAGAATGACGCAGCAGAGAATGAGAACATCGAGCCGAAACCTCTGGTAGCCGTAGCGAATGGCCAAGTCGCCCAGTCCGCCCCCGCCAACGGCGCCGGCCATGGCGGAGAAATTGATCATGGTGATGGCAAGTACAGTGAAGGCTCGAATGAGACCGGGAATTGCTTCGGGAAAATAGACCTTCCACACGGCTTGCGTCGGGGAGGCACCGAGAGTAACCACAGCCTGAATGAGACCGGGATCGACGTCAAGCAAAGCTGCTTCGACTAGCCGCGCTGCATAGGGAGTACCGCCAACGACGAGTGGGATGATGGCCGCCGCAGTGCCGATGGAAGTGCCGACGAGCAGCCGAGTGAATGGCAGCAAGAGAACAATCAAGACGAGAAATGGAATACTGCGCGACACATTGGCGAAGGCCGCCAGCAACTGGTGAACTGAACGCGAAGGCGCGATCCCTTGCGGCGAGCTGATCGCCAGCCACGCGCCGAGCGTGAGTCCGAACACGACGCAGAATGAGACCGAGACTGCCACCATGATCAGCGTTTCAAGCGTGGCCGCAAGCAGCGCGGGCATGATATTCGTCATGGCTGGCCGATCTCCTCGAAGTTTGCGCGTTGGATGGGATGCTGGTAGGCAGCTAGCTCGTTATAGGCCAGCAGTCGCCGGGTTACATCGGTTGTCGGCCGATTCAGAACCTGAGATGCCGGACCTGTCTCCACCACCCGGCCCGCATTAAGAATGGTGACTGAATCGCAAAGGGCCTCGGCGGTGCGAAGATCGTGGGTGATGATGAGGATAGTAATGCCAAGCTGCTCGCGAATACCACTGAGTGTATTGAGAACGGAAGCGCAGGTCTCGGGGTCAAGGGCCGAGGTCGGTTCATCGGCGAGCAGCACACGAGGCGCGGTGGCAAGCGCGCGAGCGAGAGCCACGCGCTGCCGTTGGCCGCCGGAGAGTTGCGCGGGAAACTCGGCGGCCTTTTCCGCAATGCAGAACCAGTCAAGCAACTCGGCCACGCGGGAAGCAATTTCCGCGCGCGGTGTGCCATGCAACTCAAGGGGCAGAGCAATATTCGCTGCAACAGTCCGCGATGCGAGCAGGTGCAATTGCTGAAACATAATGCCCATCCTGCTCCGCTCCCGGCGCAGATCGGCGCCGCCCAGGCTGGTCCAGTCGCTGCCGGCAATCCTGATCTCGCCAGCGTCTGGTCTCTCAAGACACGCGATGCAGCGCAGGAGCGTGGACTTTCCGGCGCCGCTCAAGCCTAGAACGCCATGAATGGTTGCGGCAGAAACTTCCAGGTCGACGGCATCCAACGCCGCAACGGGCGCACCCGGAAAGCGCTTCGACAGGCCGCGAACAGAGATGGCCGGATCTCCGGACAACGATTTGGAATCATTCCGCGGGATAGATTGCTGCTCCGTAGTGCGCCGTGATGAACGCCTGCGTTTCTGCCGAAGTAAGCGCCGTTGCAAGCGCATGAAAACGCGAATCGCTTTGCGCGTCGGCATTCACAGCAAGCACGTTGGCATAGGGCGATTCGCGCGTCTCGGCGAGGAGCGCATCCCTGGCCGCACTCAAACCCGCATCAAGTGCGAAGTTGGCGTTAATCACCGCTGCATCCACGTCGTCAAGACTGCGTGGCAACTGCGCTGCATCGAGTTCGACCAATTGGATATTTCTCGGATTGGCGGCGACACGCAGCGACGCCGAATCAGCTTGCACAACGGAGAGCAGGCCGGCCTTGGCCAGCAACAGGAGTGCCCTGTCGTGATTGACGGGATCGTTGGGAATGGCGATGCGGGCGCCGTTGCTGAGCGCGGCCAGGCTCTTTGTACGTCCAGGATAGATGGCCATCAGTGGCAGATAGACCTTGGACAGCGAAACAAAGTGCGTTTGGTGATCGCGGTTGAATTGATTGAGAAAGACATTGTTCTGATATAGATTGGCGTCGATATCGTGACCTGCCAACGCCATGTTCGGCTGCACATAGTCAGAGAACGTGACAATATGCAACCGTAGACCGCGGCGCGCAAGTTCCGGCTCAACGGAGTGGAGAAGATCCTCGGCTGGGCCGGGCGTGACACCGACCCGCAGCACATCTCCACCACGGGCTTTGCATCCGCCAACGGCAAGTGAGAGACCCACGACAAGTAGCCAGACCCCGCGAGCGAGCACCTGCACGGTTCTGGATTCAGACGCTTGCAGGCTGCGACCTTGGGCGGAGGCTATCAAGCAGGCACCGACGCGGAGATGACAGACTCGCCGAAGCGCTCCATCTCTTCAAGCTGAGGGCTGAATTGCAGCAGAACTAAGTCCACTCCCGCTCTCTCAAACTTTCCGAGGCGATCCTGCACTTGCTCCGAAGTTCCCACTAAACCACTGCGCAGGCCGCGATTGGAGACCGAGTACTCCTCGATGGACATACGCTGTTCGAGCTGGGTTCCGCTGAGCCACTGCTGATAATTCGCGAAGCCCGATGCGTTCTGCTTCACATCGGTTATGCGTTCCAGTTCCCGTTTCGCCTCTGCTTCCGTCTCACGCACGATTGCATAACCTGCAACGCCGAACTGCATCGGCGGCAATCCGAACCGCTCGCGGCGCTCGCGCATGTCGGCGATCTTTGCTGCGACGTAATCGGGCGAGTCGCCATGCATCACATAGGCGTCGCACTTTTGCGCGATCAGATTCTTAGCCGCGTCTGATTCGCCGCCTGCGTAGAGCGTTGGCCGCGGCTTTCTCACCGGCTTGGGCTCGAGCACGGTGTTCTCTACGGAGTAATATTTGCCCGCAAAGCTGAAGCTCGATTCCGACCAGACACCGTTGACCACATCGAGCCACTCCGCGGTACGCGCGTAGCGATCATCGTGTTTTTCAAAATGCACGCCGTACATGCGCGCCTCCTGTTCCCACCAGGAGGAGACGACATTGAGCGAAAGCCTGCCATTGCTGATGTGGTCGATATTGGCGGCCTGCTTGGCCAGCAGCGCGGGAGAGTGAAATGTGGGCCGCACGGCGACCATCAGTTCCAGGCGCTCAGTGACGGCTGCAAGCGCTGCCGACGTGGACCATGCATCGAGGCTTGGCGCGCCAACGCCCTTGATGTCGTTCAGGTTGAGTTCGGCAATAAGCGAGAGATCGAAGCCGATTTCTTCACTGCGTTGCGCCAGACGCTTTACATAACTCCAACTGGCCTCCATTTGCTCGTCTTCTACGTTGCGCAGCCAGCCGCCGAAGACGGGCATCCAGTAGCCGAAGCGAATCCCACGTTTACCTTTGGGCATGGGCCACCTCGGCTTCAAGAAAGTCAGCGAGATTCACAAACGGGTTGAAACCTATGACTCGGGCGGCATCTGCAACAAAGTTGGAGAGCGCATTCACATCGTAGTAGTAGATCTGCCCATCACGGTCGTCGATCACATATTCGATTCCGCCCACATCGATGCGTGCCGCTCGCACAATTCGTTCGATGGCATCGATAACTTCTGCGGGCGGAGTGTATCCTTCCACCTTCAAGCCGGCTTTCGCGCCTTCAATCACGCAGGCGTTGGCCAGGCTTTCGCCGCGCGCGGTCTGGCAGATATCGGCAGGGCAAAGATCGAAGGTTTCGCCTGTCAAGTGGACATTGATTGCGTAAAGATACTTTCCCGCAAGTGTCTCTACGCGGGTGATGTGCCCACCGCGCGCGGGAATGAACTCCTGCACCAGGCCAATGTGGTCAAAGCCCAGATGCAGCGTGCCTGCGTCGATGGCTGCCTGCAGTTCTTCTCTGCTGTTGAAACGGACAATGCCTGCACCACTGCCGCCCACGTTGGGCTTCACCACAACGGGGTAACGCAACCCTTCTGCTGCGGCAACTGCGTGGCGCGGATCGTGGATGACGCGCGACTTTGGATAAGGAAGGCCGAGCGACGAGAGCAGCGATAGCTGAAGTGCCTTGGAGACCTCATAACGGAATGCCTCTGTTCCGTTGAGAACACGGATGCCCTGCAGCTCGAGCTGGCCAAGCCACGCCAGAGTGTGGAAGATCGCCGAGCCATGCTCGCGGCGGTCTGCCGAGGGGCTCATGCGATTGAAGAGCACGCGAAATGCGGGCGCGGCTTCTCCGGCGGAATAGAAATGATCCGGAGCGTGCACCTTTGAGTGTGCAACGCCGCGCCGGTCGAGTTCCTGAAAGATTGGATTGAACCACTGCGGGTGCTCGTAAAGAAATGCGAGTGGCGCGGCGGAATCCAGGCCGCGCGCGCCGGCCTCAACTGAAACATCAACAATACTTGAGCTCATTTCTCATACCTCAACCTTTCTGGATTTATTTCCTTGCGTTATGCAAGGCCGTTTGCCGGTCGAATGCGCGTCCGGTCTCTCCGATAGTGTAGAACGTCATTGTCCTGCGGCTGCCGGTGTTGTCTTTAACAACTCCTGAATCTGCGCCACGCCGTCTGCTACTTTCAGATCGATGAATCGCTTGCCCAGCGCATAGGAGGAACGCCGTGCATCGCCGCTGATGCCATTGTTGATCCGCTGCGCGTTGGGATCGCGCGCCTCTCCCGGCTTACGCGGCGGATCGCCCAGGGCGGTGGGCAAAAGCTCCTTGCGAATCCAATGTTGATTGCCTTCCAGATACAAGAGCTCAGAGGTATCGGGAATCCCTGCATGTTCGCTGGCCGGGTAACCATTCTTGTCGAGCCATGCAAAGAATTCCTGATTCGCCTGCGTGTACGGGCCATCTGAATAAACTACGCGAACTCCCTTTGACGCCCACTCGGCGTCGAGCTTGACCGCCAGCTCCTTCAGTTCCTTTTGACCGCCGCCGTGATCGCCAATGAGCACTACATTCTTGAATCCGTTGGCAATCAACTGCACCGCGACTTCTTCATTGATATCGGAGAATGTCTTGCTGGAGATTCCGATCGTTCCAGGCAAATCCGGATTGGCTCTGTTGATCGAGTAGGGAATCACGGGAGCCACCAGCGCGTTGCCGAGTCTTCTGGCAATCTGGTCAGCCGTGGCGCGCGCAATGAAGTTATGCGCGCCGGTCACTCCTTGCGGTCCACGCTGCTCGGTGCCGCCGTCAAAGATAATCGCGGTCGTCTTGCCCTGCACATGGATGGCCTTGTAAATCTCTGGCCATGTGAGCAGTTCGATGTCGACAACCTCCTGCTTCAAGCGCGGCACGGCCTTGTCGCCCGGTTTTCTGCCGGCCGTCTGGTCTGCGGCCAAGCCTCGCTGCGACACCATACCAAGAGCAGCAGCCAGGGTGAGTGCGCTCCCGGCGTGGACCATCCGTCCCATCTTGCGTTTCGGTTTCATGTATGTCATTGACTCTTCCTTTCCATCGATTTCCAAGCTTCGGCGCGAGGCGCCAGTTGCGGATCAAAGCAATGCGCTCACGTGAAGCTGCTGCGTGAGCGCATCCCATTTATCCATCCACTAGAACGAGTAGCGGAGCGCCAGTTGCAGTTGGCGGGGACCACCGGTTGCCGTTGGCACCGTCGAATTGACCGTAGACGTGATCACGCCCGTGGTTCCCGGCGTGATTCCGCTTCCCTCTGCGCCGCCATAAGCCGCGGATGGGTTCGTGAAGTTTGGATGGTTCAGAATGTTGAATGCATCCGCGCGGAACTCCACCGAGTTATGGTCATTGATCTTCACATGCTTGATCAGGCCAAAGTCCACATCCTGAAGGCCGGGGCCGCGAACGCTGTCGAAGCCCGCGGATCCGTAGTTGTACTCGTAGCCGCTGGCCGTATCGCTGGTGTAGTTCGTCCCGTTGCCTGGATCGTTGGAACGATACGCGGCGGTATTGAACCAGTTATGCGGTGTGTGTGTGCCCAGGCCTGTATTGCCATCGGTCTTCGCCGTTGCGCTCACCCCTGAAACGGCGAAGGCACGATCGCTTACGCCGGTATAAGACGCCAGCGAATCGGTGGTGCTGGTATTCACAGGCCTGCCGCTCTGGAAGGTAACCACCGTGGAGGCTTGCCATCCGCCAAGTGTGTAGTCGAGGAGCGGCGAACTTGAGCTCAACCAACGCTGACCGCGTCCGAAAGGAAGGCTATACACACCGCTGGTTACGGAGCGGAACTTCTGATCCCAGGCGGATGGCCCGTAATTGGATCGGAAATCGTCCTGGTTCTGCAGGCTGCTCACTTCCAAAGATTTCGCATAGACGATGTACGACTGGAAGTTCAGGCCGTTCTCGAACCGGCGCTCAGCCCGTAACAAGAGGCTGTTGTAATTGGAGTAGAAGCCGTCGCTGATATAGGAGATCGAACTCCATTCGGAGTCGGTTCCGATCGCATTGTAAGGTCGAAGAGAGTTTACAGAGACGTTTGCCGCCGGATTCGCGAGACGTGTTGCCAGCGTGGGAATATTCAGATTCTGCGAGCTCACGTTATGAAAGGTTTTCGATCCCTGGTACGAAGCTTCTGCCAGTGCTGCCTTGCCAAACTCGTGTTGAACCCCAAGACTGTATTGGTCGGTGTACAGCGAGCGAATGTGCGGATTCTCGGTAGTAACCGCGATGCTGTTCACTGTCTGTGTTCCCGCAGTTCCGAAGGCACTGGGCCCCCATTGATAAGGATTGGCAGTGATGCCGGTGGCCTTTGAAGGCGTCGGTCCCGTAAAAGACTTCGATAATACAAACGGCGCTCCGAGACCATTTGCCGAGTTCCAGGTGGCAATCGTGGGGATGCCGTAGTAGGTCCCGAAGCCTCCGCGGATAACGGTATCCTCTCGCCCATGGAGGCGATAGGCGAACCCTGCGCGCGGGGCAAAGTGAGTGTAGATCGCGGCATAGTTGTCGCGGTAGGGTGGAAGCGTGCCGGTCTGCTGTAGCAGGCCGGTGCTGTCATTCAAGTCGTACACTTGCCCCTGGCCAGTGACGATCTGGTTGTTCTGAAGGTCGAAGTGGTTGATCAGGTTGTATGCTTCGCGCACCGGCCCAAGATAATCCCAACGCAGGCCATAGTTCAAAGTGAGCGATGGCTTAACCTTCCATTCATCCTGCGCAAACAGTGCGCCGCTGTGCTGAATTGGATATTGGTTCTCGTTCCCGTTCCCGTAGCTGTCGGAATAAATGTCGCCCAGCAGGAAGTCGGCAAACTCATTCTGCAGAGATCCCTTTGCGCCCGTATATTGGCCGTTGAACGTAAAACTGCCGCGCCCCGTCGACACAAAAAAGGAATGCTTGAAAAAGTCCAGAGCGTCGAATCCAACTTTGGCCGTATGGTTGCCATGCACCAGCGTCAGGCCGTCGGAGAGTTGTACGGTGTTGTCGCCGCGCCACTGCGGGTTGTTCGCGGTGCCGATGGAACTGATGCCGGAGATGTTGATGCTCGGTACTCCGGTGTTGCCGAAGGTTGCAGGCTCCATGAAGTTGCCTCCCTGCGGAAGCCCGAGCGCGCCGACCACATTGCCGTCGCCTGCGTCCTGGTTATAGTAGCCGGCGTCCATACGGTTAAAGCCCACGCGGACTTCGTTGAATAACGTCGCGCTGAAGGTGTGCTGTTCAGAGATGGAGGTGTGTTGATAGATATGCGGCCCTGCGCCGCCGAAACCCGGCACCACGGAGTTGGCTGAAACCAGGTCACCGATCGTACCCGTGTCATACCCGTCCAGCAAGGTATAGATGAAGTTGAGCGTGTCTTTCGTGCTCAACACCTGGTCCACGCGGAAGGTTCCCTGATTCTCATCCTGCGTATTGGGCTTGTGATTTGCGAACTCGCCAACTGTGCCGGTTTGCGACGCCGCCTCAGGGAAGTAGGGGATCAACAGCTCTGAAGCAGCGGAGATTCGATTAGCCGGAATCTCGTACAATCCGGCTGCGTTTTGAGCGAAGGGCAGGCCGGTGGCTGGATCGATGATCTTGCTCGTAAACTGCGCATTCCCGTCGGAGCTGTAACTGCCGCCCTTCCATGCATCGAACGGAGTCTGGCCCGATACCGCGGGGTCAGCTGAAAGGCGGGTTCCTTCATAGGTAGCAAAAAAGAACGTCTTGTCTTTGTGAATGGGGCCTCCGAATGAACCGCCAAATAGCTTTGTGGTTCCCGCAGGAGCAACAGTTGGTCCGCCCGTGAAGTTAAACTGCGGAGCGTTCCACTCTCCATCGCGATAGAAAATGAACGACCCGCCGTGAAATTGATTCGTGCCTGAACGCGATGTCAATACTACCTGGCCTCCATTCTTGCCTCCGTATTCAGCCGGCGCTTCCCCCGTGATGATTTTGAACTCCTGAATCGCGTCGAGAGACGGCCGCACCGTGGGCTGCCCGGTTGTCCAATCGTTATCGTCTGAGCCGTCGAGCAGATAGTTGTTGTTCGACGACGTGATTCCGGCAACGATAAAACCGCCGCGGTTGGCAAGACTATCGCTAGAAGTTGTGGGACTCACATTGGGATCAAGCTGCGCCTCTTGCCAGAAGTTACGGCTGTTGCTGGGCAGCTCTTTCAATTTCTCGCTGTCGATCACCGAGCCATTGACGTAGTCGTCCGTCTGCAACAGAATTGCCGTTGAGCTTACCTCGACCTGTTGCGCCACGACGCCGATCTTCAGCGTCGCATCGACGCGTGCTTCCTGGTCGACGTTGAGAACGATGTCCGTGAACTTGCTCGGTTCAAATCCCTTGGCGTTCACAGTTACCGTATAAGCGGCGGGGGGCAACTGCAACACAACGTAGTTGCCGGTGCTGTTGCTGGTGGTGGCGTGCCTCACTCCGGTGCCGTTGTTTTCAACCACGATTTCTGCACCGGCAATCACTGACCCCGCACCATCGCGCACAGTGCCGCGCAGCGTGGCAGAAATATTCTGCGCCCATCCCACAGAAGCAATGGACACGATGACCGCGAGAAGAACTGCCGAAATTCGTCGATTCATGATGAAAATATCCTTTCGTGTTGGCACTCCTGCAATGGCGAGCAGTGCTATGTTGTCTCGATGACCTGCTGTTGCCGGCTTCTCTTTGGTCAGGCCGGCTTGCGCGGTCGTCGGAGTCTCGTTCAGGCTCAAATCTGCGAGGATGAGACTGTCAGTGGACAACAGGGATGGTTGTCCAGATGGCCGCAACACGAGCTACATCGCAATCTGCGAATGCGAAGACCAGCGTTCGAGCGGCCAGCCAGACGAACTGGGGTGAGTGTCTTCATTTCGGTTTGTTCCCCAGCGGAATTGCCGGCGCTTGCGCGCCCGCAGTTGCTTGAATCGTTGCTTCGGGCGATTGTGGCGCTTGTCCATCCGCCCGCGTTCCATTCTTCGCAACCACGACAGGCTTGTCTTCCTTGGTGGGCACAACGCACTCGTTCGATCTGCAGTTGTGCGAGTTCACAGATCCCAGACGCTCGAGCAGCGCTACAGTTTCCGGATGCACCACAGCATGCTCAAACAGTCCGTTGGCTAGGTCAGCAACTGTGTCGCCGGCCTTGGTTTTCGCATGCACATCTGCGCCCTTGGCAATCAGGTAGGTGATCAACTCGTTGTCCCCGCGGAATGCCGCGCCCTCAAGCGCTGAATATCCCTTTGCATCCCTCGCACTCACTTGGGCTCCATGCTCCAGGCAGAACTTGACCGCATCCAATCGCGAGTAGGGCGCGTTCTGAGTCCAGTACGCGGCCCAGCCGACGCCGGCGACGGCCATCAGCGGAGTGTCGCCGCTCTTGGTTGCCAGGTTCGGGTCGGCCCCGTGATCCACGAGCAGTTTCATCGCCCCGAGGTCGCCGGCGATTGCCGCGCGCAGAAATGGAGTCGCGCCTTCCACGTCGAACCAGGTCTCGTCGTTCGCGAAAGAGCGGAACCAAAGCTTCCTGCCGATTGCCGCGTTTGGATCTGCACCATGCACGAGCAAAGCGGAAATCAGGTCGAGGTAGCTGATATGCTCATTGGCGACGATCGGCTGGGCATACCACGTGTGCGGCGCCCACTGCACGTCGATCGCGGCATAGAGCGCCGTTGCGCCGTCAGTAGTTGCGGATCGTGGATTGGCGCCACGATCGAGCAGCACCTTGGCCAGATCGTAATGCCCATTGATTACGGCAAGGATCAGCGGCGTGGCATGATCTGTATCGCTTGTCTGGTTCACGTCGCCCCCTGCATCCAGAAACGCGTTGACAGCGTTGATCTGACCGTCGCGCGCCGCAACCAGCAGTGCAGTCAAGCCGCCGAACTGCGTCGCACCAAACACGCGCTTCTTGCGGTCCGCTGCGGAAAAGCCGTAAGCATCCTTCACCTTGTCGTCTGCCTTTGCGTCAGAAACTTTTGCCTTCTCGGCGTCCGCATCTTCCGGTTTGGCCTCCGCTGGTTTCTTGTCTGCCGGCGTATTCGAAGCAAGGGAATTCGCAGCTTTTGTTGCGTCGGAGCCATCGGACTTGTCGGAATTTTCGGGTTTGTCGCCGTCCTTCGTCGTCTTTTTGTTGCCGTCGAGCAATTCGCCATCGGGACCGACGGTTACGCGCGCAAGTTTGCTGACCGGCGTCTTGACTCCTGCGTCAGCGCCATTGCTGAGCAGTAATCGCACCACTTCAGCGCGATCGTGCGAGGCGGCAAAAAACAGCGCCGTCTCCCCGTTTGCCTTCTCGCGCGCATTCACGTCAGCGCCGTGAAGAAGCAGC